>Ga0181519_10005147_pt1 | contig 10502 bp, 7 predicted proteins | sample PEATcosm2014_Bin_26_FD_121102 | JGI IMG/M metagenome (GOLD analysis project Ga0181519, IMG submission 121102) | Peatland microbial communities from MTU Mesocosm Facility, Houghton, MI, USA - PEATcosm2014_Bin02_10_metaG | ecosystem: Environmental > Terrestrial > Soil > Wetlands > Peat | place...
CTTGTCGAGCTTGTGCTTGTACGCCAGGGTGAACATGTCGGCCGTGTCATCCGTATTGGACGGGTTGAAGTTGTGCTGGCCGCCCGGGTCGCCCGGCGTCTTGCCGGCGTGGGCCCAGCCGAAATTGATGTTGTCGCTGGCCGTGAGTTCCTGGGTGACGGCGAGCCACCAGCCGTTGCGCTGGCGTTCGTTCTGGAATTCCAGCACGGCCGGCAGGGAACGGGTCATGCGCTCGAAGATCGCGTCGACGGTGGTGCCGGTGGCAAACAGGTACTGGACGCCCACCTTGTACGCGGTTTCGTTGCCGATGTCGTTGATGAACGGAGGCGTTCCGCCATTGGCATAGAAGTCCTGGTAGATCGCCGGGTCGTTGGTCTGCAAGCCGCCGCCGGGCAGGTAGTAGGGGTCGAAATACGAGGCCAGCAGGGGCGAGGGAAAGTTGTACGGCACCGCGTTCATGCCGATGCCATCGCTGTTGCGGTTCACGTTGCGATGCAGTTCCACGGCCGCCGTCACGTAGAGGTTCTGCGCTTCGTACTTGAACGCCGCGCTCCACGCGTCGTCGAAGCCGCCGTCGTCGCAGTTGAGGTCCAGGTTGCCGCTGCCGGGCACGTTGCCGCCGCTGCAATTGGACGATGCGCCGGAAAGGTTCAGGTTGCTGTCGGCATTTCGGTTCTGCCCCGGCGAGTACATGAGGTCGTAGCTGAAGCCGTTGTAGCTGGGCGATTCGTACCACAGGGCGTGGTCCATCACCGCATTGAACTCGACGCGGTTGTCGCCGCCGGTATTGCCCATGATGGTGGGCATGTCGCCGATCATGCCGGCGAACGGATCGAGCCGGTCCGTCGCCTTCTTGTACGGCGTGGTGCCGTGGCCGAGCTTGACCGCGCCCCAGTCCTTGCCGCTGAAGCCGACATAGGTGGTGCCCAGGCCGATGGCGCCCGTGGTGCCGTTGGTCTGAGCCGTGTAGGACGTTGCCACGCCGGCAGCCGAGGTGATGGCCACGGCCGCTTCGATCTGGATGATGAACTTGGTATCGGTGCCGGCGATGTCGTGCGCGCCGCGCCAGCCCAGGCCGGAGGCATTGGTGGAGAGCGCCGGCTGCCAGCCCACGCGACCGAACGGGAAGGCCGCGCCCTTGGGGTTGTTCGGATCCAGGACGTACGGATTGCTGGCCAGCGTATGGAAGGCTTCCATCCCGCCCATGCCCTTGCTGGTGTAGTCGATGGAGACGTCGAACGTGCCGTAGAAGCCCTTTACCAGCGCCTCGAGGGCCTTTTCCGTGGTGCTTTTTTCCGACTTGGCCGGGGCCATGTCATCGTCGGCCAGGACCGCGCCGGAAAATCCGCAGGCGGCAAGCGCCAGCGCCAGCGCGACACGACGGGGTGCGCGAACTCTGCTGTTCATCATTGCGTGCTTCTCCTTGGGTACTTCGTTTTACCTGCTGCTTGTTTATATTTATCAAGCCGGGGGGGCCTGTCACCCGCCCGGCAGGCGGCAATCGCGGCCGGATTGTAATCGCGCGCTCGTCTCAGCGACGACCGCGTCCGCCCGGATTCGCACTTTTGCAACGCCGTGGATCCGGCAGCGCGTTTTCAACGGGGTAACCGCGAGGTCAGGCAGGACAATAGGTAGCGCATGCAGCCGCGGTCCTTGACCGCGGTCAAGATTCGCGAATTTCCCACAGGCGACGCGCCGGCATTCCGCGGCGCCGAAGAGTGCTCAACCGGCCTCGCGCAACGGACGGTATTCCTTCTGCTTGGGCGGATCCTTGGAAAACGCGCCCCCCTCCTTGAGCGAGTTCACCTGCGCGTCGGTGTAGCCCAGGACGCTTTGCAGGATCTCGTCGGTGTGCTCACCGAGCAGGGGGGAACGCTCCACGGCGACCGGGGAGGCCGAAAGCTTGATGGGCATGCCGATGTTGTGCCAGGGGCCGCGCTCCGGGTGGTCGAGCTCGACCACCATTTCGCGCAGCTTCACGTGCTCGTCGTTGACGAGGTCGTCGGTGCTCATGATGGGTCCGCACGGCACGTCGATCGTGTTGAAAAGGGCCATGAGTTCGCGCTTGGTATAGGCCGCCGCGAAATCGTTGAGGATCTGCCAGAGCGCCTGCTGGTTCTTGCGGCGGCTGTGGATGTTGGCAAAGCGCTCGTCCTTGGCGAGGGCCTCGCCGCCCACGCACCGCGCCAGCGCATCCCAGACCACCTCCTGCACGACGACATAGAGATAATCGTTGGGGCCGCCCGGCTTGCACTTGACGGCATTGCCCAGCTGGCCGCCGCCCGAATCGTTGCCGGAGCGCGGCGTGTCCTTGACCGACTCGGTGGGCACGGAGAACTCGGGCAAGGGACCGCGCGTCAGGCGTTGGTGGTCGCGGAACTTCACGCGGCACAGGTTCATCACCGCGTCCATCATGGCGACTTCGACGTATTGACCCTGCCCCGTACGATGCCGATGCTGCAGCGCGGCCAGTATGCCGATCGCCAGGTGCAGGCCGGTTCCGGAATCGCCGATCTGGGCGCCCGTGACCAGGGGAGGCCCGTCCATGAATCCGGTGGTGCTCATGGAGCCGCCCATGGCCTGGGCGACGTTTTCATAGGCCTTGAACTCGGCATAGGGCCCGGTGCTGCCAAAGCCCTTGATCGAGGCCATCACAATGGCCGGATTGATCTGGTGGATGGTGTCCCAGCTGAAGCCCAGGCGGTCGAGCACGCCGGGGCCGAAGTTCTCCATGATGATGTCGCATTTGTGGAGCAGATCGATGAATACCTGCTTGCCTGCCGGGTTCTTCATGTTCACGGTGATCGACCGCTTGTTGCAGTTGAGCATCGTGAAATACAGGCTGTCGGCATTAGGCACGTCGCGCAACTGCCCGCGCGTCACGTCGCCCGTGGGCGGCTCGAACTTGATGACGTCCGCGCCCAGCCAGGCCAGCAGCTGGGAGGCCGTGGGACCGGCCTGCACGTGCGTCATGTCGAGAATCCGTATGCCGGATAGGGCCTTGTCCATCGTCGTCGATCTCCTTTGGCTGGACCCGGATTATGCGGTTTTTTGGGCGTTCGTCGCGGCCCCAACACGGGGCAGGACACCGGGCGTATCATGCCCAACCGCCCGGAATTGGCGCGCTTTTGCGCGATCTTGAAGCAGCGCGCTGATGAAGCCGTCATTCGTCGGGCAGCGAATCGGGGCGCCATAGCGCTGTAGCGCGGAGGCGGCCCACGTTGATCGAGGTTGATCATGAGTCGAATCGCCAACCACCCGCAGCGCGATGTGATCCGCGCCCAGCTCGGGCGCAATACGGTCCTCCAGGCGCTCGCGCCCGAAGCGGCCGCCGAGCTCGAACCGCACCTGACGATCGTCGATTGCCGCAAGGGCGATCACCTGCTCCTGCAGGGCACCCTGGACATGGAGCAGTATTTCGTCCTCGAGGGCGTGATGAAGCGCGTCGTGACGAATCCCGCAGGCAAGGAGATGATCCTGCGCTTCACCCGGGAAGGCGACATGGAAACGAGCTATGCCGCCTGGCGCCTGCAGACGCCGGCGCCCTACAGCATCACGGCGGTGACCCGGGTGCGGGTGGCCAAGCTGCCCCTGGCGCAGTGGGCGGCCTTCATGGACGAGCACCGCGCGGTCAAGGACGTATTCGAGTTCGAGGTGATGCGGCACATGAGCGACATCATGGGCCACATCATCACCCTGCATCTGCTCGACGCCCCGGGCCGCGTGCGCCGCTTCCAGCGCAAGCTGCCGCAGTTCACCGAGGTCCTGCCCAAGAAGGAACTCGCCTCGTACCTCAATCTGTGCGCCGAAACGCTCAGCCGGCTGAGCCACAGCGGGAAGATTCACCTCAAGTAGTCCCGCAGGGCCTGGGCCGCCAGCACGGCGGCCATGGCCCAGAGCAGGGCCCGCATCAGCCGCGCGAACGTCGCCGCGGAGAAGCGCCTTTGCAGAGCGAAGCCCGCGCGCAGGGCCAGCACCGCCACCACGCTTAGCGGGATTCCCAGCAGGAACCAGCCCGGCGCCATGCGGCCCGCGGACGCCAGCGCCACGACCTGGGTGGAGCGCCCCGCCAGGAAGGACAGGTTCATCGCCTGCGTCATCACCAGCGGCGCCAGCTCGAGCGAACTGAAATAGATCAGCAGGGGCGGAACGGCCACGTTCACCGTGCCCGAGAAGAAGCCGCCGACCAGGCCGAAGAACGCCGCTGCCGCGCGCCGATGGCTGCGCAGCAGCGGGCTCGCCGGCCCGGTGCGGCGCGACTGCAGCAGGTAGAAAACGATCAAGCCCGACAGCAGCAGCTTGAGCGCAGCCGGGTTGGCGACGGCAAGCACGGCGCTGCCCACCAGCGTGCCCGCCAGCACCCAGGCGGCAACCGGCCAATGCGTGCGCAGCGTGTCGCGCCAGTTGGCGCCGCGCATGATGCTCATCACGTTGAGCACGATATTGGGGACGAGGGTCGCGAGCACGGCCGTGCGAACGTCGGTGAACAGGGCTACCAGCGGCGTGGACAGCAGCGGAAAGCCGAAGCCGACCGCGCCGTGGGCGACGGCTGCAAAGACCGTCGTGGCCAGCAGTGCAAACCAGATCCAGGCCGGCCATTGGTTCAGGACATCCATGGGAGCAAGAATAAAGCCACGCCGGGGGCGCGGGCCGGGCGCAGGGGATGCCCCGGCAACCTCGACCGATCCGGCGTGGCGAAAAAGGCGGCAGGCAGCGCCGCCCGAACGCAGAGACTAGGGTGAAACGGTCAGCAAGCGAACACCGGACTACACGGCACCGCGGGCATTGGTGTCGGCGATGGTCTTGCGGCGCAGGGGCTCGAGCACGAACTTGGCGACGAGACCGGCGGCGATCGCGATGACCGCGGCGAGCACGAACACCGTGTTCCAGTTGCCGCCCGCGGCCAGGGCCGAGGCGAAGGGCACGATGATCGACCCCGTTCCCTTGGCCGTATAAAGCAGCCCGGCGTTGCCTGCGGCGTTCTTCGCGCCGAAGGTATCGGCGCACAGGGCCGGGAAGATCGAGAAGATCTCGCCCCAGCACAGGAAGATGAACGCGGCGCATATCATGAAAGCCACGGGCTGGTGGCCGAACTGCATCAGTCCCAGCAGCGCCAGGCCCTGGCCCACGAAGACGATCAGCATGGTGTTTTCGCGGCCGATGCGATCGGAGATGAAACCGCACAGCGGGCGCGTGAAGCCGTTGGCCAGATTGTCGATCATGAGCGTGAGGGTCAGCAGCGGCAGCGTGGTGAGACCCAGGAAACTCATCGGCAGCTTGTCGAGCTGGTAATCCTTGGCGATGGGGCCGATCTGGGCCGTTGCCATGAGGCCGCCGGCGGCCACGGCGACGAACAGCGCATAGGCGATCCAGAACACGGGCGTCTTGGCCATCTGCCAGATGCTGTAGTCGACCTTGCTCGTGACGATGCGCGGCTTGGCCGTCACGCCGCGGGTATCGGGCTTGACCATGAACATGGCGATGACGAAGATGACGAAACCCTGGCCCAGGCCGAAATTGAAGAAAGTGGCCTCGTAGCCGGAACTCTGGATCATGTTGGCGATGGGGATCACCGTGATCGCCGCGCCGGCGCCGAAACCGGCGGCCGTGAGCCCGGCGGCAAGGCCGCGCTTGTCCGGAAACCATTTGAGGGCGTTGCCCACGCAGGTGCCGTAGACGCAGCCGGCGCCCAGCCCGGAGATGACCGCGGCAGCGTAGAGCTCGGTAAGCGAGGTGGCATAGGAGTTCATCACCCAGCCGATCGCGGCCATGACGGCGCCCCCCGCTATGACCGGGCGCGGCCCGAACTTGTCGACCAGCCAGCCCTCGACCGGGACAAGCCAGGTTTCGACCAGGACGAAGACGGTGAAGGACACCTGGATGGCGGCCTTGCCCCAGTGGAACTTGGCGTCGATCGGGTTCACGAACAAGGTCCAGCCGTACTGGAGATTGGCGATCAGGGCCATGCAGACGATGCCCAGGATCAGCTGGATCCAACGATAGGACGATGCCCGGGGCACGGCAGCATCCCCCGCGATTGTCGATGCGCTTGCACTCATTTTTGCTCCTGCTCCTGATGCTTGTTTTGCTTTTTTGGTTTGCGCCGCCCCACCGGGCGTGCACACGCTTTGGCACCGCGCGCCGCGATCCGGCGCACACGCCTGCGCGTCCTCTGCGCGCCCTCACTTTACGCGGCAGCCTCCGCACAGTACGCCGCCACTTCTTTGCGCCGCCTTGATGCGGGTCAATTGGTGCGACGCAAAAATGACGGCCTCCCCCGCTGGCGATTTGGCGAGAGGGCGCGATGCTAGAGCCTGCCACGACGGTGGAAAACCCAATTTTTCCAAAGGTGTCGGTGAAGTGCCATGCAGCATAACCGCGCGGGCGCAACTGCCGCGCGGCCGCCTTCATTGGCGCCAGTACTCCTTGGTCGCGTACACCTGCTTGAGGTAGTCCACAAAGAACCGCACCTTGGCCGGCACGTGGCTTTGCCGCGGGTAGACCACGCGGATGTCATAGTCCGGCAGGGCGTAGTCGTCGAGCACGGTCACCAGGTCGCCGCGGGCCAGCTGCACCTGGATCTCCCAGGTGGACCGCCACGCGAGGCCCAGGCCCTCGCAGGCCCAGCGGTGCAGCAGCTCGCCGTCGTTGCAGTCGAGCTTGCCCTGCACGCGCACGCTCACCGGGCGATCCTTGTTGAGGAAGGTCCACGCGCTGGGCTGCCCGGGGCTGGGCGTGATGGCAAGGCACTGGTGGCGCGCAAGATCATCGAGCGTGCGCGGCACGCCGTGCAGTTCCAGGTAACGGGGCGCGGCGCAGACCACACGCCGGTTGCGCGCCATGCGTACGGCCACCAGGTCGGGCTCGAGCACGCTGCCGATGCGCACGCCCAGGTCGAATCCCTCGCGCACGAGATCCACCACCCGGTCGGACAGATCGAAGCTCAGCTGCACCTGGGGGTGCTGCACGAGGAACGCGGGGGCATGGGGCGCGACGTGCCGCCGGCCGAATCCGGCCGGCGCGGTGACGCGCAGGTGCCCCACCGCGGTATGGCGGCCGGCGCGCAGCAGATCTTCGGCCACGTCGATCTCGCCCAGGGTGCGCTTGCACTGCTCGACGAAAACCGCGCCCTCCTCGGTTACGGCAAGGTGGCGCGTCGTCCGGTGGAGCAGTTTCACGCCCAGGCGCCGCTCCAGTGCATCGACGCGCCGGCCCAGCATGGCCGGGGTGATGCCGATATTGCGCGCGGCCTTGGCAAGGCTGCCGCTGTCGACGGCGCCGACGAAAGCCTCCATCTGTTTGAGACGATCCATGGCGGGTTTTCCTTTGCGGGCGCCGCCGGAAGGTGCTGCGGCCGCCATTGCGAGTCCAGAACGCGAAAGCGATACGATACTAAAAGTATCGAGTCTAGTGATGATTGCTGCTATTCCCTAAAGGAAATGTATCCCGTAGCATCGCTGCATATCCCTTGGAGGCAATTCATGGCGAAGATGACAGCGGTAGACGCAGCGGTTCACGTCCTGCGCAAGGAGGGCGTCAACACCGCGTTCGGCGTTCCCGGCGCGGCCATCAATCCGTTCTACGCGGCGATGCGCCGCGTCGGCGGCATCAACCACCTGCTCGCGCGCCACGTCGAAGGCGCCTCCCACATGGCCGAAGGCTATACGCGCGCCGTGGCCGGCAACATCGGGGTGTGCATCGGCACCTCCGGGCCCGCCGGCACCGACATGATCACCGGCCTGTACTCGGCCGCCGCCGACTCCATTCCCATCCTGTGCATCACCGGCCAGGCGCCGCGCGCCCGGCTGCACAAGGAAGACTTCCAGGCCGTCGACATCGCCTCCATCGCCAAGCCGCTGTGCAAGATGGCCATGACCGTCATGGAGCCGGCCCAGGTGCCGCGCGCCTTCCAGCAGGCCTTCCACCTGATGCGCTCGGGGCGCCCGGGCCCGGTGCTCATCGATCTGCCCATCGACGTGCAATTGGCCGAGATCGAATTCGACCCGGACACCTACGAACCCCTGCCCGTGTACAAGCCCGCCGCCTCCCAGGCCCAGGTCGAGAAAGCGCTCGCCATGCTGCTGGCCAGCGAGAAGCCGCTCATCGTCGCCGGCGGCGGCATCATCAACGCGGACGCCTCGGCGCTGCTCGTCGAGTTCGCGCAGATTACCGGCGTGCCGGTCATCCCCACGCTCATGGGCTGGGGCGCCATACCCGACGACCACCCGCTGATGGCGGGCATGGTGGGGCTGCAGACCTCGCACCGCTACGGCAATGCCACGATGCTGGCCTCGGACTTCGTGCTGGGCATCGGCAACCGCTGGGCCAACCGGCACACCGGCGGCCTCGATGTGTACACCAAGGGCCGCAAGTTCGTGCACGTCGATATCGAACCGACCCAGATCGGCCGCGTGTTCGCGCCCGACTACGGCATCGTCTCCGACGCCAAGGCCGCGCTGGAACTCTTCGTGAAGGTGGCCCGCGCCTGGAAGGTGCAAGGCCGCCTGAAGGATTTCCGCAGCTGGGCCGCGCAATGCCTGGAGCGCAAGAACGCGGTCGACATGCAGCGCAAGACCAACTTCGACAACGTGCCCATGAAGCCCCAGCGCGTCTACCAGGGCATGAACCTGGCCCTGGGCAAGGACGTCTGCTACGTGAGCACGATCGGCCTCTCGCAGATCGCCGGCGCGCAGTTCCTGCACGTCTTCAAGCCGCGCCACTGGATCAACTGCGGCCAGGCCGGCCCCCTGGGCTGGACCATTCCGGCGGCCCTGGGCGTGCGCGCGGCGGACCCCAAGCGCAAGATCGTCGCGCTGTCGGGCGACTACGATTTCCAGTTCATGATCGAGGAGCTGGCCGTCGGCGCGCAGTTCAAGCTGCCCTACATCCACGTGCTGGTCAACAACTCCTACCTGGGGCTCATCCGCCAGGCGCAGCGCGGCTTCAACATGGATTACGGCGTGCAGTTGTCCTTCGAGAACATCAATGCGCCCGAGCTCAACGAGTACGGCGTCGATCACGTCAAGGTGGTCGAGGGCCTGGGGTGCAAGGCCATCCGCGTGCGCAGCCCCGGCGAGATGCAGGCGGCATTCGACAAGGCCGAGCACCTGATGGCCGAGTTCAAGGTTCCCGTGGTGATCGAGTTCATACTCGAGCGCGTCACCAATATCGCCATGGGCGCCGAGATCGACAACATCAACGAGTTCGAGGACATCGCCAAGAGCCACGGCGATGCGCCCACGTCGTTCGGCCCGTCCGAGGGCGAGCCGCAGAAGCAGGAAAAGGAAGAACTGGTCACCAGCCAGGCCTGAGTCCGGGGAACACCATGCCAAAGTTTGCCGCAAACCTGACGATGCTCTACAACGAGCTCGAGTTCACGCAACGCTTCGAGGCCGCCGCCAAGGCCGGCTTTCGCGGCGTCGAATACCTGTTTCCGTACGCCTATCCCAAGGAGCAGCTCGCCGAGAAGCTCGCGCAGAACGGCCTCGTCCAGGTGCTGCACAACCTGCCGGCCGGCGACTGGGCCAAGGGCGAGCGCGGCATCGCCGTGCTGCCCGATCGGGTGGGCGAGTTCCAGGACGGCGTGGGCAAGGCCATCGAGTATGCCCAGGCCCTGGGCTGCACCCAGCTCAACTGCCTGGCCGGCATCAAGCCGGCGGGCGTGCCCGACGACGCCATCCGCGAGACCCTGGTGGGCAACCTGCGCTTCGCCGCCGGCAAGCTCAAGGCCGCGGGCATCCGGCTGCTCGTGGAAGCCATAAATACCAAGGACATTCCGGGCTTCTACGTGAGCGGCACCCAGCAGACGCTCGAGCTCATCGCCGCCACGGGCAGCGACAACATTTTCCTGCAGTACGACATCTACCACATGCAGCGGATGGAAGGCGAACTGGCCGCCACCATCGAGAAGCAACTGCCGCGCATCGCCCACATCCAGCTGGCGGATAATCCGGGGCGCAACGAGCCGGGCACGGGCGAGATCAACTATCCGTTCCTGTTCGCGCTGCTCGACCGGATCGGTTACGCGGGCTGGGTGGGGTGCGAGTACAAGCCCAAGACCACGACCAGCGAGGGATTGGGGTGGTTTTCGGCGGTCAAGAACTAAGACCTCCCTCACCCCGGCCCTCTCCCGCAGGCGGGAGAGGGTGAACACCTCCCCTCGCCCGCGCAGCGGGAGAGGGGCCGGGGGTGAGGGCCGCCGCCAGAAGACAAGATCAACGCATTTCCCCAGGAGATAACGATGAGCAAGATCGGATTTGTCGGACTCGGCATCATGGGCACGCCGATGGCGGGCCACCTCATCAAGGCCGGCCACGAGGTGTTCCTCTTCAGCATTCCCGAAGTGCCCGCGACCCTCGTCGAGGCCGGCGGCAAGCTCTGCCACAACGGCAAGGAAGTCGCGCAAAAAGCCGACATCATCATCACGATGGTGCCCGACACCCCGCACGTGCGCGCCGCGCTCTTCGACGCCAACGGCATTGCCGAGGGCCTCACGCCGGGCA
>Ga0181519_10005148_pt1 | contig 10501 bp, 9 predicted proteins | sample PEATcosm2014_Bin_26_FD_121102 | JGI IMG/M metagenome (GOLD analysis project Ga0181519, IMG submission 121102) | Peatland microbial communities from MTU Mesocosm Facility, Houghton, MI, USA - PEATcosm2014_Bin02_10_metaG | ecosystem: Environmental > Terrestrial > Soil > Wetlands > Peat | place...
CGTCGGCCGCGCCGACGCCTTCGACGCCGAGCGCCAACTCGAGCGCGATCTGGCGCTCGAGCGCGGGCAAGGCGGCGTCGAGCGTGCGAGCGACGAACGCGTCGACTTCCCGTGCGCTCAGGCCTTGCGGCCCGAAATGGCGGGGATAGAGCGCCTGGACGAGGCTGTCGACGATCGCGATCGTCGCCTCGCGCGACGGCAATTGCGGCGTCGCGCCGCGGTAGCGTCGCCGCTGCGCCGCGGCGCGCAGCCGCCGCAACTGGTCGACGACGTCGGCGATCTTGAACTGATCGTCGTCCTGCTGACGCTCGTTGGTCCGAGCGCTCAAGCAGCCAGTCCCTTGGCGTCGAACAGACCTTCGAACAACACCGTGCTGAGGTAACGTTCGCCGGAGTCGGGCAGGATGACGACGATCGTCTTGCCGGCGTTCTCGGGCCGCTTGGCGAGACGCGCGGCGACGGCGACGGCCGCGCCGCTCGAGATGCCGGAGAGGATGCCCTCCTCCGCTGTCAGGCGGCGCGCGTAGAGGATCGCTTCCTCGTTGGTCGCCAGCTCGACCGAATCGACCAGCGACAGGTCGAGCACGCCGGGCACGAAGCCGGCGCCGATGCCCTGGATCTTGTGCGGCCCGGGCTTCAGCGGCTCGCCGGCGAGCTTCTGCGTCAAGATCGGGCTCGCCGCCGGCTCGACCGCAACCGCGTGGATCGCCTTGCCGCGGGTCTTCTTGAGGTAGCGCGAAACGCCGGTGATGGTGCCGCCGGTGCCGACGCCGGAAACGACGATGTCGACCTTGCCGTCGGTGTCGTCCCAGATTTCCGGGCCAGTCGTCTTCTCGTGGATGGCGGGATTGGCCGGGTTCTTGAACTGCTGCAGCAGCACGTAGCGGTTAGGGTCGGAGGCGGCGATCTCTTCGGCCTTGGCGACCGCGCCGCTCATGCCCTTCGGTCCCTCGGTGAGAACGAGCTTCGCTCCGTAAGCGATCAGCAGCTTGCGCCGCTCGATGCTCATCGTCTCGGGCATGGTCAGGGTGAGCGGAATGCCGCGCGCGGCGGCGACATAGGCGAGGGCGATGCCGGTGTTGCCCGAGGTCGGCTCGACGATTTCCTTGCCCGGACCGAGCAGGCCGCGCTCCTCGGCGTCCAAAATCAGCGCCGTGCCAATGCGGTCCTTGACCGAATAGGCGGGATTGCGTCCCTCTATCTTGGCCAGAACCGTCGCAGCCGCGCCGTCAGTGACGCGGTTGAGGCGGATGAGCGGCGTGCGCCCGATCGAGAGCGAATTGTCGTCAAACCAGCGGGTCATGTGCAGCCTCTTAAGTCATTTACTCCATCGATTTTATATAAATATGCTAGATTTGATCTGCAGGCAAGAGGCCGCCGATAGAACCGCAATCGGAGCCCGCTGTTCACGCCGCCAATCTTGAGCGACGCATTGAGTTCTCTGACGAAACTCGTCGCCCCGGGCTGTGGTTCAACGATCGGCGCATCGAACGGCTTGGTGATTCTGCCGTGGATCGTGGATGTGCGGCTGGGCTCGCAGAGTCCGCTGGCGCCTTGCCGACGCTATTGACCATAAAGTCTATAGGCTGTATGCCATAACATGCGCAAACGACGAGTGGTTTGCGCGTATTGCCGCGCTGGGATGGGGGAATTTCGATGACGGAAGCCGTTCTGACTCCCACTGCGTCGGGCGCGCGAAGGTTGGGCGAAGACGGGCTCGCCGTCATCGTCGGCGTCGGCGTTTTGATCCTGGCGCTCGTCTCGCTTGCCGGCCCCGACCTGCTCGGCTGGGCGGTGACGACCTCGGTGTGGACCGATCCGGCCAAGGCGCTCGGCGCCGTGTCCAAGGCGTACGCCGATCTCGGCGGCGCTGGCGCTTTGGCGACGACCTATGTCGCCCTGCTCGTCGTCCTCTCCGCCGGCGTGGCGGCGCTCGGCGCCGAGGCGAGGAATTTCGCCGTCGCCTTCACCGTCGTCTTCGTCATCGCCTATGCGAGCTGGTTCGTCGGCAGCTGGGCGCACATCGCGGCCGTGACGCCGGCCGACCAGGCGAAGTTCGGCGTCTCGTGGTCGCTGAGGCTCACCAACGAAGGCGGCTACATCGTCGCCCTGATCGCCGGACTCGTCGTCGCCAACGCCTTTCCGCGCTTCGCCGATTGGCTGAAGGAGGCGATCCGGCCCGAGCTCTACATCAAGATCGCCATCGTCCTGCTCGGCGCCTTCATCGCCGTGACGGCGGCGGGCAAGCTCACGCTCGCCTCGTCGCTGCTGCTGCGCGGCGTCGCGGCGATCGTCGAGGCCTATCTGATCTACTGGGCGGTGGTCTATTTCATCGCTCGCAAGTGGTTCGGCTTCAGCCGCGAATGGGCGGCGCCGCTCGCCTCGGGCGTGTCGATCTGCGGCGTCGCGGCGGCGATCGCCACCGGCGGCGCAATCCGCGCGCGGCCGCAGGTGCCGGTGCTGGTGTCGTCGCTGGTCGTCGTGTTCGCGGTCGTCGAAGTTCTGATCCTGCCGTTTCTCGCCCAGACGTTCCTCTCCAGCCAGCCGCTGGTCGCCGCCGCCTGGATCGGTCTGGCGGTCAAAACCGACGGCGCGGCGGTCGCCGCCGGCGGCATCACGGAGTCGCTCGTGCTCGCCAAGGCGGCGGCGGAAGGGATCAACTACCAGCCCGGTTGGCTGATCGCGGTGACGACGACGGTCAAGGTGTTCATCGACGTCTTCATCGGCGTCTGGGCGTTCATCCTCGCCTACATCTGGACCAACCACATCAACGTGAAGCCGGACGCCGAGAAGGCGAAGCTAAGCGAGATTTGGGCGCGCTTTCCCAAATTCGTGCTCGGCTTCATCGTCACTTTCGTCGCCGGCCTCGCCCTGGCGCTCGGCGGCGCTGGGCCGAAGCTCGCCGCCGCCGTCGGCGAAGCCAACACCTTCCGCGTCATCTTCTTCATTCTGACCTTCTTCTCGATCGGCGTGCTGACCGACTTCCGCAAACTGTGGCGCGAGGGTCTCGGCAAGCTGGCGGCGGTTTATCTCGTGTCGTTGTTCGGCTTCGTCATCTGGGTCGGCCTGATCATCTCCTGGCTGTTCTTCGCCGGGGTCAAACCGCCGCTCGTCGGCTGACAGGAGGAATGCGCGATGTCGGAACACGAATTACGCGACGAGCTGAAGTCGCCGGCCGAGCCTTTGCTGCCGATCGAAAAGAAGCTGATCGGCTGGAGCCTCGGCATCGGCGTGGCGCTGCTCGTGTTGCTCGCGATCATCAATCATTTCCTGCCGGTCTCATGATCGTCCGGCCGCGCGGGGCCGCGAGCGACTGGAATCCCGCCCTCTACATCAAGTTCGTGGCCGAGCGGACTCGCGCCGCGCGGGATTTGCTCGCCAGCGCGCGAACGCGTCGCCGCCGCGCGCGCTTCGTCAGGCAGGACATTGCGGCCTCGTCGCCCGGCCGCTGGAAGCGCCGCCGTGCGTGTCGCGCTCTCACTTGCGCCGCCGCGGCGCAATACGTCAGCGCGACGTTTTACGACCGTGCGAGCTGAGTGATGCGCGAGGCCGACCCAGTCGCCAGAACGGAACGGAACGCTTGAGTGATGGAGCGATTGAAACGCCGCGCCGGCGCCTCAATCGCCTGAACCGTCTTCAGGCGGCGCGACAAAGCCAGTCTCGTTTCCGGGCGGCGAACAGATTCAAGACTTCGCGGCGTGCGACGCCGTCGCGCCGCATGACGCAGACAACGATCGGATCGTCGAGCATGTCGAACAGCGTCAATTCGCGATCGACGAGCGGCGGGGTTGGCCGCGGTTGACCCAATTCATGAAACATCGCGCGCACAGGGGTTCTCGTTTAAAGGGCCGGATCGGCGATCGAAACTGGCGCCGCGGAGTCGAAGCGACAAGCGAGCGTTTCTTGCCTTACGATTGAGCGTTGTTGATCGATCGTCACGCGACGTCGCGCTCATCGCCCTCGCCAGCGGCTTGGCGGCGCAGCCAATCGTGGAAGTACGAGACCTTGGGCAAGTTGAGCTTGGCGCGCGGCGCGACGAAATAGTAGGCGAAGTCGACCGGGCGCTCCGATTCGATCGGTCGGACGAGACGCCCCGCCTGGAGATCCGCGGCGGCCAGGGCGGATTTGGCGAGCGCGACGCCGCGTCCGAGAACTGCCGCCTCGATTACGAGGCTCGCCTGATTGAACCGTGGCCCGCGCTCGACGTCGCCGTCGTCGACGCCCGCCGCCCGAAGCCACATGTCCCAGTTCGGGCACGAAGGATCGTTGTCGGGGCTGTCGTCGTGCAGGAGGGTCAGCTTCAGCAGATCGCGCGGCGCGTGCAGCGGTTGGCCGCGCAGCAGTTCGGGACTGCAGACGGGCGTGACGGATTCGGTGAGCAGCTTCTCGAAGAAGACGTCGAGGTAGCCGCCGGCGCCGTAGCGCACGGCGACGTCGATGCGGTCGCGGGCGAAGTCCACCAGTTGCATCGAAGCCGACACGTGGACGTCGATCTCGGGGTGTTCGCGCTCGAACGATTGCAGCCGCGGCAGCAGCCATTTCGCGGCGAACGACGGCGCGACGCTGACCGACAAGGCGCCGGCCTCGCCGAGCGAGGCGATCGCCTCCATGGCGTCCGAGAGCCGGGCGAATCCTTCGCGCAGATCGCGCAGGCCCGCGGCGCCGGCGTCGGTGAGAACGAGGCCGCGACCGTCGCGCTCGAATACGGGAAGGCCGATGTGATCTTCGAGCAGACGGACCTGATGGCTGATCGCCGCCGGGGTGACATGCAGTTCGTTCGCCGCCAGTGACAGGCTGAGATGGCGCGCTGCGGCTTCGAAGGCGCGCAGCGCGTTCAGCGGCGGCAGCGCTCGGCGTGGCGAAGAACTCATCACAGGCCCTGACGGATAAATATATTTATAAGATAGAATAACTTTCTAATCCCGAGCGCGCAAATGAGCAAGTCGGCGCGAGGCCTTATCGGCTCTCCCGCCGTTCAAACGGAGACCCGCCAACCCGGATGGGGGGATGGCGGGCCGGGTCTAGGGAGTGGAAGCGTGCGCCACAGCCGGACAAGCGGCGGCGCGGACGAGAGCCTAGCCCAGGCGCCCGTTTCTCCGCACGCGAGGAATATCAATGCGTCGCATCAGTTTTTCTCACGCCAACGCCGCTCAAGTCTCGGTTCAGGAAACTTTGATTGCGCGCGTCGGCGCGGCGGGCAGATTGGGCGAGCGAGAAATGTCGCTGGGAGCGCGGTCGTGCTGCAAATCGTCAGACGGAACGATTCGACCGGGCTCGATCGGCGGGCCGCTCGGCTGGTCGCGGCGCTTTCCGCGCCGACGAACTTCGCGACCCTGGACGCCGAGGCGGCGCGCGAGACGTTTCGCCGCTCACGCGCACCTTATCTTTGGCCGCTCGACGAAGTCGCGGAGGTCCGCGATCTCGCTGCGAGCAGCGACGCGCCGCCAATGCGGCTTTTCCGTTCGCTCGCCCGCGCGCCGGACCTTCCGCCGCAGACTTATGTGTTCTTGCACGGCGGCGGCTGGACGCTCGGCGATCTCTCGACTTACGAGCCGCTCTGCCGTCGCCTGACGCGCATTCTGCGCGCCGATGTGCTTTGGGTCGACTACCGTTTGGCGCCTGAGCATCCGTTTCCCTCCGCCCTCGACGACGCGCTTGCGGCGTGTCGATGGCTTTTCTCTCATGGCGAGGCGCTGGGGCTGGACCCGGACAATGTCGGGGTGATCGGCGACAGCGCCGGGGCGAACTTGGCGGCCGTCGCAGCGACGCTGAACGTCAGCGGCGAACTTGGCGCCAAGTTCGTCGCGCAGGTTCTGATTTACCCCTGCCTGGATCTGACGCGCCGCCATCGCTCGCATGTCGATCTCGCCACGGGCTTCCTACTCACGAAGGCTCTCTACGATTGGTATGTCGGCAACTATCTGGCCGGCCACGACGCCAGGGATCCCCGAGTCTCGCCGTTTCTTGCGCCCGACCTTTCGGGTCTCGCGCCCGCGGTCGTTCTGCACGCCGGTTTCGATCCGTTGCGCGACGAGGCGATCGCCTATGTCGCCAGGCTGCGGCGCGCGCGCGTTCCTGTGATCGAGATCGCTTTCGCCGACATGATCCACGGGTTCGTCAACATGGGCGCCGCGCTGCCGCAGGCTGGCGACGCCGTCGACTGCGTCGCCGCGGCGTTGCAGGCGCTGCTGCCCTCTCGGCCGCGTTCGCCGCACCCGCCTCAAAGGGTCGGCGAGTCGGCCGCCGCCATGAATTGACACGCCGAACCGTTTCTATATGATTAAAACCATAGAATTAGAATAATTAGGATCGAGAAAAGCGAGCCGCGCGTCGCGGCGCAGCCCGCGAGGCGTTCGACGCGCGACGGGGTCCACGCCCTTTCGACCAGCCGTCCTCGGTGGCGTTTCGCAATTCAACGGAGAGCCCGCATCGTGAGCGCGATCGAGTCGGCGAACGTTTTTTGGTTCATCCCGACCCACGGCGACGGCCGTTACCTCGGGACCAGCGTCGGCGGCCGCGCCGTCGATTTCGCCTACCTGCGGCAGATCGCCGAGGCGGCCGATACGCTCGGCTATTACGGCGTGCTGCTGCCAACCGGAAAGAGCTGCGAAGACTCCTGGGTCGTCGCCTCGGCCTTGGCCCCGCAGACCGAACGGCTGCGGTTCCTCGTCGCGGTGCGCCCCGGCCTGCAATCGCCGACGGCCGCGGCGCGCATGACGGCGACGCTCGACCGAATTTCCAACGGCCGCTTGCTGATCAACGTCGTCACCGGCGGCGATCCGGTCGAGAACCGCGGCGACGGCTTGTTCCTTGCCCACGGCGATCGCTATGCGCTTACGCGCGAATTCCTTGAGATCTACGCCGCGCTGTTGCGCGGCGAGACCGTCGACTATTCCGGCGAGCATCTCAATGTCGAAGCCGGCAAGATCCTCTATCCGCCTATCCAGCAGCCACCGCCGCTCTATTTCGGCGGTTCGTCGCAGGCCGGCGTCGACGTCGCGGCGCAGTTCGTCGACAAATACCTCACCTGGGGCGAGCCGCCGGCCGCCGTGGCCGAGAAGATCGCCGCCGTGCGGCAGGCGGCGCGGGCGCGCGGGCGAGAACTCAGCTTTGGCATTCGTCTGCATGTCATCGTCCGCGAAACTGCGGCGGCGGCCTGGCGCGCCGCCGACAAGCTGATCAGCCACCTCGACGACGCGACGATCGCCGCGGCGCAAAAGGTGTTCGAGCGCATGGACTCGGTCGGCCAAAGCCGTATGGCGGCGCTGCACGGCGGGCGTCGCGACAAGCTCGAAGTCAGCCCCAATCTCTGGGCCGGCGTCGGCCTGGTGCGCGGCGGCGCGGGAACCGCGCTTGTCGGCGATCCGCAGACGGTCGCTCAGCGCCTGCGCGAATACATGGCGCTCGGCATCGACAGCTTCATTCTGTCCGGTTACCCGCACCTCGAAGAAGCCTACCGCTTCGCTGAACTCGTGCTGCCGCTGTTGCCGCTCAATCACGCGCGGGCGCCGGCGCAGATCGCCGCCAATATGGGCCCGTTTGGCGAGACGATCGCCAACGTCGCCCGCCCCCCCGGGCTGCGCGCCGGTCAGTCGTAGACCCTTCGTCGCGTCGACTGGCAGGCGGCCCTTGTGGCCGCCCAATCCGCCCGGCCGCGCCGGGGCGCCGCAAATTCAGGCAAAGCGGCATTCTTTAGAATATATAAATTCTAGATTTAGTTGACTGTTTCTCAAGGCCATGGCGGACTGACCGCAGCGGCGAACGGGACTTCGGCCGACGGCGGCGCGGACTCCGCGCAACCCGCGACGGGTCTGGTCGAATCGCGATCGCAATTCGTCTCTCAATTCCGGATGGTCCGATGCCTGAGCGTAATCCGTTGGAGAGCCTCCCCACCCTCGACCTTCGGCGTTTCGAAACCGACCGCGACAATTTTCTCGCCGCCGTGCGCGCAGCGGCGCGTGGGGCGGGGTTCTTCTATCTCGTCGGCCACGGGATCGAGCCGGCGCTGATCGACGAGGTTCTGACCCTCTCGCGACGATTTTTCGCTTTGCCCGAGCGCGACAAGCGCGCGATCGAGATGATCCATTCGCCGCATTTTCGCGGCTACAATCGCGCCGGGCTCGAGCATACGCGCGGCAGGCCCGATTGGCGCGAACAGATCGACGTCGGCGCCGAGCGGGAGGCGCTGCCGTTCGATCCCGCGGCGCCGGCATGGCGGCGTCTGCAAGGGCCGAACCAATGGCCCGACGCCTTGCCGGAGCTGAAGCCGGCGCTGTTGCGCTATCAGGCCGACGTCACCGCGCTGGCGATCCGCGTTCTGCGCGCGTTTGCGGCGGCGCTGAAACAACCTGACGACATTTTCGAGCCGATCTACACGCCGGCCCCCAACCAGCTGCTCAAGATCATCCGCTATCCCGGCCGCGCCGCCGGAGAGGACGATCAGGGCGTCGGCGCCCACAAGGACTCCGGCTTCGTCACCATCCTGTTGCAGGACACGGTCGCCGGCCTGCAGGTCGAGGGCGAACGCGGCTGGATCGACGCGCCGCCGGCGCCGGGGACGTTCGTCGTCAACATCGGCGAAATCCTCGAACTCGCCTCCAATGGCTATCTGCGCGCCAACGTGCATCGCGTCGTTTCGCCGCCGGTCGGCGGCGACCGCCTGTCGGTGGCGTTCTTCTTAGGCGCGCGTCTCGACGCCACCGTGCCCATCCTCAACCTGCCGCCGGAACTCGCCGCCCAGTCGCGTGGCCTGACGCAGGACCCGCTGAACCCACTCTTCCACGAAGTCGGCCGCAACTACCTCAAGAGCCGGCTGCGCTCTCATCCCGACGTCGCGCGCCAGCACCACGCCGATCTTCTCGACCCGACGCAGAAACAGCTCGAACCGGCCTCGGCCTACTGATCCCGTTCTCGGAGAGACCGCTATGACGACCGACAGCCAACGCTTCGAAACGCTCGCCTTGCACGGCGGCGGCTATCGCGCCGACCCGTCCACCGGCGCGGTCGCGGTCCCGATCTATCAGACGACTTCGTATCAGTTCCAGGACACAGATCACGCTTCGCGCCTGTTCGCGCTGGAGGAAATCGGCAACATCTACACGCGGGTGCAGAACCCGACGACGACCGCGCTCGAAGAGCGCGCTGCGGCGCTCGAAGGCGGGTCGGCGGCGCTCGCCGTCGCTTCCGGTCAGACGGCGTCGGCCTATTCGGCGCTGAATCTGGCGTCGAGCGGCGACAACATCGTCTCGTCCACCGATCTCTACGGCGGCACCTGGACGTTGTTCGCGCAGACCTTGAAGCAGTTCGGCGTCGAAGTGCGCTTCGTCGATCCGGTCGACCCCGAAAACTTTCGCCGCGCCACCGACGCCCGAACCAAGGCCTACTATGCGGAGACGCTGCCCAATCCCAAGTTGAACGTCTTCCCGATCCGGGAAGTCGCCGACATCGGCCGCTCGCTCGGCGTGCCGCTCATCGTCGACAACACGGCGGCGCCGCTGATCGCCCGGCCGTTCGAACACGGCGCGGCGGTCGTCGTCTATTCGGCGACGAAGTACATCGGCGGTCACGGCACCTCGATCGGCGGGCTGATCATCGACGGCGGCAATTTCCCGTGGGAGGATCACGCCGAGCGTTTCCCGCTGCTCACCCAGCCGGACGACGCTTATCACGGCGCGATCTGGACCGAAGCCGCCAAGCCTCTGGGACCCATCGCCTACGTCCTGCGGGCGCGGGTGAAGCTGCTGCGCGACCTCGGCGCGGCGTTGTCGCCGAGCAATTCGTTTCAGTTGCTGCAGGGTCTGGAGACGCTGCCGCTGCGGCTGCGCCAGCACAACGACAACGCGAAGCTGGTCGCCGACTTCCTGGCCAAGCGGCCCGAAGTCAGCCACGTCATCTTCCCCGGCCTGCAGAGCGGCGAAGTGCGTCGGCGCGCCGACGCCTATCTCAGGGGCGGCTATGGCGGGCTGGTCGGTTTCGAACTGAAGGGCGGCGTCGAGGCAGGGCGGCGCTTCATCGACTCGCTGAAGCTGTTCTACCACGTCGCCAATATCGGCGACGCTCGCTCGCTCGCCATTCATCCCGCCTCGACGACGCATCAGCAGCTCACGTCAGAGGAACAACTCGCCGCCGGCGTGACCCCCGGCTACGTGCGGCTATCCGTCGGCATCGAACATCCCGACGACATCATCGCCGATCTTGCCCAGGCGATCGACAGCGCCGGCCGGGCGACCGGCGTCCAACCGGCCCGCAAGGCGGCCTGACAATCAAAACTCTGGAGAACGCCAATGACCGACAAGACCAAGCATGAGTCCGTTTCCCGTCGCACAGTTCTTAAGGCCGCCGGCGGACTGGGCGTCGTCGCCTCGGCCGGCGCGCTCGCCCCGCGGCTGTTCACGCCCGCTGTCGCCGGTCCCGCGCCGAAGGTGCGCCTCGCTTGGACCGAAGTGGCGGCGTGCCATTCGCCGCTCGGCTTCGGCGTCGCCAAGGGCATCTACGCCAAGCAC
>Ga0181519_10005152_pt1 | contig 10498 bp, 8 predicted proteins | sample PEATcosm2014_Bin_26_FD_121102 | JGI IMG/M metagenome (GOLD analysis project Ga0181519, IMG submission 121102) | Peatland microbial communities from MTU Mesocosm Facility, Houghton, MI, USA - PEATcosm2014_Bin02_10_metaG | ecosystem: Environmental > Terrestrial > Soil > Wetlands > Peat | place...
ACGTTCTCCAGGTTGATGGTTGGCGGAAGCATCTGGTTGATGAGAGAGAGCACCGTGATGCCGGCCTCCAAACCGCCCGCTCCGCCCAGAAGATGGCCGTGCATGGATTTGGTTCCGCTCACCTTGAGCTTGTGGCTCAGGGCGTGCTCGCCGAAGACGCCTTCAATGGCCGCCGACTCATTGCCGTCGCCGGCTGGAGTCGAGGTCGCGTGCGCGTTGATGTAGCCCACTTCCTGCGGCTGAATGCCCGCATCCTTGAGAGCTGCCCTCATGCTGCGCTGCGCGCCCATGCCTTCCGGCGCGATGCTGGTGATGTGATGGGCGTCGGCGCTCATGCCATAGCCGATGATCTCGGCCAGAATCTTTGCGCCACGCTTTTTGGCGAACTCCAGCTCCTCAAGAATCAAGATGCCGGCACCTTCGCCAATCACAAAGCCATCGCGGTCCTTGTCAAAGGGACGGCTGGCACGTGTTGGGTCGTCGTTGCGCGTGGACAGCGCACGCATGGAGGCGAACCCGCCCACCGAGAGCGGCGTCACCGCTGCTTCAGCGCCGCCGGCAATCATCACATCGGCGTCGCCGTGTTCAATGATGCGCGCCGAGTCGCCAATTGCGTTGGCGCTGGTGGCGCAAGCCGTCGCAGTAGCCGAAATTGGCCCCTGCGCTCCGTAGCGGATGCTCAAAAACCCGGAGGCCATATTGACGATGGCCGCGGGAATGAAGAATGGCGAAATCTTGCGTGGACCGCCCTGCATCAGGTTGGTGTGTTCACGCTCGATCACTTCAAAGCCGCCGATGCCCGAGCCAATAAAGACGCCCACCCGGTCGGCAATCTCCGGAGTGATCTGAAGGCCCGATTGCTGCATGGCCTCCTGAGTGGCGGCAAAGGCATAGTGGATGAATCGCGCCATTTTGCGCGACTCTTTTTTGTCCACGAAGTTGAGCGGGTCAAAGTTCTTGACCTCGGCGGCAAAGGTGGTGGTAAAGCCAGTGGTATCAAAGCCCTGGATGGGCCCCATGCCGCTGGCACCGGCCATAAGCTGCTGCCAAACCTGGGGCGCGGTGTTGCCCACACCGCACAGAAGCCCCAGGCCTGTGATGACGACTCGGCGGGACGATTGCGGGCTCAAGGGCTACTGGCCGCCTTTCGCGTTTTTCTCAATGTAATCGACAGCGTCCTTGACGGTCTTGATCTTCTCCGCGCTCTCGTCGGGAATCTCAATGTCAAAGGCCTCTTCGAACTGCATTACCAGTTCGACGACGTCCAGCGAATCCGCGCCCAGGTCTTCCTGAAAGCTGGCGCCGGGGGTGACTTCGGCCTCGTCGACCTGCAACTGCTCGACGATAATCTGTTTGATCTTATCTGCAACGGCCATGCGTGCTTCTCCTCGTGGTTATTGAACTTCGGATTCTCTCCGGGGCTCGCCCTTACAGGCACCGCTAATTAACCATACCGGCTCAAGGCGCAAGTACACAACTGCCCCAAACAAAAATATGCGCGGCTCCCGTTTCATTAGTCTATCGGGAGCGCCGGAGGCGTGTAAAGGCAGGGATCAGAGATCAGGGATCAGGGATCAGAAATCTTGCAAATTTGTCATGAAAAACGTTGAGAATAGGCGTACATTAGGCGAAGAGGATTTTTATCGTGGGAAACCCCTTCATACTATTAGCCGCCGTCGGCGTTGTTGCCTTTCTTATTGGCATCCTCCTTGGTCTCGCCATCCGAGGCAGTCATGCCAGTTCCGCCGCCCGGACGCAGTTGGAGAATGAACGCAAGCTGGCCGAGTCGCGCGAGATGCCCCTGCGCGAGCAACTCGAATCCGCCTATTCAGAGATGACGGAACTCAGGATCAGAGGCGCGGAGCGCGAGCGCTTCAAGACGCAAGCCGAGGATCGAGACGCGGTCATTCTGGGCTTGCGCGCTGAGAAGGCTGATTTGGAAGCCCGGATTGCCTCGGTCGCCGGGGAGCGGGATATGCTCGGTCGTCACCTGGCCACCGCTGAACAGCAACTGCGCAGCGAAGAGGCCAAATACACGCAGATGAAGTCCGACCTGGACGCCGCTTTCAAGAGCGTTGCCGCCGATGCCCTGCGCGCCAATACGCAATCCTTCCTGACTCTGGCGCGGGAGCAGCTTGGCGGCCAAACCAGCGAAGCGAAACAGACCCTGGAAGCCAAGGAAGTGGCCATCAAGAACCTGCTTGACCCGCTGGGTGCCGCGCTGATGGCCCTCAATGCGCAGGCACAGGAGATGGAGAAATCCCGCGCCGGCGCGTACTCCGAGGTGAAGACGCTGGTGGAGAATATCCAGAGTTCGATTCCCGCCTCGCTTACCGCCTTGAAGAATGAAACCGCGCAGTTGATTACCGCCCTGCGCGCTCCCAAGACGCGCGGCAACTGGGGCGAACTGCAACTGAAGCGCTGCGTCGAATATGCAGGCATGGTGCAGTACTGCTCGTTCAGCGAGCAGGTGACTGCGCGCGACGAAGACGACAAGATGCTGCGGCCGGATATGACCATTCAACTACCCAATGGCCGCGAGATCGTGGTCGATGCCAAGACGCCACTGGATGCCTTTCTGGATGCCAGCGGCGCGGCTGACTTTGCGGCTCATGCGGCACGCGTCAAGGCGCACTTGAAGGATCTTTCGAGCAAGGAGTATTGGAAGCAGTTTGATAAAGCGCCGGATTTTGTGGTTTGTTTTTTGCCGAGCGAAGCGCTCTTCAGCGCGGCGCTTGAAGCTGATCCCTCGTTGATTGAATTCAGCGCCAAGAATCATGTGGTGATGGCCACGCCAACCACGCTGATTGCCCTCTTGCGCGCCGTTGAATTTGGCTGGCAGCAGTCGGAGATCACGCAAAACGCCAAAGCCATTCACGAGATCGGCCAAAAGATTTATGACAAGCTGGTAACCGCGCAAGGTCATCTGACGAGGCTGGGCAATGCGCTGGGCACGAGCGTCGATACTTATAACAAATTCATCGGCACTATCGAAGGCAAAGGCGGCGTTTTCACCTATGGCCGCCAGTTAGGCGAGCTGGCCCACTCCAGCGGCGAGTTAGCCGAAGTAAAAAAGCTGCAACCCGACCTGCGCGAGATGGAGTCGCCGGAGTGGTCGCAATCGGGACTGGCGCTGGCGGCAGGGGCTGAGGAGATCGAGAACGCGGACTAACTACCAAGATCGGCTTAGCGAAGTCATAACGGAGGGAGGATGGACCCCGCGCTTCTTCCGCGAACGCCGTCTGCATCCGCTTCCATGTGGTCTGTCCGTCTTCCGCCTCATGCGCGCGCTTCGGCAATCGCGCTCATGAGGCGGTCAGGCGGGTCCATGAGAACCTGGAAAATGTTTCACCGAATCTTTGATTCTCCCGGATCATTCACCGCCAGGGCAAGCGGTTTTCGGAAGGTGATGGCGTAGAACTTTCCATTCTTCAACATTTCCACGCGAATATCTTCCATCTCCGGCGGCACCAGATCAATGGGCACGGTGACGGCTTCCTTGCGGTCATTGTAAAAGCTGCTGGTATACGGGATGTTTTGGTAGGTGCTCTTTACATACTCCTCGGTCTCATCCTCGACCATCAGGTGGCCGCCCGGCTTGGTAATGCGGATCATCTCGCGCAGCGCCTTGGGGCGATCGTTGAAGAAGTTGAAGCCGCCGCAAGTGTAAACCACGTCAAAGCTTGCATCGGCAAAGGGCAGGCTCTCGGCGTTGCATAGGTATAGGTCGGCCTCCATCTGCCAACGGCGCAGATTGCGTTGGCAATTGGCCAGCATCTCGGCCGAGAGATCAAGCCCGGAGAGCTTTACCCCGCGCGGCAGATACTTGAAGTTCAGTCCTGTTCCGACCGATGTTTCCAGCACCGAATCGCCCGGCTTTACCTCCAGCAGGTTCATGTAATTTTCGAAATATGAATCAACATTCAAGCCACGAAAGGCTGCAAAAAAGCGCTGTGTATCGTCATAAAAGCCGCCAATGTTTTCATACAGCTTGTTGTATTTGCCGTTGTCGCCGGTTAGATCCTCCGGCTTGAGGAAGGTTGGAATCCCATCACGCACCGGAAAGCTCTCTCCGGATTTGCTGACGAGCGCTTCCCTGTTCCCTTCGACGGCAACGGTGAGCGGCTCGCCGGTAAACGGGCTGCGCAAGAGGTCAATTGTCTCTGGACGGCTGGCCCAACTGCGCTCTCTGATCGGATGGATAAGCGCCCAGAAAGCCAGGATCAGCGCGGCGCTGCCACATACATCGACCAAGATCGCATGGAAGAATGGGGTTGATTGCAGAATGGCAATGTGAAAGGAGCGCGAGAGTTCCAGGAGGCCGGCAAGAAGACAACCCACGCCAAAGACGATGGAGGTGGCCTTCGATTCACGGTTCCAAAACCAGACAATGGTTGCCGCAAACCAGAGAATGATGAAAGTGTGCAGGCCGGCAGTGGGAACGCCTTCAATATGAAATGTGCGCTGGACGCCGGAGAGCGCCACAGCTCCAACCGGTAGCGGCAGCGTAGCCAGCCAGCCGGAAAGCCGCGGGCTGACAAACCGATGATAGGTAAATGGAAGAATGCCGAGAACCGAGACGAGCAGAAACCAACCAAGATAATGGAGCGCTTGTTCAGGACTGGTGAACGGAATCTTGCGCCAGCCGAAGATCAGTCCAGGAATCACATTGATGGCCAGCATCCACAGAAAGCCGCGCCGCAGCCGCTGCGTGCCCACAAACCACGCGCCCATAATTGGCCCGGTCCAGCTCCCCGTCTGCTGCAGAAACCAGCCGGAGAGAAAAATTCCAATGGTGATCCATGCCATGATTTGTGCCGAGCGGCTGGATTTTACTTCAGTAGTCATTTGCGTTCTCCTTCGCTTGCGTGTACAGCCTTGCATACGCTGGTTGTGGGCTTTGCTGGCCCTATTCAAGACTCGCGGCTACTGCGGTTGATGTGGGCTCATCCAAAGCAGCCAGTTCCTTGAGCGCCGCTTCGCCCCACTCCAGCGCGGCCCGTGTCATCGCGATCCCCAGGCCCAGAGTGAGCATCCAGTAGGGCAGATTCGGATCTTTCGATTGGTAGGCGCGCGCCATTTTTTCAATTCCCTCCAACTGGGCCAACATCTGCCGGTTGCGGCGATTTACTTCAAGCACGTGAGCCAACGCCACCCCCGGCTCCGCCTGGCGGCCAAAAAACAGCTTCAGCATGAACTCATTACGCGGCGGATCATTTTGAAACGGCTGCGCCAGCCAATGGCGCAAGGCGACGCGCCCGGCATCGGTGAGCGCATACTCCTGTCGGCGTTTTTTGGTTGCGGCTGCCGGCTGGCAGGCCTCAATCAGGCCCTCGGCGGCCAGTTGCTTCAAAGATGGATAGATCTGCCCATAGCTCTCTCCCCAAAAGCTGCCGAAGTTCTCTTCAATCGCCTTGTGCAGCTCGTAGCCAGAACCTTTAGGCGCAAAGGAGAGCATTCCGAGGATGACGTAAGCGGTGCGGCTGTTCTTCATATAGCTACAAGATATATCTGTCAGATATTATTGTCAAGAATTATTTTTGGAAGCAGTAAAGATTTTTCTCAACGAAAAAACGGCAGCCCCTGAGGGCTGCCGTTTGCACTTCGATCTGCATGGTTGGAAAGGCTTATTTGCCGGGTTTGGCCGGCGCAGATGCGGGAGCAGTCTTGACGTTATCCAGCACCGAGTGCGTGCCGCCACCGGAATGTGACATCAAAACCGTCAGGGCAATTGAGGTGCACATGAACAGAATCGCCGCCCAGGTAGTGATCCGGGTGAGCACGTTGGCTGCGGCACGCGGTCCGAAGGCTGTCTGTGAGCCCTGTCCGCCAAAGGCGCCAGCCAGATCCGCCGAGCGGCCTTGCTGCAAAAGAACAACAAAAATCAGGACGCCGCACACAATTACGTGCAAGATGGTGACAAGAACCAGAGCAATCTGCATCTTTAAGCTGCTTTCCAGGTCAGTCCGGTGACCCGGACGAGAGAGATTTGGTGCGGAAGAGGGGACTTGAACCCCTATGCCTTGTGGGCGCCAGCACCTCAAGCTGGTGCGTCTGCCAATTTCGCCACCTCCGCACACGGGTGGAACTTAACAAGTATAGCAAAACTACAAGCCGGAAGGAACAGCACTCGATCAATTTCTCAAAACGCACTCTTCGGCAAGATTGCCGGACCGGCTAACCCAAGATATCAATATGGTGTTAAGATTGGAAGTCAAGGAGCTGGCTGCCCCCTTCAAGATTGGCCGGATCGCCCCCTTATGAACCTCTATCTGATGCGTCACGCCAGTGCCGGATTGCGGCGCGGCAATCCTCTGATCGACGACAAGCGCGCCCTTATCAAAGAAGGCAAGGAACAATGTGTGCTGATGGCGCGGGTGCTGGCATCGCTCAAGGTTCAGGTGGATGTGATCGTCTCCAGCCCCTTGAAGCGCGCCCTGCAAACCGCGCAGTTTGTGGGCACGGAACTGGGCTATGACCAGCGAGTAGAGATCAGCCAGTCGCTTGCGCCCGACGCCGACTACGCCGACTTCCAGCAGATGCTGGCTCACTACTCAGGCTTCGAGGGCGTGCTGGCCGTGGGCCACAACCCCAACGTCTTCCAATTCCTGGGGCGCTTGATCGCCAGCAACGACGGCGCGGCCATCCGAATGCGCAAAGGCTCCATCGCGCGCGTCGATCTGGACCGCCATCCGCCGCTGTTGCACTGGCTGATTGATCCGCGCTCGGCCCGCGCCATCTACGGCAGCATACAAAAGAGCTCGCGCCCGAAGAGCTCCAAGAACCCGAAGAGCTCCAAGAAGTAGCCAGCCACTTAACGCTGCGAGCTTGGCTCGTGTGCAGCGCCTGCCTGCGGATTCAAGCCTCCAGCGCCGCCAGAATCTGCGGCCCCAACTGGCTCACATTTCCGGCGCCCAGGGTCAAAATCAAGTCGCCGGTTTCGGCTTGCGCGGCCACGGCTGCCACAGCGGCGGGGAAATCCGCAGCGTACTGCACTTGAGGGCCTTCGATCTTCTCGGCCAACTTCTCCGCCGTCACACCTGGAATCGGCTCCTCGCTGGCTGCATAGATGGGCAGCACAATCACTGAATCCGCATCGGCGAAAGCACCCGTGAACTGCTCCAGCAGATCGAGCGTGCGCGAGTACCGGTGAGGCTGGAAGACGACGTGAATTTTCTCGTAGCCGCACTCGCGCGCCGCCGCCAGAGTGGCGCGAATCTCCGTGGGATGATGCCCATAATCGTCCACAACGGTAACCCCGCGCGCCGCGCCGCGATGCTGAAAGCGCCGGTCCACGCCGCGAAAGTGGCTCAGTCCCAGGGCAATCTTTGCCGCGTCCATGCCGAGTTGGTGGGCAATGGCCACGGCGGCCGTGGCGTTCAGCACATTGTGCCGCCCTGGCACATTCAATTCAAAGGGGCCAAGCACGCCCAGCGCGGTGACCACCTGGAAGCGCGCGAAACTTCCCTTCCCTTCTTCAATGAACTCCAGTCGATAGTCGGCGTTCGGCGTGATTCCATAGGTGAAAACCCGCCGCCGCGCGCGCGGCAGAATAGCCGCCAACTGCGGATTGTCCACGCAGGCCGTCACCGCGCCGTAAAAGGGAAGTTTGTTGATAAAGCTCAGGAAGGCCTCTTCAACGTCAACCATGTCGCGATAGCAATCCATGTGCTCTCGGTCGAGATTGGTGACCACGGCCAGAATCGGCGAGAGCTTGAGGAAGGAGCGGTCGCTCTCGTCGGCCTCGGCAACCAGGTACTGCGAACTGCCCAGCCGAGCATTTGATCCCATCGCGTCCACGCGCCCGCCGACCACCACTGTGGGGTCCAGGCCACCGGCCGCCAACACCGCCGCCACCATGGAAGTTGTCGTCGTTTTGCCGTGCATTCCGGCGATGGCGATACCGTATTTGAGCCGCATCAGCTCGGCCAGCATCTCGGCGCGCTGAATTACGGGAATCTTGCGGGCGTGGGCCTCCATCACTTCTGGATTTGCAGCGCTCACTGCCGAGCTGGTCACAACCACGGTAGCGCCGGCCACATTGCGCGCATCGTGGCCCTCGTAAATTGCCGCGCCCATGCGGGCTAGCCGGTCCGTCACCGGCCCTCGGCGCAGATCAGAGCCCGAAACCTCCATTCCGAGGTTGAGCAATATTTCCGCAATGCCGCTCATGCCGATGCCGCCGATGCCGATGAAGTGCGCGTGCTGCGAGGTAGCAAACATAGTTCTTTAACCTAAACTTTATCATTGCACAGAACCTCTGCCTCTTGCCTTGGCCATGAGCGCCTCCACGGCGCTATACTGCGAAGGTCTGAAATCGTTTTCTGCAAGCATTCCAAAACAACATCGCAAAGAGAGAAATGCCGTGACCAATTATTCCCGCCGCAATTTTCTGAAGACCAGCACAGCCGCCGCTGTTGGTATGACGCTCATTGGTTCGCTGACGCCCAAGGAAGTTTTTGGCGCCCTTGCGCCCGCTGATGGAAGCCCGAGAATCGTTCCCTTCCCGCTGACTTCGGTTCGCCTTTCGCCAAGCATCTTCAAGGAGCAGGCGGAGATCAATGCGCGCTATTTGGACTCGCTCACCGTTGACCGATTGCTGCATTCCTTCCGGCTGACGGCGGGCATTAGTTCGAGCGCGACGCCCTATAAGGGATGGGAAGAGCCAACCTGTGAGTTGCGTGGCCACTTCAACGGCGGGCATTTTCTGTCGGCTGTGGCGCTGGCATCAGCTACCTCCGGGAATGAGGTTCTCAAGAAGAAGGGCGATGCGGTGGTGGCCGGGCTGGCGCAGTGCCAAAAGAAGATCGGGACGAGGTATTTGAGCGCTTATCCGACCGATCTTTTCGATCATCTGGCGCAGGGCAAACAGGTCTGGGCGCCTTTTTACACCTATCACAAGATCATGGCCGGGCTGCTGGATATGCATCAGTTGACGGGCAACACAGACGCCCTTGAGGTCTGCGAAGGAATGGGCCAGTGGGCGCACGAATACTTCTGGGGCATCAGCGCCGATCAGCGGCAGAGGATGCTGAAGACCGAGTATGGAGGCATGAACGAGGTGCTGGCGAATCTGGCCGCCGTGACGGGGAAAGACCGCTACATTGATGCCGCGCATTCCTTTGAGCAGCCCGGCTTTCTTGATCCTCTGGCCGAGCGCCGAGATGAACTGCAGGGGCTGCACGCCAATACCCACGTTCCCAAGATCATTGGCGCGGCGCGGATGTATGAAGTCACCGGCGACCGCCGCTACCGGCAGATTGCCGAATACTTCCTGGAGGAGGTGCTCACGAGGCGCAGTTACGCCATCGCCAACACCAGCTTGGACGAAAACTGGAAGACACTGCCTGGGCATTTGGAAGGAACTCTGGCCTGGAAGAATGCCGAGTGCTGCGTGGCTTACAACCTGATGAAGCTGGAGCGGCTGGTCTTTGGCTGGACCGGAGACGCGCGCTGGATGGATGCCTACGAACGCTCGCTCTTCAACTGCCGGCTGGGAACGCAAAATGCAGATGGCTTGAAGCAGTACTTCTTCCCGCTGGCCGCAGGATACTGGCGCGCTTATAACTCGCCGGAGGAGTCTTTCTGGTGCTGCACGGGAACGGGCGCCGAGGAGTTTGCCAAATTTACAGACACCATCTTCTTCCGCCGAGGCAGCGATCTTTTTGTGAATCAGTTCATCGCCTCCACCCTCGAGTGGAAGGAAGAAGGCCTGGTCATCGAACAAGTGACGCAGTTCCCGCAGGAGCAGGGGACGACGCTCAAAATCAAGGCCACGGCTCCTGTTGCGCGCACCATTCATGTGCGGGTTCCCGGCTGGACCGCGGGCTTTGCCGACGTGAAGATCAATGGCCGCAGCTTGGAAGCCGCCGCGGATGCCGGCTCCTACCTGGCGATTCATCGGCTCTGGCAGGACGGCGACACGGTCAGCGTCAGCCTTCCGATGGAGTTGCGGCAGGAGGGGCTGGCCGGTGACGACTCCTTGACGGCTGCGCTTTACGGACCGCTCGTGCTGGCTGCTGATCTCGGCGCCGGTCCGACGGATGAAACGGCCAGGATTATCCACAGCGGCGAAACAGTTCCCAAGAACCTGCCCGCCGCCGCACCGCTGCCCAAGGCGTCCGCCGCGCCGGAGACAAGCACCCAGCAATGGATTCGGGTTGACTCAGCGCCGGAGTTGCGCTTCACCGCCAATGGAGAGGACGGGAAATACCCGTTGCATCCCATGTACCGGATCGGCGATCAGCGCTACTCCGTCTATTGGCAGTTGCAAGGGACCAAGAGCTGAATCCGGTGCGCGAGCCGCTCGTGTCTACCCTGATGACGGCCCTTGAACTCGACTTTTCAGGGAGGATTCAACGGAGTGTGAACTGGAGATCGGCATAGGGGGGAGAGTCACCTCTCCTCCCCTGCCACACCACCGGACAAGCGGGTCCGCATCCGGCGGTTCGAGAAGTTGAGGTCAACAGAGTCTCGGGATTCTCAGTTGATCGGCCCA
>Ga0181519_10005155_pt1 | contig 10495 bp, 9 predicted proteins | sample PEATcosm2014_Bin_26_FD_121102 | JGI IMG/M metagenome (GOLD analysis project Ga0181519, IMG submission 121102) | Peatland microbial communities from MTU Mesocosm Facility, Houghton, MI, USA - PEATcosm2014_Bin02_10_metaG | ecosystem: Environmental > Terrestrial > Soil > Wetlands > Peat | place...
CGCTCGCAGATCTGCGCCACCTGCTCGGTGAGCAAGGCGCCCGAGAGCTCGCGCGCCAGCTCGTAGAGGGCGCGGACCCGGTTCTCGCGGCCCGTGGCCACGCGCGCCTGGTACTTGAGCCCCGCGGTGAGCTGGCCGGCGATCAGCCCCACGACGAGCATGACGGCGAAGGTGAGCAGGTACTGGACGTCGCTCACCGCAAAGGAGAAGCGCGGCGGCACGAAGAAATAATCGAACTCGGCCACGCTCAGGAAGGAGGCCAGCACGGCCGGCCCGCGGCCGCAGCGCACCGCCACGAGCACCACGGCCAGCAGGAAGATCATGACGATGTTGGGCAGCTCGAAGATCGGGAACAAGGGCGTGGCCACCACCGCCGCGAGACCGCAGATCACGCAGGCCCATGCATAGGGCACCCAGGCAAGGGACGTTGCCGTGCCCGGCGCCGCCTCCCGCTCGGCGCTGCGCGGCGCAGGCTCCGCGCCTGCCACGGCGATGCTGGTGATCTCCAGGTCGGGCGCCGCGGCGCTCAGCCGGTCGGCAAACGAGCGGTGCCAGGGCTGCCAGCGGCCCGCCCCGGAGCGCCCCACCACCATACGCGACAGGTTGTGGTTGCGCGCGAAGCCGACCACCGCGGCCACCGGATCATTGTCGGCCAGCGAGGCGGTGTCGGCGCCCAGGGATTGGGCGAGCTTGAGCACCTTGAGCGCGGCATTGCGGCGCGACAGGGGTGCGCGCATGCTCCGCGGGGTCTCCACCCAGACGGCGTGCCAGGGCACTTCGAGCTGGCCGGCGATGCGCGCGGCGCTGCGCACGACGCGGTCGCCATCGCCGCCAGGCCCCACGCAGGCCAGCAGGGAGCCGCGCGTGCGCCAGAAAGCCGATACCGACTGGTCGCGCCGGTACTGCAGCATGTCGACGTCGACGCGGTCGGCCGTGCGCCGCAGGGCGAGCTCGCGCAGGGCGATCAGGTTGCCCTTGCGGAAGAAATTGCGCACTGCGCGCTCGGCCTGCTGCGCGAGGTAGACCTTGCCCTGCTTGAGTCGCTGCAGCAGCTCGTCGGGCGTGAGGTCGACCAGCACCACCTCGTCGGCCCGGTCGAAGACGCGGTCGGGCACGGTCTCGCGCACCTGGATGCCGGTGATGCCGCTCACCACGTCGTTGAGCGTCTCCAGGTGCTGCACATTGATCGTCGAATAGACGTCGATGCCGGCGGCAAGCAGTTCCTCGACATCCTGCCAGCGCTTGGGATGCCGCGACCCCTCGATATTGCTGTGCGCCAGTTCGTCGACCAGGATCAGGGCGGGGCGGCGCGCCAGCGCGGCGTCCAGGTCGAACTCCTGCAGCCTGCGGCCGTTCACCAGCACGCTGCGCGGCGGCAAGCGTTCGAATCCCGCCGCCATTGCCTCGGTTTCCACGCGGCCGTGCGTCTCGACCACGCCCACGACGACATCGAGGCCGCCATCGCGCAGCCGGCGCGCGGCCGCGAGCATGGCGTAGGTCTTGCCCACGCCGGCGGAGGCGCCGAAAAAAATCTTCAGGCGGCCACGCAGCGCCCGGGCGGCATCCTCGCGGATGCGGGCGATCAGGGCGTCGGGATCGGGGCGGCCCTCGCCGTTGCGGTCGCGTGGCGGCTCGCGCGGCGGGGGCAGGGCGCCGGTTTCGGACGGCGGTCGGCTCATGGGTGGTCCGTGGCGGGGGGCGGCTCGGCGGCCGCCGCGGGCAGCAGGGCGTCCAGCGCGCGCCGGCGTTCGTCCGGATCCAGGCGGGCGAGCTCCTTCACGCGCGCGAAAAAGCGCGGCAGGCTGCCGCCCTCCTGGCCGAGCAGGGCCTCGAAGGCCGGCACGTCATCCTGGTAGGCGGCCAGGGCGGCAATGCGCGCATTGTTCCAGGGCGAGAGAAAAAACGCATCGTACCCGTGGAACCCGTTCCAGCGCTCGTCGCGCATCCTTTCGTAGCGCAGCGGCAGGTCGGCCAGGATCTGCTGCTTGCGCGTCCGCAGCTCGGCTTCCGGCAGGGGGGTGTCGTAGAGGCTCTGGAGGGCTTTTTGCGTAGTGCCGATCAGCTCGAGCAGGCCCGCGTGGTGCGCCCGGTATTGCGCGTATTGCTCGTCGAGCACCGGGTCCCGGCGTTGCGCCACCCAGCGGGCGAGGCCGGCCCGCTCCACCGCCGTGGCGAAGCTTTCGTTGAAAACGGTGTCGTCGCGCACATACTCCACCTGGTGGGCCAGTTCGTGGAAGATCAAGCGCGCCAGCTCCGGCTCGGGCCAGTTCACGAAGGTGTTCAGCAGCGGATCGGAGAACCAGCCCAGGGTCGAAAACGCCGGTATCGGCGCCACGGTGGCGTCGAGCCCCTGGGCGCTGAGGCTTGCGGCCAGCGCATCGGCGTCGGCCTGGGCGAAGTAGCCCCGATAGGCCGCGCAGCCGAAAATGGGGTAGCACCAGGTCTTGAGCTTGAGCGACAACGCCGGCGCCGCAAACACGTTCCAGACGGCGCTGGACCTGCGCAGGTCGGCGTAGCGGGTATAGCTGGCATTGTCCGGGAGCGACAACTCGGCGGAAGCAAAGGCGCGGATCCGCACGGCCAGCTGCAGGCGCTCGCGCAGCGCCGGGGGCGTGGCCGGGTCGGCCAGCCAATCGGCAATGGGGCGCGCTGCCGACAGCAGGGCGAATTCCCCGGTAATGGCCTGTGAGTAGTAGGGCACCGCACTGCAGCCGCCCAGCGCGAGCGCCGCCGCGCTTGCCAGCGCGATGACCGGGCCACTTGACCATCTGCTGCGCGCCGAAGTGGTACCGGGGGGCTGGCCGGGAGAACGGGCATTCCGCATGAAAAGTCGCAACAGGATGACGGGACTTTCCCTAGAATACGCAACTTAGCTGTCGCCCGACCAACTAAAAAAACCTTTACCGAAGGGGGGAATGCCATGGGTCATTCCGATACGGCCGGCAAGACGCCCGCCCAGTCGCAGTTGCAGAACTTCTGGATGCCGTTTTCGCCGAACAAGGAGTTCAAGCGCGAGCCGCGCATGTTCGATCGGGCCGAAGGCATGTACTTCTTCACGCCCGATGGCCGCAAGCTGATCGACGCCTCGGCCGGCCTGTTTTGCGTGGCCGCCGGCCACTGCCGGCCGGAGATCGCCGATGCCGTCTACCGCCAGCTGCAGACCCTGGATTTCACCGCGCCGTTCCTGCGCGGCCATTCGGGCGCTTTCGAGCTGGCCAACCGCGTCGTCGAATACACGCCCGCCGGCTTGAACCGCATCTTCTTCGTGAACTCGGGTTCCGAGTCGGTCGACACGGCCATGAAGATCGCGCTCATGGCGCATCGCGTGCGCGGCCAGGCGCAGCGCCAGATCTTCATCTCGCGCGAGCGCGCCTACCACGGCGTCAACATGGGTGGCGTCGCGCTCGCCGGCATGGTCAACAACCGGCGCGCCTTCGGCATCGGCCTGGGCGGCGTTCACCATATGCGCCACACCGCCTTGCCGCAGAACAAGTTCGTCAAGGGGCAGCCGGAAACCGGCGCCGAACTGGCCGACGACCTCGCGCGGTTCTGCCAGCTCTACGGCGGGGAGAACATCGCCGCGGTGTTCGTCGAGCCCACGGCCGGCTCCTTCGGCTGCCTGCCGCCGCCCAAGGGCTACCTGAACCGCCTGCGCGAGATCTGCGACCAGAACGGCATCCTGCTGGTCTTCGACGAGGTGATCACCGGCTGGGGCCGCATGGGCGAGAACTTCGGCGCCCAGGCTTTCGGCGTGACGCCCGATCTCATGACCATGGCCAAGGCGCTCACCAACGGCGCCCAGCCGATGGGCGCCGTGGCCGTCAAGCAGGAGATCTACGACGCCATCACCGACGCCGGTCCGGAGCGCGGCATCGAGTTCTTCCACGGCTACACCTACTCGGCGCACCCGGCGGCCTGCGCGGCCGGGCTCGCCATGATGGATATCTTCAAGAACGAGCGCCTCATCGACCGCGCCCGCGATATGAGCCCGTATTTTGCCGATGCGATGCATTCGCTGCGCGACCTGCCCGTGGTGGCCGACATCCGGTCGATCGGCATGATGGCCGCCATCGAGGTCGTGCCGGCCGGCGGACCGGGGGCCCGCGGCCACGACATCCAGAAACGGCTGTACGACAAATCCCTGCACCTCAAGAGCACGGGCGATTCGCTGATCATCGCTCCGCCCCTGATCGCCGAAAAGCATCACGTCGACGAAATCGCGAGCAAGATCCGGGACGTATTGCTGGAAATCTAGTTTCGCGAAACCCCGCCTCCACCCTGTATACTTGACCTTTACCGGCAACGTGCGCGTATCGATGTCCTGAATCACCGCGGGGCACTCGAACGGGCGGACCATGACCAAGTACGTTTTCGTCACTGGCGGCGTGGTTTCTTCCCTGGGCAAGGGAATAGCCGCCGCCTCGCTGGGCGCGATCCTCGAGTCGCGCGGCCTCTCCGTCACCCTCATCAAGCTCGATCCCTACATCAACGTCGATCCGGGGACGATGAGCCCCTTCCAGCACGGCGAGGTGTTCGTCACCGAAGACGGCGCGGAAACCGACCTCGACCTCGGCCACTACGAGCGCTTCATCTCTTCGCGGATGCGGCGGGTGAACAACTTCACCACGGGGCAGATCTACGACTCGGTCATCCGCAAGGAGCGCCGCGGCGAATACCTGGGCAAGACCGTGCAGGTCATCCCCCACATCACCAACGAAATCCAGGATTTCATCGAACGGGGCGCGCGCGGCGCCGGCGGGCCCCCGGTGGACGTGGCCATCGTCGAGATCGGCGGCACGGTGGGCGACATCGAATCGCTGCCGTTCCTGGAGGCCGTCCGCCAGATGAGCCTGCGCATGGGCGTGGGCAGCGCCTGCTTCGTCCACCTCACCCTGGTGCCGTTCATCCCCGCGGCGGGCGAACTCAAGACCAAGCCCACCCAGCACAGCGTGCAGAAGCTGCGCGAGATCGGCATCCTGCCCGACGTCCTGCTGTGCCGGGCCGACCGGCCCATTCCCGACGACGAGCGGGCCAAGATCTCGCTGTTCTCCAATGTGGTGCTCGACGCCGTGATCTCTGTCTGGGACGCCGATTCGATCTACCGCATTCCCTCCATGCTGCACCGCCAGGGCCTGGACCAGATCGTCTGCACCAAGCTGGGCATCGTCACCAAGCCGGCGGATCTTGCCGCCTGGTCGCGCCTGGTCGAGGCCCTGGAGCATCCGCACGGCGAGGTGCGCATCGGCATGATCGGCAAGTACGTCGAGCTCTCCGATTCCTACAAGTCGCTCAACGAGGCGCTGATCCACGCCGGCATCCATACGCACACGCGCGTGCTCATCGAGTACGTCGACTCCGAACTCATCGAGCAGCAGGGCCTGCCCGACCTGTCGCACCTCGACGCCATCCTGGTGCCCGGCGGATTCGGGCGCCGCGGCGCCGAGGGCAAGATCCAGGCGATCGCCTACGCGCGCGAGAACAAGGTGCCCTACCTGGGCATCTGTTTCGGCATGCAGCTGGCCACCATCGAGTTCGCCCGCAATGTCTGCGGCCTGGCGGGCGCCAACAGCACCGAGTTCGAGCGCGATGCCGAGCATCCGGTGGTGGCGCTCATCACCGAGTGGCTCGACCGCTCGGGCCGCACCGAGCAGCGTTCCGAGGGTTCCGACCTGGGCGGCACCATGCGCCTGGGCTCCCAGCGCTGCCCCGTCGAGCCCGGATCGCTCGCCTACCGGATCTACGGCCCCGAGGTCAACGAGCGCCACCGGCATCGCTACGAGGTCAACAACAACTACGTCCCGCAACTCGAGTCGCGCGGCCTGCGCATCAGCGCCCGCACGCCCACCGAGAGCCTGCCCGAGATCATGGAGCTGCCCGAGCATCCCTTCTTCATCGGCGTGCAGTTCCACCCCGAGTTCACCTCCACGCCGCGCGCCGGCCACCGCCTGTTCACGGCCTTCATCGAGGCGGCCGTCGCCTTCCACCGCCAGCGCGCCGACGGCCTGCTGCGCAAGGTGGCCGCATGAAGCTGTGCGGGTTCGAGGCCGGCCTCGACCATCCGCTGTTCGTGATCGCCGGGCCCTGCGTCGTCGAATCCGAGGACATGACCCTGCGCATCGCCACGCAGCTGCGCCAGGTGAGCGAGGAACTGGGCCTGCACCTCATCTTCAAGGCGAGCTACGACAAGGCCAACCGCAGCTCGGGCGATTCCTTCCGTGGGCTGGGAATGGACACGGGCCTGCGCATCCTGGAAAAAGTGCGCCGCGAGCTGGGCCTGCCGGTGATCACCGACGTGCATTCGGAAGGCGAGATCGCCGCCGTTGCCGCGGTCGTCGACGTCATCCAGACGCCGGCCTTCCTGTGCCGCCAGACCGATTTCATCCACGCCTGCGCGCGCAGCGGCCGGCCGGTGAACATCAAGAAGGGGCAGTTCCTCGCCCCCGGCGACATGGTCAACGTCATCGACAAGGCGCGCAGCGCCGCGCGCGAAGCGGGCCTCGACGACGACCGTTTCATGGCCTGCGAGCGCGGGGCTTCCTTCGGCTACAACAACCTGGTCAGCGACATGCGTTCGCTGGCCATCATGCGCGCCACGCGCTGCCCCGTGGTCTTCGACGCAACGCATTCCGTGCAGCTGCCGGGCGGGCAGGGCACCAGCAGCGGCGGCCAGCGCGAGTTCGTGCCGGTCCTGGCGCGCGCCGCCGTCGCCGCGGGCGTGGCCGGCGTCTTTCTCGAGACCCACCCCGATCCCAGGAACGCGCGCTCCGACGGCCCCAACGCCGTGCCGCTGCATCACATGCGCGCGCTGCTGGCCGGCCTGCAGGAGATCGATCGCGCCGTGAAGGCGCGCGGCTTCATCGAAAAAGACTTCAACTAGCAGCACCCCTCCAGCGGAAAGGCACGGTATGAGCGCAATTGTTGACATCGTCGGGCGTGAAATCCTCGATTCGCGCGGCAATCCCACGGTGGAATGCGACGTCCTGCTCGAGAGCGGCGTGATGGGCCGCGCCGCGGTTCCCAGCGGCGCCTCCACCGGCTCGCGCGAAGCCGTGGAACTGCGCGATGGCGACAAGTCGCGCTACCTGGGCAAGGGCGTGCAAAACGCCGTCGAGCACCTCAATACCGAGATCTCCGAGGCCATCATGGGCCTGGAAGCGGCCGAGCAGGCCTTTCTCGACCGCACCCTGATCGACCTGGACGGCACCGAGAACAAGTCGCGGCTGGGCGCCAACGCCACCCTGGCCGTGTCGCTGGCGGTGGCCAAGGCCGCGGCCGAGGAATCGGGCCTGCCCCTGTACCGCTACCTGGGCGGCGTCGGGGCGCTGCAGATGCCCGTGCCGATGATGAACGTCATCAACGGCGGCGCCCACGCCGACAACAACCTCGACCTGCAGGAATTCATGATCATTCCGGTGGGCGCGCCCAGTTTCTCCGAGGCGCTGCGCTATGGCGCCGAGGTCTTCCACGCGCTCAAGAAGCGCCTGCACGGCCGCGGCCTGGCCACCTCGGTGGGCGACGAGGGCGGCTTCGCGCCGAGCGTGCCCAACCACGAGGAGGCCATAAAGCTCATCCTCGAGGCAATTGCCGATGCCGGCTACGAGACCGGCGCGCAGATCGCCCTGGGCCTCGATTGCGCTGCCTCCGAGTTCTACAAGGACGGGCGCTACCGCCTGGGCGCCGAAGGCCTGAACCTCACCTCGCGCGAATTCACCGATGTCCTGGCCACCTGGTGCGAGCGCTATCCCATCATCTCCATCGAGGATGGCATGGCCGAGAACGACTGGGACGGCTGGGAAGTGCTCACCCAGCGCCTGGGCGCCAAGGTGCAGCTCGTGGGCGACGACATCTTCGTCACCAACACGCGGATCCTGCGCGAGGGCATCCGCCGCTCGATCGCCAACTCGATCCTCATCAAGGTCAACCAGATCGGCACCCTGAGCGAGACCTTCGCGGCCATCGAGATGGCCAAGACGGCCGGCTACACGGCGGTGATCAGCCACCGTTCCGGCGAAACCGAAGACTCCACCATCGCCGATATCGCCGTGGCAACCAATGCCATGCAGATCAAGACGGGCTCGCTCTCCCGCAGCGACCGCATCGCCAAGTACAACCAGTTGCTGCGCATCGAGGAAGACCTGGGCGAAGTGGCCAGCTACCCGGGCCGCGCGGCCTTCTACAACCTCGCCTGAGGCAGCGTGAAACGGCTGGCCCTGCTGCTCGCCGGCCTGCTGCTGGCCATCCAGTGGCCCTTGTGGTTCGGCCACGGCGGCTGGCTGCGGGTCTGGGACCTGCAGCACCAGCTTGCCGCGCGCCAGGCGATCAACGCGGGGCTGCATGCCCGCAACCAGCAGCTCACCGCCGAACTCGCCAGCCTGCGCCAGGGCAGCGAGGCCATCGAGGAGCGCGCCCGCGGTGAACTGCACATGGTGCGCCCCGACGAAACCTTCTTCCAGTTGCCGCCGGCAAGCGCCGCCGCGCCGGCTGGGGCAGCCGCGCCGGTGGCCTCAAGCCAGGCGCTCCAGCGTCGCGTGGAATAGGGCGGCGCGGCGCACGTACGACTGCGCCACCAGCGCCAGCTGGGCGATCTCCGCTTCCGTGAGCGGCCGCAGCACGCGGGCCGGGGTGCCGATCACCATGCTGCCGGCGGGCACCTGCTTGCGCTCCGTGAGCAGCGCTGCGGCACCCACCAGGCAATCGCGGCCCACGATGCATTCGTTGAGGATGACGGCCTGTATGCCGATCAGCGTGCCATCGCCGATCGTGCAACCGTGCACCATGGCCTGGTGTCCGATCGTCGCGCCCCTGCCGATGTCTACCGGCAGGCCCGGATCGGCGTGTATCACGCAGTTGTCCTGGATATTGGATTCGTCGCCTACTCGGATCGGGGCATTGTCGGCGCGCAGCACGGCACCGGGCCATATGCTGGCGCGCGCACCGATGGTGACCGCGCCGATGATCACGGCGGAATCGTGCACATAGGCACTGGGATCAATCTGAGGGCGGCTCTCGCCCAATCGGTAAATGGCCATCGGCAATTTCTCCGCTGCACGCCCTTGGCGGGCGGCCATGCATGAATCGTGCGTTGCAGGTGCGACGATACCGTGGCGGCACGCGCCATTGCCCTGCGCATTGTCGCTGAGCATCGATTAGGCGCTGGGGCGGATTGCCGCGGGACTTGCTGTGCGAGCGATACCACAGTCATGGCAGTCCCTATAGCGGTGCATTCGCGCTAACGCCCCGGCGCCATTCAAGAAAATTTGGATGTGGCAACTTGATAGTCGAAAGGCGTGATGCCGCCGTTTCCCCCCGGCCGCTACTCTTAACGCATGGTTAAGGGTCGGCCGTTGGCAGAGGTAATGCCATTCGAGGCGTGGCCATTTCCTCCAGAAAGGCTACTTCGTGAAACGAGAGTTACGCAATTGGATGCGCGGCGTACTGCGGCTGCGCAGGGATCGCGCCTTGCCGCGGCGGACCGGCAAGCCGGGCATCGGTGCAACCATCGTCAGCGGCGATTTGCGCATCACCATCCAGGCCGGACTCAGCGATGAACTCTGGGGTTGGCTGCTCGACGAAGGCTGGCGCGAGCTTACCTACCGGCCCGACCGGCGCCTGTACCGCGAAGTGCCATCGAGCTGGGTCACGCGGCTGATCGACGCGCTCCCCGAGACCCGGCCCCTGATAATGGACGCGGCCGTTGCCAAGGCCTCCTTGCGGCCGACGCTGGGCGATCCGAACGTCCTGCCCTCCTACGTAACGCGCGGTTGAGTCGCGGCAGCGTCGCTGCCGGCCCATTCGGGTAATGCGGATACCATGGGGGCCGTTTCCACACGGCCCTGCCGGGCTGTATTGCCCGCCCATGACGAAATTCCTGACGGTCCACGCGCAGAATCCCCAGGCGCGGCTTCTGGCGCAGTCTGCCCAGATCCTCGCCGATGGCGGCGTGGCGGCCATTCCCACGGACTCGTGCTACGCCCTGGCGTGCCACCTCGACGACAAGCCTGCGGTGGATCATATCCGCCGGTTGCGCAAGATCGACGAGCGGCACCACCTGAGCCTGCTGTGCCGCGACCTCTCGGAAATCGCGGCCTATGCGCGGGTGGACAATGCCTCGTACCGCCTGCTGCGCCTGGCCACGCCCGGACCCTATACCTTCATCCTGGAGGCAACGCGCGAGGTGCCGCGGCGCCTCTCGCACCCCTCGCGCAAGACCATCGGCATCCGGATTCCGGACCATCCCGTGGCCCTGGAACTGCTCAAATCCCTGGGCCAGCCCCTGATCGGCACGACCCTGCAATTGCCCGGCGACGAATTGCCGATCAACGACCCCGAGGAGATCCGCGAGCGCCTCGACAACGAACTCGACCTCGTCATCGACGCCGGCCCCTGCGGCGTCGAGCCCACCACCGTCATCGACCTGAGCTCCGGCACCCCCATAGTCCTGCGCATCGGCCGCGGCCCCCTGCAACCCCTGGGCCTCGCCTGACCGCAAGAGCGC
>Ga0181519_10005158_pt1 | contig 10483 bp, 8 predicted proteins | sample PEATcosm2014_Bin_26_FD_121102 | JGI IMG/M metagenome (GOLD analysis project Ga0181519, IMG submission 121102) | Peatland microbial communities from MTU Mesocosm Facility, Houghton, MI, USA - PEATcosm2014_Bin02_10_metaG | ecosystem: Environmental > Terrestrial > Soil > Wetlands > Peat | place...
TCCGACGGCCACGCAGTCGAAATCGAGGAGAAAGAGAGGGTATGAGCCGAGGCATTTTGCACACTGCGCCAGAAATAGGTCGCTTGTTTTCAAAGGTGGAGATTCGTGAACTCTGCCATCGCGACATGCTGTCGGACCAACCGACCCTGGCCGACCTCATACTTCCGGGAACAGGGCGCTCCTTCTCAGAAGAATTCACGTGTTGGCTTGGTTTACTTTGTGTAAGAGGACAGCCTGAATGACCCGGGAAGAAATCAGACTTGCGGAATCGGGCGCGCGCAAAAAGCATTGGAAGCGCTGGGGCCCCTATCTCAGCGAACGTGCCTGGGGCACGGTGCGCGAGGACTACAGTTCCGGCGGCACCGCCTGGGAGTATCTACCCCACAACCACGCCCGTTCGCGAGCCTATCGCTGGAACGAAGACGGACTTGCGGGGATCAGCGATCGGAAGCAGACGATGTGTTTTGCCGTGGCGCTGTGGAACGAGCGTGATCCCATTCTGAAAGAACGAATTTTCGGCCTGACAGGGAATGAAGGCAATCATGGCGAGGATGTGAAGGAATACTACTTCTACCTTGACTCAACGCCCACGCACTCCTACATGAAGTACCTCTACAAGTATCCCCAGTCGGAATTTCCCTACGGTCAGCTAGTGGAAGAAAACCGGCGGCGCGGCAAGAACCAGCCGGAGTTTGAGTTGCTCGACACTGGAGTGTTCAACGATAACCGCTATTTCGATGTATTCGTCGAATATGCGAAAGCCGACACCGAAGACATCCTGATCAAACTTACCGTCGCAAACCGTGGGCCGGAAGCGGCGAATCTTCGCTTGCTGCCGACGGTGTGGTTCCGCAATACGTGGTCGTGGGGAAAGCCAGCCCATCGGCCGGAACTGCATGAGGCGCGTCCTGCACCTAACCCCGTCATTGAACTGAATCATGACCGGCCGGGCAATCGCTGGCTACATTTTGAAGGCTCTCCAGACCTCCTTTTCACCGAGAACGAGACCAATATGCAGCGGCTGTTCGGGGTCGGGAACCGCACTCCCTTTGTCAAAGACAGTATCAATGACTACGTCGTGCATGGTGCAACGGAGGCGGTGAATCCCGACCGTACGGGCACGAAAGCCGCAGCTCACTACAACGTGGCAATCGGCGCGGGCGAGACTGTAGTTGTCCGCCTGCGCCTGACGGACTCCGACTTCAAGGGCCAGAACGCCTTTGCCAGCTTCGATAAGACCTTCGCCCTCCGCCTGCGCGAAGCCGACGAATTCTACGCCACGGTGATCCCGCAAGACCTTTCTGAAGATGCGCAGAACGTGATGCGCCAGGGCTTTGCCGGCATGTTGTGGTCGAAACAGTTCTATCACTACGTAATCAAGGACTGGCTTGAAGGCGATCCGGGCAATCCTCCCCCGCCCGCGGAACGCAAGAACGGCCGCAACCACGAGTGGACTCACTTGTACAACGCAGACGTTCTTTCCATGCCCGACAAGTGGGAGTACCCGTGGTATGCGGCCTGGGACCTGGCGTTTCACTGCATCCCGCTCGCGCTCGTGGATTCTGACTTCGCCAAGGAACAGCTCACGCTGATGCTGCGCGAGTGGTACATGCACCCCAACGGTCAGATTCCGGCCTATGAGTGGGCGTTCGGCGACGTGAATCCTCCGGTGCACGCCTGGGCCGCTTGGCGCGTCTACAAGATCGACAAGAAGCGCAAGGGAAAAGGCGATCGCGCCTTCCTACAGCGTGTCTTCCACAAGCTGATGTTGAACTTCACCTGGTGGGTAAACCGCAAGGACGCGGAGGGAATGAATATCTTCCAAGGCGGCTTCCTCGGTCTCGACAACATCGGCGTGTTCGATCGCAGCGCCCCCTTGCCTACCGGCGGATACATCGAACAATCGGACGGAACCAGTTGGATGGCCATGTATACGTTGAACCTGTTGGCCATCGCCATGGAGCTGGCCGCGGAAGAGCCCTGCTATGAAGATGTAGCCAGCAAATTCTGGGAGCACTTCGTTTACATCGCCAACGCGATGAGCCATCGCGGGCACGACGGCATGGGATTGTGGAACGAGGAGGACGGCTTCTTCTACGACGTGCTCAAGCTGCCCGACGGCTCGCATTTTCCCATGAAGATTCGATCCATGGTGGGATTGATCCCGCTGTTTGCCGTAGAAACCTTGGAACCGGAAGTTCTCGACAAGTTGCCCGATTTCAAGAAGCGTCTTGATTGGTTCATTGACAACCGTCCCGATCTCACAGCGAACCTGGCTTGCATGCATACAGAGGGAATGGGTGAGCGCAGATTGCTGTCTATCGCTAGCCAGGACCAGCTGCGCAGCATCCTGAAGTTCATGTTGGACGAGCGCGAATTCCTCTCGCCCTACGGCATCCGCGCCTTATCACAGTTTCATCGCGACAATCCCTATACCCTGCATGTGGACGGGATGGAGCACCGCGTGGATTATGATCCCGGCGAGTCGTCGACTGGGCTGTTCGGCGGAAATTCGAACTGGCGTGGCCCCATCTGGTTCCCGTTGAACTATCTGCTGGTCGAGTCGCTCCAGAAGTTTCATCACTACCTGGGCGACGACTTTCAGGTTGAGTTTCCAACTGGATCGGGAAAGATGATGACTCTGTGGGAGGTGGCGGGAGAACTTTCGCGCCGCATGGCGAACGTTTTCCTTCGCGATGAAAATGGCCGGCGCCCGGTGTTCGGCAATCTCGAAAAGTTCCGGACCGATCCTCATTGGCGTGACCTCGTCTTGTTCCACGAGTATTTCCACGGCGACTCGGGAGCCGGAGTCGGAGCCAGTCATCAGACCGGATGGACCGGCGTGGTCACGAAGTTGATGCAGCAAAGCGGGGAATCCGGCGACCGCGGGCAAAGAGAACCGGTAACCGCGACCGTAACCTGGAAGTGAACTTATATTGGACGACTATCGCAATCAAAGTCTATTGCGAAGTGGCGTAGACATCGCATCGAAGCAACTGAAAGAAGAAAACATCCGCCGGGAGATTGTAAGTGACGATTCGGTTTGGTAAGGACATCTGCGGCGATCTGGAAGCTGCTTCGCGCCGGGAATGGCTGGAAACCAACGGGCTCGGCGGCTTTGCTTCGTCGACCATCATCGGCCTGAACACCCGCCGTTACCACGGGTTGCTGGTGGCCGCCACGAAGCCGCCAGTCGGCCGTGTCGTCATGCTTTCCAAATTGGAAGAGACGCTCTTCATCGAGAGCCAGCCGTTCGATCTTTCCGCAAATCGCTATCCTGGAGTAGTCCACCCGCAGGGGTTTCGATACCTCAAGCAGTTCCGCCTCGATCCATTTCCCGTCTTCACCTATGACATCGAGGGCATCGAGATCGAGAAGACAGTGTTCATGATCCACGGTGAAAACAGTACGGTGGTGCACTACGAACTGAAGAAGAACAATCATCCGGAGCGGATCAAGAACCTGCGCCTTGAGCTCAGACCGCTGATCGCATTCCGCGATTATCACAGTACCACTCACGAGAATGGAGCGATCAATCGGGAGATAGAACAGCGCCGGGGTCTGGCGACGGTGGCTCCTTACCAGGGCCTGCCTTCACTGCATTTGGCTCACAACGCTGTCGAACTGCGAAAAACAGGCGACTGGTACCGGAACTTTGAATATGACGCCGAACAAGAACGCGGTCTCGATTTTTCCGAGGATCTTTTCAATCCGTGCGTCTTGCGTTTCGACTTGCGGCTTCGACGCCAGGCTTCGGTGATTGCCTCTACGAGTCCTCATGATGATGCCCCGCATAATGTTCGCCAAGTGGCTGAATATAGGCTGGCAGAAATCACCCGACGCCGGAATGTAGCGGTATCGTCGCCGGTCACTTCCGGAACGAATCATGATGCCTTCGCCCAGGATCTCATCAATGCCGCAGACCAGTACATCGTGTCCCGTGGCGACCAGAAGACCGTCATCGCTGGCTATCACTGGTTCAGCGACTGGGGCCGCGACACCATGATCGCTCTGCCCGGCCTCACTCTGCCGACCGGCAAGCCTGAAGTTGCTCGCAGCATTCTGCGCACGTTCGCGCAGCACGTAGATCAGGGTATGTTGCCCAACCGCTTTCCCGACGCAGGTGAAGCGCCGGAATACAACACTGTGGACGCGACGCTTTGGTTCTTCGAAGCGGCACGCGCCTATCTTGCCTACACTGGCGATCTGAAATTTGTGCGCGACGAACTCTATCCCGTATTTGCCGACATCGTCTCTTGGCATGTGCGCGGTACACGTTACGGAATCAAAGTAGATTCCAGCGGGCTGCTTTCCTCGGGCGAAGCCGGCGTTCAGCTCACCTGGATGGATGCGAAGGTGGGCGATTGGGTCGTGACGCCGCGCCGCGGCAAGCCCGTTGAAATCCAGGCGCTCTGGTACAACGCGCTTTGCATTATGGAAAACCTGACGCGCAAATTCGGGGACGAAACGGGCCAGAAGCGTTACCGCAATATGGCAACCGTTGCGAGTTGGAGCTTCAACCACCTCTTCTGGAATGAGAGTATGGGTTGCTTGTACGATGTCATAAATGGCGCACCGCCAGACCCGTCGATCCGCCCGAATCAAATCTTTGCCGTCAGCCTGACCCACAGCATGTTATCACCCGAAGGGGCGACGTGCGTGGTGCAGAAAGTTCAAGAGCATCTGCTTACGCCGTATGGTCTCCGTAGCTTGGCGCCCACCGATCCCAAATACCGTGGACGATACACTGGTGGTCCCACTGAGCGCGACGGTGCTTATCATCAGGGAACCGTATGGCCATGGCTGCTCGGACCGTTCATCAGCGCGTACGTCAAGGTCAACGGTGGAAGTGAAGCAGCCCGTCGCCAGGCGAGCGAATGGTTGCAGCCGTTGAGAGGGCATCTCACAGACGGCGGCCTCGGACAGATCTCGGAGATATTCGACGGCGACGCCCCTCAGCTGCCTCGCGGCTGTATAGCGCAGGCCTGGAGCGTGGCGGAGATTCTGCGAACTTACGTTGAGGATGTGAAAGGCATTCGTCCGGAGGCACCCGTCGAGGGACCGGAGCCGCAAGCTCGCCTACAAGTCAAAGGGCAAATGGAAGCTCGGGATGCAACTCCACAGGCTCTCAGTTAAGGCCGAACTGCTTATTGGGAGGTCAATCGCCTAGCTTCTCGGAACCAGACCTAAGACCGCTCAAGCCATTCAGAGTAGCCGTGTGCGAGGCGGCCATACTGGCGACTCGCATCCAGCAACTCGCCTACAGATGCGGGCTGCATTCCTCGCGCCCGGTTAAGGTCTCCAATCTCAAAGGCGATCCGCCACTGTTGGAACAGCACACGATAGGCGTCGAACAGACTGAACTTCGGATCGTAAATGTGGGTTGCCTCGGAAGTTACTCCGTTGAGCTCCACAATCTTCAGGTTGCGGCCCGCCATGAAGTCTTGCCGTGAAGGAACTCGGATGTCAAAACGACCAAAGAAAAAACCGTCGAAAGTTTTGGCGATCTGGTCGATGACTTCTTCCAGGGCTGGCGTAATGGTATCGCCTCCGTCGAGAAAGATGGCTCCTCGGCAATGAGTCCCGATTTCGACCAACTGAACTCTTTCGCCGGACGCGGGGACTTCTTGAATCCGATGTGCATTCTTGCGCCGATAAAAATCTGACATACATACAGCGCGGTCATCAGCGAGGATCAATTCTTCCAGGGTTTGTTTTCCATCCCCGACAAGGATGGGCATCCGTTTCCCCGTCACCGAGAGAATCCGGCCGCGCTCATCACCGGGGTAGCGATAATAGAAAACTCCATACTCTTCGCCGGGGACATATTCCTGCAGGATGACCGGGTAAGTCGCGCGCGTCAGATACTCGCGCAGCTTTCCCGGCGATCGAACAATCGACACGCCCGACCCACGCTGCCCCGCATCGGGTTTCAATACGACCGGAAAAAGCAGTTCATGCCGCCGCATGAACGCCTCCGCCTCATCAATGCGTTGGGTAAGGTCTTCATATGCCAGAAGAGTGGAACACGGCAACCAGGCAGCGGCACCTTTCAATTTGTCCAGGATCTGATATTTGGACTCGCCCACGAATCCGCCGGCAGGGATCGCGGGGTTGGCAGCGGTAAACAACGTCCAACTTCGGAACTTGATACCGAGATACACGATGTACGCAACTACCGGCGGATAAAACAAATAAGGAGGCCAAAACTCCCATCGAGACCAACGCCTCACCCGCCCGACCAGGTTGCGTCGCCATCGAATCCAGGCGCTTGTGAATGGCCGGCTTGGCTGAACAGAGTCGAGTTCCAATGCGAGAGGCATGATTCAAAAAGCTGAACGTTCTAATGGACAACTGACCTTCCGCACGATGCGATTCGGGCGGGCAGGCCTTCTTCTTTCAATTTCTATTTCCGTTGAATCAGGCGGATTCATGGCGCAAGGGCTGCCACGGAAATGGCACATCCGTACGCTTCCCGAGCTGAGCATAACTTCGGTATAACTCAGCGTCTTCACATCTTCCCGGTGGACGCAAAGACTGAACGGCCCCGGTCCACCCACGTGCGAAGCGTGAAGTCTTCGGAGCCAGCGCACGGAACCAGGGTCCGACTCATGGCGCGCCACGCGGCATGCTGCCCCACGCAGGCTTTCGGCTCGCTCGTCCGAGAGGCTTGAGGAAAACCAGTGCCGTGATTCCCACTCGTGCCCTTGGCACTCAAGCTGAGCCGAGTCCCAACGCCACTCCCAGATTTCCTGTTCGGATGGGAATACTCCCACGAGCCGAAACGGCATCATTCCTACGAAGTTCGAAACGCTAAACACTTCATGCAAGTCCGATAGCGATCGCGAATCAATCAGAGCCGGGATCACTCGCCCTCTGCTCCGCGTCTTTGGGAAAGCTCTGCGATGTGGTGCGATGTCATTCCAATTCAGTAATGCAAACGTGATCCCATATTCGTTGGTCGCAAGCCACGTGCCGCCATTGCCGTCGCCGGGATATATGGCCCTGGTGCCGTCGAATTCATGCATCTCAGGAGAAAGACCGGCACCCCGTGCGATCTTCTCGTCGCGATTCATCGCCATGCGGTATGTATTGATGTCGATGACGTTCCCAGTAGCAACAGTCAGCGTGCACATAGGCCCACTGCTCCTGACTCGCCAACAGAACCTCGACCACTCGCGCGATTCATGGTCGGCTACCCTCGTCCCGCCGCTTCTGTTTCAAGATGCTTTAATGTGGAGGGAGCAACGCCAAATTCGTGCGGTAGCTTCAGTCCGACTCCGGCACAGAGAATTCTGAGAATGGCATAGTGGTGGATGGCGTGCCCGACGCAGAAAATCACTTCCCGAGCCAGGTTCGACCTCACCGCTTCCGCCTCGGTTTCGCCATAACCGACGCTGTACGTCACCGAACAATCGCGTTGAAGAATTTCGCTGGAAAGGCCTCCGAATTCTTCGATCAGACCTTCGGTTGCGAGACGCGCACACGTTACCGAGTTCTCCAGTTGCGGGTTCCGACGCCGCTGATCGTAGTTGACCTGGCCAGTCCGGATTCCTTCCGCTAGACAGAGAAAGTGATCGAGCACGTGCCGGTAGTGCGCTCCTAAGGGCGCCGTGGGCTTTCCTGGGTCCGGGCCTTCCATCGAGCGAGCGTACGTTTCGTCGCGAATGCCCTCCAGAAAGATGCAGCCCTGCTGCAGGACATCCTTAACCGCAGTATTCAACGACTGAGTGAGCATGTCAGAACCTTCTACCCAATACTGGAATTTGCATGCGGTGCAAGAACAGAGCAATGCCGCTCGTCACAAACACGGCGATGGCGAGGAAAAACAGAAGTCCCTTATCTCCCTGTACCTCGATCCCGAGAAACGTCAGGTGGCTAAGGATGGCTCCGCCCGTAGCCGCCATCGCCAGGACTGCTCCGGCCCAGACGAAAAGCGGTGTCAGCAAAAGCACGGCGGCAATCAACTCCATAATTCCCGATCCGATGCGCGCCGAGACCTCCACCATGCCGACCGACGCGATCGGGACGTAGCTGTGGATGAATGTCCCCAATTTGGTGAAGATATAGATCGATTCCGGCGCCGCCGTGAACTTGAAGAAGAGCGTCTGCAGCAAGATGACGGCTGCGACAATTCTGCAAGCCCAACTGAAGATCAAGATCGGAGTGGTCATTTTCCTGGTGATGGGCCGACTCATGGTCGAGATGACTTCGGTGCTCATGATGGCTCCTCTACTTGCCGTACTTTTCGACGAGGCCAGGCCAATTCTCGTCAGCCTTCTTCAGCATGCCTTGCTGGTCCTGGTTGAATTTGTCCTTGATATCAAGGTCGTATTGCATGAGCAGCCGTCCATTTGCGATCTGCCATGCCTCGATCTTGACCGGGGCCCGTGTGCTGTGAGTCACGCCGTATGCGCAGTAGCCGCCGAACTGCGGCTCATACTTCGCCGGCTCTTTGTCAAAGGTGGCTTTGTGTTCCGAGGATGCGAAGTAGTACTTCGCCCCACGATATTCAGACTGGAATTGCGCGTTGCCCTTGACCGGCCGATTGTCGGTAAAAAAGGCCACAGGATCGTAGCCCTGGATGGCAACTCCGTTGTGATCCAAATTCTGCAGTTCTTTGGCGGATGCAACCGTCGACAACGCCAGAAGCAGCAGGAAAGTAGAAAACAGACTCTTCATTTACAAATTTCCTCGTTTTTCCGTTTCTTGAAATCCATACACACCTATCAGACTCGCCCAGGCGTCAGAAGTGACACGAACAAGAGAGGCAATGAATTACTGTCACCTTCCCGGTTGCCACGCATCGCATGGGGAATTGCGTCTTGAAGTTGGTGGACTTGCCAGGCAGACACCTGACGGCCTTCGCTGCGAGAAGGGTTGCTGGGAGGATCATCATGAACGCAACTGGCTTACAAAGCCTGACCGCTTCTTCGCCAGTCGCTCGCTGCGATAACGATCACAACGCGGAGACGATCGGGGTGATAGAGGCCCAAGGCTCTTACCGCGTACGACTCGCGTCGTCGGAGGCAGACCGACTGGCGGCGTTCCGCTTGCGATTTCTCGTCTTCAACCTGGAATTAGATGAAGGCCTCGATGCGGCTCACGCGACCGGCTACGACACCGACCACTTCGACGCGGTCTGTGACCACCTCATCGTCGAACATCCAGGCTCAGGCAAGGTCGTTGGAACCTACAGGCTACAGACCGGCGTGGTGGCTTCCGCCAATCTTGGTTACTACAGCGAACGCGAATTCGACTTCACACCCTACAAGCGCCTGGGCGATTCCGTGATCGAACTGGGACGCGCCTGTGTGCACCGCGATCATCGCTCGACCGAGGTGCTGTACCTGCTGTGGCGCGGAATCGCGCAATATGCGATTCACAATGGCGGTCGGTATCTGATCGGGTGTTCTTCACTGACTTCGCAAGACCCGGCTCATGGTACCGCGGTCTATGAAGCGATGCTGGAGTACTTGGTAGAGCCCCAGCTACGTACCGTTCCACAGCCAGCCTTCGCGATGCCCCTGATGGCACCAGAAAATGCCAGTGACAAGATCCCGAAATTGCTCCGTGCGTACCTCGCGGTGGGGGCGAAGATATGTGGCCCGCCTGCGATCGACCGCGAATTCAAGACGATTGACTTCCTGACGCTGATGGATCTTGAGGCTCTTCACCCTCGCGTGCGTGCCCGCTTCCTGAGAGCCTGAGGGAACGAGAGCTAGCACTCTAGCTCACTTCCTGTGTTTCGGGGGCTCTGACATCAGGGCCGATTCGATTCTGTCTGGGGAATGATGAAGAGTTCGCGCATCAATCTTAAGCAGGCGACTGTCTCCTTGTTGCAAAAGCTCCCCGCGAATAGTGATTGGTTCCGCAATGAATTCGCGCAGCGTGTCGCGTCCGAGAGCACGTCCATCGAGACCGACCAGCAGGAACTGTTCCCGGCCGTCAATCGTGACAAAGAAGGGCGGAATCCCTCCGCTCAGACAGCGCGCCGCGCAGTCGCGGTGAATCTTCCCTTGACCGGGATTCATCACGCCGAGGTAGCACTTACTATCTACGATTTCGCCGGTGACGGTAACGGTCCCCAGGTCGCGAGTCGCCTCTTGGATTGCCGGCGCGGTATCGGTAACAGCGATGGAGCCGGGTACGATTTCCACCATTGTTCCGCCCTCACGATAAATCAGTTGGCCCTGCAGACGGACCTGTTTACCATCGAAGCTGGCCACGAGGTCGTCGGCCCCACGTTTTCCTGGCGCGACCAGCAGATAGCGCGAGTATTTGTCTTCTTGTCCCGTTTGTCCCGGACGCGCGACTAACAACGTTGGGAAAGGCCGTGTCTCGATAACTCCCTCAAAACTGCGCGGTTTCCCGTATTCGAACGCAGAATTAGCAAAAGGCATTTGTCCAGCAATCAACACCAGAGCCACGGTCACCCCAAGCAGGCCAAGCGCAAGAGTGACCTTTCGCACAAAACGAGCGA
>Ga0181519_10005159_pt1 | contig 10482 bp, 7 predicted proteins | sample PEATcosm2014_Bin_26_FD_121102 | JGI IMG/M metagenome (GOLD analysis project Ga0181519, IMG submission 121102) | Peatland microbial communities from MTU Mesocosm Facility, Houghton, MI, USA - PEATcosm2014_Bin02_10_metaG | ecosystem: Environmental > Terrestrial > Soil > Wetlands > Peat | place...
GACCTGGTAGCCGGCGTTGCGCAGTTCGAAGGCGGCGCTCAGGCCGGCCATGCCGGCGCCCAGCACGAGGATCTTCTGGTCGCGCCGCGCGCCCTCGAGCTTGAGCGGCCCCGCGTAGGTCGATGGGGTTGCCATGCCCATGGCGCTCATCGCCTGGTACATCGCGCCGCCGCCGGCTGCCTTGCCCACCAGGGCCAGCAACTGGCGGCGCGTCATGCCGCGTCCGGCGTTGCGGCCGCTCTTGTCGGTCATGGCTTGCGCCTGAAGGTGATCGGGCGGCGGCGCGACGCGGCGCCGCCCGGGAACAAAACGCCCATCCGCTTTCGATCAGAACTTGTAGGAGACCCGCGCATAGTAGAAGCCGCCGTTGATGCCGATCGGCGACCAGTTTACGTACTTCTGGACCGCGGCGTTGTCATCATTGGCATTCAGGTTCGCCAGCAGGGCACTGTTCTTCAGGTCGGGATACACATTGAACAGGTTGTTGGCGCCCACGGTGAGCGTGAAGGACTTGAACAGGTCCTTGGATACGGCCAGGTTGGTGATGAACTTGGCGCTCACCGTGTTCTCGTAATAGTTGCCGTCGTCGCCCAACTGGTATTCCGAGGCATGGCTGAAATACTGTTCCTGGACGTTCACGGTCCAGGAAGCGAGTTTCCAGTCGGCGCCCGCATTCAGGCGGAAGTGCGGCGAGGCGGTTTCGAGCTGCGAGATCGCGGTCTTGTCGAGCAGCGTCTGGGGCGCCAGTTGCGCCGGCGCCTGGTTGATCTGCGTCACTCCGGTGTTGTTGTAGCTTGCCGAGGCGGTCCAGTCCACGTGGCCGTAGGGCCCATAGCTGCTCGACAGGCTCGCCACGAGGTCGATGCCGCGCGTCTTGGTATTGGCGGCATTGCTGAAGATGTTGATGCCGGTCTGGCCGATCGGGCTCGAGATCACGGCCGGATCCAGCGAATTGCCGTTGGCGGCAATGGCCGCGTTCACCGCCGACGACTGGATCACGCCGTCGAAGCTGCCAAAGACGTTGCCGCTGCCCACGACGCGGTTGTGGATCGCGATCTGGTAGGCGTCGAGCGTGACGCTGCTGTTGTTGCTGGGCTTGAGGACGAAACCCAGGCTGTAGTTGTTCGACTTCTCCGGCTTGAGGCCGTCGATGCCGACCAGCTTGGCACCGGGGGAATTGGGCGGCAGCTGTACGAAGGCGGTGGAGGGGCCGACGTTCGTCGCCGAGTAGTACTCCTCGGCCAGGGTCGGGGCCCGGAAACCGCTGCTGATCGTGCCGCGCACGGCGAAGTTGCTGACGATGTCGTACTTGGACGAGACCTTGCCCACCGTCGCGTTGCCGAAGTCGCTGTAGTGCTCGATGCGTCCGGCAGCGTCGACGGTCCACTTGGGAAGCGGCGAAGCGGCCAGGTCGACGTAGAAGGCGTCGTTCCTGCGGCTGTGGCTGCCCGCGTCGGTCAGGCCGAATCCGGGGTAGGAGGACGGGCCCGCGAGGTAGCGCGAGTTGCCATCGCCGGCGTCGAGCTTGAACGTATCGAGGCGCTGCTCGAGGCCGAACGCGACGTTCAGGGGACTGGCCCAGCCGACCTGGAAGTCGCGGTCGATGTCCAGGTTGTTGGTCCACTGGCTGGCGTGGAAGGCGCCATCGTTGAAGTTGATGGGGGTGAAGCCCAGGTTCGTGTATTCCTGCGGATTGACCGTGTTGTAGGTGCCGACCTGGTCGTTGTCCTTGCCGAAGGTCGAGCTGATGTCCCATTCCCAGCCGAGCGCCGTGCCCTTCACGCCGGCCGAAACCGCCGCATCGTCCTCCTCGATTCCCTCGCTCGGATTGAAGCCCAGCGGGAACACCTGCGGGAGCTTGTCGGGCAGGCGGTAGTTCTCATAGGCGCGGCTGTACTTGTGGGCATAGGTCACGTTGCCGTAGAACTCGATGTCGTCGACGATCTTGCTGCCGGTATTGAGCGTGATGAGGCTGGTCTTGATCAGCGGATCGCCGAAGATCAGGTTCGAATTCGGCCACCCGGGGAAAAGCACCATGTTCTTGTCGATCGGGTTGCTGAGGTTGGCCGGGTCGACGACGCGCGGGTCGACGGCGCCGCGATTGCTGTAATCGCTCGTGCGGTATTCGGCCGTCAGGTTGGCGAAGCCGCCGTCCCAAGGCTTGAAGCCGGTATTCGCCGAGAAGTCATTGGTCAGGCCGCCGCCGTCGATATATTGGCCCGTCTCGGCGCTGAGGGTGCCGCCCGTGTCCGATTTCTTCAGGATGATGTTGACGACACCGGCAATGGCGTCGGTGCCGTACTGGGCCGCCGCGCCGTCGGTGAGAATTTCGATGTGATCGATCGCGGCCGCGGGAATCAAGCCGAAGTCCGGAGCGGCAGAACCGATGAAGGGCGACCCGGTATCGACCGTCAGGTTGGCCGTGCCGTGGCGGCGCTTGCCGTTGACGAGCACCAGGGTGTCGTTGGGGCTCAGTCCGCGCAGCCGGATGGCCTTGGTGAGCGCCGCCGTGTCCTGGCCGTAGGCCTCGACCTGCATGGAGGGCATGGCCTGGCCCAGCGCCTGCATGACGTCGGGCTGGCCCGTGCTGGTAAGGGCCTCCAGATCCAGGATCTGGATGGGGGAAACGCTGTCTTCGGCCTTGACGCCGGTAACCCGCGTGCCGGTCACGATCACGGACTCGAGCGGAGCCGCTTCCGTGCTGGGCGCGGCATCGGTGGCAGCCGGAACGTCGGCCCCGCGGGCCGTACCCACGGCGAAGGCCGCCGACACGACCATGGCGAGTCCATTTGCCTTGCGAAATTTGTTTTTCATCGATTCCCCCGGAATTTTTGGCTTATCTAGGTCATGTAAGCCAGCCACGCGATAAATGCTCCACGCGACGGCTGACGATCGGGAAAGTGTAAGCAAGGTAAATGCCAATCGGCTGAGGAAGCGTCCATATCGCGCGCGATCCGTCATATCCGTTGCGCAAACGCATCAAAATGAAACATATGAATGCACGACGCACAATCGTGAACGCTTGATTGCACCATCTTGATGCCGGGACACGACCGCGGCTGCGCAGGGGGGCATGCAAAGGGGCCGTGTAATATCCCGCCGCCTGCCCTTGTGCGCGGCGCCAGAGGAACGCATTGGACACTTTCCTGCAGCAGCTCTTCAACGGCCTTGTGCTGGGAAGCCTGTACGCCTTGATCGCGCTCGGCTACACGATGGTCTACGGGATCGTCAACCTCATCAATTTCGCCCACGGCGACGTCCTCATGGTGGGCGCGCTCACCGCCCTCTCGGCCATCACCCTGACGCACGCGGCCCTGCCCCAGGTCCCCGGCTGGGGGCTGATGGTGGTGGGCATGCTTGCCGCCATCGTGGTTTGCATCGCCCTGAGCCTGCTGATCGAGCGCGTCGCCTACCGGCCGCTGCGCAATGCGCCCCGCCTGGCGCCGCTCATCACGGCCATCGGCGTCTCGCTGCTGCTGCAGACCGTGGCGATGATGATCTGGGGACGCAACCACCTCACCTACCCGCAGCTGCTGCCCGCCGACCCTATCTCCATCGGACCGGCCATCGTTACCGCCACCAAGCTCACGGTCGTGGCGCTGTCGGCCATCATCATGGTGGGGCTGCTCGTGCTGGTGCAGCGCACCCGCCTGGGCCGCGCGATGCGCGCAACGGCGGAGAATCCGCGCGTGGCCGGCCTCATGGGCGTGAATCCCAACGCGGTCATTGCCGCCACCTTTGCCATCGGCGCGGCACTGGCGGCGGTTGCCGGCGTGATGTACGCGGCCGTGTATTCGGTGGCGCACTTCTACATGGGCTTCATCCCCGGCCTCAAGGCGTTCACCGCGGCCGTCCTGGGCGGCATCGGCAATATTCCGGGGGCGATGCTCGGGGGCATCTTGCTGGGCCTGATCGAGGCGCTGGGGGCCGGCTATGTCGACCAATTCACCGGCGGCGTTTTCGGCAGCAACTACCAGGACGTGTTCGCCTTCATCGTGCTGTGCGGCGTGCTCATACTGCGGCCCTCGGGGCTGCTGGGCGAGCGCGTCGCCGACCGCGCCTGAGGCGCGCCGTGCACGCCGCCACCAGCGTCCCGCCTGCACGGCTTTGGCCCCGCCCAACGTGAACCCTCCCGAAACTTCCGTGGCCGGCAAGGCCGCGCAGCGGCAGCGGCGCATCACCCAGCTTGCCGTGGCGCTGGTGATCCTCGCGCTGCCCCTGGCCGCGGGCGCCCTGGGCGCGGCCTGGGTGCGCACCCTGGCCTTTGCCGCGCTCTACGTCATGCTCGCCCTCGGGCTCAATATCGTCGTGGGTTTCGCCGGCCTGCTCGACCTGGGCTACATCGCCTTCTACGCGGTGGGCGCCTATACCTTCGCGCTGCTCGCCTCGCCCCACCTGACCGACAATTTTCCGGCGATCGCCGCGGCCTTCCCCGGCGGGCTGCACGTGCCGATCTGGTATGCGATTCCCCTGGGAGCGGGAATCGCCGCCGGTTTCGGGGTGCTGCTGGGCGCGCCGGTGCTCAAGCTGCGCGGCGATTACCTGGCGATCGTGACGCTGGGTTTCGGCGAGATCATCCGCATCTTCCTCAACAACCTCAACCGGCCGCTCAACCTGACCAACGGTCCGCAGGGCATCAACCTCATAGACCCCGTGCGCATCGGCGGCATTTCCTTCGACCGGCCGCTCGACGTCCTGGGCCTGCACCTCACCTCGCCGCAGCTCTACTACTACCTGTTTGCCGCGCTCGCGGCGCTCTCCGTGCTGGTGTGTTCGCGCCTGCAGGACTCGCGGCTGGGCCGCGCCTGGATGGCCATCCGCGAGGACGAGATCGCGGCCAAGGCGATGGGCATCAACGTGCGCAACGTGAAGCTGCTGGCCTTCGCGCTGGGCGCCACCTTCGGGGGCGTGGCAGGCACGATGTTCGGCGCCTTCCAGGGCTTCGTCTCGCCCGAATCGTTCTCGCTGATGGAGTCGGTCATCGTCCTGTCCATGGTGGTGCTGGGCGGGCTCGGGCACATTCCCGGCGTCATCTTCGGCGCCGTCCTGCTGGCGGTCTTTCCCGAGGTCCTGCGGCACACCGTGGCTCCCGTGCAGGAGATGCTTTTCGGCCGCACCCTGATCGATGCCGAGGTGCTGCGCATGCTGCTCTACGGCATTGCCCTGGTGGTGATCATGCTCTACCGGCCGCGCGGCCTGTGGCCGGCGCCCTTGCACGGCACGGCGCGCGTCGCCCCGGGCGCCCCCGCGGTGCCGCCGGTGCCCGGCGGAGCGGCGCCATGAGCACGGCCGGCGAGCCAGGCCTGCGACCCGGCGCGGCCGACGCCCTGCTCCAGGTGGCCGGCATCAGCCGGCGCTTCGGCGGCCTCCAGGCGCTCAGCGACGTCGGCGTGACGATCGCGCGCGGACAGATCTATGGCCTGATCGGGCCCAACGGCGCGGGCAAGACGACCTTCTTCAATGTCATAACGGGGCTCGTGCGGCCCGACGCCGGCAGCTTCGTCCTGGATGGCAAGCCCTATGAGCCGACCGCCGTGCACCGCGTGGCTGCCGCGGGCATCGCGCGCACCTTCCAGAACATCCGCCTTTTTTCCGAAATGACCGCGCTCGAGAACGTCATGGTGGGCCGCCATGTGCGCACCCGCAGCGGCGCGCTGGCCGCCGTGCTGCGCACGCGCGCCGCGCGGGCCGAGGAAGCGGCGATCCGCGTGCGTGCGCAGGAGCTGCTCGACTACGTGGGCATCGGCTCGCTGGGGCACCTGCGCGCGCGCACGCTCTCCTACGGCGACCAGCGCCGCCTCGAGATCGCCCGCGCGCTGGCCACCGAGCCCAAGCTGCTGGCGCTGGACGAACCGGCGGCCGGCATGAACGGCACGGAAAAACTCGAACTGCGCCGCCTGCTCGAGCGGGTGCGCACCGACGGCGTGACCATCTTGCTCATCGAACACGACGTGAAGCTGGTGATGGGCCTGTGCGATCGCGTCACGGTCCTGGACGAGGGCCGCGTCATCAAGGAGGGCGAGCCGGCCCAGGTGCAGCGGGATCCGGCGGTGATCGAGGCCTACCTGGGGCGGGCGCATGCGCCGGCCTGAACCATGAGCGCCAGCGTGACGATCACGGGCGCGGCATCGATGGCCGCGGGTACGGTGGCGGCCGCCCCGATACTGCGGGTCCAGGGCCTGCGCGTCGCCTATGGCGGCATACAGGCGGTCAAGGGCGTGGACCTGGATATCGGCCCGGGGGAACTCATCGCCCTGATCGGCGCAAACGGCGCGGGCAAGACCACCAGCTTGCGGGCCATCACCGGCTCGCTGCCCTGGGCGGGCAGCATCGAGTACCTGGGGGTCAGCACCCGCGGCGTGGCCTCGCACGAGCTGCTGCGCAAGGGGCTGGTGATGGTGCCCGAGGGCCGCGGCATCTTCACGCGCATGACCGTGGCCGAGAACCTGCTCATGGGCGCCTATGCCCGCGACGACAAGGCCGAAATCGCCCGCGACCTCGCCATCCAGTACGACACCTTTCCCCGGCTGCGCGAGCGCGCCGCACAGCTCGCGGGCAATCTCTCGGGCGGCGAACAGCAGATGCTGGCCATGGCGCGCGCGCTGATGAGCCGGCCCCGGCTGCTGCTGCTCGACGAACCGTCGATGGGGCTGTCGCCCATCATGGTGGACAAGATATTCGACGTGATCCGGGCCGCGTCGGGCCGGGGCATACCCATCCTGCTCGTGGAACAGAACGCGCTGCTGGCGCTCGAGGCGGCGCACCGGGCTTATGTGCTGGATTCGGGGACGATCACGCTGGCTGGGAAGGCGCAGGTGCTGCTGCACGATCCTAAGGTGCGGGAGGCGTATCTGGGGGAATAGGTCGCGGTCAGCGACCGGTGCCCCTCACCCCGGCCCTCTCCCGGAGGGAGAGGGGGAAATGAACCGAGTCGTCGGCGATCCGATTGCGGTGCGGGTCAGAAGGAATAGCCCACCGCAACCACGAAGGTCTCGGGATTGAAGTGGATGGTGGTCGAGCGCACGACGCCGGCCGTTATGGACCGGTAGTTGCTGTCGACCTGGGCTATCGAGTAGGACGCGATCGCGTTGATGTGGTCCGTGAACTTGTACGACAGGCCGGCCGTGGCGGCCGGCCCGATCGAATTGCTCAGGTCCGTCACCGTCGGGCCGCCATTGGCGGCATTGCCCGCCGCGGTGGAATTGCGCTCGTAGAAGTGCGTGTAATTGACGCCCACGCCCACGTACGGGCGGAACTTCTCGTGCTCGTCGCGGAACTTGTATTCCAGCAGCAGGGTCGGCGAGAACCACTTGGCGGTTGCCACCTCCTGGCCGTTGAAGGGGATCGAACCGAGATAGGCGGGCCCCACGCCGCGCGTGTGGGTGGTGGGCGGAACGCCGAAGGCGAACTCGAGCTCCCAGGCGGGCGCGAGCCGGCGCAGGTAGGCGAAATACGGCGTGTTCACGTGGTCGACGCTGAGGTTGATGCCGGGCGGCGTGAAGGGCCCCTGCAGGTCGGGCGCGCTGGCCGAATACCTCACGAAATACTCGCCGACCCGCACGGTATTGGCCGGCACGCTGTCGTCGGCGCGAACCGCCGCCGGGAAAAGGATGCTGGCCATGGCAGCCAGCAGAACGGAAAGAACCGACCCGGGGGTCGCAAGGCGTTGGCGTGACGTCATGTTCGGCCCCATCAGAAATTGGCAAAGAAGGTGCGCGCCGCGACCGTGCAGGCGGGGGGAATGAGCGTGCCGTGGTAGCTCTGGATGACGGCCGTCTCGATGTCGGTGCCGATGGTGGTGGGGTTGGTGACGGCCGCGGCGATGTCGGCCGCGACCACCTGGGCGACGACGGCGGCCGCGCCCGCGACCACGATGCCCTGCGCCGAATTGGGGGTCGTGCCGGTGAAATAGGCCGCGAACGCCGGGGCCGTGATCACCGCGCCCTCCGCGGCGGTGCTGATGACCGTCGGATCGGTGGCGCCGCCCAGCAGTTCCGCGCCCACGGCCGCTCCCGCGATAGCGGCGACCTCGGAGGCCAGCCCGGCCGGATAGGTGAGCGAGGGGGCCACCGGATCGACATCGGATTCATTGACGACCGTGCCGACCAGCGGCGCCCAGTAGGCCAGCATCGTGGTCGTGTTGACCGCATAGAACACGGTGGGGTCGTTCTGCCCGCCACACAGCAGGATGGGCGTCGTGCCGTTGGGAGTCCAGCTGCGCATGTCGTTCTTGTTCAAGGCGGCGCGCAGCGGATAGGCGGGCGCCGCAGCCAGGGGCACGCCAGCCATGGGGGTGGGCACCGCGCCGTCGGGCTGGGTGAACGCGTCCGTGGCATAGGCCACCCGGACACTGTTCTTGATGAGGTTGGACGGACCGTACCCGAGTGCGAACACGGGATTGGCCTGCGCGGCCGCCGTCGCCGCGTCCAGCGGAGCCAGGCCGGTGGGCGTCGAGCTGAACAGGGCGGTCTCGGGCAGCAGGTCGAGCGTGAAGATGTTGGCGATGGGCTGCGCATTGGGCAGCAGCGAGTCGATGCCCACCGCATAGGTCGTTTCGTAGATGTCGCCCGGGGTCGTGTAGATGTTGCCGTAGGCGTGCTGGTAGCTCTCGGTGATGAGGGGCAGGAAGACCGTGGAGCCGAGGTCGACGTCGCCCAGCACGATCGCGTCTCCGAGCGCTTCCGTGGCGTACGGGCCGGACATCGGCGCCGCCGCCGTCACCTTCATGCCGGCGGCCTGCATGGCCCGATGCGCGGCCATCGCGACATAGCCGCCCTCGGAATAACCGGTGAGAAACAGCTTGCCGCCATCGGTGTCGCCCGAGGGCAGGCCGGCGGCCAGCGCCGAGCGCGCCGCCGTGAGGGCGTCGATCATGTCGCGCGCGTTCTGCGTGCGATTGAGGTAGGGGTGGTACTTGAGCGTGGCCACGTCGGACTGGTCGTAGCCGACGTAATTGGGCGCGACCACGATATAGCCCTGGGCCGCGAACATCGCCGCGATCAGCACCGATTCCGTGTACGCCTCGTTGGTCGTGGCGGTCGGGTCGGCGATGTTGTAGCCCGAGGTGGTGGCCGTGCCGTGGGCATATTCGACGATGGGCCGTGCGCCGCCACAGCCGGCCCCGGTCGGCGCCATGAGCGCGCCCGTCGCGCTCGTGGACTCGCCGGCGCCGCCCACCGTGGCGTAGTTGATCAGGTGGAAGTCGACGCCGCACTTGGGCGTTCCGGCAATGGCCAGCAGCTGCTGGCCGGCAGCCGAGGCCTTGAGTTCGGCCGTGAGCGCGGCGGCCGTGAGCGATGCGATGCGCAGTGGCGGACTGTAGGCGAGCGAACCCTCGGTTGTGGAATTGTTGACACCGGTCCCGCTGCTGCCTTCATTGCAGGCGGCGAGCAGGACGACACCGAGGCTGGCAAGCCCCAGGGTTATGCCTTTACGCATGTGCTTCTCCTTGCGTGTTCGCTCCCGGTGGGTTCCGGGGCGCGCTTGTTCTTGACCTTGTTGTTGTACGTGCCAAGCGGCGCATTCTGACATCACCACGACACGCGTCGCAACCCGCCCGGGCAGCGGCGGCCAATTGTTCGCGTGCCGCAGCGCAGCACAAAACATCCGGCCGATTCGACGTGACACTGCGCCAGCACGACGCGCAGTCCGCCGGCGCGACTAGGAACTGCCGGCGGGCAGGTCCGCGCGCGACAGGAAGGCGTCGGAAAAAAACTGTTCCATGGGCAAGCCACAGGCCTGGATGAAATCGCGCCGTGCGGCCTCGACCATCACGGGCGCGCCGCAGGCGTAGACGTCGTGGCCGCTCAGATCGGGAAGGTCCTGCAGCACCGCCTCGTGGACGAGACCCGTGCGGCCCGACCAGTACGCATCGGCCTGTGCCCCGGTCGCTTCGGACAGGACCGGGACATAATGAAAATTGGGCTGCTCGGCCTGCCAGCGGCGCGGCAATGCGTCGAGATACAGGTCCGGACGGGTACGAGCGCCCCAGTAAAGCACCACCGGTCGCGCGCGGCGGCCCGTGGCCGGATCGTCGCGATTGAGCCCTTTGGCGAAGATCGTCTCCGCGATGGCCTTGAGGGGCGCAAAGCCGGTGCCGCTGGCCAGCAGGACAATGGGCCGGTCGGAGTCTTCGCGCAGATGGAACGTGCCCAGCGGGCCCTCGATGCGCACGATGCCGCGCTCCTGCACGGCGGGCGCCGCGCGGCCGAACAGGGCATCGGTGAAAACGCCGCCGGGCATGTGGCGCACGTGGAATTCGAGCGGACCGCCGGCGCCCGGCATGGATGCGATCGAATAGCTGCGCCGCTGGCCACCCCCGAGGATGAAGTCGACATACTGGCCCGCGCGGAACAGCATCTGCTCGCCGGCGGCAAGCGTGAGGCGCACGATGGCCACGTCGCTGGCCGGCCGCTCGATCCTCTCGATGCGGGCGGGCATCTTGCGCGCAACGATGCCGTCGAGCCCGGTGGCAAGCCGCAC
>Ga0181519_10005161_pt1 | contig 10481 bp, 9 predicted proteins | sample PEATcosm2014_Bin_26_FD_121102 | JGI IMG/M metagenome (GOLD analysis project Ga0181519, IMG submission 121102) | Peatland microbial communities from MTU Mesocosm Facility, Houghton, MI, USA - PEATcosm2014_Bin02_10_metaG | ecosystem: Environmental > Terrestrial > Soil > Wetlands > Peat | place...
AACTGCAAAGAAAACTGCGGCAGAAGCTGGCAGGAGGCGCCAGCCGGTAGATCATGCCGCACGTGAGGCTGCCGGAATCGCCGCAGCGGCCAATTCCTCCCTGGGCCAACGATCCGTAGAGCGCCCCGTCGGGCCCGAAAACCAGCGAGGAGTCGGGCCGCAATCCGTCATATCCCCCCAGAAAGGTGTAAAGCAGATTGAAAATCCAGCCGGATGGGGCGCGTTTCAACTCGAAGGCCGTACCGCATCCATAGGGTTGACAATCGCTGCCGTAGTTTCCTGCTTCGCCGGCCACGCCGTAAAGGTTTCCCCTGGCGTCGATCAGCAACGCCTGCCCGGGATTGCCCCCCTCGGATCCCGTGAAGTCGTGCAGGACGGTGAAGGTCTGCGCGTGCGCCGCGATGGTGGTTCCCAGCAGGATAACGAGACAGGCTATTCCCGCCAGTCGAGCGAACCTTGGATTCCGACGTTGCTCCGAGCGCGTCATAACCATTCTCCTTTCTATTCGGCTACGGTCTTGGTCGTGATGGTGTGCGCTCACGGAGAAGAAATCAACTTAATTTCACATTACGGCGCAAGGGCTTGAGGGCAGGGGTTTTATGAGGGCGCCAGGCCCAAGCGCCAGCCGGGGCTGACGCCCTGAGTTGGTTGCGCTTCCGCCGGGCCACGGCTAGTGCGAGCGCATTGAGGACCGCTGTTCCACGGCAAAATCCGCTTGCTGCGTCACAGGGGCCAAAACCCCAAATCTGTTTAAACCGCAGATGACTCTGACCTAAAGGCTGGCTCTACCGGTCGGAAGCTTACTCCACCTCGTGCTTGGCGGTGTAGCCGTCGCGGGCGACGATGGTGTACTTGATCTCCTTGTTCTTCTCGTCCTTGATGAGCAGCGGCTTCTCGTCGGGACCGACCAGTTCGACCTTGAGCTTGCGATACGTGCCGTCCTGCTTCACATTGGTAGGCTTGTAGGTGATGGTGTACTGGTCGCGAATGGCTTGCGCGACTTCGCGGAAGATGTCTGGCAATTCGCCCATGAGGCGCGGAGAGTAGCTGCGACCACCCGTCATGCGGGCAAACGCCCCCATCTGGTTCTTCGCCTGGAGATAATCCATGATGGGAGAGTTTCGCTCGGTATTGGGGCCCAGCGCCTGTACGCGCTCCAGGAAGGCTTCGCCAGTGCAGATGGTATAGATGGTCACGTTGGGCGTGGTCTTGATCTTCTTCAGAATCTGGTCGAGGGTGAGCTTGCTGAAGGTATCGCGACCGCTGGCGACCACGACCAGTTCCTTGTGGCCCGGCACGCGGTCGAGCCGGTCGAGCGTGTCATACATGGCGTCGAAAATGTTGGTCTCGGAGAATCCCGGGATGCGTAACGTGTTCAGCGCGCCGAAGATGGCCTGCTTGTCCTGAGTGAAGTCCATCAGAACGTGGGTCTTCATGTCGAACTCGACCACAGCCACCCAATCCTGCGGCTGGAGGGTGGTAGCGAACGCGTAGGAGGAATTGAGCGCGTCCATCATGAAGTTATAGTTGGTGGCGGCAAACTCCACCAGCAGTACCGCCGTAATGGGCGCCTTGCTCTTGGTAACGGAGATAATCTTCTGCGGCACACCGTCTTCGAGAACCTTGAAGTGCTGCTCGGCGACGTCGAGAGGCAGCGCCAGCGGACGACCCTCCTTTGAGATGACGTGCGCGTCGACGGTCACTACCGGCACGTCGACGTGGAGCGAGTATTCAGGATTGTCGGCAGGCTTGGGCCTGGGCGGTGGAGGCGGCTCGTCGGAAGTGCTCTTCTTGGGCACTGCGATGGAGCCGGATTCGCCTCCGGGACCGCCGGCGGCGGCCGGCATCTGGTCCTGCTGCTTTTGGCTGGGCTGGGCCTCGCCTGGTGAGGAGCTTTGGTCACTGCTGCCAGATTGAGCCCGGCCCGGAAGACCGCCCAACAGAATGATCGCCACCAAGGCGACAAGCGCTGCACGGACGGAACTACGAAGCTCAGGTAAATTGCCCTGAATCTTAAGGTGTTTCTCGGAAGACATCGGAGTGCCTCATGGGCCGGTCTGTCTGCTAGTATAAATGCACTTTCAGAGCATCTGTTTCGTGGGGACAGCAGAAGTGCTTCCGGGTTTAGACGGATGTGTCTGCCCATGGTTATTGGCAAATGCCGCGATTCCTGCTTCGAGGCCGGATTCAAGGCAAGAAAAGAAGGAACCAAGAAGTATGCTGCGCCACTGGTTCGCCGCCCTCCTGTTAAGCCTGATTCCCCTTGCCACCTTTGGCGTTCAACCCAAAGTGCAGACCATGCCTGAGGAGCAGGTGAAGGCCGGCATGCACGGCGTAGCGTACACCGTCTTCGAGGGGGTAACGCCGGAGCCGATGGACGTGGAGATTCTCGGGGTGCTGCGCGATATGGCGGGGCCGCAGGCTGACGTGATCCTGGCGCGGCTGCACGGCAAGAAGGTGGAATACACCGGCATTGTGGCCGGCATGAGCGGCAGCCCAGTGTATATCGACGGCAAGCTGGTGGGCGCAATCGCGTATCGCATCGGGGAATTTTCCAAGGAGCCGATCTGCGGCATCACGCCGGCCGCGTCGATGCTGGAGATCGACGCCATGGACAAGACGCCGCTGACCGATGTATCCCGCAATGTGGGACATCCGGCGCAGGGGCTCGATCGGACTTCAGGGCCGGGCCTGCCGAGCAGGGACGATGGACAGTCGGGATATGCCAATCTACTGAAGCCCATCGACACGCCGCTAGTGTTCAGCGGCTTCAGCCCGGACACACTGCGCCTGTTCGCCAAGGACTTTGCGTCGGCAGGAGTGGTGCCGGTGATGGGCGCGGGATCGGTGAGCAACGACAAGCAGCCGGAGCCGCTGGTGCCGGGGTCGGCGGTGAGCGCAATTCTGGTGCGCGGCGATATGAACATCGCCGGGACCTGCACGGTCACGTATCTGGACGACACCCACCTGCTGGCCTGCGGACATCCGTTCCTACAGTCGGGCAACGTCGATATGGCGATGACGAAAGCGACGGTGCTGGCGACCCTGCCGTCGCCGCAGAACTCCTTCAAGATCGTGAACACGACAGAAACCGTTGGAACGTTCGTTCAGGACCGTCGCGCGGGAATTCTGGGGCGCTTCGATCGGAAGCCGCAGATGATCCCGGTGACGCTGACCTTCCAGGGCGTTTCGCATCCCAAGCAGTTTCACTATGAAGTTCTAAACAACGCGAAGATCACTCCCGCGGCGATGATGGCGACCGTGTTCAACGCGATTCAGGGGATGAACGAATACGGCGAGGACACTACCTATCGGCTGAAGGGCGACATCACGGTGCTGGGCTATCCCGAACTCAGCGTGAAGAATATGTTCGCTCCGGCGGACGGTTCCACACCGACGGCCTACGGGATTGCGCTGTCGATCGGCGAGCACTTCAGCCGCATCTTCGAGAACCCTTACGAGACTCCGAAGATCGAAGGGGTAGAGTTGAACTTCGAGTTGGTGCCTGACCGGCGCTCGGCGCGGCTGGAGACGGCGCGCACCGACGTCACCGAAGCTCGACCTGGCGATGAGATCACCATCGAAGCTCTGCTGAAGCCCTATCGCGGCGAGAGCCTGGTGCGCAATATTGCGGTGAAGATTCCCACCTCGACGCCGCGCGGCACTTTGCACATTCTGGTCAGCGACGGCGACACCCTCGACAAGATGCATCGCGTCTCCGGCCCAATGAGCCATCACCTCGACCTCGGCTCCACCATCGCGCTGCTCAACAAAGAACACACCAACTCCGAGGTCTACGTCTCGCTGCTGGAAGCCAACCCCCAAGCCATGGTCGAAGACAAGGTGATGCCCACGCTGCCGCTCTCCGTGATGAACGTGATGGACGGCCTCCGCGGCTCCCAGGACATGATCGTCGTTGGAGAGTCCGCCGTAGACGAAGCCGCAACTCCAGTCGACTATGTCGTCTCCGGCTCCCAGATCATCACCTTGAGGATCAAGTAAACCCTGGGAGTCAGCTGGTTTGTTGGACGCCCTGGGTGGTTTCAGCCTGCGGTACATTCGGTATTGATGACGAGATCAGCAGTGCCCCCGCTGCTCCCAACATCAGCCCCAGCCCGAAACGAACTCCCATCCAATTGCCATGTAGCCCGGCGAGTTCGGTCACCGCATCGAACCCGTTGATCGCCGTTGCCACCATCAACGATCGCATCGCGAGGGAACGCGACGTCCGCGTCAGCAACCCAATCGCTGCTCCCACATAAATCCCCAGGCATCTCGCGCAAACCGCGACCGGCGCACCGAAGATCCAGAAGCATCGTTCCGTCCGCTGATGGCAGACGAGCGCGAAGCCGTGCTGAAGGGCGACGCCAACCGGTCCTAAGTGATGTGTCAGAAAATATGGAACAGCCAGCACTGCGCCAATCAGAGCGATCGGAAGCAACACCCACCAGGTCCAGAGGAAAAGGAGATTGCCCCTACTCTCGCTTTGCAGGGGCGCAGCTCTAGCTGTGCCGTATGAGTCTTCCCTGCGGTTGGGCTTCAGCCCCTGAGGAGACTCAATTCCAAGAACGACCGGCGAGGCGGCGACGTGTGACATGAGATATCCCCAGGCGACTATAAAGCCGAATGCGGCGAACCTCTACGGCGCACGTGAAGGCGCGCCCTTCAAGCGTTGGCTGGCGCCTCTTCACGCCAGAATCCCCATCCTCTTCCCCACACGCTTCAGCGTCTCCAGCGCCTGGTCAAGCTCCTGTTTGGTGTGCGTCGCCGTCATGATGGTGCGGATGCGCGCCTTACCTTCCGGCACTGTGGGAAACGCAATGCCTGTGCCCATCACGCCTTCCTTGAACAGCTCGCGAGAGAAGTCCATGGTCAAACGGCCATCGCCCACGATGATCGGGGTGATCGGCGTCTCGCTGGCCGGGGTGTTCACGCCGCCGATGTTGAACCCCAGCGCCCCCAACTCCTGCTTCCAGTAGCGCGTGTTCTCCCACAGCTTCTCGATGCGCTCCGGCTCCTGCTCCAGCACATCGAACGCCGCAATGCAGGTGGCCGCGACTGACGGCGGATGCGAAGTGGAAAACAGAAACGGCCGTCCGCGATGGTAGAGAAACTCGATGAGATCGCGGGTGCCGCAGACGTACCCGCCGAGCGCGCCAATCGCCTTGGACAGTGTTCCCACCTGGATATCCACGCGTCCGTGCAGCTTGAAGTGATCGACCGTGCCCCGGCCGTTGCGCCCCAGGACGCCCGACGCGTGCGCATCGTCAACCATCATGATGGCCCCGTATTTCTCCGCGAGTGCAGTCAGTTGAGGCAGCGCCCCAATGTCGCCGTCCATGGAGAACACGCCGTCGGTGATCAGCAGCTTGTGGCCGGGCTGGTCCTTGATCTCGTTTAGCAGCTCTTCGGCGTGGGCGGCGTCTTTGTGGCGGAAGACCTTGATTTTCGCACGCGACAGCCGTGCGCCGTCGATGATGCTGGCGTGGTTCAGCTCGTCGGACACGATGAAGTCTTCCTTGCCGAGAATCGCCGAAACTGTTCCCGCGTTAGCGGTAAAGCCCGACTGGAAGACCACGCAGGCCTCGACATTCTTGAAGCGAGCGATCTTTTCCTCCAGCTCCATGTTGATCTTCATGGTGCCGGCGATAGTTCGCACCGCGCCCGACCCCACGCCGTATTTTCTTGTAGCTTCCAGCGCAGCCTCGCGCAGCTTGGGATGGGTAGTAAGCCCGAGATAGTTATTGGACGCGAGGTTGATCACCTTCTTGCCGTCAAAGGTGCACACCGGCGCCTGCTCATCGTCGAGCACGCGCAGCTTGAAGTAAGTGCCCTTCTGTTTCAGCTCGTTCAGTTGGTCGGTAAGGAATGAAAGCGGATCTGTGCGGGTTGCAGTAGTCATGAATGTCTCCGAGTGCGACTGATTATTCTAGCGCGGGGAAGTGGCGGAGTGCGGCGAGAATCTATAGGGGTCCATCGACCCAGGCGGCGCTACCGGGTCCCGTTCGGATACACCAAGATTTTGCTGGCCTCGCCGGTCTTCAGCAGCTCCATGCCCGACGCAAAATCTTTCATCGCGATGCGATTCGTTATGACCGGATGCAGATCCAGCTTCCCTGCCTTCAGCAGCGCGGTCATCTGGTACCACGTTTGATACATGCGGCGGCCGTTGATGCCCTGTATCGTCGCGCCCTTGAAGATGACCTCTTCGGCAAGATTCAGTTCGACCGGCCTGGAAGGAATTCCAAGCAGCGACATGCGCCCACCGAGGCGCAGGATCTTGAACCCTGTTCGGATGGCCTCTGTCCGTCCGGCCATCTCCAGGACGACATCGACGCCGGTGCCACCGGTGTTGTCCATCACGATCTGGTACACATCGTCCCTGGTCGGGTCGAGCACGAAGTCTGGGCCCATCTGCTTGGCGATTTTGCGGCGGTGCTCGTTCACTTCCAGCGCGAAGATCTGCGTCGCGCCGCAGGCTCGAGCCACGGCAATGGAGAACAGGCCAATCGGCCCGCAACCGGTAATCGCGACGCTCTTGGCGGCGATGTCACCGGCCAGCACGGTGTGCACCGCGTTGCCCAGCGGGTCGAGGATGGACGCGTACTCCCGCGGGATGGAGGCATCGAGTTTCCAGATGTTCGACTCGGGAATGACAACGTATTCGGCGAAGGCGCCATTGGCGTCAACCCCGATGATTTTGACGTTCTGGCAGATGTGCGCCTCGCCGATACGGCATTGCAGGCACTTTCCGCAGGCCACGTGCATCTCGGCGGAGACGAAGTCGCCATCCCTCACGCTGGTAACTTCGTGGCCGACGGCTTCCACCGTGCCGCAAAACTCGTGGCCGGGAATCAGCGGTGGATGAATGCGGTGCTGCGCCCACTGGTCCCACTGGTAAATGTGCAGGTCGGTGCCACAGATAGAAGCCACTTCGACCTTGACAAAAACATCGGTTGGGCCAAATTGCGGTTTGGGAACTTCGCGGATCTCGGTGCCCGGTGCGGGCTCCGCCTTTACGACGGCAAGCATGGTATTCGGCATGAGGATGGCTCTTTATCTCCCGCCTTGCCAAGAAGTCGAAGGAAGCAGGTTCTCGACTCCGCTTCGCTCCGCTCGGGATGACAGACGGGCACCCGCCGTTTCGTTGGGGCGAGCGTCGCCCAGTGCGATCAAGGAACGATGGGCAAACGGACAAGTTTAACACGCCTAAATCAACAGCCGGCGATGAGTTACGCCACCGCAATCACGTCAATCTCCACCAGTACATCCTTGGGCAATCGCGCCACTTCCACAGTTGCGCGGGCGGGTGGGTTTTGCGTGAAGTGGCGGCCATACACCTCGTTCATCGCAGCAAAATCGGAGATGTTCTTCAGGAAGACTCCGGCCTTCACCACCTGCTCCAGAGAACTGCCTGCGGCCTTCAGAATGCCGCTCAGGTTCTGGAGCACGCGTTCGGTTTGCGCGGCCACGTCGCCTTCCACGAGTTGCTGCGTCGCCGGGTCCAAGGGGATTTGGCCAGAAACAAAGACGAATCCATTGGCCTTGACGGCCTGCGAGTACGGCCCAATGGCCTTTGGGGCCTGGTCGGTTGCGATCACTTCGCGCATGTGCGTCCTCCCGGATGAAAACTGGAATGCCGATTGTCGCACAGGAACGCAGCCAAGGCGCTCTCGTGCCAGCGATTCAACGTCCGACGACTCGTTCGGCAGTCGCCTGCATAGTGGCCGCTGTTTTATACTGGAGATACGCAGCGAACGGTGGTAAGCCGTTCGCTCCTTCAATTAATGACCACAACTGCAAATTCGCAACCGGCGGACTCGCCGGAGGTACGTCGCTATAACCGCGTCCAGCGATGGCTGAGCATGGCCGATACGGTGATTGGCCTCGCCCTGCTGATCGTGTTGCTAGTGACCGGCTGGACCGGCAAGCTGCGCGATTGGTCCCTCATGGGCTCGAAGCAGCACTATTTTCTCGCCGTCTTTCTCTACGTGTTGATGTTCTCGGTGATCGCCAAGGTGCTGAACGCGCCATTTGACTTCGTTGGCTTCCGACTGGAGCACCAGTATCACCTCTCCAACCAGAAGCTGCGCGGCTGGCTTTGGGACGAATGCAAGGGCTGGCTGGTCTCGCTGGTGCTTGGGACCATCATGGTCGAACTGGTGTATGGCATCATTCGCCTCGCGCCGCAGCGCTGGTGGATCATCGCGTGGGCCGTCTTTGTGGGGTTGTTCCTGCTGATGGCGCAGCTAGCGCCGGTCATACTGATGCCCATCTTCTACAAGTTTGAGCCGCTGGCCAATGACGGCCTGCGCGACCGGCTGACCCGGCTGGGCGAGCGCGCCGGCACTCGAGTCCGCGGCGTCTACGAGTGGAAGCTGTCGGAAAAGTCGAACAAGGCGAACGCTGCGCTCACCGGCATGGGATCGACCCGACGCATCATCCTCTCCGACACCTTGCTGCAAAATTACAGCGATGACGAAATCGAGGCCATCCTGGCGCATGAACTCGGCCACCATGTACACAAGCACATCCTGAAGGCCATCTTCACCCAAGTCGCTATTACCTTCTTTGGCTTCTGGCTAATCAACCTGGTGCTGCGCCTTGTGATTGCAAAGAGCTGGTTCCCGGTGCTTGACCCGCGGCTCTACGACTTCGCTAACTTGCCGCTAATTGTCCTGGTCGCAACTATCCTGGGCTTCGTTCTGATGCCGGCCTTGAATGCGATCTCGCGCCATCACGAGCGCCAAGCCGACCGATACGCGTGGGAGAATACGCCTGCGATAGCACCGTTCATCAGCTCCATGCAGAAGCTGGCCGATCAAAATCTTGCCGAGCGCGAGCCCAACAAGTTCATCGAGTGGCTCTTCCACTCGCATCCCTCGATTGGGAAGCGGGTTGCGGCGGCCGAAGCGTGGGCAAGCAAACAGCCGCAAGCGGAAGTTCAGCCCTTGGCCTGAGGCTGACTCTGGCGCAGGATTGCTTCCACTCTCCGCAGATCTTCCTCAGTATCCACTCCCACCGTATCGAAAGGCGTGTCCGCCACATGGATCGCAAGGCCATGATCGAGAAAACGCAGCTGCTCCAGCCGTTCCGTGCGTTCCAGCTCCGATTCCGGCCAGGTGCAGAAGGCATCCAGCGCCGCACTGCGATAGGCATAAAAGCCTAGGTGCTTGTAGTAGCGCGCTGTTCCAGCGCCGTCCCGGTCGAAGGGAACGGTCGCCCGGGAGAAGTAGAGCGCCTTCCCATCGAGGGCAGTAACAACTTTCACGGCATTGGGATTGTTTACGTCCTCAGGCGAGCACGGTGTCTTGAGAGTGCCGACTTCCACTGCGTCACACTGCATCAGTTCAAGCAGCACATCCAGATGTTCACGTCGCGCCAGCGGCTCGTCCCCTTGAACATTGACGTACACATCAGCTTCGACAGTCTGAGCGACCTCGTGCACCCGATCGGTTCCGCTGCGATGTTCCGGGGTAGTCATGCGGTAGGCCCAGTTATTCTGCAGGCAGAGCGTGGCGATCTCGTCGGAGTCCGTAGCGACGATGACCTCTTGCAACTGTGAGCAGTCGCGCGCCGCTTCATACACATAGGCCAACATGGGACGCCCGGCAATCTCGCGCAGTATTTTGCGCGGCAACCGAGTCGATCCGAGCCGAGCCGGAATAATCGCGATAGCTCTCACTCCGGTAGTGTCAACGCAGAGCGAGCCAGTTGGCAACAGAAACCGTTGCCCTCGAATCAATCGATAGAAACCGGTTGGCTGACAGCGATCGGCTAACAGCGAATATCGGCCCAACATTGACCGCACCCGATCGCGGAAAATAGAATCAATAACTTAGAATGATTGTGGGGTGCCCGCTTTGCCTCTTTACGAGTATCAGTGCCGGAAGTGCCATAGCCTCATGGAGCGCATCCAGAAATTTTCCGATCCGCCTTTGACCGTCTGTCCCCACTGTGGCGGCGAATTGGAGCAACTGATCTCGGCGCCTGCCGTGCAGTTCAAGGGCTCCGGATGGTACGTCACCGACTACGCCAAGGGCTCGTCAAAGGACAGCAGCAAGAGCGGCAATGGCTCCCCTGCGGCGTCTTCCTCATCCGAGAGCAAATCGAATGATTCCAAGGGATCGGACGATTCCAAGGGCAACTCCTCCTCCGGCGCCGAGAAAGGCAGCGCTGCTTCCGATCAGCCCGCCGGCAACAAATAGCCAGGGCGCTCACCGGTAAGCTTCGCGTCCCCATGTTTGGCCATCACAGATGCATGTGATCCACGCCGCTTCTCCGGTGTTAATGCTAGGTTGCCGGACAGCGAAGGGTTAAAATTGATCTCGTTCGAACACTCGTTCGGACATCGGCTCTGTCGAATTCATACGATCATTTTTCCAAGGAGGTACCGGTCATGTCGAAGGATACTTTGACCATCACCGACCAACGCACAGCAAAGACTTATGAGACGCCGGTCGAGCTCGGCACCATCCGGG
>Ga0181519_10005162_pt1 | contig 10477 bp, 10 predicted proteins | sample PEATcosm2014_Bin_26_FD_121102 | JGI IMG/M metagenome (GOLD analysis project Ga0181519, IMG submission 121102) | Peatland microbial communities from MTU Mesocosm Facility, Houghton, MI, USA - PEATcosm2014_Bin02_10_metaG | ecosystem: Environmental > Terrestrial > Soil > Wetlands > Peat | place...
CTTGCCGGTCTGCATGACCTTCTCGAGCACGGGCACGAGGTCGTGGACGGCGCTGATCTTGCCGTTGACGAAGATGATCAGCGGGTCGTCGAGGACGGCCTCCTGACGCTCGGCGTCGGTCACGAAGTACGGCGACAGGTAGCCCTTGTCGAACTGCATGCCCTCGGTGAACTCGAGGTCGATGCCGAAGGTGTTGGACTCCTCGACGGTGACGGTGCCGTCCTTGCCGACCCGGTCGATGGCGTCGGCCAGGACCTCGCCGATGGCGGTGTCGGCGGCCGAGATGGAGGCCACCTGGGCGATCTCGTGCTTGGAGTCGATCTCCTTGGCCTGGTCCTTGATGGACCCGACCGCCGCCTCGACGGCCTTGTCGATGCCCTTGCGCAGACCGAGGGGGTTGGCACCGGCGGCCACGTTGCGGAGGCCCTCCTTGATGAGCGCCTGGGCCAGCACGGTGGCGGTGGTGGTGCCGTCGCCGGCGACGTCGTTGGTCTTCGTCGCCACCTCCTTCACCAGCTGGGCGCCCATGTTCTCGAAGACGTCCTCGAGCTCGACCTCACGGGCGATGGACACACCGTCGTTGGTGATGGTGGGGGCGCCGAACTTCTTCTCGATGACCACGTTGCGGCCCTTCGGCCCGAGGGTCACCTTCACCGTGTCGGCGAGCTTGTTCACGCCCGCCTCGAGACCGCGGCGGGCGGCCTCGTCGAACTTGAGGATCTTCGGCATTACTTCACCACCTTGGCCAGGACGTCACGGCTCGAGAGGATCAGCAGGTCCTCTCCGTTCGAGGTGATCTCGGTGCCGCCGTACTTGGAGTAGACGACGGTGTCGCCCACCGCCAGGTCGAGGGGGATGAGGTCACCGGAGGCCTCGGCGCGGCGGCCCGGGCCGACGGCCAGGACCTCGCCCTGCTGGGGCTTCTCCTTGGCGGTGTCGGGGATGACCAGGCCGGACGCGGTGGTCTCCTCCGACTCTCCGGGACGGACGACGATACGGTCGTCGAGGGGCTGCAGACTCATGGGAACGGTCCTCCTGTGGCACGGGTTAGCACTCTGGGGTTGCGACTGCCAATGGTAGCGACCCCGGCGGAGATTGGCAACCGCGGGTCGAGAGTGCCAATCGGGGCGGGCGCCGGGCGGGCGGGCGGGCGGTTACCCGACGCCAGTGGCCCGAGGGCATGGGCCACCGGGGGGATCCGCTCCCCGGCAGGGTCAGGCGGTCGCCACCAGGGCCAGGTTCGGGTTCGCCCCCAGCGTGAGCGGGCTCGGGCCGTCGTGGCGGAGCCTCCACCACCCGGCCGCCGCCACCATGGCGGCGTTGTCGGTGCACAGGGCCCGGCTGGGCAGGAACGCCCCGATCCCGTCCTCGGCGCACGCCTCCTCCACCCTGCGCCGGAGGAGCGAATTGGCGGCCACCCCGCCGGCCAGGCACAGGGCGGTGGCCCCGGTGTCGAGGGCCGCCCGGCGGGCCTTGGCCACCAGCACGTCGACCACCGCCTCCTGGAAGGAGGCCGCCACGTCCACGGTGGAGGCCTCCGGGTGCCGCCGCACGGTATTGACGACCGAGGTCTTGAGCCCGCTGAACGAGAAGTCGTACCCCTCGGCCAGGAACGACCGGGGGAAGGCGAAGGCCGCCGGGTCGCCCTCCCCGGAGACCCGGTCGATGGCCGGTCCTCCCGGGTAGCCCAGGCCGAGGAAGCGGGCCACCTTGTCGAAGGCCTCGCCGGCGGCGTCGTCGATGGTCCCCCCGAGGATCCGGTACCGGCCGGGGGCGATGACCTCGACCAGCAGGGTGTGGCCGCCGGACACCAGCAGCACCACCAGCGGCCAGCCCAGGTCGGGCTGTTCGAGGAGGGAGGCGAAGAGATGGGCCTCGAGGTGGTTGACGCCCACCACCGGCACCCCCCAGGCCATCGCCAGGGCCTTGGCCTCCGCCACGCCGACCAGCAGCGAGCCGATGAGGCCGGGGCCGTAGGTCACGGCCACCGCGTCGATCCCGTCCCCGGAGGCGTCGCTCCCGGCCCCCTGGAGGGCCTCGGCGACCACCGGTGTCAGCAGCTCGAGGTGGGCGCGACCGGCGAGCTCGGGGACCACCCCCCCGTAGCGGGCGTGGAGGTCGATCTGGGAGGAGACCACCGACGACACGATGGTGGTGCCGTCCTCGACCACCGACGCCGCCGTCTCGTCGCACGAGGTCTCGATGCCGAGCACGCGGCGGATCTGCTGGTCACCCACGGCGGCGAGATTACCGGTCCGGGGGGATCCGCCCGCACGCCGACCTCGCCACTCCACCGCCCCGGCGTTCCGGGGGCGGGGCCGGCACAGGCCGATTCTGCCCGCCTCTGAGCGAATCCATCAGGTGCTCCCGCAGCAATTCGCTCAGAGGCGGGCAGAGACAACCTGCCGATACCCGGCTGACGACCCCCTTGCGGTCCCCGGAGGCCGGCACCCGGTCACCGACCCGCCGGCTCAACGCCGCGAGGTGAGGGCCAGCCCGGCGGGCAGGCTGTCCCCGATGGCCGCCAGGCGGTGGTCGTACAGGTCGGTGTCGATGTCCCGCACCCACATCACCAGGGCGTCGTCGCCGGTCTCGGGGTAGTAGTTGGGACGCACCCCGACCGGTGCCATGCCGAAGCGGCGGTAGAGCGACAGGGCGGGCTCGTTCCCCACCCGCACCTCCAGGGTGAGGTGCCGGGCCCCCCGTTCGAGGGCGACCCGGACCAGATCGAGGAGGATGGCGGTGCCCAGCGACCGGCCCTGCCAGTCCGGGTGGACGGCGATGTTGTTCACGTGGGCCTCGTCGTCCACGAACATGAGGCCGGCGAAGCCGACCACCTGCTGACCGACCCAGGCGGCCCGGTAGGCGCGGGAGGTGCGCTGGGCGAGCTCCTCCACGAAGAGCCGGTGGCTCCACGGCTGGACGAAGACCGCCTGCTCGATGGCGAGCACCGCGCGGAGGTCCTTGGTCCGCATCGGGGCGGTGACCACCTCGAGGCGGTGGTCGGCGTCGGTGCCCGGCTGCCCGTCGCCGTCGTTCACGGGGTCGGCGGGTCGGGTGGGGTGCGCTGCTCCCAGTTGATGCGGGCGTCGGCCTCGCGCCGGTAGTCGGGCGCGAGCTCCAGCGGGTCCGAGGCCTCCCACCCGCCCGCCAGTCGGCGGGTGGCCAGCCGGCCGAGGACCAGCGGGGACGGCGACGACACCGTCTCCGCCAGCGAGCAGTCGGCGGCCCCGGCGGCCATCAGGAGGTCGAGGTGGCGGACGGCACCGTCGCCGACCACCACCACCCGGCGTTCGTGGCCCGGGTCGGTGGCCACCAGCGAGTCGGCCAGGGCGGCCGGGGTGAGGAGGGCCGGCGGGGCCGCCCGGACGGCATCGGGGTCGGGCCGGCCCCCGGTCGATCCCCCGTCCCCGCCGGCGGGGACGTCGTAGCGGGCGACGAAGACCTCGCCCCGGCGGGCGTCGACCACCGAGACCACGGTGACCGGCCCGTCCCCGCCGGCCATCTCCAGTGCCCCGGCGGCCAGGACGTCGAGGCTTCCCACCCCGAGGACCCCGATGCCCAGTCCCTGGGCCAGGGCCTTGGCGGTGGCCACCCCGACCCGGAGGCCGGTGAAGAGGCCCGGGCCCACGTCGACGGCCACCACGTCGAGCTCCCGCACGGTCAGGCCGGTCAGGGCACACACCTCCTCGATGGCCGGGGCCAGCGACTCGGCGTGCCGGCGGCCGCCCTGATGGCTCCGCTCGGCGGCGTGGTCGTCGGTGACCAGCGCGGCCCCCACCAGGTCGGTGGCCGTCTCGATGGCGAGGAGGTTCACGGTGCCGTCCACGGGGAGAGGGCGGCGGCCAGTGCCGCCCAGCGGTCTGCCCACCGGTCGCCCTCGGCGCTCACCGTCAGGGTCCGCCGCTCGTCGGGGCCGGGTGCCGGCCCGTCGGCGTCCACCGCGTCGTCCCCGGCGTCGGCCACCACCGCATCGAGGCGCACGGTCAGGGCGTCGCCGCCGAGCACCGGGGCGGCGGCGTCGCCCCACTCCACCAGGGCCACCCCGCCGTCCTCGACCAGTTCGCCGATCCCCAGGTCGGTGATCTCCCGGAGGTGGTCGAGCCGGTAGACGTCGGCGTGGATGAGCCACTGCAGCCCGCGGTTCGGCCCGGGGTCGACCGGATACTGCCGGACCAGCGTGAAGGTGGGGCTGGTCACCGCTTCGACGATCCCGAGGGCACGCCCGAACCCCTGGGCGAAGGTGGTCTTCCCCGCCCCGAGGTCACCGGCCAGCAGCACCACGTCGCCGGGCACGCACAGCCCGGCCAGGGCGCCGGCCAGGTCCCGCGTCCGGCCGGCGCCGGCGGTGGCGGCCACCAGGGGCCCGGTCACGACGTCCACCCGAGCAGCGCCTTCGCCCGGACCAGGTCGGCGCGCATCTGGGCCACCACCACGCCCCCCGACCGGAGGGCGGCGGCCGGGTGGAACGTCGGCACCAGTACCGCCTCCCCGAACGGGTACGACGCCCCCCGGAGCTTGGTGATCCCCTGGTCGGTGTCGAGCAGCAGCTTGGTGGCGAAGTTCCCGAGGGTGACCACCACCCGGGGACCGATGGCCCCGAGCTGGGCCTCGAGGTACGGGCGGCAGGCGGCGATCTCGTCGGGCCGGGGGTCGCGGTTGTCGGGGGGCCGGCACTTCACCACGTTGGCGATGTAGCACCGGCTGCGGTCGGTGCCCAGCTCCTCGGCGATCAGCCGGTCGAGCAGCTTCCCCGACCGCCCGACGAACGGTTCCCCCTGGAGGTCCTCGTCACGGCCGGGGGCCTCGCCCACGAAGAGCAGGTCGGCTCCGGGGTCGCCCACCCCGAAGACCACCTGGGTGCGGCCGGCCGCCAGCGGACAGCGGGTGCAGGTGGAAGCCTCCCGGGCGAGCTCGGCGAGTCCGGTCGTCTCGGCCACCGCCGCATGGTACCGCCCGGGCACCGGTGTCCGGCCGGGGGGCGTCAGGGGGAGGGAGCGCCCGCCGGGCCGGTCGACGCGTCCCCGTCGACCAGGTGGCGGGGGACCCGCGGCCCGATGTCGCACAGCACCTCGTAGTGGATGGTGCCGAGCCGGTCGGCCCACTCGGTGGCGGTGACGGTCTCGTCCCCCTGCCGGCCGAGCAGCACCACCTCGTCCCCGACCGCCACCGGGGGACCGGCGCCCGCCGGGCCGCAGTCGACCACCACCTGGTCCATGGTGACCACGCCGGCCAGCGGCCGCCGCACGCCGCCCACCAGCACCTCGCCCCCGGTGTCGAAGAGCCGGCGGGCCACCCCGTCGGCGTACCCGAGGGGGACGGTGGCCACCACCGACCGCTCGGGGAGCGGGCGGCGGCGCCCGTAGGAGGGTCGCTCCCCGGCGTCGAGCACCCGGACGTGGGAGACCTCCGCCTTGAGCGACAGCACCGGCCGCAGGACCGCCCCGCCGGCGGCGGCGTCGAGGGCGCCGGCCAGGGCCGGGGACGGGCAGTACCCGTAGAGGGAGATGCCGCACCGCACCAGGTCGTGCCGGGCCTCGGGGAAGCCGATGGCGCCGGCCGAGTTGGCCAGGTGGGCGAGCGGGGGCCGGTGGCCGGCGGCGGCCAGCGCCCCGAGGGCGGCGGTGAAGCGCGCCCCCTGGTCGGTGGTGAACCCGACGTCCTCGGGGGTGCCGCCGTCCGCCACGGCCAGGTGGGACCACAGCGCCCCGAGGCGCAGCCCGTCGGTGGCCGCCACCTCCCCGGCCAGGGCCACCACCTCGCCGGGCGTGGCGCCCACCCGGTGCATCCCGGTGTCGACCTTCAGGTGGACGTCGACCGGCCGGTCACGGCCGGCGGCGGCCCGGCCGGCGGCGGCCCGGCCGGCGGCGGCGATGCCGGCCCGGCTGTAGACGGTGGGGACGAGGTGGTGGGCGACGGCGTCGGCGAAGGCCGCCGGAGGCGGCTCGGACAGGAGGAGGACCGGGGCGTCGATGCCGGCCTCGCGGAGCACCACGCCCTCCTCGACCAGGGCGACCGCCAGCCAGGTGGCGCCGCCGTCCAGGGCGGCCCGGGCGGCCGGTACCGCGCCGTGGCCGTAGCCGTCGGCCTTCACCACCGCGCAGAGGCGGGCGGGGGCGGCGAGGGCGGCCAGCAGGGCGGCGTTGTGGCGGAGCGCCCCGAGGTCGACCTCGGCCCAGGCCGGGCGGAGGCGCTCAGCCACGGCCGGCCCGGAGGTCGGAGAGCACGGACGAGACCAGGTCGGGGAGGTCGCCGGCCACCAGGCCCTCCGCCGGACCGCGCCCGGCGGCCCGGCCGTGGACGTGGGCGGCCAGGGCGGCCGCCTCGAACGGGGCGACCCCGCGGGCCACGAAGGCGCCGAGCACGCCCGAGAGGACGTCGCCGGTGCCGGCGGTGGCCAGCCGGGGCGAGCCGGCGGTGACCACCAGCACCCGGCCGTCGGGGGCGGCGACCACGGTGGTGGCGCCCTTCACCAGGCCGACGGCCCCGGCGGCGGTGGCCAGCCGACGGGCGGCGTCCAGCCGGTCGGGACCGGGCGGGCCGTCGAGCAGGCGCCGGAACTCGCCGTCGTGGGGGGTGAGGACCACCCCGCCGTCGGCGCGGAGCGGCCGTCCGTCGAGGACGCCGAGGGCGAACAGCCCGTCGGCGTCCACCACCACCGGGACCGCGGCGCCCTCCACCAGGCGGCGCACGTCGGCGGCGGTGCCGGGGTCGCGGCCGAGCCCGGGACCGACCACCACCGCCCGGCACCGCGCCGCCACCTCGAGCGCGGTGGTCGCCCACCCGCTGGCCGGCAGCGCCACCCCCACCGCCTCGGAGGCCGGCAGCTCGCCCAGACCCGCCCCCGGGACCCCGAGCCGCACCATGCCGGCGCCGGCCCGGTAGGCGGCGACCGCGGCGAGCCCGGCGGCCCCGGTCATGCCCGGCGAGCCGGCCACCACCAGGACGGCCGAGCGCCACTTGTTGTCGTCCCGGTCGCGGGCGGGCACCAGAGCGGCCACGTCGGCGTCCTCCACCCGGTGCGCCCGGGGCACGCCGGGATCGAGGCCGATGTCGGCCACCACCACCGTCCCGGCCAGCCGGGCACCGTCCCCCTCGACCAGACCGGGTTTGAGGGCGGCGAAGGTCACCGTGCGGACGGCGGCCATCGGGTGGCCGGAGGCCTCGCCGGTGTCGCCGACCACCCCCGACGGGATGTCCACCGCCAGCACCGGCGTGCCCGGGGCCACCGCCGGCGCCGTGTACGCCCCGCGGAAGCCGGTGCCGTAGGCGGCGTCGATCACCAGGTCGGCGGCGGGCAGCCGGTCGGTGGAGCCGGCCTCCACCACGGTGACGCGGGCCCCGCGACGGGCCAGGAGGGCGCCGGCCGACCGGCCGTCGGCCCCGTTGTTGCCGCGGCCGGCGACGACGACCACCCGGCGGGCGTAGGCGCCCCCGAGCAGGTCGAGGGCCTGGACCGCCACCGCGGTGGCCGCCCGCTCCACCAGCACGTCGATCGGCGTCGTCGCCTGGGCGGCGGCGTCGACGGCCTGCATCTCGCGGACAGTCAGGATGGGCTGCACCGACCCGACGCTACGACGTCGGCGCGGCGGGCGTGGCGTCCGGGGCCCCGCCCGGGACCGGCCCCGTCGGCGACCCGGTCGGCACGTCCGTCGGCGACCCCGGCCCCTCGGCCACCACGAAGGCCATGGCCAGCGCGTCGGTGTGGGTCAGCGACAGGTGCCACCGGTCGACGCCCGACCGCCGGGCGCGCTCGGCGGCCGCACCGTGGAGCACCAGCCGCGGGGCGTCGAGCCCCGGCCGGACCACCTCCACCTCGTCGAAGCGGACGGCGCCGAGTCCCACCCCGAGCGCCTTCATGGCGGCCTCCTTGGCGGCGAACCGGGTGGCCATGCGGGGCACCGGGTCGGCGGCCCGCCGGGCGTAGGCGCGCTCACCGTCGGTGAAGAGCCGGTCGACCATCCCCGGGCGGCGTTCCAGGACCCGCCGGAGGCGGTTCACGTCCACCGCGTCGACCCCGATGCCGACGACGGCGGCCCCGCCGCCCGCCGCCGGCCCGGCCACCGTCACTCGACGGTCACCACCTTGGCCAGGTTGCGGGGCCGGTCGACGTCCAGGCCGTGGAGGCGGGCCATCGAGTAGGCGAACAGCTGCATCGGCACCACGTCGACCACCGGGGCGAAGAGGGGGTGCGTCTCGGGGACCCGGAGCACGGCGTCGGCATGGCGGGCCGTCTCCTCGTCCCCGTCATTGGCCACCAGCACCACGGTGGCCCCACGGCTCCGCACCTCGGCCACGTTGGCCATCATCTTCTCCCACAGGCGGGTGCGGGTGGCCACCCCGATCACCACCGTCCCGGGCTCCACCAGGGCGATGGGCCCGTGCTTCAGCTCCCCGGCCGGGAAGCCCTCGGCCCGGAGGTAGGAGAGCTCCTTCAGCTTGAGGGCGCCCTCCAGGGCCACCGGGTAGCCGACGTGGCGGCCCAGGAAGATGAACGACGGCGACGACCGGTAGGCGTAGGCCACCGCCTCCACCTCGGCCTGGCGCGACAGGGCGGTCTCCACCTTGCCGGGGAGGGCCTGCATGTCGTCGAGGAAGGTGCGCGCCTCGGCCGGGTAGAGGGTGCCCCGGGTCTGGGCCAGGTAGAGGGCGAGGATCTCGAGGGCGGTGATCTGGGCCAGATGGGTCTTGGTGGCGGCCACGCCGATCTCCGGCCCGGCCCGCGTGTAGAGGACGGCGTCGGCCTCCCGGGTCATCGACGAGTCGACCACGTTGGAGATGACCAGCACCTTGGCGTCCCACCGGCGGGCCTCCCGGAGGGCCTGGAGGGTGTCGACGGTCTCGCCGGACTGGCTGACCCCGATCACCAGGGTGCGCGAGTCGAGCACCGGGTCGCGGTAGCGGAACTCGCTGGAGATGTCGATCTCCACCGGCAGCCGGGCCCAGTGCTCGATGGCGTACTTGGCCATGAGGCCGGCGTGGTAGCTGGACCCGCAGGCCACGATGAAGACCTTGTCCACCGCCCGCAGCTCGTCGTCGGAGATCCGCACCTCGTCGAGGGCCAGGGTGCCGTCGGGGAGCACCCGGTCGAGCAGCGTGTTGGCCACCGCCTGGGGCTGCTCGTGCATCTCCTTGCTCATGTAGTCGTCGTAGCCGTCCTTGCGGGCGGCCTCGAGGTCGTAGTCGACCCGGCGGACCGGCGGCACGACCTCCTCGCCCGCCAACGTGGTGACCCGGATGGAGCCGGGGCGGAGCTCGGCGACCTGGTCGTCCTCCAGCAGCAGGAACTCGCGGGTGGAGCCGAGGAGGGCCGGGATGTCCGAGGCCAGGAAGGACTCGGTCTCGGTGAGGCCCATCACCAGCGGCGAGACCCGGCGGGCGGCGACGATGAGGTCGGGCTCGGCGCCGCGCACCGCGGCCAGGGCGAAGTAGCCCCGCACCCGGCCGAGCGTGGTCCGGACCGCCCCCACCAGGCCGCCGTCGGGGTCGTCGGCCAGCGCCGCCTCCATCAGGTGGGCCAGCACCTCGGTGTCGGTGTCGGAGGTCAGGGTGTGTCCGGCGGCCTGCAGCTCGTCGGCGAGCTCGACGTGGTTCTCGATGATCCCGTTGTGGACCAGGGCGATCTCGCCGGAGCAGTCCACGTGGGGGTGGGCGTTCTCCTCGGTGGGCCGGCCGTGGGTGGCCCACCGGGTGTGCCCGATGCCGGTCGGGCTCCCGCCCGGGGCCGCCTGGGACTTCCGGGTCAGGTCATCGAGCGACTTGGTCCCGTTGGCCGCCCGGATCCGCCACAGGCCGGTGTCGCCGGCACCGTCGACCAGGGCCATCCCGGCCGAGTCGTACCCCCGGTACTCCAGCCGGGTCAGCCCGTCGAGGAGCACCTCGAGGGTGCGGGAGCTGCCGGTGACGCCGATGATGCCGCACATCCCTCCGAGGCTACCCGCCCACCGCCCGGAGCCCCCGGCGCAGGTGGGGACCCGGTTCGGTGTGGGGTCGGGTCCCCGTGGGGATCGTGGCGTCAGCGGGGTCGGGGTCGGCGTGGGCCCCGGTGGGGGACCGACCCCGCTCACCCCTCGGTGGGGGCGCCCTGGAGCTCGTAGCCGACGAGGGTGCCCAGGCGCACGGCGACCTCCTCGGCCACCCCGTCGCCGGAGGCCTCCACCATCACCCGGACCAGGGGCTCGGTGCCGCTGGGCCGGAGCAACACCCGGCCGCTCGACCCCAGCTTCTCCTGCTCCTCGGCCACCGCCGACCACACCGCCTCGGCCCCGGCCAGCAGGCCGGTGTCGGCCACCGCGACGTTCAGCAGCACCTGGGGGACCCGGGTCACCAGGCCGTCGAGGAGCTCGGCCAGGGGCCGGCCCTGCCGGGCCACCAGGTCGGCCAGGACCAGGCCGGTGAGCAGTCCGTCACCGGTGGTGGCGAGGTGGCGGAAGATGATGTGACCGGACTGCTCGCCGCCGAGGGCGAGCCCTTCGGC
>Ga0181519_10005166_pt1 | contig 10469 bp, 7 predicted proteins | sample PEATcosm2014_Bin_26_FD_121102 | JGI IMG/M metagenome (GOLD analysis project Ga0181519, IMG submission 121102) | Peatland microbial communities from MTU Mesocosm Facility, Houghton, MI, USA - PEATcosm2014_Bin02_10_metaG | ecosystem: Environmental > Terrestrial > Soil > Wetlands > Peat | place...
AACGCTCACCGCCTGCGATGCCGCGCCGTTGGCAATCACGACCAGGCTGCTGGGTCCCGTCTCGATACCGGCAGGCACGGAAAAATGCGCGTATCCCGGCGCATCCGGGGCCACCGTCATCGTGCTGGGATTGACGGTGCGGGCATAGAACACATGCCCGCTCGCCGTATTGGTGATTTGCACGATCGGATAGTTGGTCGCCATTTGTGCGTCGTCGCCATAGTAGGCGCCCTGCGTCCGGCCATTCAGCTGCTTGCCGCGCACGATATAGGACTTGCCCGCGACGATCGTCGTCGGCACCTTGGTAACGACCGGCGCGAGGTTGGCCAGCGGGCTGCCGGCGAAACTATAGACTTCAGCCATCTTGCTGAAGTCGGTCATCAGGATCTGGCCGTTCGGCAGCACCAGAAAGTTGTAGTAGTAGGCGCCGGACTTGGTCGAGTTGAACAGCGGGTCGGAGACCTGCTGGATCGTGTTCGTCGCGGTATATTCGAAGAAATGCGTCGGCCGGCCGCCGAAGCTGGCGCTCGCGGCGAACAGGATATTGCCGTTCGGCAGCAGTGCCGCCGGCGAGTCGGGCAGACTGCAGCTCGTGGCGCCGTCCGATCCGCAGACCGCCGGCACGTTCGGCCCGGCTTCCCAGGTGTTTTTCTTGTACTTGTAGATCGCGGTCGGATCGGCCGTCGGCGCCTGGCAGCCGGTATTGCCGCCGAACGCCACCACGGTGCCATCGCCCCGCAGCACGGCCGGCCCGATTTCGAAATTGCCGCAGGCAAAAGGATCGGGCAGCGACACCGGCGTGTTGCCCGCACTGCTCCAGGTTCCGGTCGATGGGCTATAGCGTTCGGCGTTCGTTGCGTTGCCGTTTGAATTGTAGTTGGTCCAGATATCCACGGTGAGAACATCGCTGTTCGGCAACAGTTCGTAGCCCTGCTCGTCCTGGTAGAGCAAGCCGGCAGTCGGGGCCCCGGTGGCCGTCCAGGTCAGCGTCTTGGGGTCGAGCAGCGCGTCGGCATCGGGATTGCCGCAGCAGGTCGCGAGCATGTAAGTGCCGTTGGCCAGAACGGTGCTCTCCGCGTCGCCGATGTTGGCCCAGGCGGCACCGGTCGGTGGCGCAACCGCCGTCCATTGATTGGCGATCGGGTCATAGATCGCACCGAGGTTGGTCCACACGCCGCTGCCGGACCCGTTATATTCGCCACCCTCGATGATGACCCGTCCATCCGGAAGCACCGCGGACGCGTGGTACTGAGGCGCATACTGCGTGCCGCCGATCACCGGCAGCGAGGCGAGCTGCGTCCAGGTTCCGTTGGCGTAGCTGCCAGTATTGTCCGGGGTCAGCTTGTACCAGATCGCGGTGTCGCAGCTGGCCACCATCACGGTGCCGTCGGTCAGCAGCAGCGGGCTGCACAGGCCGTTGAACGGCGCCTTGGTGACCGCGCTCCAGGTGCCGCCGGCCGTCGTCGTGGCCCGTGCCGTCGCTGCCGGTGTTTGCGCCAGGCCTGCCAGGAACTTCGCCCACTCCGCCGGGTGCGCGCGGAAATATTGTGCCCTGGGCGCGGACAGCGGCGGCAGAACCACGCCGCGCGGGATCTGGTTCGCGGTTTCCGCGCCGCCGGCGCCGAACGCCGCGAACGTCGCTACGATGGACACGCCAAGACCGGCCGCCACGCTGTGCTTGCGAGAGATCTTCATAAAATTCCCCTGGTTTGCCGGCGCTGCCCATTCTGGCCGGCGATGCCGAGCAGATTGGCCAGATTGCGCTTTCCGTCAACGAGTTTGGCGTTGCCGGCCGTGGGCTCTGCCCCGTAAGCGCTAGGGCAAGGCAAGGAAGGCCAGGGCTCTGCCCTGGACCCGCTGGGGCCGGAGGCCCCAGACCCCATTCAGCGCTGCGCGGCTTTTCCTTGCTTCTCGGCGAAGCCAATGAATGTCTTGGTCTCTTGGCTTTGCCGTTCCCCCAAACGACTCTTTAGGAATGGGGGTCTGGGGCCTCCGGCCCCGTCGTGCGCAGCACGCCTACGGCGTGACGGGTCCAGGGCAGAGCCCTGGCCTTCCTTACCCCCCACGCCACTGTTGCGACACAGCTTCTAGTCCCTCACCCCACATAACAACCGCGTGTCATCTCGCGTTCGTGTACTTCACGACGCGGCGAACAAGCGCAAATCTGGCGGCGCGGCACGTGGGGGACATCGTGGACGTTCTGCTTGTTGAAGATGATGCGCTCATTCGGGAGGTCCTTGGCGACGCCCTGCAGAGCGCCGGGCTGGATACGGTCGGCAGTGCGTCGGCCGAAGCGGCGCTTGAAGTGCTCAGCGAGGGCACGCCGGGCGTCGTCATCACGGACATCAATCTCGGTGGCGGGATGGATGGGCTGGCGCTCGGCCGCGCCGCGCGCGCGCGGTTTCCCGATCTGCCGTTCGTCTATATCAGCGGCCGTTACGGCGAGGTGCGCGGCCTCGACGGACTCGAGCGCTTCCTGACGAAACCCTTTTCCACCAGCGTCTTGCTGCGCGCCATCAACGAGGTGCGCACCCATAACGGGCATCACGAGACGAAAACCCTCAGCCTCGCCGACTTGCCGCGCGAGTAATTGAACCCGTCGATCGTGGCCGCCTCGCGCGGCCGCAGGCCCAGGCGCGCGGCTTCCGCCAGGAACCCGGCCACGTCCGCCTCCTCCACCACCGCGGCGCGTTTCCCCCGAAACAGCGCCCGCGCCGCCGCCACGCCATTCGGCCGGTACTCCAGCCGGCTGCCGACCAGGAACATCAGGCTCGGTTCCGCATAGCCGGCCGCGACCACGCCGGCGCCGTCCGGCGCGCAGGTGGGGCAATCCTGCCGCAGCACCGAAGCCACGCGCGGCGCCAGCCAAAGTGCCGTGATGCCGGGCAGCTCGACCTGCAAGATGCCGGCATAGAGCAGCGCCGCGGCGGCAAGGGACGCGCCAAGCCGGCCGGTGCCGGCAAGCCAACCGGCCGCCGCGGCCGCGAGCGCGGCCGGCACCCCAAGCCACGCGGACGCGCCCAACGCGATCGGCAGCGCCATTGCCCCGACGCCCACGATCAGCGCGGCCGCGCCCAGCAGCCCAAGGCCAATCACCCGCGCCAGACGCGGCACCGGCGCCTGCCGCGGCCGCGAAAGCCAGGCACCGGCCAGCAGGAACACCGCCGGGTAGAGCGGCAGCGGATAATGCGGCAGCTTGGTCGGCACCGCCTCGAACACCAGCCAGCCCGGGATCAGCCAGCACAACAAGAAATTTTCCGCGGCGCCGTGCCGCGCCTTCCAGCCGGCCACCAGGCCGCCGAGCACGGGGATGGTCGCCGGAAACGCCAGCAGCGGCAGCAGCACGGCATGGAATCCGGGGAAGCCGCTGTGGCCTTCCTCGGCGCCCGAGAGCTTGCGGCCCAGATCGCCGCCGACGGCCGCGCCAAAAAATGCGCCGTGCGTGGCCAGCCCGATCGCCACGAACCATGGCAGCACGACGAGGCCCAGCAGCGGCACCCCCCACGCCGGGCGCAGCGCACGCAGCCAACCGGCCTGGCGCGACACCACACTCGCGGCCACCGCCGTGAGGCCAACCACCATCGGCGCGATCGGGCCCTTGATCAAAATCCCCGCGCCGAGCGCCAGCCAGAACAGGGTGGCCGCGCCGCGCCCCGGCGGCGGGCCGCGCCATGCCCGGGCCAGCACGGCCATCGCCACCGTCGTCGCCCCAAGCAGTGCCGCATCGGTCTTGGCGATATGCGCCTCCACGGTGAGCAAAACGCACCCGGCCAGCATCGAAGCGGCCGCGAGCGCGGCGCGGCGTTCCGCGAACAGCGCCTCGCCCGCGGCAAACGTCGCCAGCACCGCCACGATGCCGCCCAGCAGCGACGGCAGCCGGTACGGCCAGATCGGATTCTCGGTCGCGATACCGGCCGCCTCGGCGGCGGCGGCGAACGGGGCCTGCAGCCAATGGATGCCGATCGGCTTTTTGTCGCGCGGCACCGCGCCGTTCATGATGCGCACGAAGTCGCCGGTCTGCAGCATCTGCTTGGTTGCCTCGGCGAAGCGGCTCTCGTCGCGGTCGGTCGGCGGCAGCGCGCACAGGCCGGGCAGCCACAGCGCCAGGCACAGCGCCACCAGGGCAAGCCGCGGCCGGGCATCGATGAAACCGGCGAGGCGCCGCGCAAGGGTCATGGTGACGATTGGCTTTGGGGACGGGCGCCGCCTCTATCACCCGGCGCCGCGCTGCGCCATTGAGCCGCCATGGACCCCACCAGATCGATGGCGCTGGCGCTGCTGCGCGCCGTGCTGGAGCAGCGCCGCCCGCTGGAGGAGGCGCTGGACCGGCTGCCGCAGGCCGCCCCGCGCGACCGCGCCGCCGCCCATCGGCTGGCCGCCACCGTGCTGCGCCGCATGGGGTCGCTCGACGCCGTGCTGGAGCCGCATTTGTCGAAGGCGCCCCCCGCGCCGGTGCGTCTCATCCTGCTGATCGGCGCCGCGCAATTGCTGTTTCTGGACACCCCGGCGCACGCCGCGGTCGCCACCGCGGTAGACCTGGCGCGCGCCGAAAAGCTGGCGCCATTCGCCAAACTCGTGAACGCCGTGCTGCGCCGGGTGGCCGACCAGGGTTTTCCGTTGTTGGCCGAGCTCGATGCCCCCCGGCTCGACACGCCCGCCTGGCTCTGGGCCTCGTGGGGCCCGGCGGCACGTGCCATCGCCACCGCCCACCAGACCGAGGCGCCGATCGACCTCTCGCTGCGCCCGGGTGCCGCGGCCCCACCAGGCGGCGTCATGCTGCCCACCGGCTCGGTGCGCTTCCCGCCCGGCACCCGCGTCGCCGAGCTGCCCGGCTACACCAACGGCGATTTTTGGGTGCAGGACGCGGCCGCCGCACTGCCCGCGCGCCTGCTGGCCGCGCGGCCCGGCGAGCTGGTGGCCGATCTCTGCGCGGCTCCGGGGGGCAAGACCGCGCAACTGGCCGCCACCGGGGCGCGCGTGGTGGCGGTGGATCGCGACACCAAACGGCTGGCGCGCGTGGCCGAGAACCTCGCGCGCCTGCAGCTGAGCGCCGAATTGGTGGAGGCCGACGCCGCCAGCTGGGCCCCCGCGCAGAAATTCGATGCGGTGCTGCTGGACGCCCCATGTTCCGCAACTGGCACGATTCGCCGCCACCCCGATGTGCCTCACCTGAAGCGGCCGCGTGACATCGCGGAACTGGCCGCCAACCAGCGCACGCTGCTCGCCGCCGCGGCGCGGCTGCTCAAACCAGGCGGCCGGTTGATATGTGCCGTGTGCTCGCTGCAGCCGGAGGAGCGGCCCGCACCGCCTGCCAGCCTCTTGTTGGCGCCTTTTACCGGTGACGAATTACCCGATGAACTCACATTCGAGGGCCAGTTGCAGACACACCCTGGATTGTGGCCGGAGCTGGGTGGGATGGATGGGTTTTTTGCTGCTAGATTCTTAAGGAAGTAAGGCCAGGGCGCTGCCCTGGACCCGCTGGGGCCGGAGGCCCCAGACCCCATTTAGCGCTGCGCGGCTTTTCCTTGCTTCTCGGCGAAGCCATTAAATGAATTGGAGTCTTAGCTTCGCCGTTTCCCCCAACAATTCCTCTTAATGAACGGGGTCTGGGGCCTACGGCCCCAGCGGGGTCCAGGGGCAGAGCCCCGGCCTTCTTCCTTCCCTTACTTGTGCCGCCGCGCCGCCGAGCCTTAGAACCACCCGCATGGCGCAACACCCCACCCTGGTCGCCCCCAGCCTGCTCGCCGCCGATTTCGCGCACCTTGCCGACGAGGTCGCCGCCGTCGAAGCCGCGGGCGCCGACTGGCTGCATCTCGACATCATGGATGGTCATTTCGTACCCAATATCAGCTTCGGCCCTGTCGTGATCAAGGCCCTGCGCAAGCACACCAAAATGCCGTTCGATGTGCATTTGATGATCGCCCCGGTGGATCCGCTGCTGGCCGCCTTCGCCGACGCCGGCGCCGACCACATCATGTTCCACCCCGAAGCCGGCCCGCACCCGCACCGCACCCTGCAGGCGATCAAGGCGCTCGGCTGCAAGGCCGGCCTGGTGCTCAACCCCGGCTCGCCGGTAGCGCTCGTCGAGCCGCTGCTGGACATGCTCGACATCGTGCTGGTGATGAGCGTGAACCCCGGCTTCGGCGGGCAGAAATTCATCGCCTCCCAGCTCGACAAGATCGCGACGCTGCGGCACGCGATCGATGAAGGCGGCTGGGATATAAGGCTGGAGGTGGATGGCGGCGTCGATCCGGCGACCGCGCCGCGCTGCATCGCGGCGGGCGCCGACACGCTGGTCGCGGGCACCGCGGTGTTCGGCGCGCCGGATTACCAGCTGGCGATCGACGCGATCAGGTGCGGCCCGGCGTGACGCGGCGATTGTGGCGGGACCTGCGCCGCCGCCTCGCGCAGTTGCCCAGCCTGAGCGTGAGCGTGCCGGAAGCCCCCGCGGTGTCGGTGCGAGATCCGTGGCCGGGCGATGCCACGCGCGGGGCGCGGCTGCTGAAGGGCGAACTGGTTTATTACGGCGGCGTGCGCCCGCTGAAACCCGGCGGCTGGCCCGACACCGCCAGCAGCGCCGCGATGCGTGCCCACGCGCATGGATTTTCCTGGCTGCGCGATTTACGCGAAATCGGCACCGACGCCGCCCGCATGCGCGCCCGCGCGCTGGTCGGCGACTGGATCGAGGCCGGCACCGAAGCGAAGGCGCTGCGGCCGGACGTGATGGGCAGCCGGCTGACCGCCTGGCTCGGCCATTTCGATTTTTTCGCCGCCTCCGCCGACGACGAATTCCGCCAGCGCCTGCTGCGCCGCATGGTGCTCGATGCGCGCCAGTTGGCGGCCGCCTTGCCGCCGGAGGAAATGGACGGCCGCGCGCTGACCGCGCTGAAAGGCCTGATCGCCGCCAGCATCAGTTTCCCCGTGCAAGCCACCTATTTGCAGCGCGCGCTGCGTTTCCTGCCGCAGGAAATCGGCCGCCAGGTGCTGCCCGACGGCGGCCATGTCGAACGCAGCCCCGGCGCGCACCTGGAAGCGCTGAAAAACCTGATCGAAATCCGCGCTTTGCTGCATCTGGCCAACGCGCCGGCGCCGGCGTCCCTCGGCGCCGCGATCGAGCGGCTGTCGCTCGCGTTGCGCTCGCTGCGCCACGGCGACGGCGGCCTGGCTTTGTTCAACACCACGCGCGACGAGCCGGCGTCGCTGGTGGAATTGGTGCTGGCGCAATCCGGCCGTTACGGCCGCGGCGGCCCGGCCGCCTTGCCGGATGTCGGGTTTCATCGCCTGCAGGCCGGCGGCACCATGCTGATCGTCGACGCCGGCGCCCCGCCCGCGCCCGGCCAGGACCGGTTTTCTCATGCCGGCACCTTGAGTTTTGAGCTATCGGTCGGGCGCAACCGGCTGATCGTCAATTGCGGCGCGGCACCGATCAGCGGCAGCGCCTGGGCCGACGCCGCGCGCAGCACCGCGGCGCACTCCACGCTGGTGATCGCCGACACGTCTTCGTCCGAGCTTAAACCGGTCGGGCTCGGCCGGCGGCCGGAGAAAGTCGTGGCGCAGCGCCAGGAAGCCAACGGCGCGCACTGGCTAGAGGCGAGCCACGACGGCTGGAAAAAGCCGTTCGGCGCGATCCATCGGCGGCGGCTGTATCTTTCCGAAAGCGGCGAGGACATCCGTGGCGAGGACGCGGTGGAGGCCGCCACCGGCCAGCCCTACACGGTGCGCTTTCATTTGCACCCGACGGTCAATGCAAGCCTGCAACAGGATGGCGAGGGGGTTTTGTTACGCCTGCCGTCAACCGGCGGCGGCTGGCGGCTGCGCGCGGAGGGGGCGAAGATTACGCTGGAGGAGAGCGTGTATCTGGGTGGGCCGGAGCCTCGGCGCTCGGAGCAGGTGGTGCTGAGCGGGTTTGCTGATGGGGCTCAGCAGGTGAAGTGGGCTATTACTAAGGTAGGGTAGAAGGCCAAGGGGCTCTGCCCCCTGGACCCCCGCTGGGGCCGTAGGCCCCAGACCCCAATTTTATGGTTCCGCTAGTGGCAGCGGTGCCGAGGACGCTGACCGAATCCAGGATCTTGCTCGAACGGTAAAAACCGTCCCGCCGCCGGCAACGCTGTTGTTGCAAATCTGCAACCGTCGTGCGGCGGAGCGGCAACACGGAAATGCCGGCTGGACATGTATTTGTCATAATGCTTATCCAGCCCGGAATTTGGTTGCACAATAAATTCTGTCTTGCTACTGATTGCCAACGGTACTGGGGCCTGCCGTTGCCGCTTGCGTGAGCGCGCGGGCGATTGCTGTCGGCTGCGGCCGTTACATAAACCTTGGCTCTCGACTGCAACCAATGGAGGTCGCCATGAGCGGCGCGAACCCAGAAATCGTGATCGTTAACAAATGCACCGTTCTGACCGACGCCGACATCCAGGCGGTCATTCCAGCCGTTCAGGCGCAGGTGACCGGGGATTTTGCCCCCATTTGGGGCGCGAGCGCCACGTTGCAGTTCCTCGGCAAAGGCAAGCACGTTCCGGCGAACATATGGCCGCTTTATGTCATGGACCACACCAACACGCCCGGCGCGCTCGGTTACCATCAGGATTCGCATGGGCGCGTCTCCGGCCGCGTATTCGCCGCCGATGACCAGGAATATGGCGTGTCCTGGACCGTGGACCTGACCCACGAACTACTCGAAATGCTCGGCGATCCGACGACTAACACATTGATTAAATTGCCGGATGGCAAGGAATGCCTGCAGGAAGTCTGCGATGCGGTCGAGGATGACGCGGTTGCCTACGAAAAAGGCGGCGTCCTGGTCAGCGATTTTGTTCTGCCATCCTAGTTTTTTTCAAAGGCGACGGCCCGAAATACGACTTTTGCGGCAAGCTGACCGGGCCAGCCCCCACGCTGACCCCCGGCGGCTACCTCGGCATCTACGATCCGGCGACTGGCAAATGGACCCAGGTCACCGCCCACCTGGCCGACGGCCGGACCAGCCTGCGCTCGCGCCGCCGCGGCCGGACCGAATGGCACGCCGCCGAGGTAACGCGCAAACCGCACCACTGAGTCTTGCAGGTCCCCGCAGCAGACCGGGCGCTATTCGAACGCGGCGGGTGACCTGCAACGCTCTCCGAACCGACTTGCGGACAGGTTGGGTTGAACTGGCGGAACACGCTGCGCGTTTCCACCCTGCGGCTTGTTACGGCTAGCGGACGAGGGAAGCGGCAGCCGCTACGCTCCGCTTCGCTTGCTTGCCGCTTCCCGCCCGCCGCTTCACCGCTCGAGATGGAGTCGCTGCCTGAACTCGGGCGCAGCGAAAGCCGAGGTGGTCGGAGCGGACCGACGGGGCGTCGCGGAAGCGATAAGCAGCGCGCACGAAGCGGGCGAGACGCTTGAATGACCCGCCGCGTAAAACGTGCTCACGCGCCTCGCTTGAGCCTGCATCCCATACTGCGCCGTCGGCCGGGGCGCCTTCGTAGCTGTCGTGCCAGGCATCAGCGCACCATTCCCACACATTGCCGTGCATCTCACGCAGGCCCCAGGTGTTCGGCGGCAGACTGCCGACTGGCACTGGCGCTTTGGAGTCGTAGCAGACTAGCGCCGGGTCGATATCGTGGCCAAAATGATAGCGCGTGGTAGTGCCGCCACGGCAAGCGTACTCCCACTGCGCCTCAGACGGCACCGACAAAGCAAGCCCCGGCCGCTTCGTGTTCAGCTTCGCGAGAAACGCCTGCACGTCATCCCAGGACACCTCGGTAATCGGAAACGCCAGGCCACGGCACCTTCTTGGCTTCGTGCCAGTAACGACCTCCCAGAGCTCCTCGGTACAGGTGGTTTCGAACATCCAAAAGCCGTGCGCGAACACAACACGGTGTTGCGGCCCCTCGTCCGCCCAGCGACCCTCTTCCTCGGCCGGCGAACCCATCAGGAAGTCGCCCGGCGGAATCCACCGCAAACGCTGGGTGACATGCGATCCGTCGGCGCCTGCCAGGGTAAAGCTGGCCCAGCGGCCGTATTGGTCGCTGCCCCAGTCATCGGCCCAGCAAGGCGGCGGCAGCCAGCCGCTTGGCCAAATGGTTCTGGCATCCCAGATTAGGCCCGAGGTTCGTGCATGGGCAAGATTTGCTCCGGTAAGGTCGGCACCGGAAAAATCGTAACCGGAGAGATCGTCGGTGGCGAAATCCACGTGCCGCAGATCGGCGCCGCGGAACGACTTCGCCGGGTCGAGCCCGCCGAGGCTCGCCAGTTCGGTAAAACTCTCGGTGCCGGCTTCCAGCACGGCGCCCAGCCGCTGCAAATGTTCGGGCGGAATATTCATTTCGCCGATTTGCGGCGTACGGTAGCACGGGCCAGCGCCAGGCGGCCGGTCGCCGCATCTCGACGGTGCGTGAGCGCCTCGCCATAAATCAGGTTCAGGATAGCGTCCTTGTTTAGGCTGGGCGTGTCCGCCGCCGGCGCGTCGGTTTCATCGTCAATCAGCA
>Ga0181519_10005173_pt1 | contig 10462 bp, 8 predicted proteins | sample PEATcosm2014_Bin_26_FD_121102 | JGI IMG/M metagenome (GOLD analysis project Ga0181519, IMG submission 121102) | Peatland microbial communities from MTU Mesocosm Facility, Houghton, MI, USA - PEATcosm2014_Bin02_10_metaG | ecosystem: Environmental > Terrestrial > Soil > Wetlands > Peat | place...
GTGATCGACAAGGGCGTGGTCTCGGTGACGCCTGACGGCGACGATTACGTCGTCGCCTGGGACCTCGAGAAGGGAATCGTGCTGCTCGGCGCCGATCCGGGCGCGCTGAAAGCGGCGCGGTTCTCCTACCGGCTGACGCCGACCGACGACGGCGCCTGGCGGCTCGCCGCCGACGGATTCCCGACCCTCTCGATCGACGCGCCGACCGACGCCGGACGGATGACCGGGACGTTCGAATTGCGCGGTTTCGGCCTCCAAGGCGCCTACGACCCGGCGCAGACCGATTTTCTGCGCGCCAAGCTCGGCGTCGACGTCGCTCACGCAAAGTTCAAGGTGGTCGGCGCGCAGCAGACGGCGGAAAGCGACGCCGCGGAAACCGGCGTGATCGGCGAGACGCGCGCCAAGACCGCCGCCGACGGCGCCGGCGTCGACGTCGCGTCGGTCCATTCAATCACTTCGCTGACCGAGACCATCGTCGGCGCCGCGGCCGACGGATCGGGTCCGACGGCGCTGACCTATTCGATCGGCGCGGGCGTCGGCGAAGCGACGCTGACCGGCCTTCGCGCGAAGGAGATTGCGGAATGCTGGAAATACGTGGTCGCGCACGGCGACGAGGCGCCGATCCCGCACGAATTCGCCGATAGGCTGCGCGCGGCGCTGCCGCTGTGGTCGAATTTGAAAGTGGTCGGCACGCTCAGCGACGTCGTCATGAAGGCCCCGTTTGGCGAAGCGAAAGCGAAGTCGGTCGGCGAAACGATCGGCCTCAGCGGCCTGACCGCGCCGGCGACGGCCGAATTCGGCGTGCAGGTCGACGGCGTGACGATCGACTCGTCGCAGGCGCCAGCCTGGGCGGCGAAGCTGACGCCGGCTTCGCTCAGCTTCGATCTGAAGTTCAGCGGCGGCGGGCTCGATCGGGCGGCTCAGATCGCTCTCGACGACCCATCCTTCGCCATCAGCGGCGATTTGTCCCCCGAGGCGCAAGAGAAGATCGATGCGGCGCTGTTCGCCGGCGACCCCAAGCTGACGCTCGCGCCCGGGCGGCTGTCGACTCCGACGCTCGATCTCACGTACGAAGGCGAGGCCTCCTCGGTCGCCGGCGAGCCGCGCGGCCGTTTGGTCGTCAGCGCCGATGGGCTCGACAAGGCGCTCGCCCTGTTGCAAGAAATCGCCGGCGCCGATCCGGAGGCCGAGACGGCGATTCTCAGCCTGACCTACGCCAAGGGCTTGGCGAAGCCGGGCCCGGACGGCCGGCTGACGTGGAGGATCGAACTCGCGGGCGGCGACGTGACGGTCAACGGCTCGCCGTTGCCGACAGGAAGGTGAATCCGGTCCCGCCAACGCCATGAAAAGCCTCAGCCCTGAAACCAAAGCGCGCCTGCGCAGCCGCTCGCGCCTCGTCCATCTCGGCCGCGACGGCGAAGCGTCGCAGGGCTTCGTCAGCGTGCCGCCCTATCGCGGCTCGACGGTGCTGTTTCCCGACGTCGAAGCGTTGTCGACCGAGAACCAGCGCTACACCTACGGAACGCACGGCACGCCCACGACCGACGCGCTGTGCGAAGCCTGGACCGCGATCGCCGGCGCGGCCGGAACCGCGCTCGTGCCGACCGGCATGGCGGCGATCGCGCTGGCGCTGTTGAGCGTGGTCAGCGCCGGCGACCATCTGCTGATGACCGACTCCGCCTACCTGCCGGCGCGCCGATTCTGCGACGGCATGCTCAAGCGCATGGGCGTCGAGACGACCTATTACGACCCGCGTCTCGGCGCGGGCGTCGCGTCGCTGTTCCGTCCCAACACCAAGGCGGCGTTCGTCGAGTCGCCCGGCTCGCAATCGCTCGAAGTGCAGGACATTCCGGCGATCGCCGAAGTCGCGCACGCGCGCGGCGCCTGCGTCGTCGCCGACAACACCTGGGCGACGCCGCTGTTCTTCCCGCCTCACGCCCACGGCGTCGATCTCGCGATCGAAGCCGGCACGAAATATCTCTCCGGCCATTCCGACCTGCTGCTCGGCCTGGTGTCGGCCAACGCCGACTGGCTCAAGCGGCTCAGGCGCGTCGAGCGCGAGCTGGCGATTCCGGCCGGCCCCGAAGACGTCTATCTCGCCTTGCGCGGACTGCGCACGATGGAGCTCAGGCTGCGCGAAGCGGAGCGCCAGGCGCTCGCCCTTGCGCAATGGCTCAGCGCGCGTCCAGAGGTGCTCAGCGTCATCCACCCCGCTCGGCCCGACCATCCCGACCATGCGCTGTGGCGGCGCGACTTCGCCGGGTCGAGCGGATTGTTCAGCGTCGTGCTGAAGCCCGTGTCGGCTGGCGCCGTCGCGGCGATGCTCGACGGGCTCGAACTGTTCGGCCTTGGCTATTCGTGGGGCGGGTTCGAGAGCCTGGTCATTCCCTTCGACTGCGCCTCCTACCGCACCGCGACGCGCTGGGCGCCCGGCGGCCCGGCGCTGCGCTTCTCGGTCGGGCTCGAAGACATCGACGATCTGAAGGACGATCTCGCCCGCGGCTTCGCGCGGCTGAAAGCGGCGTCCTGAGGCGTTACGCGCTCGCCCGAGCGGCGCGACGCAGCGCCTGCGGCGGCTGACCATAGGCGCGTAAGAACGCCCGGCGCATCCGTTCGGGATCGCCGAATCCGGTTTCGGCGGCGATCGCGTCGATCGGCGCGCGCGCGGCTTCGACCCGCTCGCGCGCCGCTTCGACCCGCAGCCGCTCGACCGCGCGCGCCGGCGTCACGCCGGTCTCTTCGGCGAAACGGCGGGCGAAATTGCGCGGGCTCATCGCCGCCCGTTCGGCGAGGCGTTCCACCGTCAACGGCTGGCCGAGCCGCTCGCGCGCCCAACCGGGCAGAGAGCCGAAGCGCCCTTCCGGCCGCTCCATCTCGAGCAGCGCCGAGAATTGCGACTGGCCGCCGGGACGGCGGCGATAGACGACGAGTTGCTGCGCGACGCGGCGCGCGACCATCTCGCCGAGATCGTCGGCGATCAACGCCAAGGCGAGGTCGACCCCGGCCGTGATTCCGGCCGAACTCCAAATCTTGCCGTCGCGAACGAAGATGCGGTCGGGTTCGATCCGCACGCCCGGATAGCGCTGCGCGAATTGGCGGCTGCGACTCCAATGGGTCGTCGCGCGCTTGCCGTCGAGCAGGCCGGCTTCGGCCAGCAGAAACGCCCCCGAGCAGACGCTGGCGACGCGCCGGCAGGCGTGGGCGGCTTCGCCGACATAATCGAGAATCGCCCGGTCTTTCAGCGCTTCATAGGTTCCGAAGCCGCCAGCGACGACCAAGGTGTCGAGCCGCGGCGCGTCGGCGAACGCGCGCGCCTCCATCGTCGCGCCGGACGAGCTCGCGACCGGCCCGGCGCGTTTGGCCAGCACGCTGAGGCTGTAGGCGCCCTGCCCGCGAGCGCCGCCGATCTCGAACGCCGCGATCGGCCCGGCGGCGTCGAGGATCTGAAAGCCGTCGAAAATGAGGAAGCCGACCGCGCGCGTCATCGCCGCCTCCCGCTTCGTTTTGGCAGAATTAGAGGAAAAGCCGTCATTCACGCCAGCACGCTAATGGCCCATATTCACGCCGTCAATCCGAAGGAGCGCACGATGGCCGAGGCCGAATTCCTCATTGTCGAAACCATCTATCCCGGCATGACGCAGCTCGATTTCACCGCGCCGCACACGGTCTTCTCGCGCATTCCCGGCGCCCGCGTCGTCGTCGCCTCCGAGCCTGGCGGGCCGATCGAGTCCGACGGCGGCCTCGTCTTCGCCGGAACCCGCCGGATGGCCGAGCTCGAGCGCTGCGACCTGCTGTTTGTCCCCGGCGGATATTCCGCGACCGAGGCCGCCAATGACGAAGCCTTTATGCGCGAGTTCCGCCGCCTCGCGGCGACCGCGCGCTATCTCACTTCGGTGTGCACCGGCTCGCTGATCCTCGGCGCGGCCGGGCTGCTGAAGGGCAAGCGCGCGGCCTGCCACTGGGCGTGGCGCGGTCTGCTGCCTTTGTTCGGCGCGATCGCCGACCCGGCGCGGGTCGTGCGCGACGGCGCCGTCATCACCGGCGGCGGCGTGACCGCGGGAATCGATTTTGCGCTGGTCGTGGCGGCGGAAATCGGCGGCGCCGCGCTGGCGCAATCGCTGCAACTCGCCCTCGAATACGCGCCCGCGCCGCCGTTCGACGCCGGACGACCGGAAACGGCGCCGCCTGAAATCGTCGCCTTGGTCAGATCGCGGCTCGCGCCCCAGTTCGCCGAGCGCAAGGCGGCGGCCGAGCGGGCTGCGGCGCGGCTATATGGAAGCGCGCGCGCCTGACGTGCTAGTCAGGAAATGCGCGGCGCAAAGCCGCGTGTCCTGGCTGACCGGCGATCAATCCCTTCATGCGCGATTTCCTCATCGACACCGACACCGCCTCCGACGACGCCGTCGCGATCCTGATGGCGCTTGCCGCGCCCGACGTGCGCGTGCTCGGGCTGACGATTGTCGCCGGCAACGTCGGCGTCGAACAGGCGAGCCGCAACGCGCTGCTGACCGCCGAGATCGCCGGCGTCGAAGTCCCCGTCTTCGTCGGCGCGGCCGCGCCGTTGCTGCGTCCGCACGAACACGCGCACTGGTTTCACGGCCGCGACGGGCTCGGCGATCGCGGCTACGCGCCGCCGCGCCGCGCGCCGGAGCGCGAGCATGCGGTCGACGCGATCCTGCGCCTCGCCGATCGCGCCCCGGGCCTGACGCTGGTGACGCTCGGCCCGTTGACCAATGTCGCGCTGGCGCTGGCGCGCGATCCCGGTCTGGCGAAGAAGATCGACCGCTGCGTCGTCATGGGCGGCGCGCCGTGCTGCGAAGGCAACGTCACGCCGGCGGCCGAATACAACATCTGGGTCGATCCGGAGGCGGCGCGCATGGTCTTTCGCTCCGGCCTGCCGATCGAGATGGTCGGCTGGCACGTCTCGCGCAGCGCCTCTGTGCTCAGCGAAGCGGAAATCGCCGACATCGTTGCGCTCGGCACAGCCAAGGCGCGGTTCGCCGTCGAATGCAACGCGCGCGCCAAGGCGGCCTATCACGTGCAGACCGGCGAGAGCGGCCTGTCGCTCGCCGACCCGACCGCGATGGCGGTGGCGCTCGATCGCACGATCGGCCTCGCGTGGAGCCGCCATGTCGTCGAAATCGAATGCGCCAGCGATCTCACGCGCGGCATGACGGTCGTCGACCGCCTCAACGTCGTCGCCAACGACAACAATCGCCAGACCTGGCGCGCGGCGCTGGCGAGCGGCGCCAAGGCCGACATTTGTTGGACGTTCGACAGCGCCCGCTTCAAGGCGATGTTGAAGCAGGCGCTGGCGGCGTAACGGCTCCAATTGACGACGCCGCGAGAACGGCGAACGGTTGAAAGCTCCCCGGAGACGCAATGCGATCATCCGAGTCCAATCGGGCCTTAGATCTGTCGGGCGTCTGGCTCGGCCAGTACAGCTTCCCGAGAAAGCTCCCTCCGGTCGCCTTTCAAGCGACCATCGAGGAGAACGACTCGTGGCTCGTGGGGACGACGGAGGAGATCGCGTCCTTCGGAGACAGGCGCGGCGTGATCATCACAGCCACCATTCAAGGTCGTCGGACCGGAACGTCCGTCACTTGGTTGAAGCTTTACGATCAGCCGCCGCATCTTCATTCGATAAATTACGCTGGCGTCGTCAGCGACAGCGGAGACGAGATAAGCGGTCGCTGGCAAGTCCCCGAAAGCTGGTCGGGCACGTTCTTGATGATCCGCCAAGGCGATGCGGCCGTCGGCCGCGTTCGCGAGGCGACAGAAACTGTCTGACCGCTCGCCGCGCCTTGCGCCGTCGCGGCGGCCCGTCCATCCTGACCGGCCAGCGCGCCCCGGAGTCCGCTATGCCGCAGGACGGAAACCTTCTCGCCGGCTCGACCTCGCCCTATCTGCTGCAGCACGCCGGCAACCCGGTGCACTGGCGGCCGTGGGGACCGGAGGCGCTTGCGGAGGCGAAGAGCCGCGACCGGCCGATCCTGCTGTCGGTCGGCTACGCCGCCTGTCACTGGTGCCACGTGATGGCGCACGAGTCGTTCGAGGACCCGGCTGTCGCGGCGCTGATGAACGCCCTGTTCGTCAACGTGAAGGTCGATCGCGAGGAGCGGCCCGACGTCGACGCGCTCTACATGGCGGCGTTGCATGCGATGGGCGAGCAAGGCGGTTGGCCGATGACGATGTTTCTTGCGCCCGACGGCGCGCCGTTCTTCGGCGGCGCCTACTGGCCGCCGACGCCGCGTTGGGGCCGGCCGTCGTTCACGCAGGTGCTGAACGCCGTCGACGCGGCGTGGCGCGACAAGCGCGCGGCGCTTGGCGAACAAAGCGCCGGACTCGTCGCCCATCTCGCCGAGCAGGCCGCGCCGCCGCCGGGCGCCGACCTTGCGCCCGCCGATCTCGCGCGCGCCGCAGAAGCGCTGACGCGCATTCTCGATCCGGTCCACGGCGGCCTCAGCGGCGCGCCGAAATTCCCCAATGCGCCGATCTTCCGCTTCCTGTGGAGCGAGTCGTTTCGCGCTCGCAAGCCGGCTCTGCGCGGCGCGGTGCGGGCGCTGCTCGACGCGCTCAGCGCCGGCGGCATCTACGACCATCTCGGCGGCGGCTTCGCCCGCTATTCGGTCGACGGCGAGTGGCGCGTGCCGCATTTCGAGAAGATGCTCTACGACAACGCTCAGATCCTCGAACTGCTCGCGCTCGCCGCCGCCGCGACGCCGACGCCGACGCCCATCTACGCCGAACGCGCGCGCGAGACTTTCGCCTGGCTCATGCGCGAGATGCGCGCCGGCGACGCGTTCGCCGCCTCGCTCGACGCCGATTCCGAGGGCGAGGAAGGCCGCTTCTACGTCTGGACCGCCGACGAGATCGACGCCGTTCTCGGCGCCGATTCCGCCGAGTTCGCCGCCGCCTACGACGTGCGTCCCGGCGGCAATTGGGAAGGCCGCAACGTGCTGCGCCGCCTCGCCCGGCGCGGCGACGCGACAGCGGAAGCGCGGCTCGCCGCCAGCCGCGCGCGACTGTTCGCCGAACGCGAGAAACGCGCGCGGCCCGGCCGCGACGACAAGATTCTCGCCGACTGGAACGGGCTGACGATCGCCGCGCTGGCCCGCGCGTCGGCCGTGTTCGAGGCGCCGGACTTCCTCGCCGCGGCCGAGGCGGCGTTCACCTTCGTCGCGACGAATTTGCGCGACCCGACCGGCGGCCTGCTGCATGCGTGGCGCGACGGGCGCGCGGGCGCAACAGGCTTGCTCGACGACTACGCCGCGATGGCGCGCGCGGCGCTGAGCCTGTTCGAGGCGACGGGAACGCCGACCTATCTCGAGCGCGCGGAGACGTGGGCGGAGACCGCGCTCGAGCGATTCGGCGACGGCGAAGGCGGCTTCTTCATGTCCGCCGACGACGGCGACCGACTGATCGTGCGGCCGCGGCCGCCCCATGACGGCGCGGTTCCGTCAGGCGCGTCGCTGATCGTCGAGGTCTTCGCTCGCCTGCATCTGCTCACCGACGAGCCGCGTTGGCGCGAGGCCGTCGAACGGGCCGCGCGCCGCCACGCCGGAAGCGAATCCGCGCAGGCGCAATCGCCCCTGATGCTGGCGGCGATCGATCTGCTCGAGCGCGGCGGCGAAGTCGTGGTCGAAGGGCGACGCGACGACTCGCGCGCGATCGCGCTGGCGCGCGAGGCCCTCGCCGCCGCGGACCCGACGATCGTCACGCTGCGTCTCGATCCGGCGCTGTGGCCCGAGGGCGCGCCGGGCGGGCGGCCGCGCCTGCCCGCTCAGCCGGCGGCGATGTTGTGCCGCGCCCAGGTCTGCAGCCTGCCGGTCGCCGACGTTGCGGAACTTCGGACCTTGCTCGCCGAACGCTGAGTGCGGCGGCGCGGCGCGTCACAAGCGCGTGAGATCGGCGTCGGCGACGTTGCGCCGTGTTTCGCCCGCCCTAGCTGTTGGAGACCGCTCGTCGGCTCGGACCAGAGAGCTTGGCGCGCTTCTTGAATGTGAGGGCGCATGCCCGTGGCGTCCCGCATCGCCGCCGTCGACTTCGCCCGCGGGCTCGTTCTCGTGGCGATGACGATCGACCATCTGCCCGGCAACCTGCTGGAGCATGTCACGCCGCGCAATTTCGCCTTGTCCGACAGCGCGGAGGCTTTCGTCTTCCTCTCCGGCCTGTCTGTTGGGCTCGTCTACTACCGGCGAACGCTCGCCGCAGGTCTGGCGCCGGTCGCGCGTTCCTGCTTCAAGCGGGCCGGCCGCCTCTACGGCGTGCACCTTCTGATGACCGCGGGGGCGCTGGCGATTTTCGCCGTCGCCTACTGGCTCGGCGGCCTCAACGACGCGCTGATCGCCCCGCACGGGCGCGCTGTCGTCTTTCATGAACCGTTGCGCGGCGCGCTCGGCGTCGCGCTGCTCAGCCACCAGCTCGGCTATTTCAATATCCTGCCGCTCTATGTGGTGCTGATGGCCTCGGCCCCGCTTGTCCTGGCGTTGGCGCGTTTTAGCCCAGCGGCGGCGCTCGCTGCGGCGCTGGGCGCCTACGGCGCGGTCAAATGGCTCGGAATCGACCTGCCCAATTGGCCAGAGCCGGGCGGTTGGTTCTTCAACCCGCTCGCCTGGCAGCTCGTCTTCACCCTCGGCGTCCTGGCTGGGGTCCGTTGGGGCGATAGGCCGCCGCCCCGCTCGGCGGTCGCCCAGGCTCTCTGCCTGGCCTTGATCGCCGCCGGCGCCCTGATCGTCACCGACGGCCTCGGCCTGGCGCCGGGTCTGCGCGACCATGCCTACGCCGCGCTCGACGTCGGCAAGCAGAACCTCGGCGCAGCCCGGCTGGTCAATTTCCTCGCCCTCGCCTACCTGCTGGCGACGACGCCGGCGCTGGGAGCGCTTGCGCGGACGGCGGCGGGCGAAGCGGCGCAAAGTCTCGGCCGCCGCAGTCTGCCCGTTTTCGCCGTCAGCTCGCTGCTTTGCGCCCTCGGTCAAGCGGCCTCGGGAATACTGACAGGTACGGAAGATTACTATGTAGCGCGCGCAATCGAATTCGGTTACACGCTCGCCTCAATCGGAGCCTTGATCGTTCTGGCGAGTTGGTTGGAATGTCGAATCTCGCTTCGCGGCGCCGCGCAATCCGCCGTGCGCTGGTTGTTGCGGCGTCCGCCGCAGTCTGCCTTGGCTCAGTAGAAGCGCGCGCCCGCGCGGCGTCGACCTGTCCGGCGACGGCGCCGTCCGCTTTCGCCGAAAACGGCGCCGAGAGTCCGCTCGCCCCGCCGAGCGACGGCCGCCCGCTGCGAATCCTGGCGATCGGCTCGTCCTCGACTCTCGGCGTCGGCGCCTCCAGTCCCGACGCCGCCTACCCGGCCCAGCTCGAGGCGCGGCTTTCGGACGACTGGGGCGTCTCGGCCGACGTCGTCAACGCCGGCGTCGGCGGCGAGACGAGCGACACGACGCTCAAACGTCTCGTTGCGGCCTTGGCCGGCGCGCCGCCCGACCTCGTCGTCTGGCAGGTCGGCACCAACGACGCCGTCGGCGGCGTCGATCCTGAGGCGTTCCGCGCCAACCTGACGACCGGCGTCGCCGCGGCGCAGGCCCGGCGCGTGCCGATCGTGCTCGTCGATCCGCAATTCTACTTCGGCATCAAGAATCTCGCGCGCTTCCAGCAATACGTGACGATCATCGCCGACGTCGGCGCGGCGAAGCACGTTCCGGTCTTTTCGCGCTTTGCGATGATGAAGGCCTGGGCGGCCAAATCGACCGCGACCCTGCGCGCCGCGCTTGCGCCCGACGGCTTCCACATGGACGACGAAGGCTACGCGTGTTTCGCGCGCGCCCTCGCCGGCGATCTGGCGCGCGAAGAGGACTGGGCCGACCAGCCGGCCGAGAAGCTCTGACGACCGCCGGCCAAATCGCCCGCCTGTCCACGGCGCGAGGGCAGCCCGACATCGCCGCCAGCGACTCCGGCTCGCCGGCGCCTCGCCCGGCCCGGAATCCCGCTCCGCTCTCGTAGCTTGACGCGGCCCGCGTCACAATGGAATAGACGGGGCGAGCGGAGCCCGAGCGCCGATGCGCGTCACCCTGATCGACAACTACGACAGCTTCACCTTCAATCTCGTCCACTATTTCGGCGAGCTCGGAGCGGAAGTGTCGGTGTGGCGAAACGATGCGATCGGCGTCGACGACGCGCTCGCCGCCCGCCCCGACGCGATCGTTCTTTCGCCCGGACCGTGCACGCCCAACGAGGCGGGGATCTGTCTCGACCTCATTCGCGCGGCGAGCGGCACGACGCCGATCCTCGGCGTCTGCCTCGGCCACCAGGCGATCGGCCAGGCGTTCGGCGGCACGGTGACGCGGGCGCCGGCGCCGATGCACGGCAAGGTGTCGCGCATCTCCCACAACGCGCGCGGCCTGTTTCGCGGCCTCAACGGCCCGTTCAAGGCGACGCGCTACCATTCGTTGATCATCGAGCGCCA
>Ga0181519_10005174_pt1 | contig 10461 bp, 4 predicted proteins | sample PEATcosm2014_Bin_26_FD_121102 | JGI IMG/M metagenome (GOLD analysis project Ga0181519, IMG submission 121102) | Peatland microbial communities from MTU Mesocosm Facility, Houghton, MI, USA - PEATcosm2014_Bin02_10_metaG | ecosystem: Environmental > Terrestrial > Soil > Wetlands > Peat | place...
CTTAGAACCACTCCAAGAACAGCATTTCGTCAACCTTCCACCCGCCAAACACCCACCGTGCCCCGTCCATTCGCGTTCTTTTGCGAAAGGGCGGGAAACCTCGAACCCCAGACCGCCTTCTTGGGAATCAGTCTTTCGGAAACATTCTCACAACCCATCGCAAGGATAACAGTTGGTAGGATGCACGGCAGCCCGGCATTGATGCAAAACAGGGCAATCGCACGAACGAGTTCCATTGAAAGAACCGGTCCCTCTTCCTGCCCAAATCCGTCAGATGCCCCGGATCCCCCCGGAGGGAGGAGGCGAATATAGCCCAGGATGGAGTCCGCCGCGGCGGACGTGAATCCCGGGAAAACGTCCCGATTGAAAGCGCCAGCCCCGTAGGGGCGAAATGAATCCTCGCCAAACTTCACCGGGGTTTACAGGCTCCGGAGAAACTAACTCGCGCGGTAGGCCGGGGATTGATCTCCGGCACAAGTCGAATGGAATCGACGAGGGCTTCAGCCCCTGAGGGAATGCCTTCGCATCCGAGCGAACTGAATCAAAGCTTCTTTTCACCCGCCTGATGAGCGCTCTGGCCCGTTAGCACCAACCAAGCACCATACTCAGACAGATCGGGGAACCTTGGCCAATTTCAGAGGGGTAATTCGCGTGTGATTGGCGGCGAAACAATCACAGGGAGCCGGGTGCCCCAGGTTTCGATTCTGAGACCTGGGATCGCCGGGTGCCCCATCCTTCCGCAGCCTCATCGCGGAAGGATGGGAAGGAACGGTCCTACACCGCAAGAACCCCTACCGCTGAATGCGTGCCGATCCTCCCTGCGCAAATGCCCTTACCTGGTCGACGGTGGCCATGGTGGTATCACCGGGGAAGGTGGTCAGCAGAGCGCCGTGCGCCCAGCCCAGTTTCACTGCCTCTTGCGGCGTCTCCCCGCTCAGCAACCCATAGATAAACCCGGCAGCAAATCCGTCGCCGCCGCCCACGCGGTCGAGCACGTCCAGCTCCGCCGTCGGCGCGGCATAGGTCCGGCCGTCGATCCACGCCACCGCGCTCCAGCTATGCCGGTTGGTCGAGTGCACCTCCCGCAGCGTCGTCGCCACGGCCTTCACATGCTTGTGCTTGTCGACCACCTGGTCGATCATGGCCAGGAACACGCTCGGGTCGAGCTTCGATTTTGCGGCCAGCTCCGGACCGGGAATCCCCAGCCCCTTCTGCAGATCCTCTTCGTTTCCAACCAGCACGTCCACGTTCTCAACAATCGCCGCTATCGTTTCGACCGCGCGCTCGTTGCCGCCGTGGATCTTCCACAGCTTCTCGCGAAAGTTCAGATCGAACGAAGTGACCGCCCCCGCGGCCTTGGCTTCGCGCATCATCTCGGCCGCCAGTGGAGCGGTGGTGGGCGAGAGCGCCGCGAAGATCCCTCCGCAATGCACCCACTTCACTCCCCCGGCAAAGATCGCCTTCCAGTCAAAGTCTCCCGGCTTCAGACGCGCCGCCGCCTCGTTGGCGCGGTTATAAAACACGACAGGCCCGCGCACCCCGTAGCCGCGGTCGCTGTAAACCGTGGCCATGTTGGGCCCGGTGACGCCGTCATGCTTGAAGTGTTTGTAGATGCCTTTGACACCCATGGCGCGGACGCTCTCGGCAATCAGGTCGCCGATGGGATAGTCCGCCATGGCCGACACAACGGCCGTGCGCATGCCGAAACAGTCTGCCAGATTGGCCGCAACGTTGAACTCGCCCCCACTGACATGAATCTGGCACTCCGTCGCTTTGCGGAAAGGAATGATCCCAGGATCGAGCCGGTGCACCAGCGCGCCCAGCGAAAGAAAATCCAGTTCAGCCTCGTTGCGTATCTTCAATCCACTCGTCATCGGTCTCTCCTGGCCATTCGATAAAACAGCGCGCCCCAATTAAGTTCGAAGCTCGCACTATTTCCACGAGAATCATACTCCACTCAGCCCTTCCCTGCAACAGTTTCTTTCACATCCGCCGCAACCTGCTCCGCAGTCCACTCATTGCCGGGATAGAACTTCACCACTCTTCCGTCCGGTCCGATGAGCGTGGTCGACAGCGTGTGAGTGATGGTGTCGTCCGCACCGCTGCTGATGCCAACATCGAAAAACTGCGCCATCTCTTTCAGCACCGGCTTGTCCGGGACCGCAAAATCCCAATGCGCAAAAGCGCCCGCGGCGCCGCTGCCGATGTACTGTTCGCCATACGCACGCAGCCGTTCCGGCGTATCGTGCTCCGGGTCGAAGCTGACACTGAGCAGGTGTGTCTTCGCATAGATGCCGGGGGTCGCCGCAAGTTCCTTGTTGACCTGGGCGAAGTTCCGCGTCACGCGCGGACAGAAGTCCGGGCGTGGGCAGCGCGTGTAGATGAAGGTCACCAGCAGCGCCTTGCCTTTGAACTGCGCCAGCCGAATCGGCTTGCCATCCTGGTTGCGCAGCTTGAAGTCCGGCACCGCATCCCCCTGTGTCGGTACGTGGTAAGAGACAGTCGGGCGGTAATCCGGCTTGCCCTGCGCCACCACCACGATGTGGTCGAGCAACACATCGGCATCGGGGTCCTGTGACACCAGCACGTCTGCGGTGATCATGTCTCCGGGATGCAGCTCGCTCAGGATGCTCGCATCCTTGAGCTTGTAGGGCATGGTCATGGCGTCCATGAAGCCCGGAATGGCCTCATGGTTCAGAGTTACCTCGCCTGAAGCGGAGTTAGTCGCGACAACTTTGCCACGCAGTTTGTAAGTCTTGAAATTCTGGGCGGAGGAAGCTGCGGGCTCGTTTTTCCGGCTGGAGTGGCATCCGGCCAGCGCAATAGTCACAAGCAGAATACAGCCAAGCAATCGACGCATCACAGTGTAAGTTTACAGCCGCAAAGCACCCCGCGTTTGTCCGGCGATGCCGGTCCGTGCCATTCGACTTCCGGGGGATTTCCAGATCCTTTCTCCAGAATGGCACTCCCCCCGCCTGACAGCGTATAACGCTGGAATGGGACCCTCGGCAGCAGTTGAGATAGACGCGTGGCTGCGCCAGGGTGGTCTTGTCGTCACCGCCAGTGAGCGAGCTGCCCGCGCCCTCGCATCTGCCTTCCATCGCGCTCGCCAGGCCGAAGGCCTTAAAGCTTGGAACGCGCCCAGCATCCTCGATTGGAACAGCTTCGTTCGCAATGCCTGGGCCGGGCACTCTCTCGATGGCCGTCTTCTCCTCAACTCGACCCAGGAGCAATCTCTCTGGGCCGGTATTGCGGCTGCCGACGGCCGCCTGGCTACACTTCTCGAACGCCCGCGCTACCGGCTCGCCGATCTGGCTATGCAGGGCCACGAACTGCTCTGCTCGCACGCGCCCGGACTACTGCGTCCGCAGGCACGTGCGGGTTGGCAAAACGATGCAGCCGCATTCAGCCGCTGGCTCGCCGCCTTTGACGAGATTTGCCGCGCCGGCGACCTGTTGAGCCCGGTACGCCTGCCGCTCGAGTTACTCCAACTGCTGCAAATCCGCGAGCGCGGCTCTGGCGAGCGGGAACGCCAACCCTTGCTGCTCGCCGGCTTTGACCGGCTCCTCCCCATTCAACAAGCTGTATTCGGCGCGTGGGGCAAATGGAAGGAAGCCGTGCCTGGCGAGGCGGCCAGCCGGGTGCGTTTTTACGAAGCCTCCGACGACCAGGCCGAACTGGCGGCCTGCGCCCGGTGGAGCAGCCGCCAGCTTGCGGCCAACCCTCGCTCCCGCATCCTTGTTATCGCCCAAAACATCTCCGCCTCCCGAGGCCAGATCGAACGCGCGTTTCTCGCCAATACCGGGACGTCAAACTCCCCTCTCTTCGAGTTCTCTCTGGGAATCCCGCTCAGCCAGGTCGCGCTCGCACGGGCCGCGCACATGCTGCTTCGCTGGCTCTCCGGGCCGCTTGTCGAGCACGAGCTCGACTGGCTCTTTTCCACTGGCTATGCCGCCGCCAGCCCGCAGGAATCCGCGGCGCTGCAAGCCCGCATGCGCGCCATCCGCAGGCGAAATTTGGAGCAGCCGGAGTGGACTCTCGAAGCCCTTCTTGCTCCATTCCCCGGACAAAGGCAAGGCAGTTCCCTGGCCGCACCGTGGGTCGACCGCGTCACCCAGGCTCAACGCCGTCTCAACGACCTCGCACGCCGTCCGCAAAGCCCGTTGGAATGGGCCGAGCTCGTTCCCCAATTGCTCGAATCCCTCCACTTTGCCGGCTCCGAGACTCTCTCCAGCGCCGAGTTCCAAGCTCTCCGCCGCTGGCATCAAGCGCTGGAGACCGTTGGCTCCCTCGGATTCGACGGACGGCGCGTGGAGTGGAAGGAGTTCCTCTCCATTCTCGCCCGCACCCTGGAGGAGACCCTCTTTACGCCCGAATCCCACGAAGCGCCCATCCAGATCGCCGGCCCGGCCGAGTCTGCCGGCCTCACTGCCGACGCCGTATGGTTCCTGGGCGCAACTGAGGACGCCTGGCCTTCAAATGGCGCAACCCATCCACTGCTTCCGCCTGAGGTGCAGCGCGAATCTCGCATGCCCCACTCGGGCGCACAGCTCGATTGGGACCTGGCCCAGGCCATCACCACTCGCCTGCTTGGCTCCGCCGGGGAAGTCCACTTCAGCTATGCGCGGCAGATCGAAGGCGTCGAGTCCCGCCCCTCGCGCCTGATCGCGCAGGTTGCCGGACCTCCGCAACCGCTGCCCGCGGAGTTCGCTCCGGCTGACATCCCTGACCCACGGACCATCCTCGTCGAGGACTTCAGCCGCATTCCCCACGCGCCCGGCATCGTCTCCGGGGGCGCCGCGTACTCACCTCCCAATCACAGTGTCCTTTCCAAGCCTTCGCCAGCGCCCGCCTTGGCGCGCAAGGCTGGGAGCCGGCGCGGGCCGCGCTCACCCCATCGCAGCGCGGCAAGCTGCTCCATGCTGTTCTCCACGCCGTCTGGGCGGGGCCGCCGCACGGCATTCGCAGCCATGCCGAGCTCATGAAGCTGGCCGATGCGGATTCCTTCGTGAAAACTCACGTCGAGCGCGCCTTCCAGGCAGAAGTGAATCCGGCCGTGCGCGAACGCATGCCAGCGCGGTATCTCGAGTTGGAGCAGCAGCGCCTCACGCGCCTGGTGACGGCCTGGCTGGAGTTTGAATCCGTTCGAATGCCTTTCGAAGTACTCGAAACCGAGGCCGAGCGCACCATCTCTCTTGCTGGACTCACCTTCAAACTGCGCCTCGACCGCATTGACCGCCTCAACGACGACACGGTGCTGGTCATCGACTACAAGTCCGGCGACGTGTCGCCAAAGTCCTGGGAGCCGCCGCGCCCTGAAGACGTCCAACTGCCGCTCTATGCCGGTTTCGCGCTCGATGACGATCAGGAGCTTGGCGGCCTAGTCTTCGCCAAGCTGCGTCCCGGCGACCTTGCCTTTACCGGCTGCGTGGCAGCACCTTCCGCCACACTGTTTGCGGGGCTCAAACCCAACAGCTCCCTGGCAAAGAGCGCGCTCACGGCCGAGCAACTTCTCGATTGGAAGGAAACGATCGAGCAACTGGCTCGGGACTTCCTTGCCGGCCGCGCCGAAGTCGACCCGCGCGATGCGCCCAAGACCTGCGAGCGCTGTGGCCTTCAGACTCTCTGCCGCATTCAGGAACGACAGATCTCCGTCGATGACGGGGACAGCTCGGAAGACGAGGAGAGAGATAATGAGTAATCCCCTCCCTCCAACTCCGCCGCCCGATCAGCTTCAGCGCGAGCAGGCGCTCGACCCCGCGCGCTCGATCCTCGTCCAGGCTCCGGCCGGCTCTGGCAAGACCGACCTGCTAACCCGCCGCTTCCTTCGCCTGCTCTCCCAGGTGGACGAGCCAGGCCAGATCGTCGCCATCACGTTCACCATCGCCGCAGCCACAGAGATGCGCCACCGCATCCTAACGGAATTGGAAAGGGCTGCGGCGGAAGGTCCGTCAGCAGCGCAGGACGACGAGTTTGCCATGTCCACGCTGGCGCGCCAGGCACTCGACCGCTCCAATGCTCTCGGCTGGAGGCTCCTCGACCTGCCCGCCCAGTTGCGCATCTCCACCATCGACTCGTTCTGCCGCGACCTGGCATTGCAGCAACCGCTTCTGTCCGGATTCGGAGGCGGGTTGGCCATCGCCGAGCAGCCCGGCGACCTCTACCGCCGCGCTGCCCGCCACACCTTGGAGCAGTTAGGCAAATCCAGCAACCAAACGCTGAGTGCAGCCATCGAGGATCTCTTAAAGTGGCGTGACAATAATTGGCAGGAACTCGAAGACCTGTTCGTAGATATGCTCTCCAAGCGCGACCGCTGGATGCAGGACTTTGTGCTCAGCCACGACCCCGACTGGGAATCTCTGCGGCGGCGTCTGGAACGCCCATTTGCCAATGCCGTTCGCAATGCGCTTGACCAGGTTAGCCTGCTGCTGGAGCAGGTCCCTGGTGCGCGCGAGGAGGCTCTCGAGTTGGCCCGCTTCGCCTGTTCCCAGACGGGAGGCCAGAAGCATCGCGAACTTGCGGAGTTGGTAGCGTTCCCCAACAGGCCGTTCACTGGATCCGAAGAACTGGAAGAGGCGCACCAGGCGATGCTCTGCCTGGCGAACCTGGTCCTTACGCTCGGCGGCACTTTCCGGAAGACCGTGGACAAAAATCTCGGATTTCCGGCCGACCGCAAGGCGGAGAAAACGCGGATTCTTGCCCTGATCGCAAATCTCTCCGCCATCCCCGAGTTCGAATCCAACCTGGCCGCAATTTGCGGCTTGCCGCCCGCGCGCTATACCGAGGACGACTGGCTGATCGTGCGCGCCTGCTTCACCCTCCTGCGCGATGCCGCCGCCCAGCTCAAGGTGGTCTTCGCTGAAGCCGCGGCCGTCGATTTCATCGAAGTAGCGCAGATCGCCGAAAGCGTGCTCCAATCCGACGACGGATTTCCCACCGACGCTGCGCTCGCGGTCGCCGACGACATCCATCACCTGCTCGTCGACGAATTCCAGGACACCAGCCGCCGCCAGCACCAGTTGCTCGCAGGCCTCATCGCCGCCTGGCCCGACCGCGCCGGCCGCACGCTGTTTGCCGTTGGCGACCCCATGCAATCCATCTACTTCTTCCGCGATGCCGACGCCGAGCTGTTTGCCCGCGTCAAGGAAATCGGCCTTGAGATTCCGAATGCCGATGCGCTTACGCTTGACTTCGTTCCGCTCTCCGCGAACTTCCGCACCACACCGCCACTGGTCGACCGTCTCAACGTCGTCTTTGAGAGAGTCTTTGCGGCTGACGACGGCAGCGGAGTCACCTTTTCGCCGGCCAATCCCGCGCGCGAGGTTCAGGAAGATCCTTCGCCGAAATTCGAGCTGCACATTAACTTTGCGCCACAAACGGCTCGTATCTCAGACGTTAGTCTTCAGAGCGGCGTGCAAGAAGAAGACCTCCAGGCTGAACAGACCAGGCAGATGATCAAACTCATCCGGAAGCATGTGGCTGCCATGGAAGAGGCCCGCGCAGCCGGGAGGAAATACCGCGTTGGCGTGCTTGCCCGTACCCGCAGCTCCCTCGCCCCCATCGCCCAGGCCCTCCATCAGGCCGAGATCCCCTTCCGCGCTGTCGATCTGGAAAAGCTTGCTGCCCGTCCCGAAGTTCTCGACGCTCTCGCGCTGGCCCGGGCGCTGCTGAATCCGGAAGATCGCGTAGCCTGGCTGGGCGTTCTCCGCGCGCCCTGGTGCGGGCTCACTCTTGACGATCTGCACATCCTGACCAGCGCCAACGATCCAGCTCTGCTCGCGCGCCCCGTCCCGGAACTGCTCATCGAGCGCCTGTTGCTCCTCAGCGAAGCCGGACGCTGCGCCGCCCAGCGTGTAATCTCCGCCATGAACTCAGCGTCTGCAATTCGCGCCGGCCTGCCGACAGCGTCCCTGGGAACCTGGCTCGAACAGGTCTGGCTCAGCCTGGGCGGAGCAGACTGCTGCGACCGCACAGCCCGCGCCAACCTTGACCTCCTGTGGAACTGCCTCGACCGTCTGCCGGCCGGCGAGCAGGACCTGCTGGGACCGGCGCTCAATGCGGCGTTGAACAAGCTCACCGCCCTGCCCGACCCCGCGACCTCCAGCGACTGCGGCGTGCAGTTGATGACCATCCACAAATCCAAGGGGCTTGAATTTGAAGTAGTGATCGTGCCCGACCTTCAAGCCAAAACGGTAGTGAGCAGCCGCAAGCTGCTCTCCTGGCTGGAACGCGGGATCCGGCCTAACGAAGTCTCCATAGTCGAAGACACCGGCGAGATCACGGAATTTCTCATTGCTCCGCTCCAATCTAAGGGCGCAGATTCCGGCAAATCCAAAGCATGGGTCGATCGCGTCTATCGCGAGCGCGAATCCCAGGAGATGCGCCGGATTCTTTATGTCGCGGCCACCCGCGCCCGCGAGGAGCTGCACCTGTTCGCGCGCCCAGCTTATAGAGTGGAGGCCAACGGCGAATTTACGTTGCAGAATCCCTCGGCTGGACTGCTACTCAAGGCATGGCCTGCTCTGGAAAAAGAACTCAGCGCCCGATTCGAGGAGTGGAGACTGACCCGCTCCGCCGGCGCCCAGGATCAGAAAACAGCCGAGGAGACCGAGATAGCATCGATCGCCGCAGCCGCAAACACCGTCCTCGCCATGCCGGGAGCAGCTATCCAACCCGCGAAGCCAACACTGCTTCGCCGCCTGCCGTTGGACTATCGCTCAACACTGGGTGCCCCATCCTTTCCGCAGCCCTTCGCGGAAAGGATGGGAGAGCACGAACCTCAACCCGCGATCTTCTCGTCGACGGCCAACTCCTCCAGGCTGTACACCCGCCACGAAGGCGGACTGCTCTCCCGTGCTCTCGGAACCGCTGTCCATACGCTCCTTGAAGAGCTGAGCCGCCTGCGCACAGCAAATGATTTGCAGTCTGCCCACGCCGCGCTGCAGCAACATGAGGCCCGAATCGTCGCCCAGGTTCGCGCAGCGGGAATCGCGATGCCGCAAGCCGCGCGGATCGCAGCCGAAGCGCTCCAGCATGCGCTCAATGCCTACCAGGACCCCATCGGTCAATGGATTCTCTCGCCCCACATGGAGGCTGCCAGCGAGGTTAGCTGGTCGGGCGTGGTAGCCGGCGCCCTCACCAACGTGCGCGTCGACCGTGTCTTCCGCGCCGGGCTCGTTCCTCAGTCCAAGGGCCAGGAAGCGTGGTGGATTGTCGACTACAAAACAGCCCACGCCGATAACCTCGACCCCGCCATGGCGTTGCCGCAGTTGCGCCCGCTCTTCGCGCCCCAGCTCGAGGCCTATGCGCGGCTCCTGCGCAATCTGCACGGCGCAGACGCAGTGATTCGTGCAGGTCTCTATTATCCGCGCATGCTGCTGCTCGACTGGTGGGAGTTATAGCGACGAAGGGACGACACCCAGGCCGATGGACCGCATCAGTTCCAGCGCGTTGCTGGTCTTCACCACTCCGGGCTTCAGCCTGTAGTCGAAAATCAACTGGCCGTCTTCGAAGTGGTCCTCGAAGTGGCAGTTTGCCGCTCGGTCTCCCAGCGTGTCCGGAATCTCCGTCAACGCCAGATCGTGCGTGCTCACCATGCCGATGGCGCTGCGTTCCACCAGGCTGCGCGCAATGAACTCGCTGCCTGCGAGCCGGTCGTGCGAATTGGTGCCGGAAAGCAGCTCGTCCAGCAGAAACAGCACCGGAACCGGTCCCTTGGCCAGATCGAAGATCAGCTTGATGCGGTGAATCTCCGCGTAGAAGCGCGAGACGCCGCCCGAAAGCGAATCCAGCACGCAGATCGACGCCGCAACCGTGAGCGGCGAAAGCCTGAGCCGTGCTGCGCGCACCGGAGCACCGCATTGTGCCAGCACGGCATTCACACCAATGCTGCGAATGAACGTGCTCTTGCCCGCCATGTTTGGGCCGCTCAGAATGAGCAGTTGCAGTCCGTCGCCAAGCTTGAGATCGTTGGGCACCGCCTTGCTGATGGGCAGCAGCGGGTGCGCCATACTCTCCGCGATGAAGACAGGCCCAGCATCGGAAAACTCCGGCATCGTGTCCTGCGGGTGCTCGTACGCATAGCCGGCCAGCGCAGTCAGGGCTTCGAACTCGCCCACCGCCTTGAGCCAGCCGCGGATAGCCGGGCCAAACTCCTGCTGCCAGCCCTCTGCAACAAACACTAGTTGTGTGCTCCAGAATGTGACCAGATCGAGCGGACGCAGAAACAGGCTGTGCCGCGAACGCAGATATTCCACAATCCTCGCCAGCTTCCGGATGGCCGCGGAAGGCGCAAGGCCATCCCTCTCGAGCGCAGCTTGCAGCCCGTGCAATCTGGGCGCGTGAAACTGTTCCCGCTCCAGCAGACCAAGCACGCCGGCCAGCAACTCGAGGTCGTCGGTCGCGTGCTCCAATGCGCCGGCCGCCGCATTCATGCGCTTATGCAGCCGGTGCGCCCAGGCC
>Ga0181519_10005175_pt1 | contig 10461 bp, 8 predicted proteins | sample PEATcosm2014_Bin_26_FD_121102 | JGI IMG/M metagenome (GOLD analysis project Ga0181519, IMG submission 121102) | Peatland microbial communities from MTU Mesocosm Facility, Houghton, MI, USA - PEATcosm2014_Bin02_10_metaG | ecosystem: Environmental > Terrestrial > Soil > Wetlands > Peat | place...
CTGGCGCGTACCTCCGAGCGCCTGTGGCTGCACGCCGAATCCACCGCGGATCTTTGCCTGCGCACCGCCGCCATTGCACGGGTCGAGCCCTTCGATGCCTACCTTGCGGGCCTGATGTACAACGTGGGCTGGACGGCGGCTTTTCGCGCCCTCGACCGCAGCCCGGGCGGGGCCTCGGCGGCCATGAGCGCCGAGTTCGTCCTTGCGCTGGGTCCGCGCCGCGAACGGCTGTTCGCCCTGCTGGTACAGTCCTGGGGCCTGGGCGATGCCCTGGGGACGCTGGCGGTGCAGATGCTGGCCAATGAGGATGCCGGCGCCGCGCCCCTGCGTACCCTGTTGCATTCGGCCGACCGTGCCGCCTTCCTGCAGTTGTTGCGCGGGGCCGATGCGACGTAGGGATGCGTGGCGGCGTTCGGGCCGGGCGATCCGTGCCCAGGCCGCCGTGCCCGGCCGCCCTGCGCCTTGCACTGGAGGAAACCATGGCCATACGGGTTCCACTGATTGCCGCGATCCTGTCGCTGTGCGCGTGTGCGGCGATGGACCTCAAGCAGGCGCTCTCGGCCGCGGACGTGGCGCGCTTCCACAAGGTGGGCGTGGTGTCCCTGCTCGGCGACAGCGTCAACGGCGTGTACATCGGCACGACCCCCCTGGACAGCCGGCGCTTCACGGGCGCGGTGCCCGAATGGCAGATCGACCGCTTCGTTGCCGACCAGGCGCTGGGCATCATCGCCGCTGGCGGGCGCGTCGCGGCCGGGCGCATCGATCCGGCCGGTACGGACCTGGCCGGACTGCGCGCCGACCGCGCCCGGCGCCTCTGGGAGCTTGCCCGGGCCCAGGGTTTCGACACCGTGGTGTCCGTCTGGCCCAGCGTTTCGGAGAATTTTCCCTTCTTCAAGCCGGGCTACGGCCTCTACGACAACTCCCTGCTCGGGCAATCGAGGCGGTGCCTCTTTGCCAGCTACACCGTCGAGGTCTACGACGTGGCCTCGCGCCGGCGAATCGCCTGGGAGTGGGGCGGCGCTGCTCCCTGCCGCATGGGCGCCGATGGCGGCCTTGTGTTTCTCGACGGTTTCGACAAATACTCGGACGCGCAGAAGCAGGCCATGCGCACCGGCATCGAAGCGCGCTTTGCCGAAACCCTGCGCTACGCGCTCGTCAAGCTTGCACTGGCCGACGCCCCCTCCAACCCGCCCTGATGCACATAGGAATTCCATGCGCCTCGCCCTGACACGCCGGAGCGCCCCGTGGCGCCGGCGCCCCGCGATCCGTGCCCCGATAGTCGCCGTGGCTTGCCTGGCTGCGGCCCGGCTCGCCACCGCGCAACCTGCCCCCGAGGAGGCCGCGCGGTGGCGGCAGGCCCAGGCCGAGACCACCATCACCCGGGACAACTGGGGCATTGCCCACGTCCACGGCAAGACCGATGCCGACGCGGTGTTCGGCATGATCACCGCCCAGGCCGAAGACGATTTCGCACGTATCGAGACCAATTACCTCAACGCCCTGGGGCGCCTGGCCGAGGCCGAAGGCGAGGCGGCGATCTACCAGGACCTGCGGATGAAACTCTTCATCGATCCGCAGGACCTGCAGCGCCGCTGGGCGCAGGCGCCGCCGTGGCTGCAGACGCTGACCCTTGCCTGGGCCGACGGCCTCAACGCCTTCCTGCACAGCCACCCGCAGGTCAAGCCGCGCGTGCTGCGCCGCTTCGAACCCTGGATGGCCCTGGCGTTCAGCGAAGGCAGCATCGGCGGCGACATCGAACGCGTCGATCTCAAGCCCCTGCAGGCCTTTTACGGCAAGGCCGGCGAAGCCGCGCTGCCCGCGCCCCTGGCCAGCGCCTTCCCGCCGGAGCCGCGCGGCTCCAACGGCATCGCCATCGCCCCCGCGCGCACGCGCAACCACCGCGCGCTGCTGTTGATCAATCCGCACACCTCGTTCTTCTTCCGTTCCGAGCTGCAGATGCGCAGCGACGAAGGCCTGGACGTCTACGGGGCCGCCACCTGGGGGCAGTTCTTCATTTACCAGGGATTCAACGAGCACCTGGGCTGGATGCACACCTCCAGCGGCGTGGACAACGTCGATTTCTTCCGCGAAACCATCGTGCGCAAGCCCGAGGGGCTGTTCTACCAGTACGGGACGCAATTGCGCCCGGTGACCGTCTCCAGCGTGCAGGTCGATTATCGCGGCAAGGATGGCCAGCCGGCCCATCGCAGCTTCACGGTCTACCGCACGCACCACGGCCCGGTGATCCGCGCCGACGGCGACAAATGGGTGAGCATTGCCCTGATGCAAAAGCCGGTCGAAGCCCTTAGCCAGTCGTACCTGCTCACGCGCGCCACAGATTACGCGGCCTTCATGAAGATCATGGAATTGCGCGCCAATTCCTCGAACAACACCGTCTACGCCGATGCGGCCGGCCATATCGCCTACCTGCATCCGCAGTTCGTGCCGCGCCGCCAGGACCGTTTCGACTATCGCTATCCCGTCGATGGCGCCGATCCGCAGACCGACTGGCAGGAGCTGCACGCGCTGGGCGAACTGCCCCAGGTATTCGATCCCCCCAATGGCTGGATCGCCAACACCAACAACTGGCCCTATTCGGCCGCCGGTTCCCACAGCCCGCGGCGCGAGGACTTCCCCCGTTACATGGACACCGCCGGCGAGAACCCGCGCGGCATCCATGCGGCGCTCCTCTTGAGCGACCGTTCCGACTTCACGCCCGAATCGCTCAACCGGGCCGCTTTCGATTCCTTCCTGCCGGCATTCGCGCAGCTGGTGCCCTCCGTCGTTGCCGCCTTCGACGGCCTGCGGGCCGAGGATCCCCGCCGGGCGGCGCTCGTCGAGCCCATCGCCGTCCTGCGCGGCTGGAATTTCCGCTGGTCGGTCGATTCCGTGGCCATGACCCTGGCCGCCCTCTGGGGTGATGAGCTCTGGACCGCGGCCAAGAAAAGCGAGGACGACGACATCGCCTCGGTGTACGTGGAGATCGCCGAGCGCCTGGACAGCGACCTCAAGCTCGCCGCCCTGACGGCCGTGTGCGACCGCCTGCGCCAGGATTTCGGCGACTGGCGCGTGCCCTGGGGGCAGATGAACCGCTTCCAGCGGATCACCGGCAGCATCGAGGAACACTTCACCGATGCGGGCCCCAGCATCCCCATCGGTTTTGCCTCCGGCCGCTGGGGTTCGCTGGCCTCGTTCGGCGCGCACCGCTATCCGGGCACGCGCGCGTATTACGGCACGAGCGGCAACAGCTTCGTGGCCATCGTGGAGTTCGGCGAGCGGGTCGTGGCCCGGGCCGTTTCCATCGGCGGCGAGAGCGGCAACCCCGCTTCGCCGCATTTCGACGACCAGGCCGAACGCTACGCCAGTGGCGCCCTGCGGCCGGTGTATTTCTATCCGGACGAGCTCGCGGGCCACGTGGAACGCGAGTACCACCCCGAATAGGCGCGCCCCCCGGCATGGTGGACAACGTCCGGTTCGACGCCGTCGGCGAGGCCGATTTCAGAACCGTCGCCCGGCTGGGCGAAGAGATCTGGCGCGAGTATTACCCGCGCATGATCAGCCTCGCCCAGATCGATTACATGCTCGCCGGTCGCTTCGCGCCGGAGCGCCTGCGCCAGTACCTCGGCGCCCCGGATCGCGGCCTGTTCCTCGTGCGCATCGACGGCGAGCCGGCGGGGTATTTCAGCTTTGCGCTCACGGCCGATCCCGGGGAGATGAAGCTCGAGCAGTTGTACCTGCTGGCTCGGCACCGGGGGCAGGGCGTCGGCGAGCGCATGCTTCACGCGGTGGAGGCGCAGGCGCGCGACCGGGGTTGCCGGGTGTTGAGCCTGACCGTCAACAAGGGCAACGCCGGCGCGATCGCGGTCTACCGCAAGGCCGGATTCACCGTGCGCGAGGAGGCCGTGTTCGACATCGGCAACGGCTTTGTGATGGACGACTATGTCATGCAAAAGACGCTGCCATGAACCCATGACCGCCTCCAGCCCGTTTTACATCAGGGCGAGGGACGCACCGCCTCGAGCTGGTTCCAGCTGCCGGACAAATGGGCATTGGGATTGAAGTTCGGGTCGTCGCTCATGATGTATTCGTTGGCGCCGTTGAGCCAGGCGTGGTCGTACTGGTTGCTCAGTTCCATGGTCTGGCCGGTCGTCGGATTGCGGAACGTCTGCACGCCGCGGATGTTCTGGTCCGCTTCCAGAAAGCCCTGGCGGGATCCGCGAGCGGCATTGGCGCTCATCTGCCGGTAGGTCTGCGTGATGTCATTCTGCAGCTTGGCATTGATCTGGTCGATCTTGGCTTCCTTTTGCGCCTGGAGATCGTAGAAACTGGCGATCGACTTGTTGATGGCGGCGCTGAACCTGGGCGTGGTCCGGATGGACGACATCATCACGCGCAGCAGCTTTTCATTGCCGGCAAGCTGCCCCTTGGGAGCCGTCAACGACATCAAGTCGACGGCATGCATGTCGTAGAAGGTACCGCGGCCCACCGGGAACGTGCGCATCACCACGGCGGCGGTCAGCCACGCTTCGATCGGCTTGCCGTCGGTCTCGAATTCGACATGCGCACGGATCGCGTCGATGCGAGCCCCGTTGGCGGCATCGTGCGGCGCCATGCCCATCTGCTGGCGCACGATCTCGGTGAGTTCGGGGTAGGCGTCGATCGAGATGAGTTTCGTCCCCGCTGGCAGGGCCGCCATGAGGTTCTCGCGGAAATACTGCTCGGCGGTCAGCGGTTTTCCCACGGGGCAGACCTTCCCGTTGCCGCCGTACGCGCGCCGGTTGGGGTCGTTGAGCTTGCGCAGTTCCTGCGGATCGTCGGAGTATTGCCAGCTGGATTCGGCGAATTTCTGGAACACCCGGGTTCCATCCGGCGACTTGGCCTCGAGTCCCAGCGGAAACGAGTCGCTGAAGCAGCCCGATTTGAGGCCTTTGGTCGGTATGAGCCCCCCCTTGAGCTCCCAGGTGGTCGGGATCAGCATTTCAAGGCTGGGCTCCGGCTGCGCGTTCGGCTCGTCGCTCAAGATGATCATGATTTGCGCTTTTTTCATGCGCAGATAGGAGGCGGAGGTATCGTCGGCCGTTGCCTCGTGCTTGCCGGCGGACGGCGATGTTTCGCTCGCGGCTTTGGCGCCAGTGCTCGCCGCGGGGAACGCGCCTGCCGTGCCTGGCACGCCGCCAGGAGCGGCGTCGGGAGACGGCAGCGCGCCGGGCACCGGGGGCTTGGGCGCCGCGGCCGGCGGATTGCCACCGGCCATGGACGAAACCCGCTGGGCCGCCTCTTTGCACTTGTCCGACAGCGTGTCCTTGTGTTCCTTCAGGCAGGCGATCACCCGGCCGCCACCCGGCTGCACACCTGCGCAGAGGCGTTGGGCGTCCTGCGCGCAGCCGGCACGCAGTATGGCCATCGCAGCGGCTTCGTCGGCATGTGCACGAGGAAAACCGGCGGCGGTGCAGAGAACGAGCAGGGCAAGCCTCTTCATGTTCCTTTTTCCCTGGAATAGTGGCGATGCGCACCGGCAAGCGTTGTCGCCGGAACGCGTGCCCGACGCCCTAGGCTTTTCATTTCGGGTCGTCTCCCGGGCCCAGACTGTCGCTCGGGATCGCCCGCTACCCCATATTGCCAAGGACAGCGCCAGGGCGCAATGCTCGCGACCGCGCCGGTATTTTTCTCGGGCGCTCGTTCAATTGCCGGGTCAGGCCCCGGCGGTGGGCGCAGCGGCAACCGGAGGCGCCGGAGGCAGGGGCCGGTTGCCGCCGATGGCCAGGCGACACAATCCGACCTGGTGATCCGGGTGGCACAAGGAAACCCATTCCGGAAGGGTCATGAACCGTCTCCGGTACTCGATCTTGGCTTGCAAGGATGCCATCCCCGAAGCCAGCGAAAACCAGTAACGCGTCCGGCCCTTGCCGGGAATTTCCACGGACGTGGAAAAGATGCCGATGCCCGTTGGCCTCTCCAGGACGGCGAGAATCCGCTGCGCCATATCATCCATCGTCAGGGTTCCAGCCGCGGCAAGGGCAGCAGATCGGGTGCCAGAAAACGCTCGCGCGCGGCCGGGCAAGCCAATGCCTGCGCGGAGTAGTGGCGAGCCAGCACGCTGCGGGCATCGACCAGCAGTGGATCGCCGGTGCGCAGGAATTGCTCGAACGAGACCGCCGGATCCGCGGCGCCACCGGCAGCCATCAGCCGTACAAGGGCCTCCGAGAGCGTCCGGTGGAATTTATCGGGCACACCCAGGTGGGCGGCCAGGCGGACGATGCCGGAGCAGGTGCGCTCCACGGCCTCGTCCAGCGGATAGCGGCGCAACATCAACCAGGCCACGCGCATATGGCCATGATGGTTGAACAGGGCGGGAGAAATGCTGCAGTCGAGGAAGGCAGTGAGAAAATCATCGTCGGACATATCGGAAGAGGCCATCGTAATTCGCTCCGCGCCGTCGGGAGCGAACACCAGGAGGCCGACTATAGACGCAGGGTGGAGCGGGCGCCACCCCGATCGGCGAAAACGCAAGGACCATTGTCGAAACTCGGCGCGGCTGCGGCGCGCAACCGGCTGTGGCCGGTCGGCCGGATCGATGGGATTCAAGGCCGTGATCTACAATTTACGGGCAATGACATCCGCGGCGAACGCAACCCTGCGGCCAGCGCTGCGGCTGTTTCTTGAGAACCCCTACCAAGAGAAAAACCCACCATGAAACGTTCCTTGCTGGCAGCCGCGGCGTCCTCGATGATTCTGGCGCACGCAGCGCACGGCGCCAGTCCGGGCCCGGTTCCGTCGGCGGTGCCCTCGGCCATCGAGGCACCCCAGGACCGGCCCTTCCCCGGCGACATCACTCTTTCGGTGGACGCCACCGATGTGGCCCGTCGCATCGTCCATGTGCGTGAACGCATCCGGGGTGCGGGCCCCGACACAGTTCTCCTGTTCCCCAAGTGGCTGCCGGGCAACCATGCGCCCACCGGCCCGGTGGAGCGTCTTGCCGGCCTGCGTGTAAGCGCCGCGGGCGTGCCGGTGCCCTGGAGCCGCGACGGCGTCGATATCTATGCCTTCCACGTGCAGGTGCCACCCGGGGCCAGCGCCATCGATGTCGACTTCGATTACCTCTCGCCCACCACGTCCAAGGTCGACCGGCTCGAGATGAGCCGCGAATTCCTCACGCTCGACTGGAACACCCTGGTCCTGTATCCCGCGGGCTATTTCGCGCGGCAGATCCCGGTTGCCGCCAGCGTCCGGATACCCACCGGCTGGACGCTTGCCTGCGCCCTGGAACCCGGGGGCGTGGACGAGGCGGGCACACGGTTTGCGACGACCGACCTGGAAACGCTCATGGACAGCCCGATCTTCGCCGGCCGTTACACGGCACGTTACGAACTGGCCCCCGCCGGCGCGGCCCCCGTGCACCTGGATATTTTTGCCGACCGGCCCGAACTGCTCGTGACCAAGCCCGAACAGATCAACGCGTTTCGCGCCCTGGTCGAGCAGGCGCAGCGCCTGTACGGCTCCCATCACTACGCGCATTACGATTTTCTCTACGGCCTGAGCGACCAGGTGGCCGGCAAGGGGCTGGAGCACCACCAGTCCAGCGAGGACATCAATGTTCCCACGGGTTTCACGGATTGGGACAAGACCGCCCCGTCGCGCGACCTGCTTCCCCACGAGTACACGCATTCATGGAACGGCAAGTTCCGCCGCCCTGCGGACCTGTGGACGCCCAACTACAACGTGCCGATGCAAGACAGCCTGCTGTGGGTCTACGAGGGCCAGACCGAATACTGGGGCAATGTCCTCACCGCCCGCTCCGGCCTGTGGACGCGTCAGCAGGCGCTCGATGAACTGGCCCAGGTTGCCGCCTATTACGACATCGAGGCGGGCCGCATGTGGCGATCGCTGCAGGACACGACCAACGCCCCCATCATCAACCATCACCGGCCCTCGTCCTGGCCCGACTGGGAGCGGGGCCGCGACTATTACGACGAAGGCGTGCTCATCTGGCTCGATGCCGATACCCTGATCCGCGAGCGCTCGCGGGGCAAGCGCTCCCTCGACGACTTCGCACGCGCGTTCTTCGGCGTCAACGACGGCAGCACGACGGTGCTCACGTATACCTTCGATGACGTGGTCAAGGCGCTCAATGCCGTCGAGCCCTACGACTGGGCGGCGCTCCTGCGCAAGCGCCTGGACGCGACGGGCGAGCCCGCCCCGCTCGACGGCCTGCGCCGCGGCGGCTACAAGCTGGTTTTCACCGACAAGCCCACCGAGTTCGAAAAAGCCGCCGACGCCGAGCGCAAGCGCCTGAACCTGGCGTATTCGCTGGGGCTCGTCATCGACAACAAGGACGGCGCCATCGCCGCCGTCCTCTGGAACAGCCCGGCCTTCCAGGCCCGGCTCACCGAAGGCGCGCAGATCCTCGCGGTCAACGGCCTCGCGTACAGCGGCGAAATCCTCACCGACGCCGTGCGCGCTGCCCAGGCGGGCAAGGCGCCCATCGAACTCATATTAAAGAACGGCGAGCGCTTCTTCACGGCGAGCATCGACTACAAGGGCGGACTTCGATATCCCCACCTGGAGAAGGTGGGGACGGGGGCGGCGTTGCTGGACGATATCTTTACGGCGCGGAAGAACTGAGCCTCGCACTTACCCTCACCCTAGCCCATAGCCCGCGCCGTACACGGCGCGGTCGCTTCAGCGGCGCGAGGCATGCCTCGCGAAACCCCGCCTACGCCCCGCGCGCGGGAGAGGGAGTTCGACGAAGTAGTTCCCTCTCCCGCTTGCGGGAGAGGGCCAGGGTGAGGGTGGCCGACTAGGCGATAACCGATTCCACCGGCGTAAACGCCTTCCCCAGCGCGTTTGCCACTGCCGCATACGTGATCATCCCCGCATGCACATTCACCCCCGCGCGCAGATGCGCGTCCTCCGCGCAGGCCTTCTTCCACCCCTTGTCGGCCAGCGCCAGCGCGAAGGGCAGGGTGGCGTTGCCCAGTGCGAAGGTGGAAGTGCGCGCCAGCGCGCCGGGCATGTTGGCCACGCAGTAGTGCACCACGCCGTCGACCACGTAGGTGGGCTCGGCGTGCGTCGTGGCCCGTGAGCTCTCGAAGCAGCCGCCCTGGTCGATGGCAACGTCGACGATGACCGATCCGGGCTTCATCCGCGCGAGTTGCTTGCGCTGGATCAGCTTGGGCGCGGCGGCCCCCGGGATCAGCACGGCGCCCACGACGAGGTCCGCCTCGTATACGGCCTGTTCGGTGGCGTCGATGCTGGCGAACTCGGTGCGCAGCCGGCCCAGGAAGATGTCGTCCAGGGCGCGCAGGCGCGGCAGCGAGCGGTCCAGGACGGTGACCTCGGCGCCGAGGCCCACGGCCATCTTGGCCGCGTTGGCTCCCACCACGCCACCGCCGATGATCGTTACCTTGCCGGGGGCAACGCCCGGGACGCCACCCAGCAGCACGCCGCGTCCGCCATTGGCCTTTTGCAGGGCGACGGCGCCCACCTGGATGGCCATGCGGCCGGCCACTTCGCTCATCGGAGCCAGCAAGGGCAGTCCGCCGCGCGCATCGGTGATGGTTTCGTAGGCAATCGCCGTCGCGCCGGAGCGCAGCAGCAGTTCGGCCTGTTCGGGGTCCGGCGCGAGGTGCAGGTAGGTGAACAGCAGCTGGCCCTTGCGCAGCATGCGGCACTCGCTGGGTTGCGGTTCCTTGACCTTGACGACCATGTCGGCCCGCGAAAATACCGCTGCGGCGTCGGCGACGATCTGCGCGCCGGCCTGCCGATAGTCTTCGTCGCTGCAGCCGATTCCTTCGCCGGCGCCCATCTGGACGATGACGGTGTGGTCGTGGTGGACCGCTTCGCGAACCGCCGCGGGCGTCATGCCGACGCGGTATTCGTGGTTCTTGATCTCCTTGGGTACGCCGATGATCATGCTGGTCTCCGCTTGCGATGGGGGCGATTGAATCGCGCAGTATGCGGACCGCGCCGCACAATAGGCTGCGATAACACGGCCGCGCCGGGCATTCCGGTGCAATATCATTGCGTGCCGGGCGCCGGTTTTCGCAGCTTCGAGCGCCCAAGGAAAATATCGCTTCGATGGACCCATGGAACTCGATCGCATCGACCGCCAGATCCTCGCCTTGTTGCAGCGCGATGGGCGCCTGACCAATGCAGCCCTGGCCGCGCAGGTGCACCTATCGGCATCGGCCTGCCTGCGCCGCGTGCAGCGCCTGGAGCACGAGGGGGTGATCGCCGGCTACATGGCCGTGCTCGACCCGGCGCGCGTGGGGCAGGGCACGAGCGTCTTCGTGGAGCTGAGCCTGGACAGCCAGCGCGAGGAGGCCCTGGCTGCCTTCGAGTTGGCGGTACGCGACTGCGCCCAGATACTCGAGTGCCATTTGATGTCGGGCGGGTCCGATTACCTGCTGCGCGTCGCTGTTGCGGATACGCAGGAATACGAGCGCTTTCACAAGCAGCACC
>Ga0181519_10005176_pt1 | contig 10459 bp, 5 predicted proteins | sample PEATcosm2014_Bin_26_FD_121102 | JGI IMG/M metagenome (GOLD analysis project Ga0181519, IMG submission 121102) | Peatland microbial communities from MTU Mesocosm Facility, Houghton, MI, USA - PEATcosm2014_Bin02_10_metaG | ecosystem: Environmental > Terrestrial > Soil > Wetlands > Peat | place...
AGCCGTTCACCTATGACAATTGGGGCCGCCGCTTCTTCCTTGGCGTGAAGGGCAAGCTCTAGGAGCCGCGTGCCGCCGCGCCGATTCTGGCGGTGCGGCGGTCGATTGCCGGTACTCTCGCGTTCAGAGGTGCGGGGCGATGTCGAATAGTTTGCAGATCAAAAGCATCGCAATCGTCGGCGGGGGAACTGCCGGCTGGATGGCCGCGAGCATCCTCGCGCGGGCGCTGCCGGGCACCGGTACGGTCATCACCGTGATCGAGTCCCCGGATATCGGCACGGTGGGAGTCGGCGAAGCCACGATTCCGCCCATCATGGATTTGCTGCGTTTTCTCAGTGTCAACGAGCAGGATTTCGTCCGGCATACCCAATCGACCTACAAGCTCGGCATCAAATTCACCGACTGGTCGCGGATCGGTGAATCCTACTGGCATCCCTTCGGGACGTTCGGCAGCATGATCAATCTGCGGCCGTTCTTTCATGCCTGGCACAAGGCGCGCGCCGATGGCCTGGCGCCCCGCTTCAATGATTTCAGCCTATGTGCATCGCTGGGGGATGCGCGCAAATTCCGCTTTCCGGACACTGCGAGCCAGGGCCCCGCGGCGGGGTTGCGCTATGCCCTGCACTTCGATGCCACGCTGGTCGCAAGGTACCTGCGCCGCTACGCTGAACGTCTGGGCGTCGCGCGCCTGGAGCGCACCGTGGTCGGCGCCACCCTGCGGGACGATGGGTTTCTGGACGAGCTGAAATTCTCGGACGGCTCCGCGCTCCAGGCGGATTTGTACATCGACTGCAGCGGATTTCGGGGAGTGTTGATCGAGGAGGTGCTGGGCACCGGTTATCTCGACTGGAGCGCCGTGCTGCCCTGTGATCGCGCCGTGGTCTTCCCGACGGCATCGGCCCCGGCGCGCCCGCCCTACACGAACTCCCGGGCGCGAAGCGCCGGATGGCAGTGGCGCATTCCGCTGCAGCACCGTGTCGGTAACGGCTACGTTTACTGCAGCGCCCACTGCAGCGATGAGGAGGCCCACGATGATCTCGTGCACACCGTGCGCGAGAGGCCGCTCGCGGATCCGCGCGTTCTGCGCTTCGTGACCGGCCGGCGCAAGCGCTTGTGGAATCGCAACTGCGTCGCATTGGGGCTTGCCTCCGGGTTTCTGGAGCCGCTGGAATCCACCAGCATCCATATGGTGATGAGCGGTGTTTACAAGCTGCTCGAGCATTTTCCCGACCGGAATTTCGACCGGACGAACATCGATTCGTACAATACGGAGCTGATCGCCGAATCCGAACGGATCCGCGATTTCATCGTGCTGCACTACTGCCTCACGCGGCGCGAGGATGCGCCGCTGTGGACGTACTGCCGATCGATGATGCTGCCTGACAGCCTCGTGCAACGCATCGAACTCTATCGGCGCACCGGACGAATTCGAGTCAAAGCGGGCGAATTGTTCACCGACCTCAGCTGGTTCTACATCTTCGAGGGGCTGGGCGTGCGGCCGGATGCGTACGATCCGCTGATGGATGTAGTCACCGTGACCCAGCTCCGCGAGATCATGGCCTCGATGGCCGCCGAGACGGCGGCGGCGGCCCAATCGGCTCCGTGCCACGACAGCTTCTTTGCGGCGAGCGCGGCTGCCGAGAGCCGCGCCGCCGTGGCTCCATGACCGATCCCAGACCGTTGTTCGGCGGCGTCGAACTGGGCGGGACCAAATGCATCTGCTTCATCGGCACCGCTCCCGGGGACATTCGCGGGCAGGTCTCCATTCCCACGGGAAGCGAACCGGAGTCGACGCTCCACCGCCTGGCCGATCAATTGAACCTGTGGCAGGCGGCTCATGGACGCATTGCCGCGCTTGGCGTCGCCACCTTCGGCCCCGCCGATCTGGCAAAGGGGTCGCCCACCTATGGGTTCATCACGTCCACGGCAAAGCCCGGCTGGCGCTATGTCGACGTGACCGGCCACTTCGCGCGCACTTTCGCTGTGCCCACGAGGTTCGATACGGACGTGAACGGTGCGGCGCTGGCCGAAGGGCGTTGGGGCGCGGCCCGTGGACTGGCTGATTTCGCTTATCTCACGGTGGGTACGGGTGTGGGCGTGGGCCTGGTGACGAATGGCGCCTTGGTTTACGGGTTTGGCCACCCGGAGCTGGGCCACGCGCGCCTGGGGCGCATGGCCGGAGATGAGTGGGCCGGCGCCTGTGCGTTGCACCGTGATTGCGTCGAAGGGCTGGCGTCGGGTCCGGCGATCGCCGCGCGCGGCGGCATGCCTGCCGATCAGGTGCCGGCCGACAGCCCGGTTTGGGAGCCTGTGGCGCACGCGCTGGCGCAGCTGCTGAACACGCTGGTGTTGGCCACCGCGCCGCGGCGAATCATTCTGGGCGGAGGCGTGCTGCAGTCCCGTCCCGAACTTCTCATGCGCGTGCGCGCGCAGCTGCTGCAAAGCCTGAACGGCTACCTGGCTCTCGAAGACCTCGCAGGGCCGATCGAGCGATACGTCGTCGCACCGGAGCTGGGCGCGCTTGCGGGACCCCTGGGCGCGCTCGCGCTGGCGAGCGATGCGCACCGCATGAACACCCGGGCTGCACCGGCCTGACGGCATCCAGAGATCCGGTACCGTTGCACGAATCGGCCACCATGCGCCAAAAGAGCATCCCCAATCAAGCGTTGAACGGCGACCGTACTCGAGGGCCGCAACTGTCCGGCAGCAACCTGCAACGCGCCGGCGATCACAACCAGCGCGTCACGCTGCACGCGATCCGCGTGAATGGCCCCGTCACCCGAATGGCGCTGGCAGCGCAGACGGGATTGACGCCCGCGGCCATCGCCAATATCACCAGCCGCCTGCGCAGGGACGGGCTGATTCTCGCCGCGGGCCGAACGCTGGGCGCACGTGGACAGCCGGCGACCAAGCTGGTGGTCAATCCCGAAAGCTGCTTCTCCATTGGACTCAACGTCGATCGCGACCATATCACTCTCGTGCTGCTCGACTTCGCAGGCCAGGTGCGCGCGCGTGCCTCGCGCGAGATACAGTTTGCCAAGCCCGCGACCGTGCGCGCCTTCTTTCAGCGCGCCGTGGGCCAGATGATCAAGCGCACGGGAGTGGCGCGCGGCCGGTTGATCGGCGTCGGGGTCGCCTTTCCAGACGACATTGCCCGTGCGCACCTGCCCGATCAGCCCGGCGACTACGCGGCTTGGGCTGAGGTCAAAGTGGACGATCTGCTGCGTGACGTGCTGGGCGTTCCCGTTTTCGTGGAAAATGACGCGGCCGCGGCGGCCATCGGCGAGATGCAGTTCGGGTCCGGGCATCGCTATCGCAGCTTTTTTTATCTGCTGATCACGGCGGCGCTGGGCGGCGGCCTGGTGGTCGACGGCGGCTACTACCGGGGAGCGCATGGGCGCAGCGGCGAGATCGGCTGGCTCCACGAGCGCGATGCATCCGGCCGCGACATGCAACTGCAAAACATCGTTTCATTGTCCGCTCTCTATAGCCGCTTGGCAGAAGGCGGCCATCGCATCGTCAAGCCGCAAGGTCTGAAGCGCCTCGATGCCGGCGCCCGCGGGATCGTCGATCGATGGATACAGGAATCGACCGAGGCCCTGGTCAAATCCATGGTGGCCATCAACTGCCTCATCAACCCGGACGCCATTCTGATCGGCGGAAGACTGCCGTCGGATCTGGTGGATCAGCTCGCCGCGGCGCTCAACAAGCGCATGGCGGATTTTGCCTCGCAGCTGCCCGCCATTGCGCCGGTCGCCCGGGCCATCACGGCCGACGACGCGCCGGCCGTGGGCGCTGCGATCCTCCCCTTCAATCACCGCTTGCTGCCCACCCGCTTCGCGCTTCTGAAGGGCGACTGAGTGGGACACCCAAGGATCGACGCATGTCCGCCGAGCTGAAAACGCTTCGTCCGGCCTTCGTGGCGGTCACGGCGCTGTTTCTCGCCTGGGGCTTCATCACGGCGATGATCGATCCATTGATTCCGGCAATGCGCACCCTCTTCAGCCTCAGTTACGCCGAATCGATGCTGACGCAATTCGCCTTTTTCACCGCCTACGGGCTGATCTCGCTTCCGGCCGCCGCGCTCATCGCCAGCCGCGGCTTCATCACCGGCATCATGGTTGCGTTGGGAGCGATGTTTCTTGGATGTTTACTGATGCTGCTGGCCACTCGCATGCAGCGCTACGCAGTGGTGCTCGCGGCGCTGTTCGTCATCGCATCGGGCATCACGGTGCTGCAAGTCGCCGCCAATCCGCTCGCAGCAGCGCTGGGCGGCGCCTCGCGTTCGCATTTCCGGCTGGTGCTCTCGCAGGCCTTCAACTCGCTGGGGACGGTGCTCGCGCCGTATCTCGGGGCGCTGTTCATGTTGCACGGCGGGGTGTTTTCGGGCGGCACGACCCAGACGGCCGAAATGCGCGCGGCATCGTTCCATAACGTCGATCGATCGTTTCTGTTGATCGCGGCGCTGATCGCGGTGCTCGCGCTGGGCATCCACCTCTCGCGGGGCTTCATGGCGGCGGCCGTGCCGGCGCCGGCGCGGCAACGATCCGTTCTGCCGGCCCTTCGCTCGCGCTGGGCCGTATTCGGGGCGGCAGCCATATTTTTGTATGTCGGAGCCGAGGTGTCGGTGGGGAGCATGATGATCAATTACCTGCATCAACCCGCGATTCTCGGCGTCACGCTGGAGCGTGCCGGCAAGCTGCTCAGCCTGTACTGGCTCGGCGCGATGGTCGGCCGATTTGCCGGAAGCGCGCTGCTGGTGCGGGTGTCCGCCGCGCCGGTGACGTTCGCCGCGGCGCTGGCGGCCGCCATGCTGTGCGGCACCGTCATCGGGACCAGCGGTGGAAGCGGCGCGGTGGCGGCGCTCGCAATCGGCCTCTTCAACTCGGTCATGTTTCCCACTGTCTTCACGCTGACGTTGGAGCGCTCCAGCGCGGGCGCTGCGGCGACCTCGGGTCTGCTATGCATGGCCATCGTGGGGGGCGCGGTGCTGCCGCCCGCCGTGGGCTTGATTGCCGACCACGCGGGTTTGCGTGCGGCGTTTGCCGTACCCGCGGCGGCCTACCTGGGTCTCGCGGGTTTCGCCCACCTGGCGTGGCGCTCGCCGCCGCTTCGGACGGGCGCCGCCGAGCCGGGGCCGCCGCATGAGCTCGGGAGCGCCTGAGGTTATTGCGTCATCGCATCGCCGGGGTCCAGCAAGGATTGCAACGGACCCAGGAATTGCTCGTAGTGGCGCCAGCGCTCGATGGATCCCGTGTTGATCTTTTGGCGCACCTGCCACTTGCTCGCGGTAACCACCGTGCGCGCGGTGCCATGGTAGTCCAGGCACGCGGGATGCCAGGGGAGGCCAATGAAATCCAGCATCCGCGGGATCCAGGCGGCAAGGTTCTGCACCAATTCCTCGTAGGGCACCTCGAGCATGGTGTTCGCGGGCAGCACCGTGCGCCAATGCCGCATGAGCCGCCGATAGCCGCGGTAGTAATGCGCGAGATCCGCCAGGTCGTTGACGTAGGTGTTGGCGGACTCAAAACGCTGGAAATATATCGACAGGCAGGTGTCGATGGGATTGCGCCGCAGGTGGATGATCCGCGCCTTGGGCAGTGCCGCATGGATCAGCCCCAGAAATAGAAAATTGGTCGGCAATTTGTCCACCACCCGCGGAGCTTCCGCCGACAGTTGCTGCAGCAACTCCAGATAGGCGTTGCCCAGGCCGGCAAGAGTCGAGTCGCTCATGGTGATCTCGGGCGCGCGCAACGCCTCCGCGCCGGCGATGGCTGGCGCAGAGTGGGGGCCCCAGAATGACAGCTCGCCGGCGCCGAAGACCTGAGGGTGCGATGCCAGTATCTGTTCGGCAAGCGTGGTGCCCGAGCGCAGCATGCCGACAATGAACACCGGACGGGCCGATGAGCTCGCCGTCTTGCGCTCCCGGCTGATCCATGCCTTTCCGTGGGAGCGGATGATGAGATCGATGGTGCGGCTCAGCTGGGCGCGATCGTGGCGGGGACCCAACTTCTTGGCCAGCTCGTTCGCGCGCCGGTAGCTGGCAAACGCGCTAGCGTAATCCGCGACATCGTCGAAATATTTGCCCATGGCATAGCGAAGCGGCATCTCCTCATGGGGCGGCAATCCCTGACCGGCAATGCGTTGCGCGGCGGCCAGCCACCCTTGGTCGGCGGCCGTCATGCGCCGCAGGCGCGTGAACCCCGCCCAGGCCTCGGGCGAGTCGGGATTGATCGCCATGGCCTGCCGGTAGAACTCCTCCGCCTCGGTGAAGCGGCCGTCATCCGCCCGCAGTTCCGCCAGCACCTCAAAGGCCGCGGCAGAGCCTGGATCGATCATGAGCGCCGCCCGACAGCTGGCCTCCGATTCCACCGTGCGCCGTTGCAACCGCAATGCGGTGCCGAGCCCGATGTGCGCGGGGACGTAATCCGGCTTTATCAGCAGCGCGCGGCGGTAGCCCGCTACCGCATCATCGAGGCTCCCGATGCTGCGCAACAGGCCGGCCAGGTTGACGTGCGCCGCGGCCGACTCGGGTTTGAGCGCGAGCGCCTTTCGGCAGTTCGCCAATGCCTCGTCCATTAGCCCGAGGCGCGCGGACGCCTTGGCGAGATTCTCGTACGCATCGGCATAGTCGGGCTTGACCGCAAGGGCTCGCCGGCAGCTCGCCGCCGCCTCGTCGTCGCGGCCCAACTCGAGCTGCAAATCCGCCAGGTTATTGTGCGCCTCGGCAAAGTCGGGTCTGATCGCGAGCGCCCGCCGGTAGCTCCTCTGCGCATCCGCAAGCAGCCCGCGGCGTCCGTAAGCATTGCCCAGATTCAGGTGTGCCACGGCATCGCTCGGCAAATGGTGCGCGGCATTCACCAGGGCTTCCATGGCGTCCTTGCCCTGCCTGCCGAGGGCCACGGCCAGCAGTTGCCAGAGCACACCGGACAGCGGCCGGCTGCCGAGCAGCGCGCGGGCCTCGCCTTCCAACTGCGCGAAGCGCCCGGCGTTCATCAACTCGACGAGGGGGCCCAAGGCGGCCTCCGGCAGGTCCTCGGACGGGCGCCGATCGGCGCGTTCCGCGGGCTCTCTCCCGGCGCCAAGCCGCCCACAGCAGGTTTTGTATTTTTCTCCGCTGCCGCAGCTGCATGGATCGTTTCGTCCCCGCTTGTCCTTCGTATTCATCACCCTCCGAGGATAGACACTCGAATCTACGCTGCCAGCCGGTATGATATCCCGCATTGTCAGCGCTGACATTTTTCGCGGCTCGCTGCAGAGGGAGACCATGGGACGCATCAATTGCTGGCGGATTACAGCCGGGCTGCTGGCGATCCTATCCTTGGGGCCGGGACCGCGGGCGGCGCCGGGCGGCGAGCTCGAGGTCAGCGCCAACCGAGGTCCCTACAACCTGACCTTTTTGGAAGGGGGCGTCGGAGTGGTGCGCCCGCTGGCTGCAGGATCCGGCGTGGTTGATGCGTCAAGCCCGTGGTCAATGACGGGTTGGATGAGGCCGGGGCGGGTGGAACCCGGCGAGGTGATCGTGGCCGCAGTCGGCGACAGCGCCGGCGGCCCGCAGGCCGAGGGCTGGCGCGGCTTTTATCTCAGCGACGGCGAACTTCGAGCCTCCTGCGGCCGCCGGGTCACGCTGCGAAGCGGCGCGACGCTGCAGCCGGGGCGCTGGCATGCGGTCGCGCTGATCTACGACGGCTCGCTGGCGAGGCTCTATGTGGACGGTGACGAGCGAGCCGAGGCGCGCGTGGCGACGGCTGCGGTGGCCGCTCGCATCGAGCTTGCGCCGGTGACCGTGCGCGATCCGGCCGATCCGCCGCGGCACTTCGGCGGATCTCTGGCGCAGTTCACGCTCGCGCCGCTTGCACAAACGCCGGCGCAGATCCGGTCGCTCGCCCGCGCGGAGCCGCAGTTCGATCTGATCACCTTCCAGGTCGTCGGGGCCGGCTGGCCGTGGCAGGAGCGCGCCTGGCGCGGTCTGCAGGAGCCTCAAGACCCGTGGACGCTGCCGCGCTCCAACTCTGCGCCGTCCGCTCCGCTGGCGGTGATTGCAAACCCTGCTCCCGACCTGCGGGTCGGGAGCGATGGCGCCGCGATCATCGGGAATTGGCAACTCGCGGCAGCGCCCCGGGTCGATGCAACGGGCGAGGACCTGTCTCAACCCCAGTACGCGGCGCGCGATTGGTATCCGGCGGTGGTGCCGGGAACCGTGCTCACGACGTTGATCGCCCGGGGCGTCTATCCCGATCCGGATTACGGGCTCAATAATCTGGCAATCCCGGATACATTGAGCCGCCAAGACTATTGGTACCGCAGCGTATTTTCGGCACCCGAGGATTATCGCGGCCGCGATCTGTCGCTCGTCTTCAAGGGCATCAACTATTCGGCGCAAGTCTGGCTGAACGGCCGGCTCCTGGGCGGGATCCGCGGCGCCTTCACCCGCGGTACGTTCGATGCGACGGGCATCCTGCGGCCCGGTCAACTCAATGCGATTGCCGTGCGGATTTCGCCGCCGCCACACCCGGGGATCCCGCACGAGCAATCGATGGCGGCAGGCCCGGGGAACAACGGCGGGGCTATGGCCATCGACGGGCCGACCTTCATCGCCTCCGAGGGGTGGGATTGGATTCCCGGAATCCGCGACCGGGACGCCGGCATCTGGCAGGACGTCGAGATCAAGGCCACGGGCCCGCTGCACCTGCTCGACCCTCACGTGATCACTCACCTGCCATTGCCGCGCACCGACCAGGCGGACGTTTCCATCATCGTTCCGATCGAGAACCGTCGCGACGCCCCGGTGTCGGGAACGGTGGCCGCCAGCTTCGACGGCATCCGGGTGGAGAAGACGGCCATGATGCCGCCCGGCCGCAGCGAAGTCAGGCTGGAGCCGGCGGAATTCCCCCAACTCCATCTGACTGCACCGCGGCTGTGGTGGCCGAACGGCTATGGCGAGGCGCATCTGTATGAATTGCACATCCGCGTATCCGGCGACGGCGCGGCATCGGATTCAGCATCCCTTCGCTTCGGCGTGCGCGAACTGACCTATGAATTGTCCCTGTTCGACCATGAGGGACGACTGCGGCGCGTCGAGGTCGATCCGACGCTGGGTACGCTGCGCGGCGAGCGGCTGATCGACGTGCGTCACGAGGCCATCAAGCGCACTCCGGAAGGCTGGGCGGAGAGCTTGACGGCCGCCGGCGAGAACTCGCGCGCCGTGCGTGCTTCCGGCAGCGAAAGCCTGCGCCCGTATCTCATCATCCGAGTCAACGGAGTACGCATCGCCGCCCGCGGCGGAAACTGGGGCATGGATGACTCGCGCAAGCGCATATCGCGAGAGCGGCTCGAACCCTATTTCCGGCTGCATCGCGAGGCCCACCTCAACATCATCCGCAATTGGCTCGGCCAGAACACCGAGGATGTTTTCTACGATCTGGCCGACGAATACGGCCTGCTGGTGCTCAACGATTTCTGGATTTCGACGCAGGACTTTCAAATGGAGCCACAGGATCCGGCTCTGTTCCTGGCCAATGCCCGCGACGTCATCAGCCGGTATCGCAATCATCCATCGATCGCCCTCTGGTTCGGCCGCAACGAAGGCGTGCCGCAACCCATCCTCAACGAGGGCTTGGCGGATCTCGTGGCATCGCTCGACGGAACCCGCTACTACACGGGCAGCTCGAATTCGGTGAATCTGCAGGCGAGCGGCCCTTATAACTATCGGCCGCCCGAGGAATATTTTACGCAGCTCGCGCGCGGCTTCTCCGTCGAAGTCGGTACACCCTCGCTTTCGACGCTGGAGTCGCTGCGCTCGTCCATACCCGCCGCCGACCTGTGGCCGCTCGATGACACCTACGCCTATCACGACTGGCATTTCGGCGGGAACGGCGATGTGGCGACGTTCATGTCGGCGCTTGCCGAGCAGTACGGGCCGGGCACCAGCCTCGAGGACTTCGAGCGCAAGGCGCAGTTGATGAATTACGTGTCGTACAGGGCAATCTTCGAGGGGTTTCAGGCGCATCTATGGACGCGAAACAGCGGCCGCTTGCTGTGGATGACACACCCGTCGTGGCCCAGCAACACCTGGCAGATCTACAGCTCGGACTACGATACCGGCGCCGCCTATTACGCGGTCAAAAAAGCATGCGAGCCGGTGCACGCGCAGCTGAACCTGCCGGACTATGCCGTGGCCGTGGTCAACACGACACCAGTCGATCTGCGGGGCCTGGTTCTGCGAAGCCGGGTCTGGTCATTGGACAATCGCCTGCTGGGCGAGCGCGTCGAGCACGTCGATGCGAACGCCAATGCGACGACCACGAGCAAACCCCTGGCGGAACTGTCGCGCGCCCTGCGGCGCGAACCGCTGGTGCTGGCCAGACTCACGCTGAGCGACAGGAGCGGGGCGGTGCTGTCCGAAAACACCTACTGGCCGAGCGGCGCGCCCGCCGACCAGCAGCGACTCAACGAGCTC
>Ga0181519_10005177_pt1 | contig 10459 bp, 5 predicted proteins | sample PEATcosm2014_Bin_26_FD_121102 | JGI IMG/M metagenome (GOLD analysis project Ga0181519, IMG submission 121102) | Peatland microbial communities from MTU Mesocosm Facility, Houghton, MI, USA - PEATcosm2014_Bin02_10_metaG | ecosystem: Environmental > Terrestrial > Soil > Wetlands > Peat | place...
GCCGCCGGTGGTCGGGCCGTGGGCCCCGGACCTCCGGCCGAGCCGGCTGGTCTGGGAGCAGGTCGGCCTGCCCGGCCGGCTGCGCCGGGCCGCCGTGGCCGTCCACCACGGCCCCCACTACACGATGCCCGAGCGGTCCCCGGTGCCCGTCGTGGTCACCATCCACGACTGCACGTTCTTCGACCATCCCGAGTGGCACGAGCGCACCAAGGTGCTGGTCTTCCGCCGGGCCATCCGGGTGGCCGCCCGTCGGGCGGCGGTCATCGTGTGCGTCAGCCGGACCACCGCCGAGCGCCTCCACGCCGTGGTCGACGTGCGGGTCCCGGTGGTGGTGGCTCCCCACGGGGTCGACCACGCCCGGTTCACCCCGACCGAGCCGGTCCCCGGGGCCGACGGGTCGGCCCTCGGCCGGCTGGGCCTGGATCCCGGGCGCCCGCTGGTGACCTTCATCGGCACCATGGAGCCCCGCAAGGGCGTGGCCGACCTGGTCCGGGCCTTCGACCGGGTGGCCGGGTCCCAGCCCGACGTCCAGCTGGTCCTGGCCGGCCAGCCGGGCTGGGGGGCTGACGGGGTGGAGCAGGCGCTGGCCCGGGCGGCCCACGCCGACCGGGTGGTCCGTACCGGGTACGTGCCCGACGACACCGTGCCGGCGCTGCTGCGCGCCTCGGCGGTGGTCGTGTACCCCTCGCTCGAGGAGGGCTACGGGCTGCCGGCCCTCGAGGCGCTGGCCTGCGGGGCCCCGCTCATCACCACCTCGGGCACGGCCATGGAGGAGGTGGCCGGCCCGGCGGCCGTGCTGGTGCCCCCGGGCCGGCCCGACCAGCTGGCCGAGGCCCTGGCCGCCGCGCTCGGCGAGCCGGCGGGCTCGGTCGGCCCGGCCCGCCGCCGGGTCCTGGGCCTGCAGATCGCCGCCGGCCGCACCTGGGCGGCCAGCGCCGAGCGCCACGTCGAGGCGTACCGGCGGGCCGCCGGCCAGGGGCCCGGCGGTCCCGCCGGACGACCGCCGGGACCGGTTGGCTAGGGTGCGGCCGTGCGCGCGCTGATCACCGGAGGCCGGGGCTTCGTGGGCACCTGGCTGGCCCGGCACCTGCGCGAGCAGGGCGACGAGGTGGTGGCCATCGACCAGGAGACCGACGTGGCCGACATCGAGGCCCTGGCCCCGGTGGTCGCCCAGGCCGCCCCGGACGCCATCTACCATCTGGCCGCCCTGACCCACGTCGGTGAGTCCTGGGAGCATCCCGAAGCCGTGCTGCGGGTCAACGTGCTGGGCACGGCGGCCGTGCTGGCCGCCGCCCGGGCCCGGCCCAACCGGCCCACCGTGCTGGTGGTCAGCTCGTCGGAGGTCTACGGGGCCGTCCGGCCCGAGGAGCTGCCGGTCACCGAGGACCAGCCGCTGGCCCCGGTGACGCCCTACGCGGCCAGCAAGGCGGCGGCCGAGCAGGTCGCCCTCCAGGCCTGGCGGGGGTTCGACCAGCCGGTCATCGTGGTCCGGCCGTTCAACCACGTGGGCCCCGGTCAGGCCGACACCTTCGCCGTGTCGGCCCTGGCCCGGCGCATCGTGACCGCCCGGCGCACCGGGTCGACCAGCCTGACCGTCGGTTCCCTCACCCCCCGGCGGGACTTCACCGACGTGCGCGACGTGGTCCGGGCCTACCGCCTGGTCATCGAGCGGGGCGAGCCCGGACGGCTCTACAACGTGTGCTCGGGCCGCGACGTGGCGGTGGCCGAGATCGCCGACCGACTGCTGGCCCTGGCCCACTGCGAGCTCGAGCTGGTGCCCGATCCGGCCCTCCTGCGGCCGGTCGACGTGCCGGTGCTGCGGGGCGATCCCCACCGGCTCCGCCGGGTCACCGGCTGGGAGCCGGCCATCGCCCTCGACCAGACCCTGGCCGACGTCCTGGCCTACTGGGAGGCCCAGGCCGGGACCGACGGCCCCTGAGCGCCGCCCCGGCCGGTCAGGCGGCCGGAGGGGTGATCCGGGACCGGACCTTCTCCCGGATGACCCGGGCCTGCTCGTGGGCCCGGACGGCCGCCTCCCGGGCCGGGGGCGGCAGCTGCTCCTCCAGCGGAGCCAGGGAAGCCTCGACCATGTCGACCAGCTGCCCGACCAGCTCGTCGACCAGCTGGGCCCGCCGGGCCAGCTCGGCCCAGGTCTTCTCGATGTCGACGGTGGACGCCCGGTCGGCCACCTGCTGGCCGAGGGCGCTCACCGTGGCCTCGAGGTCCCCGGCGGGCAGCCGCTCGGCCAGCGCCTTGCGTCGCAGGTTGGCCTGTTGGAGGCCGAGGATGCCGAAGCCGATGACCACGTAGCCGGCCTCTCGGGCCAGCCGGGTCGCCTCGTGGGTCAGGTCTCGTACGTCGGCCATGGTCGCTCCCGGTGCTCGGTGTCCTGGGCCCGGGTCCCCCGGGCGGTCGCTGTCGTGAACCATAGTATTCCTCATGCATAACAGTTGCAAGCACCGATGGCCCGGCCGGGTGGCCCCGTCGCCGGCCGAATGCCCCCGGTCGGGACCCGGCCAGCGAGTAGCCTGCTCCCCTTGATGTGTGTTCGAGCGAACCCGGGGACGCCCCTCCCGGGGCCTGCGCCGAACCCCGGTCAGCCCCCCCGGGACACCCCCGGCCCGGGCCCGTGCGCCCGTCGCCACCCGGACAGCCGGTCCAGCCCATGAGCCAGCCCCCGCCGCCCGCCCGACCGCCGTCGCCACCGGGGGCCCGGGAGGGCTCCGCCGGGTTCGTGGCCACGCCCGGGGAGCCCTGGGGTCCCGAGGTCCCGCCGGCCGTGGTGGCCGTCGTCGTCACCCGTGACCCCGGCCCGTGGTTCGAAGAGACCCTGACCGGGCTGGCCACCCAGGACTACCCCGAGCTGTCGGTGCTGGTCCTGGTGTCGGGGGGCCAGGAGGACCCGACGGCCCGGGTGGCCCGGGTGCTGCCCGGCGCCTTCGTCCGTCGGCTGGACGAGGACCGGGGCTTCGGGGTGGCGGCCAACGAGGCGCTGACCATGGTCGAGGGGGCGGCCTTCCTCCTCTTGTGCCACGACGACTGCGCCCCGGCCCCCGACGCCGTGCACGTGCTGGTCGAGGAGTCGTACCGGTCCAACGCGGGCATCGTGGGGCCCAAGCAGATGCGCTGGGAGGACCCCGAGGTCCTGCTCCACGTGGGCATGAACGTGGACAAGACCGGGGCCGTGGTCGAGCGGGTGCAGCCCGGCGAGGTCGACCACGGCCAACAGGACGGGGTCCGGGACGTCTTCGTGGTGCCCGGCGGCCTGACCCTGGTGCGGACCGACCTGTTCGCCGAGCTCGGCGGGTACGACCCGATCCTCGGGGCCATGGGCGAGGACCTGGACCTGTGCTGGCGGGCCCAGATCGCCGGGGCCCGGGTGGTGGTGGCCACCGACGCCGTGGTCCGACACCTCGAGGCCACGGCCGTCGGCCTGCGCCGGCTCCCGCCGGCCGTCGAGGGCGTCGACGCCCCGACCCTCCAGGACCTGGAGCGCCGTCACGAGCTGTGGGCCGTCCTCAAGTGCTACTCGGTGTGGCACCTGCTCCGGGTCCTGCCCCAGGTCGCCCTGCTGGCCCTCGGCGAGATGGTGGTGGCCATGGTGGGCCGGGACCGCGCCCGGGTCCGGGCGGTGGCCGGCGCCTGGCGGTGGTGCCTGCGCCGCCTCGGGCTCTTACGCGGGCGCCGGCGGGCCGTCAAGGCCGACCGCCGGGTGCCCGACCACGACGTGCGGCGGCTGCAGCTCCGGGGGAGCGCCCGCTTGTCCACGTTCTTCTCCCGCCTCTCCCACCAGGGCCTCGAGGTCGCCCAGGGCCGGGGGGCGGTGGCGGTGGCCGCCCAGTCGGTCGTAGACGAGCCGGTGCTCACCGGCAGCGTGGGCCTGGCCTTCTCCGAGGACGCCGATTTCGACGAGCTCGACGACCTGGGGCACCGGTCGGGTCGGGACCGCTTCGGCCGGGTCCGCCGGCGGCCCGTCCTGTCCACCTCCTCGGCCCGTCTGACCACCTGGCTGGTGGTGGCGGCGGTTCTGCTGATCGGCAGCCGCAACCTCCTGGCCAGCGCCTTCCCCCTGGTTGGCCAGCTGACGCCCTTCCTCAGCTGGACCGCCACCTGGCACCACCTGGTGTCGGGCTGGCAGCCGGCCGGGGTGGGCACGACGGCCCCGGCCACCTCGGCCTTCGCCCTGCTGGGCGCCGTGGGCACGGTGTTCCTGGGCGGCATGGGCCTGGTCCAGAAGGTGCTGGTCCTGGGCTGCCTGCCCCTCGGTGCCTTCGGCCTGGTCCGCCTGCTGCGCCCGCTGGCCTCGGCCCGGGCCCGGCTGGCCGGCGCCGTGGCCTATCTGGCCCTGGCCCTGGTCTACGACGCCCTGGCCCAGGGCCGGTGGGACGGCATGGTGGCCTACGCCGTGGTCCCCTTCGTGCTGGTCCGCTTGGCCCGGATCTCCGGCCTGGCCCCCTACTCGGTGGCTCCGGACGGGGCCGACCGGTGGACCGGGGTGGTCCGGCCGGTGCTGGCCCTCGGCGTCATCGAGGCCGTGGCCGTGGCCCTGGCCCCGGCGGTGGCCCCGGCGACCCTGGTCTGCGCACTGGGCATCGTGGCCGGTTCGCTCCTGGTCGGAGGGTGGCGGGGCGCCGTGCGGGCCCTGGCCGGGGCGGTCGCGGCCATCGTCGTGGCCCTGGTGCTGCTGGCGCCGTGGGTGATCGGCACCCTGGCCGCCGGGCACCAGGCGGTGGGCGTGTTCGGGCTGACCAGCGCGCCGTGGTCGGCCCCCAGCTTCGCCGACCTGGTGCGCTTCGCCGTCGGTCCGGTCGGCGCCTCGCCGCTGAGTTGGCTGCTGATCGCCGCCGCCGTGCTCCCGCTGCTCATCGGTCGCCAGCTCCGGCTGGCCTGGGCCGGACGACTGTGGATGGTGGCCCTCATGAGCTGGGTGCTGGCCTGGGCGGTCGGTCGGGGGTGGACGGCGCCGTTCTCGCCGTCGGTCACCGTCGTGCTGGTGCCGGCGGCCGTCGCCATGGCCGCCTGCGTGGGCCTGGGCGTGGCCGCCTTCGAGGCCGACCTCTCGGGGTACCGCTTCGGCTGGCGCCAGCTCGTCTCGGCGGCGGCGGTGGCCGCCCTGGTGATCGGCATGATCCCGGTGGTGGTCGACGCCCGGGGCGGCCGGTGGGGCCTGCCCGGCACGGGCTACGCCGACGCCCTGTCGTTCCTCTCGGCCGCCCCGGCCGGGTCGGGCCAGGCCACCGTGGGCGGGTACCGGGTGCTGTGGCTGGGCGATCCGCGGGCCCTGCCCATCGGCGGGTGGTCGGTCGATCCCGGCCTGGCCTACGCCACGTCGGAGAACGGGACCCCCAATGCCCTCGACCTGTGGGCGCCGGCCGGGTCCGGTCCGGCGTCCACGCTGGCCCGGGCGGTGACCCTGGCCCAGGACGGCCGGACCGTCCACCTGGGTCGCCTGCTGGCCCCGAGCGGCGTGCGCTACGTCGTGGTGGTCGAGTCCACCGCCCCCCAGGTGCCCGGGGTCCAGTCGCCGCCCACCTACCCGGCGGCCCCCAGCCTGATCGGCGCCCTGAGTGCCCAGCAGGACCTGGCCCCGGTGGGCGGGGGGCCCCAGAGCGGGTTCTTCGTCTACCTCAACACCGACGCCCTGACCGAGCGGGCGGCCCGGCTCTCGGGCCCGGTGACCACCGGCGCCGGCGCCCCCTCGGCCACCTGGCCCACCGCCGCCGACCTGGCCGGATGGCACCCGGTGCTCCCGGGCCCGGCCGGCCGGGGTGCCTTCTCGGGCCTGGTCCCGGCGGGCACCGTCTACGCCGCCTACGCCCCGGGGGGCCGGGTCAGCCTGCGGGTCGGCGGGCGCACGATCCGGTCGACCCCGGCCTTCGGGTGGGCCGCCCAGTTCCCGCACCAGCCCGGTGGATCGGCGACCCTGTGGGTCGCCGGGTCGCTCCTGGTGCCCCTGTCGGTCGTCGTGCAGATCATCGTGTGGGTGATCGTGGCCGCCCTGCTGGTGGGCCGCCGGCGCTGGTTGGGCCGGCGGCGGCGCCGACCCGACGGCACCGGCCCGGCCCACGAGCCGGATGACGATCCGGGTGACGAGGCGGCGCTCGAGCCGGCGGTGGCGGGCGCGGCGGCGCCACGGCGCCGGTGGGCCCCGCCCGGTGCCGACCCGGTGCCCGGCCCGGGGGAGGAGCGGTGAGCAGCCCGCCGGCCCGCCGGACCCGGGCCGTGCCCCGGCTGCCCATCCTCATCGTGGCGGTGGTGGTGATCGTGGTGGCCGTCCTGGTCGACACCAGGGTGTCGCGGCCCGTGCCGGCGGGCTCCCCGGCCCCCGCCGGGGCGCTGGCCGCACCGTCGTCGGCCGAGTCGTCCAGCTGGTACTGCGCCGGCGCTCCGGGGACGCCCGGCGGTCCGGCGGTCCAGCGCCTCTACCTGGCCAACACCACCTCGGCCCCGGTGGACGGGCTGATGACGGTGGTCAACAGCGCCGGGCTCACCACCACCGCCCCGGTGACCGTGCCGGCCCGGGGCCAGCTGGTGGCCGTGCCCCAGAACGTGCTCACCGGCCCGTGGCTGGCCGAGCAGGTCGACCTGGACGGCGGCGGGGTGACCGTGACCGAGGCGGTGGCCGGGGACGGCGGGTGGTCGGTGGCCCCGTGCGCCAGCAGCCCCTCGTCCTCGTGGTACTTCGCCGCCGGGTCGACCGCCGGGGCCAGCCAGCAGTACCTGTCGCTGTTCAACCCGACCAGCACCGCCGTGGTCGTCGACCTCACCTTCGTGACCAGCGGCGGGGTGACCCAGCCGGCCCCCTTCGAAGGGGTGGTCGTGGCCCCCGGGCACCTGGCCGTCGAGCCGGTCAACATCTACGTGCAGAACGAGCAGACGGTGGCCACCATCGTCCAGGCCCGCTCCGGTCGCCTGGTGGTCGGCCAGCTCCGGATCGTGGCCTCGGGGTCGGCGCAGGGCCTGTCCCTCCTGAGCGGGTCGCCCAGCCCGGCTCCGGCATGGGCGGTGGCCCGATCGGTGGACGTGAGCGGCGGCATCACCGCTTTCCAGATCCTGAACCCGACCACCCAGACCGAAACCGTCACCGTGAACGTGCGGGCGGTCACCGGCCCCCTGGCCCCGCTGGTCCAGCAGGTGGGCCCCGACGCCACCTGGTCCCTCTCGGCGTCGGCCACCTCGCGGATCCCGGCCAACGTGGACTATGCCACCCGGATCACCAGCACCGGGGGCCCGGGAGTGGTGGTCGACCGGACCGTGCTGGCCCCCGCCGGCTCGGCCGCCCCCCAGCTGGGCACGGTGACCGGCACCGTCACCTCATCGACCGCGGCCAGCCCGTCCCGACGGTGGCTGCTGGCGGCCCCGGGCACCCCGGCCGGCGCGGCCCAGGCCGGTGCGGCCCCGCTGGCCCTCGGGCTCGAGAACCCCGGGCGGTCCCCGGTCACGGTGTCGGTGTCGGCCATGACGGCGGCCGGTCTCGTGCCCCTGCCCGGCGTCGGGCCGATCACCCTCGTCCCGGGAGGCTTCACCGTCATCGGCCAGGCGCCACTGACCGGGGCGGCCGCCGACCCGCTGATGGTGACCGGGAGCGGCCCGGTGGTCGTCCTGGAAGACCTGATCCCGGCCGGCGTGGCCGGGGTGGTGAGCCAGCCGGCGATCCCCCTGGCCGGGTGATCGGCCCGGACCGTCCGAGGGAGGAGCCGGCCCCAGGTCCGGTGGCCCGAGGTCCGGTGCCTGTGAGCTCGGTCACCCGGGACTCCGTGGCCCGAGGTTCAGCATGCCCCGAGGTCCCGAGGTTCAGCATGCCCCGAGGTTCAGCATGCCCCGAGGTTCAGTGGTTGGTGCCGGATCCGGTGTCGGGGGGATCGGTGGGCCACGTGGGCGGGGGCCAGGGGGCCGGCGGGGCCCAGGGCTGGCCTCCGGCCGGGCTGCCCGGCGGGGGCCAGGGGGCGGCCGGTGGCGCCTGGCCCGACCCCGGGGGTGGCCAGGGGGCGGTCGGAGGTTCGGCCGGCGGAGACGCCGGCCCTGACGGCCCCCCCGGACCTGGAGCGGCTCCGGGGCCTGAAGCGGGTCCCGGGCCTGAGCCGGCTCCCGGGCCGGTGCTGTCGTCGGCCACCGGCGGGGCACCGTTCCCCACGGCCGCCGCCGCCCCGTTCTCCCGGCTGCCGTTCTTCCCGTTGCTGGTGCCGTTCAAGAAGTGGGGGACCATCTTGGCCCCGTTCTGGTGCACGGGCTGGCCGTAGGCCTCGTCGACCAGCCGGCCGACCGACTCGCCGTTCACCGTCTCTTGGGCCAGGAGCTCGTGAGCCAGGGCGTCGAGGCCGCCCCGGTGCCGGGTCAGCATCTCCATGGCCCGCTCCTCCTGCTCGCGCAGGATGCGCTCGACCTCGTCGTCGATCACCCGGCTGGTGTCCTCCGAGTAGTCCCGGGTGTGCATCAGGTCCTCGCCCAAGAAGACCTGGCCCTGAGACCCCCAGGCCATGGGCCCGATCTCCTCGCTCATGCCCCACTCGCGGACCATCTTGCGGGCCAGCTCGGTGTTGCCCACCAGGTCGTTGGCCGCCCCGGTGGACAGGTCGCCGTAGATGATGAGCTCGGCCACCCGCCCACCCATCCGCACGCACAGCGAGTCCTCGATGTGGTGCCGGGGGTAGATGTGACGCTCCTCCATGGGCAGCTGCTGGGTCACTCCGAGGGCCATGCCGGTGGGCAGGATGGTCACCTTGTGCACCGGGTCGGCGTTCTCGAGGACGTAGGCCAGGACGGCGTGGCCGGCCTCGTGGTAGGCCACCCGCTCCTTCTCGGCGTCCGAGAGGACCAGGCTCTCCCGGCGCTGCCCCATGAGCACCCGGTCCCGGGCCGACTCGAAGTCGGCCATGGCGATGGTCACGCTGCCCCGCCGCACGGCGTGGAGGGCGGCCTCGTTCACCAGGTTGGCCAGATCGGCACCGCTCATGCCGGGCGTGCCCCGGGCCACCACCTCGAGGTTGACGTCGGGGTCCATGCGCTTGCCCCGGCAGTGCACCTGGAGGATGGGCAGCCGCTCCTCGAGGTCGGGCAGGGGCACCACGATCTGGCGGTCGAAGCGTCCGGGCCGCAGGAGCGCCGGGTCCAAGATGTCGGGTCGGTTGGTGGCGGCGATGATCACCACGCCCTCGGCCGGGTCGAAGCCGTCCATCTCCGAGAGCATCTGGTTGAGGGTCTGCTCACGCTCGTCGTGGCCACCCCCCAGGCCGGCGCCGCGCTTGCGGCCGATGGAGTCGATCTCGTCGACGAAGACGATGGCCGGGGCCTGCTTGCGGGCCGTCTGGAACAGGTCGCGGACCCGGCTGGCCCCCACGCCCACGAACATCTCCATGAAGTCCGAGCCGCTGACCGAGAGGAACGGCACGCCGGCCTCACCGGCCACCGCCCGGGCCAGCAGGGTCTTGCCGGTGCCCGGCGGCCCGACCAGCAGCACGCCCTTGGGGATCTTGGCGCCGATGTCCTTGAACCGGGCCGGCGTCTTCAAGAAGTCGACGACTTCGGAGATCTCCTGCTTGACCCCGTTGTAGCCGGCCACGTCACTGAACGTGGTGGAGGGCCGGTCGGCGGTGAACAGCCGGGCCTTGGACCGGCCGATGGACATGATCCCCGACATCTGCCCTCGGGCCTGTCTGGAGACCCAGTAGAACATCCCGACGATCAGCAGGATGAAGAAGATGTAGGGCAGCCAGGTCGAGAGGCCCGGCCCGGGGTTGTTGGCATTGACCTCCACCCCGTGGGACCGCATGGTCTCGATGTCGGCCTGCAGGGGCGGGTTGAGCCCGGTGGTGGTGTAGGACGTGCCGTCCTTGAGCTTCCCGGTGATCACCCCCGAGCTGTTGTCGATGGTGGCCGTCGACACCTGGTTGGCCTTCACGTCGGCCATGAAGGCCGAGTACGAGATGGACTTGGCGGTGGTGCGCGGGATGAGGTTGGGGATGACCAGCACGGCCAGCACGGCCAGGATGAGGATCGTCCAGATCCAGCGCCAGCTCTGGTCGTTGCCCGGCGTGGCAGGCTGGTTGTTCCCGCCCTGGCCGGGCGGACGCGATTGTGGGCTGTTGGGCCGTTGCGGGCTCACCGACCCATGCTATGCGCCGCCTCCGATGTCCGGGTACCGGGCCGGGGCGCCCGGATCGGAGGTCGACGGGCCGCCAGGCTGGTCCACGGGCGCCGGCGGCGCCCCCTGGCCGGCCCGGACCCGGCGGTAACGTGTCGCCGATGAGCGAGTCCGGCGACATCCGGCCGAGCGTCGCCGGGGCTCAGGTCGAGGGATCTGACCCGGCAACGCCCGACGCGTGGCCCCTGGTCCCGGTGCCGGTGACCCGGGGCGACGGCGGCATGTGGATCTTCTTCGCGCTGCTCGGGTTCCTGGGCGGCCAGATCATGGGCCTGGTGGTCACGGCCATCGTCGGCGCGGCGCTGGGCCAGGGCAACC
>Ga0181519_10005183_pt1 | contig 10452 bp, 1 predicted proteins | sample PEATcosm2014_Bin_26_FD_121102 | JGI IMG/M metagenome (GOLD analysis project Ga0181519, IMG submission 121102) | Peatland microbial communities from MTU Mesocosm Facility, Houghton, MI, USA - PEATcosm2014_Bin02_10_metaG | ecosystem: Environmental > Terrestrial > Soil > Wetlands > Peat | place...
AGCCGCGCGATCTGGTAGTGCACGGGAGCGCGCTCCTTGGGCCGGCGCCCACCGAAGGCGTCGATCATCGCCTGCAGGATCGCCCTGGCCTCGTCGAACCGCGTGGCGCCCGCGAGGGCTCCCGCCAGCTGGAGGCGCACCGAGGGATCTTGCTGGGCGAGGTCGCTCGCCTGCTCGAGGAGCGGGATCGCCAGATCGGGTCGCGCGCACCGGTCGTTGAAGAGGCCCGCGGCCTCGAGCAGCCGGGCGAGCCTTCCGGCCTTGTCGGGCGCGTGCGCCGCGGCCGAGGCGATGAGCTTGCCGAGGCGCTCCCAGTCCTGCTGTTCGCGGTACAGCGTCGAGAGCCGCTGCCGCAGCGGCTCGGCGTCGGGCATGCTCGTGAGCGCGAGCTCGAGGCGCTCGGCGGCGCGCTCTGTCTGGCCCGAGCGCACGAGGGCCTCGGCGAGGCGCAGCGTCGCCGGGCCGCGCGCCTCCGGGGGTGCCACCTCGACGAGGCGCTCGAGCCAGGTCGCCGCGGCGGCGGGATCGCCTCGCGACGACGTGAGCTTCGCGAGCGCGTTCAGCGACGACACCCGCGGTTCGAGCGCGACGACGCGCGCGTGGTACGTCTCGGCGGCGAGTGCGTCACGCTGCTTGTCCTGCGCAACCCCGGCCGCGCGGGACCACAGCTCGGCAGCGCGTGCGGTCTCGCCGCGCTCCTCGGCGCGCGCGGCCTGCTCGCTCAGGAGCTCGCGGAGCTCGCTCAGCTTCCCCTCGGCGTCGAGGACGCCCGCGAGCGCCTCCACCGTCGCCTCGTGCCACGGCTCCTCGGCCAGGTTGGCTCGGAGCGCGTCCACGGCGCGCACGGACTCGCCGAGCGACACCAGGAGGTGAGCCGCCTCGAGGCGCAGCGAGAGCCGCAGCTCGGGCGGCACGCCCGACGCGATCTGTCGCTCGCGCAGGATGAGCAGGTCCGCGGTTCGCCCGTGCGCCCGGTACATCGACGCGAGGGCATCGATCGCTTCGGTGTCGCCCGGCAGATCGTCGAGAAGCGCGAGGTACAGACGGATCGCGCGCTCGTGATCGTTCAGGCCGCCTTCGGAGACGCGCGCGGCCTGGCGACGCAACGAGAGGCGCACCTCGGCGGAGAAGGGCAGGGTGTCTCCCGCGACGAGCACGTCGACCTGGCGGGCTGGATCGCCCTCCTGGGCGTAGAGCTCGGCCAGGCTCTCGACGGCCCAGCGCGCGAAGGCCGGAGCCTCGACCGCGGCGGCTTCGTTCGCGTGCTCGCCGCCCACCCAGACCGAGCGCGCGAGCGACAGCAGGTCGACGAGGATCGAGATCGAAAGGGAGCGGTCGCCGACCGAGTCCCGCGCCACCTCGGCGGCCTCGCGGAGCAGCGTGAGGCTGTCGCCGGTGATCCCGGTGGCCCCGATCGCCCGCGCCAGGCGTTGCAGCGTCTCGACGAGCACGCGGTCCCGCCGGGGTCGCTGCAGTTCCGCGAGCGAGCGCAGGAGCTCGACGTTGGCCGGATCGTGCACGAGCGCGCGGATGGTCGCAGTCTCCGCAGACGCCACGTCGGCCAGGCGCTCGCGGTACCAGCGCGCCACGCCCGCTTCGATGTCGCGCGCACCGGGCCCCGACAGCCCCACGAGCCCGCAGGCCTCCGAGAGCTCCTTCGCCGCGCTCGCCCATGCGCCAGTGGTCTCGGCGGAGGCCTCGTAGGCCTGCAGCAGCTCCGGGACCGAAGCGACGTTCGTCGCGGCCAGGTCGGCCACGACCTGCGCCGCGATCTCCCAGCGCCCCAGACGCCCGGCGACGCGCACTGCGGCGCAACCGGCCGGCAGGTCGGCGGCGTCGCGCACGACCTGCAGGTACTCGTCGAGCGCGCGCTTCGGGTCGTCCAGCCTCACCTCGAGCACCTGCCCCATGGCCGCGCGCAGCCGGGCGACGAGGCGGGGATCGGAGCGGGCGGCGCCGTCGATCGCGTCCCGGTACGTCGCGACGAGCGCGTCCCAGGCGCTGGCGGCCTCGGCGAGGCGCGCAGTCTCGCTGCCCGTGCGCTCGTCTCCGGGCGAAAGGACGAAGGCGCGGCGCATCGCCTCGAACGCCAGGCCCGCGTCCTCGGCGCGCTTCTCGGAGATCTCGGCCGCCTCGGACAGAACGTCGATGCGCTCGGCGTCCGAGCGCGCCGCGAGCAGGCGGTGCGGGGTCAGCTCGAGCACCGCGCGCCAGTCGTCGCGGATCCGCAGGGCCTTGAGCAGCACGACGAGGGCCGCAGCACGGTGAGCCTCCTGTCCCGCGAGGGAGAGCAGCCCCGCGCGGGCTCCCGCGCTCGACGGGTCGGCCTCGAGGGCGCGCTCGTAGGTCGCCACGGCCTCGCCGCCGGCGTCGAGCTCCTCGCGCTGCACGTCGCCGAGCTGGCGGAGGAACTCTCCGCGGGTGACCTCGTCGTCGGTGCGCCGCGCGCGCCGCGCGAGCAGCTCGGCCAGATCCTTCCAGCCCCGCGTGGCGCGAAGCAGCGTCGCGAGGGCGAGCGCCGCATCGTCGGCCTCGCCGAAGTCGCGCTCGATGGCGTGCCAGGCTTCGATCGCTTCGGGTAGCCGCCCCAGTGTCTCGCCCAGCAGCTTCGCGGTGCGGACCCGGTCGGCGCGGCGCTTGTCGTCGCTCGTCGCCGCCCTGGCGCGGATCGCGAGGACCTCGACGAGGCGCGCGTGGTGGCCTTCCCGGTCGAGCAGGTCGACCAGGCCGTCGAGCGCCTCCACGTCGCCCTCGTCGCCGGCGAGGACGCGCTCCCAGAGCTCGATGGACCGCCCCGGCTGACCCAGCTGCAGCGCCAGGTGAGCCGCGCGGCCGAGCGCCTGCCGCCGTGCCTCGGGCGCCTTCTCCACCCGGGCGATCCGCTCGAGCACGCCCAGGCGCTCCTCGTTTCGCCCCGCGGTCTCGAGCAGGGGAGCCAGGCGGGCTGCCGCGGAAAGCACGTCCGCATCGCGCGCGGCCTCGGCCTCGAGGACGGAGGTGAACAACGCGATCGCCCCGGCCGCGTCGACGATGCGGTCGGCGCGCACCTCGGCCGCCTGCATCGTGAGCGCGATGCGCCGGTCGGCCTCGTTGCATGCATCGGCGGCGGCGGAGAGCAGGTCGGCGAGCCGCTCGAAGCGCCCCATGCGCTCGGCGAGCTCCACGAGCTTGGCGCGGTTCGGATCGCTGTCCGGATCCAGGATCATCGCCGCGCCGATCTGCTCGAGCGCGTTCGCGTGATCGCCGAGCTTCTCGTAGAGTTCTCCGATCTGCGTGTGGCGGCGCACGCGCTCCTTCGCGGAGCGGACCGTCTCGAGCTCGACGAGGAGCATGCGGGCCAGGTCGGCGTCGCGGCCGATCTGCGTGTAGTGCTCGCGCAGCCACGCGGCGGTGCGCTGTCGCACGGAGCCCTTCGAGGACGGTGGCGCCTCGGACTTGCGCGACTTGCGCGGGCGCGCCGCCGAGCCGCTGCCCGGCGGCATGGTCGAGCGCCTCGGGTCGGGCTGCGGCGGCGACGCCGCGAGGATGGCCTCGAGCAGCGCCCACAGGTCCATCTCTGCGCCGTTCGCACCCTCCTCGGGGTGCTGCAGCAGCGGCTCGATGATCTCCAGGGCCTGTCCGGGATCGCCCAGCTCCTCGAGCCAGAGCACCGCGATGCGCGTGCGGGCGCGGCGCGCCTCGTCTCGCTTGAAGGCCGGCAGCCGCGCGGCCAGGAGCGCGACCAGCTCGCGGTGCCGACCCTGGCGCTCGTAGAGCCGCTCGAGCGAGCTCACGAGCTTCGGATCACCGGGGCGCAGCTCGTGCAGCTGCTCCAGGTACTGGATGGCGCGGTCGGGTCGGTCTGCGAAGTCCTTCGCGGTCTGCGCGGCTTCCTCGAGCAGCATGGCACGCTTGCTCTTGGAGGCGTGGTCGAGCGCGCGATCGTAGAGCGCGAACAGATCGTCCCAGCGCTCCGCGGAGTCGAGCAGCAGCTTGAGGCGGTCGAACGCCCAGTCGGCTGCCGGATCGAGCTCGAGGACGCGCTCGAGGATCCGCACCACGCGGGCCGGATCTTCGAACCACTCCTCGTAGAACTGCACGGCGCGCTCGCCGATGGAAAGCGCCTGATCCCGCGACAGCGATCGCGCGAGCACCTCGCCGTAGAGGGCGGCAACCTCGTCGGCCCGCTTGAGGGTGCGCGCGAGCTCCTCGGCGCGATCCCACAGGGGCGGGACCTCGGGCATCTCGCGCGTGGCGCGCAGGGCGACGACGAGGGCGGCCTCGTCGTCGCCGCGGCCGCGCAGCTGATCGCAGAGCCGCTCGAACCAGCCCCGGCGCGCGCCGCTGTCGTCGGTGTCGGCGGGCGCGTCGAGCAGGCGCGTGAGGATCTGCTCCTTGACCTCGGCGTCGTCGCTCGCGTCGCACGCCTGCTCGAGCATGGCGATCGCTCCGGCCCGCGTCGCGCGGTGCGCGAGCAGCTGCGACGCCAGGGCTCGCGCCGAAGCGTCGCTGGGCGTCTCCTGCAGCACCGGGCGCAGCGCGTCGAGCGCGTCCTGCCAGCGGGTCGTGCGCGACAAGAGGACCTGGGCAATCTCAAGCTCGATGGCCACGCGCGAGGGGCCCTGGGCGCGATCACGCCGGCCTCGCAGCGCCTCGAGCGCCTCGTCGGTGTCGCCCGTCGCGAGCGCGAGGCGTGCGACCGAGGTGAGGGCCGTATCGGAGTCGGCGTCGAGCGAGAGCACGCGCCGGTGCAGCGCGAGGGCGTGGACGGGGTCCGCGAAGACCTCCTCCTCGGCGCGCGCCCAGTCGAGCAGGCGCCTCGTGCGCTCTTCCTCGGGAGCGTGCTCGGTCCGCCACTCGAGCAGCCACCTGCGGTCCGCTCGCCTCCGCGGAGAGTCCGGATCGCGCTCGACGAGGGTGTCGAAGGCGGCGAGCGCCTGGGCGTGCAGCGCCGCGTCGGCCCTCGCGTCCGAGAGCACGGCGCGGTACACGCGCGCGGCGTCGTCGGCGTGCTGCGGCTGGCTGGCCAGGGCGCGGGCGCGCGCAAGCAGGAGCTGAGCGCGCTGATCGCCGGTGAGCGCCCGGCCCTCCTCCAGGCGCGCGACGGCCTCGTCGACGGCGCGCTCGAAGGCGTCGACCGCGCCGGCTGCGACGCTCAGCGTCTCGAACGTCGCCAGCACGTCGGCGCGCGTGGGGGCGAGGTTGAACGCGAGCTCCGCGTTGCGCGCAGCCGCCTCGGGCTCGCCCAGGTGCGTGGACTGAACGCCCGCGGCCCGCAGCAAGAGGTCTACCCGCTCCGCGTCGTCGCTGCTCTGCTCGACCAGCGATCCGTAGAGGGGGGGCAGGTCCTTCCACAGCTCGGCGCGCTCGCAGAGCGCGACCAGGTGGACCGTGAGCTCGCGATCGTCCGGAGCCACGCGGCGCGCGCGGCCGAACATGCGGCGCGCCACCTCGTCGTCGCCCGCCTCCTGCGCGATCGTGCCGGCGCGCTTCCAGGCGCCGGCCGCGCTCTCGAGATCGCCGCGGCGCTTCTGGTCGAGCTCTCCGAGCCGGTCGAGCCACGTCACCTGCTCGCGCGGATCCTGGGTCATCTCGGCGCGGCGCAGCAGCGTCGCGCGGGCGAGATCGGCGTCGCCCAGCTTGTCGGCGGCGCGCTCGACGGCGTCGAGGTGCTCTGCCGACAGGTGCGGGTCCTCGAGCAGGCGCGCGCACTGCGCTCGCGCGCGCGCCTCGTCGCCCTGGGATGCGGCCAGCTCGGCGAGCGTGGCGCGCGTGGTCCTCGCGGCGTCTCCGTCGACGCGCTCGAGCCGCGCCTCGAGCAGCGCGGTGAGCTCGCTCCAGAGACCGGTCTCGGCGTACAGCTCGGCCAGCGCGGAGTGCGCGTCCGCGTCGTCGACGTCGTCGTGGAGCGCCTGCCGGTACGTCCGGATGGCGGCCACCTGGTCGTGCAGGTCGGAGCGCTCGATCGCGCCGATGCGGTGCAGGAGCTCGCGGCGCCGGCCCGCCCCCGCGCCGTCGAGCGCGGCCCGGTACAGCGCGATGCGCTCGGCCGGGCTGCCCTGATCGCGCAGGAGGTCGTCGATGCGGGACAGGAGCTCCGTCGACTGCGGCTCGAACGCCAGGGCGCGGCGGTACATCGCGATGGCGCCGGGCACGTCGCTGCTCGCGGCCTGCGCGTCGGCGGTGCGCCTCGCGAGATCGCCCAGCTCGGCGCTCGTCACCGGCAGGTCGCCCATGGCCTTGACGAGGATCGCCGCGCGGCGCTTCGGATCCGTGCCCGGCTTCGCGAGGCGGTCGAGGCGCTCGAGCCACTCGCCCAGCGGCTTACTCGCGGCCACGGCCTCGGCCAGGGCCTTGCCCGCGATCTCCGTGGCGTGCGCGGCTTCGGCCGGGCCCGCGCCCTCGGCGAGCCCCGCGGCCTCGCGTAGCGCCGCGAGCCGCTCGTCGACGTCGCCGCCCAGGCCCCCGCGCAGCTCGAGGACCTTGATGAGCGGCGCCGTGGCGCCCTCGCGCCTGTAGATCGGCTCGAGCACGCGTGCGGCCTCGAGCCGGTGGTCGCCCGCGGCCGTGAGCTTCTCGAGCGCGCCGCGCGCGATCTTGTCGGTGGCCTCCGACGCGAGCGCCGCGGCGAACGCGGTGATGGCGCCCCCGGCGTCGCGCAGGCGCTGCAGCCTCACGTTGCCCAGGCGCGACATGATCGCCGCGTGCTCGGCGCCGGCGAGGAACCCCGCCTCGCCCTCGAGCGTGGTGCACAGCTCGGCCCAGCGGTGCTGCGCCTCGAGCAGCGGGACGAGCATGGCGTGGACGTCGCGCGCCGGGCCGAAGCGCTCGACGATCGCGAGGCACGACGCGATCGCTGCGGCCGCGTCCTTCGCGTCCTTCGAGCGCACGCCCGCCGCGCGCATCATCAGCTCGCGCGCGACGCCCGCGTCGGCCGTGTCCCGCGCTTGCTCCTCGAGCAGGCGCGCGTGCTTGAGGGGATCGCCGCTCGACTCGTACAGCGGGGCCAGCGCCGCGAGCGCCTTGGGCCTCGCGCTCGTCGACAGCAGCCGCTCGTAGGCCGCGATGGCCCGGGGCATGTCCTGCGCCGCCGCCGCGAGATCGGCGAGCTTCTCGTCGGCCTCGCGCCGCGCCTCGACGTCGGGCTCCAGCACGGCGAGCTTCTCGAGCACGTCGCAGAGCGCCTTCTTGTCCTTCTCGCCCTCGAGGATCTCGCGCAGCGCGCGTGCGGCCTGGAGCGTCGCGTCGGGCGGCGTGTCGGCCGCCGCGAGCACGCCGGAGAGCATGGCCTTCGCGCGCTTCGCGTCACCTCCACGCAGAAGGACCTCGCCCAGCTGCGTGCTCGCGCGCGCCTTGGTGGCTGGCTCCTTCACCGTCGCGACGACGCGCCCCAGCGCCTTCGCCGCATCGACCCACTTGCCCAGCTTGCCGGCCACGGCGACGTAGCGGGCGCGCAGTTCGTCGTCGTTGCCGTCGATCGCGAGCGCCTGCTCGTAGGACTCGAAGGCGCCCTTGTCGTCGCCCATCCGCTCGGCCTTGAGGTTGGCCAGGCGCCCGAGCAAGGCGGCGCGCTTGGGACCGCGCGTGCTCTCGAGCTCGATGCTGAGGAACCGGACGATCTCCTGCGGCGTGCCCGAGACCTCGTACGCCTGCGACAGCGCCGCGGCGGCCCGGCCCGCGAGGCCCTTGATGACCACGAGCTTCTGCGCCACGCGCCGCGCGTCCTCGTTCGTGGGCTCCAGGGCGAGCAGCTGCTCGACGTGCGGCATCGCGCGCTCGGGCTCGTGGAGCTTGTCGGCGTACAGCTCGATGATGCGCACCAGGAGGGCCCGCCGCGCGTCGCCCTCGGGCGGGGGCTCGGCCGTCAGGGCCTGCTCCTGCAGGCGCACCACGTCGCGCAGGCGGTTGGTCTTGAGATAGAGGACCTCGAGCCCCTCGCGGATCTCGACGTCGCCGGGCTCGAGCCGCGACGCCTGCTGCAAGAGCTCGATGACCTTCTCGTCCGCGCCGCCGCTCTCGGCCAGCAGCACGGCAGCCTGCTTGAGCATCGGAGCCTGCTCCGCGCGCGGCCGGTGGTGGGATGCCGCCGCGTAGACCTCGGCCAGCTTCTTCGTGTTGCCCGTCTTGCCGAGCAGCTGCTCCAGGCGCTCGAAGGCCGCGGCGTGCATGGGCTGCAGCGCGAGCGCCCGCTCCAGGTACGTGATGGCGCCCAGATCGTCGCCGAACACCTCCGTGAAGAAGCGCGCGGCCTGGAACAGGAACTCGGCGCCCGACGCCGGCGTCGCCATCTTGATGCGCTTGCCCTGCGACACGCTCTCGAACGCGAACGCGAGCTCGCTCATGCGCTCGTCGCGCTTGACCGCAGCATGGAGCTTTTCCCAGGCGCCCTCCGGCAGCACGTTGCGCCCCATGGCCGCGAGTACGGCCTCGAGCAGCGGCTCCTCGTCCTGTAGCTTCGCCTCGAACGTGAAGGCGGCGGGCTGTTGCCCGGACCCCCGTCGAGGCGGCGGTTGTTGCATGGCGGCGGTCTCCTCGCGAGGACCCCGGGGCAAGCGGCACCGCTCGGGAAGGTCGAGAGTATCGGAAGCCCCGAGCCGCGGTCGTAGCTTTTTCGCCGAGCCTGTGCGCGAACCCCAGCAGTCACGCGGCGATCAGGTGCGACGGAGGCATGCGCGGGTGCACCCGAACGGCCCGCGGGCGCGCCCCGACGGCCCTCGGGTGCGCCTCGAGGGCGCACGGGGGCTCCGTACGGGCGAATTGGCACAACCGAGGGGCCCTCGGGTGCACCCGAACGGCGATCAGGTGCACCCGATCGACGCTCGGGTGCTCCGAACGGCGGATCCGGCACAGGAATCCATGGATCTGGCGCAACCGAACGGCGTCGCGGCACAGAGTTTCATCGATCTGGCGCAGGCGAGGGGCCTTCCGGCACAACAATCGCCCGCTCCGGCACACCGATCCGTGGATCTGGCGCAGCCGAGGGGCGATCAGGTGCACCCAACAAGCGATCTGGCACGGAAATCGGCCGACCGGTCGCGCCGGAGAGGCAGCACGGCACGACTTGCCGACGGTCTGGCACACCCGGACGCCCTCGGGGCCCCCCGGCTACCGGCAGCTCTCGGACAGACCCGCGTACACCGTCCCGAGCGCCGTCGGCTGGCCCGTCGCGTCCATGAGCTGTGCGGTCGCGATGTTGCTCGAGCTAAACCACGAGTACCGCGCCACGTGCGGATTGCCCTCGAGGTAGGGCACGGCGGCCTGCATGTACGCCTGCTGCTGGGCCACGGTGCTCGACCCGCTGCAGGCGAACTCCGTGAGCCAGATGGGCTTTCCGAACTGCACGAAGCCCTCGAGGCTGGAGCTGCCGTCGATGTAGCCCTGCAGCGACGGCAAATCGCAATTGTACCAATGCACCGCGATGGAATCGACTTGGCACCCCGTGCACGCGGCCAAGAAGTCCTTCAGCCACGTATACGGATCGGTCACCGATGGATCGCTGCAACCGGACGTATTCGTCGAGCTGCCGCAGAAGTTGACCGCTGGCGACACGAGCGGAATTGCCAGGGGCTTGGCGAGGGCTTCGACCTGCGGCCAGTCAGCCGCGGCTTGCTGCGGGGTGAGGTTGGACTGGCCCTTGAAGTTGGGCTCGTTGAAGCCGAGCAGATAGCGCGAACTCGAAGGGATGGGACCGCCGAGGCTCGCACTGCCCCAGATCATCGGCACGAACTCGATGCCCAACGCGGCTCCGGTCCCTCGATTGGACCAGTTGTACCACCAGCTGACGCCGGGCACGGTCGCGGCGGGTACGAACGCGGAGGAAGGAGGGGTGTTCGTGGCGATTCCTCGCTTGCACGGTGGTCCGCCGTCGCCCGAAAGCGCGCCGGAGTCTGCCGCCGCAACGCCACCCTCGTGCGTCATTCCCGCACCGGTGTCCCCATCGCCGCCACCGGTCGGTCCGTCTGGGCGAGCGGATGAGTCGTTGCCGCCGCCCCCATCGCCGAAGCTGCTCGCGCTCGCATCGGCGGCATTCGCATCGTCCGCCCCGTCGCCGGCGGATCCGCCGCACGCGACGGCAATAGCGCCAGAGGCGATCGCGCTTGCGACGCCGCTCCCCAAACCGACCAGCGGGCACTTCTTGGATGGCAGCATGCGTTCACCCCGGTAGCCTGAGCGCCAGAACAGACGCCGCCGTGGCCGACGGGATCGATCCCGGTAGGTTCGGCAGCAGCCCCTCGATGGACGTAGGGATGTTCTTCGGGTGCACGAGCGCGAGCTGCACGGTGCGCGACGCTACATCGAGGGCAATGAGGAAGTAGCGGTACCCCGCCTCCGGACGCCGAAAGGCCGCCGAGGGACCGCCGTCGGTGGGCGTCGCCACCGCCCCTGCCGTCGCCGCCGTATCGTTCGTCTTGTCAATGAGGTCTGCCGCTGCCGGCAGCGTGCTCACGTTGCACTTGGGGCCGCAGGGGCCCT
>Ga0181519_10005186_pt1 | contig 10449 bp, 9 predicted proteins | sample PEATcosm2014_Bin_26_FD_121102 | JGI IMG/M metagenome (GOLD analysis project Ga0181519, IMG submission 121102) | Peatland microbial communities from MTU Mesocosm Facility, Houghton, MI, USA - PEATcosm2014_Bin02_10_metaG | ecosystem: Environmental > Terrestrial > Soil > Wetlands > Peat | place...
CGACAACGCTATTTGGCGTCGGCTTCGCGGGGGTGATACTTGTGGTGCGCCGCCTTCAAGTCGGCGATAGTCAGATGCAGATAACGCTCGGTGGTCGTCAGCAGCCGGTGCCCCATGATTTCCTGAACGTGGCGCAAGTTGGCCTGGTTCTGCACCAGATGCGTGGCGACGGTGTGCCGCCAGACGTGGCAGGTGACGTGCTTTTTGATGCCCGCCTTCTCCGCGTATTTTTCGATGGCCGTGGCCATCGTGTTCTTGCTCATTTGCCGCTGGCGGATGGACAGGAACAGGCGGTTGGTCTGGTTCTGGCCGATGAGTTCGGGGCGCACGCCCTTGATGTAGTTTTCCAGGAACGAGCAAGCCAGTTTGGTCAACGGCACAATGCGGTCTTTGGCTCCCTTGCCGCCATTGATGCGCAGCAAGCCTTCCTCAATGTTCACGTTCTCGACGGTCAGGTTCATCAGTTCGCTTTTGCGGACGCCGGTGGCGTAGAGCACTTCCAGCATGGTGCGGTCGCGGTAGCCAACCACGGTTTGCAGGTCGGGCTGCTGCATGATTTTGCGGGACTCCTGCACCGTCAGCACGTTCCGGGGCAGGTAGTCCGGCTCGCGGGCGTAACGCAGGTCTTTAATCGGGCTGCGGGCCAGATAGTTTTCCTCGGCCAAAAATGCGAAGAAGCCTTTGAGTCCGCTCAAGCAGCGGTTTTGCGTGCCCGGTGTGCGCGTCGTTCCCCGGTGGCTCGGTTGCACCATGAGCCACGCAAAAAAATCGTTCACCGTCGCGGCGCTGACGGCCTGCAAGTCGGTTACGCGCGCTTCCTCCAGGTAGCGTTTGAAGTGGCGCAACGTGCCCCGGTTGGTTTTGATGGTGCCAACGGCGAAGTTCAGCAGTTGCAGGTGTTGCAAGTGCCGGTCGGCCAGCACGTCGTAATGCTGCAAGGAAGTGTCCACGGTCATGGCGGTTCTCCTTTCTATTGGTCTGCGCCCTCTGGAATGGGCACAGGGATTTTGAGTTTGTAAAGTGTGTAGGGGTGGCGCAGCCGGGCGTTGACCGGCGGCGGCGCCTGGGTGGTTTCGGTTTTGGGGCCGGCCTTTTGATAGGCCGCCTTCAGGTCGGCGGCGGCCACGCGCGTATAAATCTGCGTCGTCTCAATGCGGCGATGGCCAAGCAACCGCTGCACATAGCGCACGTCGCTGCCGTTGGCGATCATGTGCGTGGCGCACGTGTGCCGCCACGTGTGGGGCGTGATTCGCTTGGTCAGACTGGCGGCCTTGCCGTAGTCGCGCGTCAGGACCATCAACATTTGCCGGATGAGGGGGCGATGCGGGCGAACGCTCGCCAGCCAGAAGGCGCGCTCCTCGCGGTTGTCCGCCGTCCATTTGGAACGCACTTCCTTGAGGTATTCCAGCGCGTAGCGGCACGCCGTCGCGCCCATTGGCACCACGCGGCTTTTGCCGCCTTTGCCCTTGTTGACCTGCACCAGGCCGTTGCGCGCGTCCACGTCGTGGATGGTCAGGGCCGCCATTTCGCCCACGCGCAAACCCGTCGAGTAAAACATTTCCAGCAAGGCCCGGTCGCGGATGCCCCTGGGCGTCTGCGTGTCAGGCTGCTTCAACACGGCCTTGACTTCCGAGAGCGTCAGCACGTTGCGGGGCAGACGGTCGGGCAGCTTGGGCAGCCGCCAGCCCAGGCACGGATTGAGCAAAATGGCGTCGGTGTTCTCCAGGTGGTCGAACAGGCGGCGTATCGCAATCAGGTGAAGGTGAACGCTGTGGATGCAGTATTTGCCCTGGCTCATCAGCCATGCCTGATAGTCGCGGATGTGCTGGCGGCTCACGGCGCGAATGTCGCTCACGCCGATTTCGTCCAGGCGGCCAAAGAACACGTCTATCGCGCGCCGCCGCCCGTCAATGGTGGCCTGGGCCATGCGGCGCACGCGGTGCGCCTCCACGAACCCGGCCAAAACTTTTTGCAGGGATTCACTATACATTTGCCGTGCTCCTTTCACTGCCATTCACCGGATATATTTTCCCCGGCAAAAGGCTCGAAGGGGTCGCGCCGTTGCGCGTCACCCTTGATTTACCGGCCTGCGGCACGGCTTTGACTTCGTGCAAACCGCTCAACGAACCGCCCGCGAAGCTGGTTTTTTTGCCTCGAAGTTCCGTCATTGGCCTCGAAGCCGGTTCACCGGCCACGAGGCCAAGCGTTCCGGCCTCGCGTTGCAACTGCTCCACCGATTTGAGGCCGGTTAAAAAGCGTTGGCCGCTTTCGCCCTGGCCGTCGTATAACAGCCGGTAACGAAACGGCTGGCCTTGTTTGCCCGCCAGCGGCAGCACATATTCCAGTTGCGCCAGTTCGTCCAGATACGTCCGCAACTGATACTCGCTCCATTTGAGCGACTCGCGCAGTTCGCGGCGGCTGAACGTGACGGTTTCGGTTTCCACTTTCTGCCGGGCGGCCTGGCCGGTCACATAATCGAACACCAGCCGCAGCAACTCCTGTCCGGGGCGCGACAGTTCCGACAGGGTTTGGCCAAACAGTTCGGTCGCCAGTTCGTTGGCAATGGCAATGTCGGCCAGCGTGGTTTCGATGTAGTCGCCGCAGAGTTCGTCGTGCTTCCGGTCACGCTGCATTTGATGCAGGAACGTCACGGCTAAAATGAGATTCAGATACTTCGGGTTTTCGCGGCGCACGGCCAGCCGGTCGTCCGCATACGTCAGCAACGGCTCGAACGGATTCACCACCGTCACCGGCGCGAGCAACCGTTGAAAGGCATGATGCCGCTGCGCGATGGCCTCGCGCTCCTGCTTGCGGCGCAGTCCCTCCAGCGTGTGGCCCTGCCGCTGCGCTTCCAAAATTGCCCGCGTCTGCTCCGGCGATTCGTCCACGCTGGTCACGATAAACCGGCTGCGCGTCTCGGCGTCCAAGTCCGGGCGGGTCGTCGTCTGGAACACCGCCGTCGGGCCGTTCACCGTGTTCACCTGGGTCGTCAACTGGCCGGTCATCGGATTTTTCACCGTCGTTTCAATGACCAGTTTTTTCGCGCTGATAAGATTGCGGATGGCGTAGTGCGCCCCTTCCGCCCCAGCCACTTCCTCGACCGCCAGCACTTTATTTTTCAGCGAGTCGGCGTCCTTGTAAAACAACGCCCGGTCGGACAGTGACGTGAGTTTTATCAAGTCCTCGTCGGGACAGAGTTTTAGCAGCGTGTCCTGCAACAGCGATTTGCCCGCCCCGCTGCCCGACAGGATCAGCAACGCCAGCGGGTCGTCCAGCTTGCGGCTGGTCAATATCAGATAGCCAATCAGCTTGTTGGCTTCCTCGCCCACCAGTCCAAGCCGTTCCACGTCGCGTAAAATCTCGCCCGTCAGGTCGGAATGTTGTCCGAGTTTCAACGCCTCGGTTTTTTCCGGCTCGCTGACGGCCGGTTTGGCCGCGACGCTCTGGCTTTGCTCCTGCGTGTGTTTTTCCAGCCGCTCGGTCAGCCGGTTCAAATCGCTTTCGACGACTTCCGCCGCCTCGTGGAACAGGCGCGCCGTTTCCAAAATGAACGCCCGCCGCGAGCGGCTTAAATAAAAATCCACCGTGTCTATGTGAAAGCGTCCAAGCTGGCTCGGCTCGCTGCTCACGGCCTTGATGGTCGCCCGCAACCTCGCCGGACTCGGTCGCTCGACGCCCCGCAACTCATAACGGCGCGCCCCATAGCAGACCGTGACACCCTCCGTCGTGGCCGTCATGGTTTCCTCGCCCAATTTGGCCAGCACGTCGCTCTTGGGCAGCGCCTCGGCGCTCTGGCCGGGCTGCGGCTGCGCCGCCGTCAGCAATGCCTCAAAGTCTTTGGGGCCACGGCTGGCAAAAAATTCGTTCGCGTCCTTCACGCCCTCCGGCCATTGCACCGCTTGAACGCTGGCCACGTTCAACGCGGCCAGCTTTTCCTTTAGCTGTTCGCTCCCGTTTCTTCCGGCCTCGTCGTTGTCCAGACACAACCACGCCTGGCGCGTCGCGCCCTCGCGCAAAAGCTGCTCATGGTCTGCCGTCCAGCCCTGCGCGCCGTAAAGGGCAATCACGTTTTTGAAGCCTGACTGCCACAAGCTCATGGCGTCCAAAATCGCCTCGGCAATGAACACGGTTTTATTTGTCCGGGCGGCATAGTGATTGAACACGCCGCGATGCGGGCCGGGCAGATACAAGTGCCGCGGCTCGGCGTCCGTGATACGCCGTCCATAGATGCCGCAGACGTTGCCCTGGCTGTCGAGGATCGGCACGGTGACGCAGCCGCGAAAGTGTTCCTGGCCGCGAGCGTTGAGCACGCCCAAACTTTTCAAACCCTCCACGATGTCACCGGACGGCGGCAGCACGCCCGGCAATGTCCCGTTGCAGTAACCCGCCTGAAAGCTCGCCAGCATCGTCGGGTCGCTCAAGTGGCGGCTTTTCAAGTAATCCAGCCCCGCCCGGTCTTTGTGCAGCGTCTTGACGTAAAACGTGACGACTCGTTGCAGCAACATCGCCGGATTCAACGGGACACTGGCGGTCGGCGGCGGCTCTGGTGCTTGGGTGGCCGGTGGCGCTGCATTGGCCGGTGGCGCTGCCACTTGTGCCGCAACCTTGACGCCCGGCACGCGGCTTAACAGCTTCAACGCCGCCTCGCGGTCGGTCAGCCCTTCCTTCTTCGCCACGAACTGAATGACGTTGCCGCTCGCGCCACAGGCCGGGCACCGCCACAAGCCCTTGCCGCCCGTCACGCGCAATGAGGGTTTGTGGTCGTCATGGAACGGACACAGGCCAACGTGGTCTTTGCCCGCTTTGCGCAGACGGATGCCGTAGGACTCGACCACGCGCACCAGGTCGGTCGTCCGTTTGATGTGGTCGAAGTCCACTTTCATTTCACGCCCCGCCCTGGCCGGGCCTTGGCCACCGCTTTCAACCGCTGCACTTCCCGCTCGATGAGCGCGCCGGTGTCGTTGACCACTTGCGCCTCCACGACATCATCCTCGCGCCCGCTGTTGCTCAACAGTCGGGCCAGCGTCGTGATGGTGTGGCAGCGGTCGTTCACGGCGTCCTCCCATTCCAGCCAGCGGTCGGACTCGCGCTGAACGGCGGACGGTTTTTTTGTGGTTCTCTTTTTCATTGTGCCGCCTCCAATTTGTCCAGCCACGCTTGCGCTTTTTCCATCTCCGCCAAAAGCATCGCCCCCGCGTGGCTGACCAGTTCGGGTTTCACCAGTTCCGACCGGGGATTTTTGCCGATGGCCTCCAATAACCCGGCCAGCGTCGTGACCGTTTCAAAACAGTCCTGCAACCCGTCCAGGCAGTCCACCTTGCTGGCGGCGGGTTTGGGCGGTTCTGTTTTCATCGCGCCGCCTTTCCAAGCCCGGCCAGCAGTCTGCCAACCTCCGCCAGTTCCCCCTCCATGAAGTAACCGGCGCGCGCCGCCAGCGCGGGCGTCAACTGCTCCGGGTCGGCGCACGCCTCCAGCAACTCGGCCACCATCTCCACGCGCGAGCATCGCTCGTTCAACGCATCGAGGAGAGCCAGCCGGTCGGTTTTGGGTTTGGGTCGCGGCGTCCGCTGGCGCGAACCGCCTTTTTTCCGCGAACCCGTCAAGCGGGATTTGAAAGTTTTTGACATGCCCGATGATTACACAATAGACTGTTATTGATGCAAGTCTATTCCGTAACTTTTTTTCCGCCGGGTTACGCTGGTGACATGGGTCGTCCCGCAAAAACCAAACGCTGCGAGTTCGGCGAGCGGCTGGCCGCCGCCCGGCAACAGTTGGGGCTGTCGCAAGCCCAGGTCGCCGAGAAGCTCGGTGTCACGCAGCAGAGCTACGCCGGTTGGGAACGCCGCGAAACGGCGCTCAAACCGGAACACCTGATTCGGCTCGCCGAGATTCTCAACGTCACGGTGGATTATCTCTTGGGCAAAGAAAACGCCCGCAGACGTGGCGGCGGGCCGGTGGGCAAGGCCCGGCGCGTCTTTGAGGAAGTCAGCAAACTTCCCCGGAACCGGCAGCAACGCATCCTTGGTGTTGTCGAGGACATGCTGACCGCCCAGCAACTCAACCGCCAAGTCAACGGCAACGGCAACGGCGGCTCTTGATTTTCTCTTTAGCTGTTTCGCCGATGACAGCCCGACGCGGCCACGGGCTACGGCCGTTCCCGCAACGGCGCACCGGCTAAAAGAAAATGCGCCAGCATTTTCATGCAGCCCGGCACGGCGGCCAGAGTGCCTAGTGAGCAGGCCAGTGACGTTCGATTGCATGACGTGGCAGCAAAGGTTCGTGCGCCGCTCCGACAGGCCAGCAACCCATTCCTAGAAGCAAAAAAGAAAATCCCATGAGCATCGGACGCGGCCACGAACCACCAAACCACCGGCAACCGTCCGGCGCGATTCCGTTTTCGCTCGCGCAACTGCGCCGTCAGGATTCCGGCAACTGCCGATGCCTGGCTGTGTCAGTCCGGCGATTTTCAATCGGCGGGAAGTGCGACTCGCACCCGACAGCGTTTGATTCATCCAATGATTTTTTGCCCGTCGCGTCTGCGACATTTCATCGAGCAAGGTTCGGTTCACGCGCCAACTTTTTGCGGTGCGCCAGTGAGCGGCGGGCGTGACGGATGCCGGCAAGCTGGCGCGCGCGCTGCCCGGCCAGGGGCGCAGGCCGGATCAGCAGCGAGCGTGACAGCGCAGACGCCTGCCCGGACACAAGACGCAGTTATATTCGATGAACCGGGCCGTCGGACGCGAGGCACGCGAGGAGACGGCGGAGACTCGTGCGCCGGAGGCTCCGCAGAGCGGACACCGGCGCATGAGGCGGCATTGCATATAACTGCTCTTGTGTCCGGGGCAGGGAAGCATCCGGCATGAACGCCGCGAAGTGCTGGCGCAACTTTCTCCGGCGCGTCCGGCGTTACGGCATCGAGCAACCTTGCGACGTTTCCACCGTCAGCGTTTGATGCGTGCCACGGATTTTTTCCGAGCAGCCGTTGCGCTCGGCATTGAGCAGCCTCGTCGCCATTTCGAGGCGGGGTAAGTGTCATGGCTGAAAATTCTCTTTTAAGCCGTTCACTTACGGCTGTCCTGGTTGTGACCTGGCCGGATTTCCGCCGTCAAAACCTCGTCCAAATTTCGGATAAAAATCGAACAAGGCTCGAACGGATTTCGTCCAGGTCTCGTCCAGCTTTCGGATAATTCTCGAACGCAAAATCACCTAACAGCGTTAGACGTAAGGCGTGCGGTCTGGAATGGGGCTTGTTACGGCTGCCCCTTGCTCTGGCAAGGAGAATAGCGTCCTGCGAAAAATTGGCCGCTTCAAGGTGTCGTCACGCTGACATCCTGCCGCACGTCGGCCAGCTTGCCGCCGTCTAAAACTACCCGGCTGAATGAGACCTTCGCTGTCAGGTTCGTCGTCGTGAATGGCTGCGGACTGGTCACTACAAAGTTGAACGTCGTCCCGCTTTTGGGTGCCAACGGTGGCCGCTCCTTCGTGCCGCCAATCACCCATTTCGTGGACTGGCCTGCCATCTTGCCTTGCTCATCGAGGAGAAAGCACACCGCTCGCGCTGACTCTACTTTCGTGGCCAGTTGGTTCGTCAGCGCCAGTGTCACGATGGCTTTCTGGCCGATTACTTTCGGTGGCGCGACTGTCACCGCGAGCTGCGCCGTTGCCAGCATCGGGCAAAGCATCGCAGCGGCTAAAAAGGAAAATTTCACACGTCAGAAGCGTTCGGGCAACGGGTCAGTGTCCAGGTATCGAAGGTAATCGAATGACGGACTCGGATATTTCTTCCGGTAGTTTTCCAAATTGAACCGTATCACTTCAAGGTGACGATCCTCCCAATTAGCCATGTAGCTTGGCAACGATTCGAGAGCATCAGCCAAATCAAAAAGCTGTTCATGTTTCTTTGCCTGCGCCAACAATCGCGCCTCCACCAATCCACGATGCAGGATGAACAAAAATCGGCGCTGAAGTTCTTGTTGTTTCATTTCAATTTCCTCCTGGCGGCGGGACAAGTTTCACTTGGTTTATCGGCACGGTCGGGAGTTGTCCCGGCAACCCAAACGGTTGCAACTGAATGGGGGTCTGAATCGGCGGTTGGATGTTTAAGAAGCGAGTGTCCAATGGAATCTCTGGCTTCGGTGAAAAAAGTTGATTGAGTGGCACGGTCGTTGTCACTGGCGGCTGACCTTCCGTGTAAATGGTCGCAGGAATATCACTCGCGCCAGCTTGAAGCGAAGCAACAGAACGACGCACGCCGTTCTCGATATAATACTGCGGTGCTACCACTGGCGGCGTGGTGCCCGGCTGGAAACTATCTACAGCGCCTGCCGTTAATAGCAGCGCGCCGCCGAGCGTGTTCAATCCCGCCGATGCCCGGTCAACCCCGGAAAGCGTTTGACCGGTTATCAGGTCATACCCTGAAAAGAAGTCATAAGCCGAGGCCGTGGGATTGTAGCGATTGCCAACACCCAAAACACCCGTCACGCCGCCACCTGCCGCGTTGTAATCCGAAACGGCTTGGTTCACATAATAAGAGGGCGTGACGTTGTTTGCCGCCTTGTCGGTAAAATACGAAGCAAATCCCATCAGCCCGGCGAGCGTCGGCGAATCGGTGTTGTCGCCGATGTAATTGAGGATGCTGGAAGCATCACGATATTCCTGGCCATAGGAACCGCCGCTGTAAAGATAACTGCCAACGGCGCTGACTGTCTTTTCAAAACACCTTCCTGTTGGGTCGAATCCATTGATGGGATCACCGCCGCAGAAGGTCATGCCGCTGGCGTCAATTTCATTCCACACGGAGTCATACGTCAGCCAACGCCCGGAAATCGGGTCATACGGTCGCAACCCGACGTTGTAAAATCCGGTGATGTCAGACCAGCGCCCGCGCCAAGCGGAGGCTTGCGCGATGCTGGCACCGTTGGCCAACGGCAAGGGCTGGTAGCCCGGCACGGCTCCGTAGCCGGTGGGTCGGGCGGGATTCCAGGACAACCCGTTGGTGACCACGCCGAGAATGTTCCCGCGAAAATCGCTGACGGTCGGCTCGAACAAATTCAGAATGGGGGAGACCGCATCGAACCCGCCGACGCCATTGAGTCCGCCGTATTTGCCGTTGAGGTCGGGGCCATAAAGTTTCCATTCGGTCGTGCTGCCGTAGTTGACACCGAGTTCCAAGAACTCGACTTGCGGGTCGAAATAGGAATTGATGGTGGTCGGCTGGGAAGTGAAAGCCACGCCATTGGTCACGAGAATGCTCGTGGTGGAAACGCGGCGGTTGAGACCGTCATAGGTCGCCGTCCAGTTGTAACCGGAGTTGCCGGCATCGCGCTCGGTCACGGCGTGCAATCGCCCGCGCGCGTCCCAGGAGAGGGTTTGCGTGCGGTCCACACCGCCGCTGGGATTGCGCCAGACGCGATTGGTGATGTTTCCGGCGGCGTCATAGTTGTCCGTCGCGGCCTGATAGGAGGCGATGTTGGTGAAGGTATTGGTGGCATAGGTCGTGTAGAGACCATTCAGCACCTGGGCGGCCACGGTCAACTGGTGAGTTCCCGGCGCAAGTTGCAGGGGCGCACGCCACTGCATCGAATTGGTGCTGGTGCCGATGGTCGTCACCGGCACTGATTGATTGTCGAGCCACGCATTCAAAGTCACCAGGCCAATGGTATGCCCGTAGGCCGCATAGGAGATCATGGTGTTGGTAGAGGCGCTGACACGCGAGAACGCTCCGGCAAAGCCACTCCACTGCGGGGTCGAGGCTCCGCTTTGCCCGGCGGAAGTCAAAACTCCGGGGCCACTGGCAACGCCGTTATCGTATCCGAACGTGTTTGTCCAAGTGGTTGAGGCATTGACGTTGAGTTGTTCCTGGGTCAATCGGCGGCTGGAATTGGCGTAAGCATAAGCGCGATTATCCATGCCGAAATCCCCCCGCCACAGGGAATGTGACAAGAGCAACCCGTCACCCGACCATGCAAGCGATTCACTCAACACCGCCGAGGAATTGACACTGGTGCTGATGGCCAGCGGACGGCCTTCGCCATCGCGCGAAATGATGCTGGTGGAACGGTTGCCCACGTTGCGACTGGTCAAGAAACCCGCCGTGTTATAGTTGTAACCGCCGCTGCCGGTGGGGTCACTGGCGGCGATCAGACTGCCATCCGCCTGCCAGCCAAAACCGTAACCGGCAGAGCCAAGATTCAGTTGCGTTCGCCGTCCGGCGGCATCCCATGCCTGATTGTCGCTGTAAGCGAACACGCCGTTCACCGATTCAGATGCCAACTGGCCATAGACATCAAACGTGCGCTGCACCGAAACCGCCGGGGCGGTATTGGTGCCGGTAAATTGTTCGGTGATGTTGGTGATAAACCCGCGCGGTTCATATTGCAAAGTCGTCGTCAAGTCCTGTTCCGGCAACGGGCCGGTGTAGGCAAAGCTGGTCGCGTGCAGCCATGAATC
>Ga0181519_10005188_pt1 | contig 10448 bp, 8 predicted proteins | sample PEATcosm2014_Bin_26_FD_121102 | JGI IMG/M metagenome (GOLD analysis project Ga0181519, IMG submission 121102) | Peatland microbial communities from MTU Mesocosm Facility, Houghton, MI, USA - PEATcosm2014_Bin02_10_metaG | ecosystem: Environmental > Terrestrial > Soil > Wetlands > Peat | place...
GCCAGCTCGCCGTCGAGATGATGACCGAGGCGCAGAGCGTCGCGGCCGCTTTCGGCGTGACGATGCGCGTGCCGCTCGAGAAGCGTATCGCCGGCGCCGCCAAGGTCGGCCGCCACAAGACGTCGATGCTGCAGGACGTCGAGGCCGGTCGCGCGCTCGAGATCGACGCATTGCTCGGCGCAGTCGTCGAGCTCGCACGGCTCGCCGGCACCGCGACCCCGCACCTCGACGCGGTCTACGCGCTGACGCGGCTCATGGCCAACGTCGCCGAGGCCGGGCGGCAGGGTGCGGCCGTGCCGCGTCTCGCGGGCGCCACGGCGTGACTCCGGCGACGGCGGCCGACGACCGCTCGCGCGCGGGCCCCCGCCGCGCGACTGTCTTCATTTTCCGGCCGGCTCGTTGCCGGCTTCCCGCGCGCGGCTGACGCGCCATTTCCACGACCCGAGGCACAGCCATGGCTGGCAGAAATTTCCTGTTCGTTCCCGGCCCGTCCAACGTTCCCGACCGCGTCCTGCGGGCGATGACGGTCGCGATGGAGGACCACCGTTCCGCGCGCTTCCCGGAGCTGTCGCTCGCCTGCCTGAAGGGCCTGCAGCGGCTGTTTCGCACCGAGAACGGCACGCCGATGATCTTCCCGTCGTCCGGCACCGGCTGCTGGGAGGCCGCGCTGACCAACTGCCTGAATCCCGGCGACCGGGTGCTGGCCGCGCGCTTCGGCCAGTTCAGCCACCTGTGGATCGACATGTGCCAGCGCCTCGGCTTCGAGGTGGAGCTGCTCGAGGAGGAGTGGGGCACGGGCGCCTCGCCCGAGCGCTATCGCGCCGCCCTCGCCGCCGACAAGGGGCACAGCATCAAGGCCGTGCTCGTCTGCCAGAACGAGACCGCGACCGGCGTCACGAGCGACGTGGCCGCGATCCGCGCGGCGATCGACGAGACCCGCCACCCCGCGCTGCTGTTCGTCGACTCGGTGAGCGCGCTCGCGAGCATCGACTTCCGCATGGACGAGTGGGGCGTCGACGTGTGCGTCAGCGGCTCGCAGAAGGGGCTGATGCTGCCGGCGGGGCTCGGCATCACGTGCGTCAGCGTCCGCGCGCTCGACGCGGCGAAGAGCGCGCGCAGCCGGCGGTGCTACTTCGACTACGCCGACATGGCGCAGGCGCTGCGGACCGGCTACTTCCCGTACACGCCGTCGATCCCGCTGCTGCACGGCCTGCGCGAGTCGCTGACCATGCTGTTCGAGGAGGGCCTCGAGCAGGTATTCACCCGTCACCACTACCTCGCGGCCGGCGCGCGTGCGGCGGTGCAGGACGGCTGGCGCCTCAAGCTCTGCGCGCGCGCGCCGCACTGGCACTCCGATACAGTTTCGGCGGTGATGCTGCCGGAGGGCGTCGACGGCGCGAAGATCATCGCGCACGCATTCCGCCGCTACAATCTCGCGCTCGGCGCCGGGCTGTCCAAGGTCGCCGGCAAGCTGTTCCGCATCGGCCACCTCGGCGACCTCAACGAGCTCATGCTGCTCGGCGCGATCGCCGGCGCCGAGATGGCGATGCTGGATGCCGGCGTCAAGGTCGAGCCGGGCAGCGGCGTCGCGGCCGCCGGCAGCTACTGGCGCGCGCACGCGGCGCCGGCCGGGCTCGCGGGATGAGCGAGCGCATCGTATTCCTCGACCGGGCATCGCTGCCGGTGCGCTTCAGGCAGCCGCGTTGCGGCTCGAGCTACGCCGAGTACCTGGAGACGGGCGCCGAGCAGGTGGTCGAGCGCCTCGCCGGCGCGTCGGTCGCGATCACGAACAAGGTGCCGCTGCGCGCCACGGCGCTCGCGCAGTTGCCGGGCCTGAAGCTGATCGCCGTTGCCGCCACCGGCTACGACTGCGTGGATGTCGCGTATTGCCGCGAACACGGTATCGTCGTCAGCAACATCCGCCAGTACGCCGTCCACACGGTGCCGGAGCACGTGTTCGCGCTCGTGCTCGCGCTCCGCCGCAATCTCGTCGGCTACCGCGCCACGGTCGCCGCCGGCAAGTGGCAGACGGCGCGGCAGTTCTGCGTATTCGATGGCGAGATCCGCGACCTGCACGGCTCGGTGCTCGGCATCGTCGGTCACGGCTCGATCGGCAGCGCCGTCGCGACGATCGGCGCGGCGTTCGGCATGAAGGTGCTGTACTCGACCGATCCCGAGCACCCGACGGCGGACGCGCAGCACCGGCCGCTCGCGGAACTCGTCGCCACGGCCGACGTGCTGACGCTGCACTGCCCGTTGACCGCCGAGACCCGCGGCCTGATCGGCGAGAAGGAGCTGCGCTCGATGAAGCGTGGCGCGATGCTGATCAACACGGCGCGCGGCGGGCTCGTCGACGAGCCGGCGCTCAGGCGCGCGCTGACGGAGGGCTGGATCGGCGGCGCCGGCTTCGACGTGCTGACCAGCGAGCCGCCGCGCGATGGCCACATCCTGCTCGACCTTGATCTGCCGAACTTCATCCTGACGCCGCACGTGGCGTGGGCCTCGGTCGAGGCGATGGAAGGCCTCGCGGACCAGCTGACGGGGAACATCGATGCCTGGGCGGATGGCACGCCGCGCAACGTCGTGACCTGATCGGGCCGGGCGGCGGCCGGCGCGCCCGCCCGCCCGTGGCGGCCGCGGCCCTCAAGTCCCGAGGATCGTGCCGACGCCGACGCCGGCCTCGGCGCAGAACTGCGCCGCGGCCATCTTCTTGCCGTCCTCATGCTTGAGCTTGAGCACCTCGATCTGCCCGCCCTGGCCGGTGACGAACAGACTTTCCGCGCCGATCGACGACACGGCACCGATCTTGCCCTTGACCTGGCCGAAGGTGCGCACGAGGTGCTTGCGGGCGTCGAAGATCTGCAGCTTCTTGCCGTTGAGTGTCGTCCAGGCGCCGGGTGCCGGATTGCAGCCGCGGATGAGGTTGTAGGTGTGCTCGATGAGGTTGTGCCAGTTGATGCGCGCTTCGGCGGCCTGGCACCAGCCTTCGTAGCTGGCCTGTGCTTCGTCCTGCACTACCGCGGTCCCGCGGCCCGCGACGACCAGATCGGCCGCTTCCTGCAGCGCCGCGACTCCCATGGGGAACAGCCGGTCGAAGTACACGCTGCCGAGCGTGTCGTCCGGGCCGATCGGGGTCTCCTTCTGCAGGATGACCGGACCCTCGTCGAGGCCGTCCGTCGGGCGGAAAATGGTGAGCCCGGTCCGGGTGTCGCCGCGGATGATCGGCCAGTTGATGGAACTCGGGCCCCGGTAGCGCGGCAGCAGCGACGGGTGGTACTGGATCATGCCGTGGCGGGGGATCGCGACGAAGTCCTGCGGCACGAACTGCAATACGTAGGCCATGACGCCGATGTCGACGTCGAGGCCGCGCAGCGCCTGCAGCGCCTCCGGCGTCTTCAGCGACGGCAGCTGGAACAGCGTGATCTTCCGCTCCTCGGTCGCGACGCGCAGCGCATCGGGGCGCGCGCCGGGCTTTTCCGGGGCACAGAAGACACCGGCGACCGTGTCGCCGCGAGCGCTGAAGGCCTCGAGGGCCGCCTTGCCGAAGTCCTGCTGTCCGATGATGGCGATGCGCATCGGTCAATCTCCTGGGTCCGCGGCCCGGCGCCGCGCGTGTCATGAAAATCGATGATAGGCCGCGCCGGTGGCCGCGCCCGCAGCCCGCGTACCGGTGAAGCCAGGGTCTTATTGGTGCCTAATGTTTAGCACAGATGCGCGACGGCGGGCGACAAATCCGCCTCTGGCCGCGCGTGCGCCTACGGCGGCGGTGTGGGCGGAATCAGCAGCGACCGGCGCGTCACGAATCGCCGCGGCTCACCGGTCAGCGGATCGACGAAGGCGAGCGAACGCGCGAGCAGCGCGAGCGGGCGGGCGTAATCGTCGCTGGCGCGGGCGGCGAGCGCCGGGTAGTAGGGATCGTTCGCGACGGGCGCGCCGATCGCGGCCATGTGGACCCTGAGCTGGTGCTTGCGTCCGGTCACGGGCACGAGTTCGTAGCGCCACAGCGCGGCCACCTGGCCGATCACCGCGATCCGCGTCTCGCTGTTCGGCGGCCCCGGCTCCTCCCGCATGCGGAAGAAGGGGTCGCCGCGCACGACTCGGCTGCGACGCAGCAGCGGAAACGCGGTCGCCGGGAGCGGCGGCGCGAGCGCCTCGTAGATCTTCTCGATGCGCCGTTCGCGAAACAGCGCCTGGTAGCGGGCCCGCGTCGCCGGGTTGGCCGACAACAGCACCAGCCCCGCGGTGCCGCGGTCGATGCGATGGAGCGGCACCAGCGACGGATTGCCGAGGCGCCGGATCAGTCGCGTGAGCAGCGTCTCGGCCACCCAGCCGCCGACCGGGGCGACCGGCAGGAAATGCGGCTTGTCGGCCACGACGAGGTGCGCGTCGGCGTGCAGGATCGACTCGGTGAACGGCACCGGCGCCTCGGCTGCGACTTCGCGGAAGTAGCGCACCCTGAGACCGGCCCGGAAAGGCGACGCCGGATCGAGCGCCTGCCCAGCGCCGTCGCGGACGAGGCCGCGCGTCATGCGGCTCGTCCACTGCTCGCGGGGGACGGCCGGGAACCGACCGCACAGGCAGTCGAGCACCGTCGCCCACGGCCCGGTCGGCAGGACCACGCTGCTCGCCAGTCGCAGCGCATCGACGGTGTCGGCTTCCGCGGGTTCTGCCAAGCTCCGGTTCCCCTGCGCACGCGATGGCCGCCGCGCGCGCCCAATTCCGCGCCATCCTAGTGCATGCGGTCGGCGTCGCGCTCGCGTTCCCGCCGACCGCAGCCGCTACAATGCGCCGTCGGACTCGGGAGACTCGCGATGGACAACAACTTCGACGCGCTCAACCATGCGAAGACCGTCATGCTCGACCTGGCATTGCGCTTCGGCCCGAAGGTCGTCGTGGCGGTGCTCATCCTCGTGGCCGGCGCACTGGTCGGCCGCTGGCTCGGCCGGGCAACGGAACGCGGGCTGGCGCGGCTGGAGTTCGAGCCTCCCGTCCGCATCCTCTTCGTCCGCCTCGTGCGGGTCGCGGTGTTCGGCCTGTTCGCGATCATCGCGCTGCAGAACCTCGGCGTCGAACTCCTGCCGCTGATTGCAGGTCTCAGCGTCGCCGGCGCCGGCATCGCGCTCGCCACCCAGGGCGTGCTCAGCAACGTCGTCGCGGGTCTGACGATCATCTTCACGAAGCCGTATCGCGTCGGCGACTACATCGAGATCGTCGGCGTGCAGGGCCAGGTCGACACGATCAACCTGTTCAGCACCACGCTCGTGCACGCCGACCGCTCGCGCGTCGTGGTGCCGAACCGCAAGATCGTTGGTGAAATCCTGCACAACTACGGCCGGGTTCGCCAGGCGGAGCTGCAGGTCGGCATCGGCTACGAGGCCGATCTCGCGTCGGCGCTGGCCGCGATCCGCGACCTCGTGCTCGCCAACGCCCGCGTGCTCCGCGATCCGGCCCCGCTCGTGCAGGTTGCCGCACTCGGTGACTCGGCGATCCAGATCGCGGTCAAGCCGTGGGTTTCGGTCGACGACTACGGCGGGGTCGTCGGCGAGCTTGGCGTCGCGATCGTCGATACCTGCCGCCGCCGCGGTATCTCGATACCGTTCCCGCAGCGCGAGGTGCGGCTGATCGGTGCCGAGCAGCACTAGGCCGCCCGGCTGCGGCGGCCCGCGTTCAGGTGGCGGCGAATCGCGACGGGCGATAGGGCGCCAGCGCCTGCACTTCGACGCCGTCGAGTATCTCGATCGCGGCGAGCTCGCTCAGCACCGCCGCCAGCGTGACGCCGCTGTGCGTGACCACGACGTAGAGATTCGGGCATCGCGCGCTGGCGCCGACGATCGGATAGCCATCCTTCGGCAACGGGCGCCAGCCGACCGTCACTCGATCGACCGGCGCGTCCGCGAGCGCCGGCAGGTACTGCGCCGCCTGCCTCAGGATGCGCCGCGTGTGCACCTCCCGGGTCGCGTCGTTCGGAAAATCGGCGGGCTGATGCTGCAGGACATCGTGCGCGACGGTCGGCGGCGGTCCAAAGTCGTCGCCGATGACCACTCGACCGTCGCGATACTGTTTGAAGTGCGCATCCGGTCCGATCGCCACGTGGCTCAGCAACGCTGCCATGGGTCGTGTGTGGACGAGCAGGCCCGGCGCGGGCAGGAGCGGCACCTCGACCCCCGCCATGGCCGCAATCGTGGGCGTGTCCACGCCGGCGGCGACCACGAGCAGGTCGGCGGCGACGTCACCGCGCGTGGTGATGACCGCTGTCACATGCCCGGCGGCGATCGCGAGGCCCACCACCTCGCAGGGGAATACGAACTCCGCGCCGGCCTCGCGCGCCTTGTCCAGCAGCAGCTGCGTCGTCGCGACCGGATCGGCGAAGCCTTCCTCCTCGGCGAACGTCGCCGCACGCGCGTTGGCGGCGCGCAGCTCGCCCTCCAAGGCGCGCAGTTGCGCAACATCAATCAGGCGGACCGGATAGCCCCACTCCTGCTGCTCACGGACCTGGCGGCGGAGCTCGTCGGCGGCGGCCGCCTGCGTGCACCACTGCACCGCACCGCCCCACTGGACCGGCAGGCCCGGCAGCTCCTGCTCGAGGACCCGATACGCAGACAGTCCAAGCCGGTTCAGCGCGTGGTAGTGCAGCGGCCGCTTGGAGAAGTCGGCATTCAGCCAGGCGAACGAGCGGCCGGTCGCGCCGGCCGCCGCGCCGGCGCGGTCGAGCACCGTCACGCGTGCGCCGCGCCGCGCGAGGCGGTAAGCGATCGCCGCGCCGACGATTCCGCCGCCGACCACCACGACGTGGTTCGGTCGTGGGCCGGCGAGGAGCCGGCCCGGGATCGTCGCGGCGGCCGCCAGCCCTGCCGCGCGCACCAGGAATTGTCGTCGCCGCATCGTCGCCCCACGCCTGCGAATCGGCCGCCGTAGGTCCCGCCCGCGGGAGCGGCGCGCCGGCCAGCGCGGCCATCGGCGCCGCGCCCGATTCAACGCACGGCGAGGATCTTACGCGCCTCGGCTGGGCTCGCAATCTCGCGCCCGGCCGCGCGCGCGACGGCCACCAGCGCCTCGACCAGCGCACCGTTGCTCGTCGCCTTGCGGCCATCGGGCAGGTAGAAGGTGTCCTCGAGGCCGGTGCGCAGGTTGCCGCCGAGCTCGGCGGCGCGCCGGTGCAGCGGCCAGATGTCCGCACGACCGATCGCGGTCACCTGCCAGGTCGCGTCGGGCGCAATCAGGCGCGTCAGGATCGGCAGCAGCTCCGGGTCCGCCGGCATGCCCGACTCGACGCCCATGACGAAGTTGTAGTCGAGATGCCCCGTGTAGAGTCCGGCGCGGGCGTACATGCCCACCGAGCGGACGATGCCGACGTCGAAGCACTCGAACTCCGGCAGCGCGCCGGTCTCCGCCATGGCCGCGAGGAACGCCTGCACCTTCTCGACCGGGTTGTCGAACAGCATCGGCCGCCATGCCCACCCGCCGTCGCTGCGCACCTTGAGGTAGTTGAGAGAGCCCGCGTTGCATGCAGCAATCTCCGGTCGGATGACCCGCATGCAGGCGACCGGTCCGGCGATGTCCGGCCCGACGACGCCGGTCGACTGGTTGAAGATTACTCCGGGGCAGCTTGCGCGGATTGCCTGGGCGATCTCCAGCGCCACGGCCGGCTCCCACGTCGGCAGATGGCCCTTGCCGGGTGCCTGCTGGCGGAAATGCACGTGCACGACCGACGCCCCGGCATCGCACGCCGCGCGCGCCTCGCGCGCCATCTGCTGCGGCGTCACGGGCACGTGGTGCTGAGCGGGATCGGTGAGCACGCCGGTGAGCGCGCAGGTGACGACCGTGTGCGGCATCATGGACCTCGCTCGAAGCGAACCAACACCTGACCTGGCGCGACCTGGTCACCGACCCGCACCTCGATCGCGCGCACGCGCGCCGGGCGCGACGCGCGCAGCTCGTACTCCATCTTCATGGACTCGATCACCAGCAGGCGCTGCCCGACCGCGACCTCGGCGCCGGCCGTTACCGCGACCTCGAGCACGCGACCGTTGATCGCCGCGCTCAGATCAGCGGCCACGGCCGCTTCCACGTTGGTGGCTCGCCGCGCCTCGCGGCGTCGGCAGCGGAACGCGAAATCGCCGCGGCGGGTGTGGAGCCACAGCGTAGCGCTGTGCCAGGCGTAGCGATACGGGAGTGACGCGTTGCCAACTTCGACGGCCCCGTCTTCGCGCGGCGCCGCGGGGCGGCCGCGCAGTGCCACCTGCGCCTCGCCCGTCTCCACGAGCGCACCACCGGGCTCCAGGAACACGCGGCCGGACCGCGAGCGCTGCGCATGCTGCAGCGCCTGCGGGGCGTCCCAGTCGAGGCGCCAGGGCGTGGGGAGCGAACGCCCTGGGCTCCAGCCGTGCCAGGTCGAGCTCGCCGCCGGTGCCTCGGGCGCCGCCGCGGCCGACAGCCAGGCGGCCAGCGCCCAGGTCGCCGCGTCCGGTACGCTCGCACGCGCCGCGGCGTCGCCGAACGACTGGTCGATGAAGGCGGTCGACACCGCCGCGCCGCTCGCGAACACGGGATGGCGCAGGATCCGGGCGAGGAAGGTGCGGTTGGAGGGGACGCCGAGTAGCACGGTCCGATCCAGCGCGCGTGAGAGCCGGTCGATTGCCTCGGCGCGCGTCGTGCCGTGTGCGACGACCTTTGCCAGCATGGAGTCATAGTACGGGCTGACGCATAGGCCCCGCCGCAGGGCATGGTCGCAGCGCGTCAGCTCGTCCGGCCGCCAGTCGAGTATGTCCCCGACACGCGGCAGGAACGCGTCGGCCGGCTCCTCCGCGCACAGCCTCACCTCGATCGCGTGGCCGGCGAAGCGGACGTCCGGCTGCGCGAGCGGCAACTCCTCGCCGCGCGCGATCCGCAGCTGCAGCTCGACGAGATCGAGGCCGGTGACGAGCTCGGTGACGGCGTGCTCGACCTGCAGGCGCGTGTTCATCTCCATGAAGTAGAACTGGCCGCTGTCGTCGAGCAGGAACTCGACCGTGCCGGCGCCCACGTACTCTACGGCGCGCGCGACCGCGACAGCGACCTGTCCCATCCGCTCCCGCAGCACGGGGCCGACCGCGGGCGAGGGCGCCTCTTCGACGACCTTCTGGTGCCGCCGCTGCACCGAGCAGTCGCGTTCACCGAGGTGAATCACGTGTCCGGCCGCATCCGCGAGTATCTGGACTTCCACGTGGCGCGGCTCGCGAACCGCGTGCTCGAGGATCAGGCGGCCGTCGCCGAACGCCTTCGCGGCTTCGGCCGCCGCCGACCGCAGCGCGGCGGGCAATGCCGCCGGCGACCCGACCAGGCGCATGCCGCGACCGCCGCCACCGGCGGCCGCCTTCACCATCACCGGATAACCGATCCGTTCGGCCGCGGCGCTGAGGGTGGCCTCGTCCTGCGCGTCGTCATCGTAACCCGGCACGATCGCGATGCCGGCGGCGGCCATCCGCCGGCGGGCGCGCGCCTTGTCGGCCATCGCGTCGATCGCGGTCGGCGGCGGCCCGACCCATAGAAGTCCCGCCGCCTCGACGGCGGCGGCGAACTCGGCGTTCTCGGCGAGAAATCCATAGCCGGGGTGGATCGCGTGCGCCTCAGCGATCCGGGCCGCGGCGATGATCCGCTCCTTGGCGAGGTACGACGCGGCCGGCGCTGCGCCGCCGATGATCACGGCCTCGTCGCAGGCGAGCACATGCGGGCTGCCGCGGTCCGCATCCGAGCAGACGGCGATTGTCGTAATGCCCATCCGACGCGCGGTGCGCGCGATGCGCACGACGACCTCGCCGCGATTCGCTATCAGCAGCCGCGTCAGCGTCCTCACAGGAAGCTCGGCAGCTCGGGTGCGGCCAGCTGCCACGCGGGCCGGCGCCGCTCGCGCGCAGCGGCGAGGCCCTCGCCGGCGGCGCCATGGCGCAGAAGGCCCGCGAACTCGAGCGCTGCGGCGTCGAGCACGGCCGGCAGCGGTTCGCGGGACGCGAGCTCGATGATGCGCTTCGTTGCGCGGGCGGCGGCCGGCTCGCCGCCGGCGAGCAGGGTCAGTTCGGCGCCTAATGCGGTACGCAGGCCCGCTGCCGGCGTGACGACGTCGGCGAGTCCGGCCTCGAATGCGGCGGCGGCGGTCAGTCGCTGCGCGGTCAGCATCAGCCAGCGCGCCCGTCCGGCACCGATGCGGCGCGCGACGAAAGGCGCGATCTGCGCCGGGGCTACGCCGAGCGTGACCTCGGGCATGGCCATCACCGCGCCCTCGGCGGCGATCACCCGGTCGCACGTCGCTGCCAGGCCGCAACCGCCACCGATCGCGGCGCCCGTCACGACGGCGATCGTCGCCACCGGCAGCGCGGCGAGCTGCTCGAGCAGCGCGCCGAACTGGCGATTGTGTCGCGCGCCTCGTTCGTCACCGAGCGGCGGCGCGCCGGCCGCCAGCAGCAGGCGGCTGA
>Ga0181519_10005189_pt1 | contig 10446 bp, 9 predicted proteins | sample PEATcosm2014_Bin_26_FD_121102 | JGI IMG/M metagenome (GOLD analysis project Ga0181519, IMG submission 121102) | Peatland microbial communities from MTU Mesocosm Facility, Houghton, MI, USA - PEATcosm2014_Bin02_10_metaG | ecosystem: Environmental > Terrestrial > Soil > Wetlands > Peat | place...
AACCTCAACATCGGCATCGGTCATACCTTCGGATTTCTGAAGAAGGACCCGATTGGCGACGAACTCACCTTTGGCTACACCTACGAGAACGCAGGCTCCCACGGGTTCTTTCATACCAACTTCGGATCGCACACCGAGGCGTTGGGCGTGATGAAGAACTTCGGTCTACCCAAAACCAAAGTGGTCACGGGGTACACATGGGTTCAGGCGGGGCTGACCAGCTTCACCGGGAATGCGCATGTCGAGAATCGCTTCTACGATGGCGAAGCGCTGGGTGCGGCGATCCATTTCAACGACCACAACGGAATCTGGATTCAGGAGAGCTACAGCAAGATACCTACCGTTCCCTGGTACACCACGACGGGCATTGGATACACATGGAGTTGGTGACGCGCAACCGCTGGGTCAGCCGCGCATGCCCGGGTTGATCCAGCAATGCACCACTTCGGTCATGATAGCTGGTGGTCGCGGCCTGCGGGCAGCCTTCGCTGTTGCTCGCCCACAACTTTCCGGGCTGCTTACTCGTCAAACTCAGTAACGCCACCGGAGTTAGAACATGAATCTAGCAAGTCGAAGCATGCGATGGATCGCTGCCGGCATCGCTCTGCCTGCAGCACTGGCATTCAACGGATGTAGCTCCGTTCAGGTCAAGCTCGGTATCAAGGTGCCGCTGGCATCGATTCAAGCCTCCAGTATGGAGGCGAGCCTGCCAAAGAGCCCAGCCATTGCGCCCGGACAGAAGTCTCCGCTTGTGGTCACATTCACCACCGCCGCCGGCAAGACGTGGGCCACCCAAGGTCAGGGCAACGGCAAGATCGCGTGGAGCGATCTGGTCGTCACTGCGACTGTGGTCACCGTCAACAAGAAAGGCGTCGTTTCCCTTGCGCGCGACCCACGACTCAGCGATGGCAAAACCGGCCATGTGACCGTCACCGCGCCTAGTCAACCCGGCCTGCATGCCGATCTCGACATTCCGCTTCGTTACAATATCGCGTTTGCCGCGCATTTTGACGGCTCGGACGGCACGAAGGGTATGGACGGCACAGACGGACTCAGCGGCTCTGATGGCAGTATGGGATCGATCGATGCGAATAATCCCTCGGCAGGCGGCAACGGTTCAGACGGCGGCAACGGCACGGATGGATCGAACGGCAGTCCGGGAGAAGACGCGTCCAGCGTCCAGATCTGGCTGACCGTCCAACCCGGCCCGCAGCCGCTGCTCCAGGCAGGCGTGCTCGCCGCGGGGCACAAGGAGCGCTATTACCTGATCGATCCGCAGGGAGGATCGTTGACCGTAACTGCAAACGGTGGCTCCGGAGGACAGGGCGGCAAAGGCGGGCGCGGTGGACGCGGCGGCTCGGGCGGAATCGGAATCCCGCCCGGATTCAGCGGCAACAATGGCCTCGACGGACAAGACGGTCACTCTGGCTCAGATGGCAGCGGCGGACGCATCACTGTCACATACGATCCCAGCGCTGCGCCTTACCTGAAAATCCTGCGGCTCTCAAGTCAGGATGGTCCCAAGCCAGTAATGAATGAAGCTGCGGTCGCGCCCCTTTGGTGAAGCTCCGAATTACTGATAAACTTCCGGGATGAAATTCTGCTCCTGAATCGGCGGCCGCACGTATTTGGATTTGAGGATGGGCGGCAGCTTCAAGGGCTCGGGCGTAAGGTCCTTGTAGGGAATGATGGAGAGCAGGTGACGGATTACGTTGAGCCGCGCTCGCTTCTTGTTCTCGGCGTTGACCACGTACCAGGGCACCTGCTTGGTGTCGGTGACGGCGAACATTTCGTCCTTGGCGCGCGAGTAGTCGGCCCAGTGCTTGCGCGATTCCAGATCCATGGGGCTGAGCTTCCAGCGCTTGGTGGGCTTGTCCATGCGATCCTGAAAGCGGCGCTCCTGCTCCTCGTCGCTCACGCTGAACCAATACTTGATGAGGACGATGCCGGAGCGGACGAGCATGCGCTCGAACTCCGGGCAGCTCTGCATGAACTCGAGATACTCGCGCTCGGTGCAAAAGCCCATCACGTGTTCCACGCCGGCGCGGTTATACCAACTGCGATCGAAGAGCACCATTTCACCGGCCGCGGGCAGATGCGGCACGTAGCGCTGGAAGTACCACTGCGTCTTCTCGCGTTCGGTGGGAGTGCCGAGTGCCACGATGCGGCAGGCTCTCGGATTGAGCGATTCGGCAATGCGCTTGATGGCTCCGCCCTTGCCGGCGGCGTCGCGGCCTTCGAAGAGAACCACCACGCGAAGGCCTTCGTGGCGAATCCACTCCTGCAGCTTGACCAGCTCGACCTGCAGGCGGCTGAGCTCGCGCTCATATTTGCAATTCTTCCCCAGGCGCAGGGGAGCGGCGCTGAGAAGGCCGTTCCCGAAGTGGTGGCCGATGCCGTTGGCGTGTTTCCAGTGATTCTTCGTCTTCTCCGCCACGGGCGTACTCCCGATTTTGCGCAAGGCAGCGCGTAAGTTTGAAGCTGGACGCACGGTCAATCCATCTATCGGCAGCGATGGCCGCGGCGTTAACTTGCCGACGAAGGCGCGGCGACGATTTTTGAATGTGCAACACTTTTTTCCAATCCGGGTTCAAGAGGAGAAGCACCGGCCCACATCGGCGGGGCATTTCACCCGAATTTCCGAGGTCTTCCAATGACGAAGCTCAAAATGTTTGCAGTAATGGCTGCCTTGTTTCTGCCACTGGCCGTGGCCGGGTGCTCGCATCCGCAACCCGTGGTGTACGCGCCTCCGCCGCCGGGGCTTAGTACCGCCGCGCAGCGGGGCTATAACGACGGCGCTCTCGCCGCGCGTAACGATATCCACAAGGGCCTTGCGCCCGACGTGCAGCGGCATCCCAGGTTCCGCAATCCCCCGGTGCCTCCGCCGGCATTTGAGGAGTACCGGCACGGTTTCCGCGACGGCTACGAGCAGACGTTCCACGGCGGCCCGGGGCCCGGCAACTGACACATAACGCGCGGGGGTTCATGAGAAGATTGAGTTTTCCTCCATCCTGAAAGCTAATATTGACGGAAAGCTCATGTCGAAATCCATGAACCTGCGCTATGTGATTTTTCTGGCGTGCACGGCCGCACTGGGGGGCCTGCTCTTCGGGTTCGATATTGCCATCATTACCGGAGCAGGCCCATTCCTCACGCGGCACTTCGCGCTCAGCGACATCAGTTTGGGATGGGCGTTCAGTTCCTTGTTATTCGGCTGCGTGCTGGGCTCGTTTGCCGCGGGCCGGCTCACCGATCGCCTTGGCCGCAAGCGCATGCTGGTGTGGGTTGCGGTACTGTTCGCGCTCACGTCGGTAGCAACGGCCGCAGCGCCGAGCTTTACGCTTTTTATCTGCGCGCGATTTCTGGGCGGCATTGCCGTAGGAGCAGTCTCGCTGCTCTCACCCATGTACGTGTCGGAGGTTTCGCCGCCCTCCATCCGCGGGCGCATGGGCACGCTCTATCAAATGTCGATTATCACCGGCATTCTGATCTCCTATTGCATCAACTATCTACTGCGTAACACCGGCGAAGCCAATTGGCGCTGGATGTTTTTGACCGGGGTCGCACCGTCACTGCTTTTTTTGATAATGATTGCGTTGGCGCCGGAGACCCCGCGCTTCCTGGTGCGCGTGGGCAAAACGCGCGAGGCCTTCGAACTGCTGGAGCGGATTGAGAATGACGAGGCGGCGCGCAAGGAGATCGCCGCCATTACGGAAGCCATGAAAGAAACGCGCCCGGCGATGCAGAATCTGATGCGCCCGGGCGTGCGTCGCGCTTTGATGGCAAGCGCGTGCCTGGCTATTCTGATTCACGTGTCTGGAATCAATACAATCATCGATTATGCGCCCAAAATCTTTCTCTCTGCGGGATTCAAAGTCGACGGCGCCCTCATCTCCACGTTTTTCGTCGGCGTCAACAACGTCCTCTTCACTCTCGTCGCCTTCTGGGTCATCGACCGCTACGGGCGCAAGCCGCTTTACATCGTCGGCTCTCTCGGCATGGCCGTTGCGCTCGCCGGTCTCCTTATCGCCGTCGTCGCCGGCCATTTCCAGGGCCTCCTCGTTCTCGCGCTCGTCCTGCTCTATCTCGCCTTCTTCGCCTCCTGCGTCGGACCCGTCTTCTGGACCCTCGTTCCGGAAATCTTTCCCAGCGACGTCCGCGGCGCCGCCATGACCGTCCCGGTCCTTCTCCAGTGGGTCGCCAACGCTGTCGTCGTTCTCTACTTTCCCACCGCCTTCGACAGCATTGGCAAAGCGGTCACCTTCGGATTTCTGGCGCTGATGGCGCTCACGCAGGCGTGGTTTACCTGGCGCTTCGTGCCGGAAACCAAGAACAAGCCGCTCGAAGAGATCGAGCAGTATTGGGTCCCGCGCAAAGCGAATCCTGCGCAGCCGTCTTCCTGAATCGGTCAACCGCTTCGTTACCTTACTCATATTGATGATGTTGATGCCGTGTTGAACGTGGTACGGTAACCAGCCGCATCAGCCCTCATGCGTGTTTGACACGCCGATAATCGGTGATGTGAACGGTGGAAATCAACTTACGCTGTTAAAAGATTACGGCGACTATCTCCGTGTGGAGAAAGGACTTCGCCCCCTCACCTGTGAAGCCTATCTGGGCGATCTGCGCATCTTTGCCGAGTTCCTTGAGGGCCGCAACGCCCTGCTGATGACGGCGAGCGAGGCCGACGTGGCAGGATTGCTCGAACACCTGCGCAACCACGGCATCGATGGTCGCTCGACGGCGCGCAAGCTCAGTTGTCTGCGCGGATTCTACAAGTGGCTGCTGCTCGACCGTCGCATTCATCACGATCCTACCGTCAACATTGAGTCGCCCAAGGCGTGGAAAGTGCTGCCCAAGTCGCTGGCCGAACCGGAGGTCATGGAGATGCTGGAGCGGGCCGCACTCTCCGCATCGCATCCGCAGGCCAAGGGCACCGCACTGCGCGACCGCGCCATTCTGGAGCTGCTCTATGCAGGCGGGTTGCGGGTTTCAGAAGTTGTGTCGCTGAACGTGAGCGATGTGGCACTCGATGCCGGGCGCGTGCAGGTGCGCGGCAAGGGCGACAAGGAACGGATTGTGCCGTTGGGACGCACCGCGCTTCGGGCCTTGGAGCAATATCTGAGCGAAGGGCGGCCGCACCTGGAGCGGATTAGTTCAGCGCGCAAGAGCCGGGCGCTGCCGAATGTGCCGCGGCGCGAGCGCGCGCGCATGTTTCTTTCGCTGCGCGGCATGCCGCTCACACGGCAATGGATTTGGCGGCTGGTGAAGACGGCGAACCACTCCACCAGTCCGCACGGGTTGCGCCACAGTTGCGCCACGCACATGGTGGAGCACGGCGCGGATCTGCGCAGCGTACAAATGATGCTGGGGCATGCCGATATCTCCACGACGCAGGTGTACACACATCTGGCGCTGGGCCGGTTGAAAGCCGTGCATCGCTTGCATCATCCGCGCGGCGCGCGGCGGCCGGCAGAGGTTGAGGCGGATGAGGGCGCGCGGCCCGGTCCGCGTCTCGTCCAGCGAAAAGTTTCGAGCCCTGTAACCTCGAACGAGGAAAAGCCATGACGGCCACGGCGGCGTCTCCGGTGGCCGCGGCCGTCGGCGCGCTGGTGGACGCATACCTAAAAGTGCTCGCCAACGAGCGCGGCGCTTCGGCGCATACTCTGCGTGCTTACGACCGCGAGCTGCATGGGTTTGCAGCGTGGCTCGCCGAACGCGCCGGTGCGCCGGAAGTCGCGCAGATCGAGCACACACAGATTCGCACCTACCTGGGAACACTATATGAGCGTGGATTGTCGAAAGCCTCGGCGGCGCGAGCGCTTGCGGCCATCCGAAGCTGGTTCAAATGGCTAGCGCGCAACCACCACATCGAGCAGAATGCAGCATCGCTTGTGGCCACGCCGCGGCTGCCAAAGCATCTGCCGCGCGTGCCTTCCATCGAGCAGATGAACCGCGTGGTGGATTCGGTGCGCGACGATGCGGCCAGCTGGCCGGCGCGAGACCGCGCGATTCTTGAAATGCTGTACGGGTGCGGCATCCGCAACGCCGAACTCACGGGACTGGACCTGGACGACATTCACTGGGCCAATGAAGCGATTCTGGTGCGCGGCAAGGGGCAAAAACAGCGCTACGTTCCATTGGGCGACACGGCCGCCGCTGCGCTACGCGCGTATATAGCGGAACGGGCTGCGCGAGTGGCCGCGGCCAGCGAAGAGAAGCTGGTCCAGACTCCAGCGCTGTTTCTGAGAATGCAGTTGAAGGGACTTACCATGGGCAGCCAGGCGCGCCTGACTACGCGCAGCGTGGGCCGCATCGTGAAGCGCATCGCCATCTTGCGTGGACTCTCTTCCGACGTGCACCCGCACACGTTGCGCCACGCGTTCGGTACGCATCTTCTGGAAGAGGGCGCTGATCTGCGCGCGATTCAGGAGTTGCTCGGCCACGAGCGGCTATCAACCACGCAGCGCTACACACAACTGACCACCGCGCAGTTGACCGCGGTCTACGACAAGACGCATCCGCGGGCGAAGTAACGCGACAGGCACCGCCTTACGACGAGTAGTCCGCGTTGATGTGGATGTATTCGTGCGTGAGATCGGTCGTCCAGAAGACACACGAGCCGGAGCCCTGGTGCAACTTGATTGTGATCGAGAACTCGCGCTGCGAGATGTAGGCGTGGGCCGCCGCTTCGTCGAATTCGGCCGCGCGGCCGCCGTCGCGGCAGATGGGCAGCTCACCGAAGTCGATGTCGAAGCGGTTGGGATCGATCGCTGCGCCGGAGTAACCGATGGCGGCCGCCAGGCGACCCCAGTTGGGATCGCAACCGGCCCACGCGGTCTTCACCAGCGGGCTGTGGGCAATGGCCTTGGCGACGCGCAATGCATCGGCATCGCTGGCCGCTCCGCCAATACGCAACTCCACTACATGCGAAAGGCCCTCGCCATCGGCAACCACCTGTCGGGCGAGCGAAGTACAGACTTCCGTAAGCGCAGACGCGAATGCTGGATCGTTGGCGCCGATGGAGACTCCGCTTGCGCCCGAGGCCAGCAGCAGAACGGTGTCGTTAGTCGAAGTGTCGCCGTCGACGGAGATGCGATTAAAGCTGACCTCGACCGCGGGGCGAAGATAAGCATTTAATTCTGCGGGCGCGATGTCCGCGTCGGTGAGAACATAAACCAGCATCGTGGCGTGCGGCACCAGTTGGGGATGGATCATGCCCGAGCCTTTGCCGAAAGCCGCAATGCGAACCTCGCGCACGGCGCCATCGCTTGCGGCCAATTCGAGCCGGGCGAAGGCAACTTTCTCCACCGTGTCGGTGGTAAGAATCGCGCGCGCGGCATCATGAAAGTGGCTGGAGTCGGCGCCGAGCGAGGCGGCAAGATCGGGGAGCACTGCGGCGAGCTTTTCCGCGGGCAGCGGCACGCCAATGATTCCGGTCGAAGAAGGAAACACCTCTTCGGCGCGGCAATTGAAGGTTTTCGCGGCGGCGGCGCAAGTGGCGCGCGCAGCATCGAGTCCGGCCTGGCCTGCGGCGCAGTTGGCATTGCCCGCGTTGATGGCCACCACGCGCACAAGGCCTCCGGTCGCGCTAAGGTGCTGCTTATCGACGATGAGGGGTGCGGCGATCACGCGGTTCGCAGTGAACGCGGCGGCCGCGCTGGCTGGAGCGTCAGCAACGATCAGGGCAAAGTCGGGGCGGCCGCTGGCCTTCAGTCCGGCCTTGCCGGCAGCAAGGCGGAAGCCGCATGGGAGGATGAAATGGGAAAGTTTGCTCATGGTGTGGACCCATTTAATCTAGCAGGTAGAGCCTGAAAAGTGGGGCCCGAAAAGTGGGCCCGCAGAGTCGGAGCGGACGAACGCGTGTCGAAGAACGAAGAAGCCAGCACGGAGTTTCTGGGACTGCGCGAGGTGAACGTGGCGCGCGGCGAGCGCGTCGTGCTGCACAACGTCAACCTGAGTATTCGCGCCGGCGAACATGTCGCCATTCTGGGGCCGAACGGCTGCGGCAAATCCACTCTGATCCTCGCCATGACCTGCCAGCTTTATCCCATTGTCCGTCCGGGCATGCACGTGCGCATCTTCGGGCGTGAGCGCTGGGACCTGACCGAACTGCGGCAACATTTTGGCGTGGTGAGCGCCGGACCCATGGGAAGCGAATTGCCGGGCGAGCGAACGGCCGTGACGCGGGGGCTCGACGCGGTGATTGCGGGCTTCTTTTCGGCGTCGACGCTGTGGCCGAATCTGCACGTGACCGAGGAGATGCGCGCGCGAGCCTGGGAGGCGCTGGAGCGCATGGAAGCAACGAAGCTGGCCGCGCAACTGGTGGGCACTATGTCAGCCGGCGAAAAACGCCGCATCCTCATTGCCCGGGCGCTGGTGCACCGGCCACGGCAACTGCTTCTCGATGAGCCCTCGAACGCGCTGGACCTGGCTGCGCAGCGCGAATTGCGCGAGGCCCTGCGCGGCCTGGCGCGCGAGGGAACCGGCCTCGTGATGGTGACGCACCATCTGGGCGACATTTTGCCGGAGATCGAACGCATCATTCTTATGCGCGACGGACGCATTGTCGCCGACGGCCCGCGTGAAGAACTTCTGACCGAGGCGCGTCTGAGCGAGCTCTTTCATACGCCGGTGCGCATCGGCCGCGATGCCGAGTGGCTGCACAGCTGGTAAGAGCAGGAGTCAGAGAAAATGCGGAGGTTTGTATGGACAATACGCGTTACGCGCCACGATGGAAGACCCTGCTCGCTTTCGGAATCATCTACTTTGTCTGGGGCGCAACGTTCTTCGCCATTCGCGTGGGCGTGCGCGAAGTTCCTCCTCTGCTATTCGCCGCCATGCGCTTCGTGGCTGCGGGACTCCTGGTTTATCTGTGGGCAACGGTGAAGAAGGAGCAGCAGCCCACGGTGCGCCAGTGGCTCTCGGCGTTTCTGCTGGCGTTCCTCATCTTCGTGGTCGACTACGGGATCCTGTTCTGGGCGGAGCAGCGCGTGCCTTCGGGCATCGCTGCCGTGATTCTGGCAACCATTCCTGCCTTCATGGCGCTTTCTGAAATCATGATTCTGCGAACACAGCGCCTTACCCCGCGGCTTTCCGTGGCGCTGCTTGCAGGAATCGCAGGGGTTGCGGTGCTCATGAGCCATTCGATCGATTTGGGGAAACTGGGCAAGCTGGGCGGAACGCCAATCGATACGGCCGGAGCGGTAGGGCTGATCATCGGGGCCATCAGTTGGTCGATTGCATCGGCGCTGGCGCGCAAACTGCCGCTGCCGTCGTCGAAGGTGATGAGCTCTGGCGCGCAGATGCTTGCCGGAGGAGTAATGCTCGTGGCCGTTTCTGCAGCACGCGGCGAATGGCACGGATTCAATCTGTTCGCCGTATCGGGCGCAGCGTGGATCGCACTCGCCTACCTGGTTTTTGCCGGTTCCATCGCGGGATTCACAGCCTACGTTTGGCTGCTGCATCACGAATCACCGACCAAGGTGGGGACCTACGCGTACGTCAATCCTGTGGTGGCTGTGATCATCGGCTACTTTCTGGGTGGCGAGCCGCTGGGGGCGCGCACAGTGCTGGGCGGGATATTTGTCCTGGCCAGCGTCATCACCATTACCAGCATGCGCACCAAAACTCCCGCTGTGGCCGAAGACGCAGAATGAGAAGGCACTTGCAGGCGGCCGCCCCGCGCATGAGGCGCGAATTCACGCAGAAATTCTGTCGGTTGTGCTAATATTCGGGCAATTGGCCAACCCCTTTGGCCGGGAGGCGGAGGTCACTTATGCCGCACATTTCCAGACGACATTTCTTGAAGGCCGGCGTAGCTGCCGGCGCGATTGCGGGCTTGCACGGCGCCCCACTTTTTGCCGAGCGCGCCTCGGCGACCGACTGGGTGACGCTGGGAAAATCCGGCGTCAAAGTCACTCGCCTGGCGTTCGGTACGGGAACCTTCAGCGGCAGGCTGCAACAGGAGTTGGGGCAGGAGGGGTTCACGCGTCTGGTGCGCTACGCGTATGATCGCGGCATCCGTTTCTTCGAGACGGCGGAGTCGTATGGCGATTCGCAGCAGATGCTGGGCGTGGCGCTGAAGGGATTGCCGCGCGACAGCTACAAATTGATGACCAAAGTGACGACGGGCGGCAATCCGGATCCCGCGAAGAAGCTCGACGAACTCCGCAGAAATAGCGACACCGAGTACTTCGACATCATGCTCCTCCACGTGCAGACCAGCCCAACCTGGCCCTCCGACAGCGCTCGCTGGCAGGACGCGATTCTGGAGGCGCAGTCGCGACAGACGATCGTGACCCACGGCGCATCGGTGCACGGCCTGCCGGCCCTGCGACAGGTTCCGAGCAACAAATGGCTCGACGTGGCCATGATCCGCGTAAATCACAAGGGCGTGCACATGGACAACGACGGCGACCAGTGGAATGTGCCCGGCAACGTGGC
>Ga0181519_10005193_pt1 | contig 10446 bp, 7 predicted proteins | sample PEATcosm2014_Bin_26_FD_121102 | JGI IMG/M metagenome (GOLD analysis project Ga0181519, IMG submission 121102) | Peatland microbial communities from MTU Mesocosm Facility, Houghton, MI, USA - PEATcosm2014_Bin02_10_metaG | ecosystem: Environmental > Terrestrial > Soil > Wetlands > Peat | place...
AGTTGAGGCCCCAGTGGAGCGCGGTGCCGAGCTTGCCGTTCACGTAGAACTCGGCGCCCGTCATCCTGCTGTTGCCGACGTTCGCCCAGCCGACGCCCGGGAGCGAGGTCGGCACTGCGCCGAGGCCCGGCAGCACCGCGAAGCTGGGCGGCACCAGGATGTTGCTCGCCGAGGCATCGCCCACGAGCCCGTCGGTCGTCTGCGAGAACAGCTTGACGCCGGTGCGGCCGCCGATGGCGTCGAGGCTGTGGTCGTAGCCCAGCTCGTAGTTGGTGATGATCGCGGGCTGGATCGCCGGATTGCCCATGAAGGCCACCGGGATCTGCGGCTCCTGCACCGCCGCCTGGATGCCGCCGAGCTCGAGGATGGTCGGCGCCTGCACGCCGCGGGCGTAGCTGAGCCGCAGCGTGTCGGCGGCGGTCGGCCGCCAGACGAAGCCGGCATTCGCGCTCGTCGCATTGATGGTGCGGTCGAAGAGGCTGTTCTCCGGGGTCGGCCACGCGAGCGTCAGCCCGTAGGCCGGGATGAACGGCGTCGGCCCGGGGAAGTCGCCGCTGCGGGTGACGTGCATGCTGTCGTAGCGCAGCGCCGCCGTGAACGACAGGCGGTCCGAGAGCGCCCAGTTCCACATCGCCGAGGGCGCATACACGTTGTAGTCGACCTCGGCGCCCTCGATGGGCGCCGTCGGCAGCTGGTTGCGCCGGAACTCGAAGGCGACGCGCACGGTGCTGGCGGTGCCGAGCTTGAACAGGTCCTGCGCGTTCAGCACCGTGATGGTGTTGGTCCACTCGAGCGGCCCGATGGTGCTGCCGTAGTTGACGTCGAGGTGGTTGCGGTAGGCCGTGACCTCGGCGAGCCCGAGCGTCGTCTCGGCGGTCAGCGTCGCCTTCAGCGACTCCGTCAGGTACTCGCTCTCGAAGTAGTCGTAGTACGGGTCGACGTCCGACTGCAGCACCTGCGAGTAGGAGCCCTCGACGCGCAGCTGCACCGACGGCGACAGCTGCGTCAGCGTGTCGACGTTGGTGGCGATGCGATGCGGGTTGACGAGACGCGCCGCGTCGGTGGGACCGGTCGAGGTCTCGTTCGCGAACTGGTCGGACTGCGAGCCGCCGGCCGAGACGCGCGCCGCGAACGACTGGCCGAGCTTGAACGAGTCGACGACCATGCCCTCGCTCGTGCCGTTGGTGCCGCCGCGCAGCGTCACGTTCGAGACGTCATCGTACTTCGGGTTGTAGGTGATGATGTTGACCACGCCGCCGACGGCGTTGAAGCCGAAGAGCGCGCTGTTCGGGCCCTTCACCACCTCGATCTGGCGGATCTCGCTCAGCTGCACCGGCAGCGTCGCCCACGCCGTGTAGCCGTAGTGGTCGAGGTACACCTGGCGGCCGTTGATCAGCACCAGCAGGCGCGGCGAGTAGCCCTGGTCGTAGCCGCGGATGCTGACGTCGGCCGCGCCGTTCGCGCCCCACGTCAGGACGTCGACGCCGGCGACGCGGCTCAGGATGGTCGGGATGTCGGTCGCACCGGAGCGACGGATGTCCTCGGCCGAGATGATCTCCATCGCGACCGGAGCCTCCGTCGCCCGCTGCGGCGAGCCGGTGGCGCTCGTCGTCACGGGCTCGTTGAAGAGCTGCTCGAGCGAGCCGTAGTCGATCGTCTGCGCGGCGGCGATGGCGGGCACGGTGAGGCACAGGGCGAGCGCCGCGCGCCGGATGTGGGTGGTGTTCGTCATGCTGGAATTCCTGTTGGCGCGCATGCTCAGATCTCGTGGATCATCATGCGGAAGGCGGCCTTGAAGCTCGCCCCGACGGCCGTGGCCGACGCGTGGTTGACGGTGATCTCGACGGCCGGCGAGGTGACGACCGACATCACGCACTGGCCGGCGACGGCGCAGGCCTTGTCGCTGCTGATCGTCAGCAGCTTCTTGCCGCTCGCGGCACTGCCGACGGCCGCGTAGTCGACGCCGGTCGTGACGTAGAGCGCGGCGACGCCGCTCGCGCCGCCCACGGCACCGACCTCGATCGGCTTGCCGGTGACCTTCATTTCGCCGGCAGTGAGGCCCCCGCCGAGCGCGGCCATGACCGCATCGCGCTCGGCGACGGTCGCGGGCTTGCCCGGGTCGAATACGATGCCGAGTACGACGTTGCCGCTCGGCGCTGCCTCGAGGAAGCCAAGGGCCCTCGCGGCAACCTGCAGATCCTTGGCCGCGTCGGCATGTGCCCCGGGCACGCCGCCCACGAGCAGCGCCGACGCCACGGCCGTCGCGAGGATCCGTGATTTGGAAAAGTGCATTCCGACTCCCCAGTCGATGACGACACAAGTGCACCGGCAGTACCGGTCCGGCATGCATGCAGCAGGCATGACGCACGGGTCGGGGGTGCCGGGGCGATACCGAAAGTTCACGTATCGCCGATGCTCATAGGTCGGCGGCGGCCCCTAGGCCTTTAGCGCGCAGGACCTCAGGAATTCACCCAATCTGGGTGCCGGAATCGGGCGCGAGGGCGCGATTGCGTGATGCGCGTCGCACTCGGGAGGCACGCGCGCCGGCGCACCCGTCATCGATGCGAACGCGACGCGATGGCATCGCCCCGGCCGGCTAGAAGCGCCAGGGGCTCAGGTGCTTGTAGTGGACGGTCGCGAAGTCGGCGCGCACCGCCCGCGCCTCCGCGTCCCAGAGAAACGGCCGGCCGGTGTAGGGATTGGCCGACGCGGGGCCCGCCGCCGCGAGGAACGCGCCGAGGTCGGCGCCGCGCAGCGCGCGCGCCTGCGCCTCCGCCTGCAGCCACACGAGCCGCTGCAGCACCTCGAGATCGCACTGGCGCTCGGGGTAGTCGCCGGCGACCGGCGACACTACGGCGACCAGCACGCGCCCGATCGGGTTGTAGGCGAGATCGAGGAGCGCGGGCGCGACGGGCGCCGGCTGCGCGGCGCGCCCGGTCGCGAGCGCGGTGCAGGGCCGCGCGGCCAGCGCGATCAGCGCCGCGCGCTTCCGCCACGTGTCGTTCAGGGTCGCATGCAGCTTGAAGAAATGCTGCGCGAGCCGGCCCTTCAGCCGCGACCACGGACCGCGGTCGCCGTCGAGCTCGAGGAAGCGGGGTCCCGATGCCGGATCGCCGAGCGGCTCGAGCATGCTCGCCAGCGCCTCGAACTCGCGGCCGAGAACGCCGCTGAGCGAGCGCTCGGCGTCGGTGAGCGGCGCCGCGAGCTCGCGGATCAAGGCGTAGTCGGCGGTGGCGAGCGGTCGCTCGCGCATCGCCTCGGCCGCGAACTCGAGGCTCTGCCGCAGGCTCGCGGCGAGCACGAGCTTGTCGATCAGGATGAGGTCCGGCTCCGCGAGCAGGCGGCGCGTCGCGAGCCCGTCGTCGCGGAGCGCCGTGAGCGACGCAGTGGTCCGCCCGGCCAGGAACTCGCGTGCGCGCAGCGTCAGGTAGAGCCGCTTGCCCGACATGAACGGCGCCCATTGCACGACCGGGGAAGTCGGCGTCAGGCGCAGCGGATACTCGAGGTGGCGATAGGCGAGCGCAGCCTGGTAGCGATCGAGCAGCCAGCGGTTGTCCGCGAGCAGCGCATCGACCGCGCCGCCCGCGCCGCGCACGCGCTCGATGCAGCCCGTCAGGTCCTCGGACGCCCCGCCGCACAGCTGCTCGACGCTGCCCTCGATGCGGCCGCGCGGGAAGGCCGGGTCGTCCGCCCACGCGTAGTCGAGCGGCGGCACGTGCGCCACGGCGCCCCGGTAGTTCGCCGCCATGTGCCGGCCGGCGGCGGCCGGGTCCGCCGCGCGCACGTCGAAGGCGAGCAGGTAGTAGAAGAGGTTGTCCGCGGGCGCCACCTGCTCGTGGCGCCGGGCGAGGAGCGCCGCGACGGCCGGGTCGAGCGGCACGTCGCGGCCGTTCCAGACGTAGAGCGCGGCCGCGACCAGCACGGCGAGGACGAGCGGCGCGGTGACGAGCAGGATGAGCAGCCGGCGCATGCGTGAACGATCCTCCGGTCCGGGTCTCGGCCGCTACCCGGCCGCCTGCCCGACCGCGCGGGGTCCGCCGCCGAGCATGCCACGGAGATCGCCCGGCGGCGCGCCGCGCTTTTCAAAGCCGCGGCGCGCGCTCATCCTAGGCACCGACCGGGACGCACGCGTCCGCTCTGGGTGGCAGTTCATGGCGAGAGCGATCGTCGATGTCACGGGTCCGGCCGAGGTGGAGCTGCCCTGCAGCGACCTCACGCCGACCCTCGAGTTCTTCATCGGGGAGCTCGGCTTTCGCGTCGAGACCATCTTTCCGGCCGAGGCCCCGACGGTGGCGAGCCTGTCGGGCCACGGGCTCAGGCTCCGTCTCGCGCCGGGCAACGGCGCGCCGGGTCGCATCCGCCTCGCCTGCAGTGGCGAGAGTGCGGGCCGCGTGCTCACGGCCCCGAACGGCACCTGCATCGAGCTCGTCGCCGCCGATCCGCCGCTCGCGATCCCGCCGCTCGAGAGCGCCTTCACGATCAGCCACCCGGGACCTGCGCCGAGGATGGACGCGGGACGGGCCGGGATGCTGTATCGCGACCTGATCCCCGGGCGCCAGGGCGGGCGCTTCATCGCCTCGCACATCGCGATCCCGGCGGGCGGTCCGGTGTCGGACTGGGTGCACTTCCACAAGATCCGCTTCCAGCTGATCTTCTGCCGGCGCGGCTGGGTGCGCGTCGCCTACGAGGACCAGGGCGAGCCGATCGTGCTCGCCGCCGGCGACTGCGTGCTGCAGCCGCCGCGCATCCGCCACCGCGTGCTCGAGGCCTCCCCCGGCCTCGAGGTGGTCGAGGTCGGCTGCCCGGCGCTCCACGAGACGCTGGCCGACCACGCGCTCAGCCTGCCCACCGGCCGGAACCTCCCGGCGCGCGACTTCGGCGGGCAGGTATTCCGGCATCAGGTCGCCGCGAAAACGCCGTGGCAGGCGCTCGGCGACACCGGCTTCGAGGTGCGCGAGTCGGGACTCAAGGACGCGACGCGTGGTATCGCCGATGTGCGCGTGATCCGGCCGGCCGGGGCGAGCGGCGTCGAATTCGGGCCGCACCACGGCGAGCTCCTGTTCGGCTTCGTGCTCGAGGGAGCCGCGCGACTCGGGCACGCCGGCTCCCACCGGCTCGGCGCGGCGAGTGCCTTCGCGATTCCGGGTGGCACGGGCTGGCGCCTCGACGAGTGCCTGCCCGGGTTCGAGCTGCTGCTCGTCGTCGCTCCCGCCGCCTAGCGCGCCCGGGCGGCATGCCGCCGCCGCCACAGCAGGTAGGCGGCGCTCACGACGAGGAGCCACGGCACGCCCGCGAGCCAGGCCGCGCGCCAGTCGGCATCGAAGGCCATCGTCACGAGCACCCCGCCCATGAGCGCGATCGCGAGCAGCTGCGCGTAGGGAAAGAACGGGGTGCGCACGGCGAGCGGCTGGCCGCGGTGGGCGCGGCGGAACGCGAAATGGCTGGCGAGGATGATGATCCAGACGCTGAGCGCGCCGAAGAGCGAGATGCCGAACAGGTACTCGTAGGCCTTCGGCGTGAAGCGCGACAGCCCCGCCATCACGAGGAGCCCGGTGCCCGAGAGCGCAATGCCGGCGACCGGCGAACCGCTGGCGCTCAGCCGCCCGAACAGCGGCGGCGCGTAGCCGCCGCGGGACAGCGAGAACAGCATCCGCGAGCACATGTAGAGGTTGGTGTTGATCGCGGACAGCGCCGCCGTGACGACCACGAAGTTCATGAGGCCCGCCGCGTGCCAGACGCCCGAGTGCGCGAGTACCCGCACGAAGGGACTGCCGGCGAGCGTGGTCGAGCCGACCTGGGTCCACGGCACGAAGGCGACGACGACGAAGAGCGCGAGCACGTAGAAGAGCACGAGCCGGACCGCCATCGTGCGCAGCGCCACCGGGATCGTCCGCTCGGGCGTCGCCATCTCACCCGAGGTGATGGCGATCATCTCGATGCCGTAGAACGAGAAGAGCCCCATGATGACGCCCATCCACACCCCGCCGAGCCCGTGCGGCAGGAAGCCGCCGGGGAGCCCGGTGAGGTTCGCAAGGCCGATCGGCGCCTGACCCCAGCCGCAGATCCCGGCGAGGCCGAGGAGGATGAAGCCGACGATGGCCATCACCTTGATCGAGGCGAACCAGTACTCGAAGGTGCCGAAGCTCGCCACCGACCAGGAGTTGACGAACACGAGCGCCGCCGAGAAGCCGACCGACCACAGCCACAGCGGTGTCCCCGGAAACCAGTACTGCATGAAGACGCCCACCGCGACCGCATCGCCGCCGACCGCGACCACGGTCGCCATCCAGTAGGTGTAGCGCACCACGAACCCGGCCCACGGGCCGAGGTAGGTCTCGGCGTAGACGCCAAACGAGCCGGCCGCGGGGTGCGCGACCGCCATCTCCGACAGGCTGAGCACCATCACGACCGCGACCACGGCCGCGATCAGGTAGCTCAGGATCACGGCCGGTCCCGCGTAGCCGATCGCAAGCCCGCTGCCCGCGAAGAGCCCGGTGCCGATCGCGCCGCCGAGCCCGATCATCACCACCTGGGCGCGGCTGAGCGACCTGCGAAGGCCCTGCTCGGCGCGCGTGAGGTCGGTGAGCGTCGCCTCGCTGTCCGTCCGGCCGGCCCCGGGTCGCGGCGAGCTGACCACTCAGCGGCCGATGCCGGCGAGCGCCGCCTGGAAGCGATCGATCTCGGCGAACGTGTTGTAGTGGACGAGCGAGGCGCGCACGGCGCCCGTCTCGGGCGCGAGCCCGAGCCGTGCCATCAGCCGCGGCGCATACAGGTGGCCGTCGCGGATGCCGAGGTCGGCCGCGGCGAGCGCACGCACGACCGCGGCGGGCGCGATGCCCGGCAGGTTGAAGCAGAAGGTGGGCACGCGCCACTCGAGGGCCGCCGGGTCCGCCTCGCCGTAGACCGTGGCGCCCACGGCGGCGAGCGCGGCGAGCATCGCGCGGGACAGCGACCGCTCGTAGGCCTCGATGCCGCTCAGCGCGGCGAGCAGCTGGCCGCGTCCGGAGCTTCCCGGTGCGAGCCGCGCGCCGAGCGCGAGCAGGTAGTCGACGGCGGCACTCATGCCGGCGACGTTCTCGTAGACGAAGGTGCCGGCCTCGAGCTTGTAGGGCGGCGCGTCCGGCAGGAACTCCTCGCGGAAGGTCGGCAGGCGCTCGAGCACGGCGCGCTTGCCCCACAGGAAGCCCATGTGCGGCGCGAAGGCCTTGTAGCCCGAACACACGAGGTAGTCGCAGTCCCAGGCCTGGACGTCGATCGGCGCGTGCGGCGCGAGGTGCACGGCATCGACGAAGAGCTCCGCGCCGGCCGCGTGCGCGGCCGCGGCGGCGGCCGTGACCGGCGTGCGCGTGCCGAGGGCGTGCGAGGTCGCGGTGCAGGCGACGAGCCGCGTGCGGCGGCTGAGGAGCGGCAGCAGGTCCTCGACGTGGAGCCTGAGGTCAGCGCGCATCCGCCACACCGACAGCGTCGCGCCCTGCCGCTCGAGCGCGGCCCAGGCCGAAATGTTCGCGTGGTGGTCGAGGTCGGTCACGACGATGCCGTCGCGCCCGGCCGCGAGCGTCTGGCCGACGGCGACGCTCGCGAGGCGGATGAACGAGGTCGCGTTCATGCCGAAGGCAACCTCGTCGGGGTCCGCCGCGTTCAGGAGGAGTGCGACCCGGCGGCGCGCCGTCTCGATCATCGCATCGACCGCGACGCTCTTCGGGTAGCGGCCGCCACGCTGCACGTTGTGCTCGAGGAGGTGCCGCGCGACCGCCTCGAGCACCTGGCGTGGCGCCTGCGCGCCGGCGGCGTTGTCGAAGTAGATGAACGGCGCCGCGGCCGCGAGCGCCGGAAACTCCGCGCGCAGCGCATCGACGGGGAAGGCTGCGGCGTTCCTGGTCGGCACGGGCGGAACGTCGGCGTGCGGCATCGGCTCGGTGGGTCCGGCGCCTCGGGAGGCGTTGCGGCCGATGCTACAGGCTGGTCCGGTGCCGCGATACCGCCCGGCAGTCGGCCGGACACGCTTGCGGGGCGGCGCGTTATTCCCGAGACTCGGGCGCGACACCCGCGCCGCACAGGACCCGCCCCATGACCCGAGGCAGCTGCATCCTAGGTCTCGTCCTCGCCGCGCTCGCGCCGGCGGCGCCCGCCGGCACCACGGTCTTCGAGCACGTCACGCTCATCGACGGCACCGGCCGCGCGGCCGAGCCCGACATGGCGGTCGTGGTCGACGGCGAGCGCATCGCGCTCGTGACCCCCGCGCGCGCCCTGCCGCGCACCGCCGGGCGGCACATCGACGGCCGCGGCCTCTACCTGATGCCCGGCCTCATGGACGTCCACATCCACCTGCGCGGCGCCGCCGCGCAGCCGGGCGCCGACGGCAGCCACGCCGTCGATTTCGGGGTCGCACACGCGGCGCTCGCGAGTTTCCTGTACGCCGGCGTCACGACGGTGGTCGACGTCGGCAACCAGCCGGAGCTGATCCTCAAGGTGCGCGCCGACGAGCGCGCCGGACTCATACTCGCGCCGCGCATCCTCGCGACCGGCAACCTGATCACGACCCCGGGCGGGCACGCGGACGCCTATGCGCTCAGGATCACGGACTTCGAGCGCGACCGGCCGCTCCTCGACCGGCACATCGCCGAGCAGCAGCCCGACATCCTGAAGCTCACCTACGACGAGGAAGGCTGGGGGGCGCGGCCGATGATCCCGCTGCTGCCGCTCGAGCTCATGCACCAGATCATCCGCTACTACAACCTGCACGGCATCCGCACGACCGTGCACGTCTCGAACGAGAACCGCGCGCTCGAGGCGATCTACGCCGGCACCGACACGCTCGCGCACCCCGTGATCCAGGCGCCCGTCAGCGACTCCTTCGTGCGGCTGATGGCTGCGAAGCAGACGCCGTTCGCGACGACCCTCACGATCGGCGAGAGCTACAGCCGGCTGGTGGAGCACCCGGAATACCTGGACGAGCCGCTGTACGTGGCCTCCTTCAGCCGCGCCGAGCGCGATGCGCTGCGTGGCGCGGAGCGCGAGGCCTTGCGGGCGCGCACCTGGACCTGGTGGATGAAGCTGATGACGCCGATCTGCGAGCAGAACATCGCGAAGATCGTCGCGGCCGGCGGCGTCGCCGCACTCGGCACCGACCAGTCGAGCGGGCCTGCGGTGCACCGCGAGCTCGAGCTCCTCGCGGCCGCCGGGATCCCGCCCGCCGAGATCATCCGCATCGCGACCCTGAACGCCGCGATCTTCCTCGGCCGGGAGCGCGACATGGGCAGCATCGCAGCCGGCAAGCTCGCCGACCTCGTGCTGCTGCGCGCGGACCCGAGCGCCGACGTCGGCAATGCCAAGGCCATCGCGCTCGTGATGAAGGCCGGGTCGATCATCGACGAGAGCCGCCTGCCGCTCGCCGGCGGGCCACAGCCGCGCCGCTGGCCGGCGCCCTAGGCGCGCACGCGGCGCCGCCTCAGGGAGCGGCGCTGAAGGACTCGAGTTCCTGCGTGTAGCGCTCGTTGCGCACGCCGTCGCTGCCGTAGTACTCCTCGACCGACTTCACCCAGCGCTTGATCGCCGGCACGTACCAGAAGGCCTTGTAGGTGCGTCCCGAGGCGGGCTCGGTGCGGGCCTTCTGCGCGTTCGTCACCAGGGTCGTCGCATTGGCGCTGACCTCGGCGCCCTGCACGACGGTCTGCGCGGGCTCGAACTCCGCCGTCCAGTGCCCCTCCTCCTCGACCTTGAGCGCGGTGTACTTGCCGGCCGGCACCTCGACCGTCTCGTAGCCGACGACCGTGTAGCGGTGACTCCACTGCTCGGACCTGAACTTCTTGTTCGGGTGCGGCTCGGTGTAGGTCACCTCCCAGCGCTTGCCGGCGCTGAGCGGGAACGCGAGCGGCCGGTTGACGACCGTCTCGGTGCCGGCGATGTCCCGGACGCGGCTCCAGTCGAGCCCCGCGAAGGCCTCGCGCGGCGCCTGCGTCGAGCCTGCGGCCTTGGTGCCGTAGTAGATGGACGAGCCCGTGACCCTGGAGACGCTCACCTCGTCACGCGCCTGCGTCCAGCCGGTGGGGCCTTTCTCGGTCGTCGTCCGGTAGGTCCAGGTGTCGCCCGCCTTCACGGCGGGCGCCGCGACCGGATCCGCGCCCGCCCCGCCCGCGACCGCGAGCGTGAGCGTGAGCCACGCAACGAGGAAGAATCTTTTCATGGGAAGTCCCTTGGCGTGAAGCCTGCACGTCGGACGCGGACCGGGCACGCGGGTCGCGCGTCTCGTTCGAGGGCGCTGCGTGCCTCCGTGGGCGCCGCCCTCATTATATGGGCGCACCTCCTTCCGGTCAGCGTGCCATTGACCGACGCGCGTCGATCTCACAGAGTCCGTCATCCGCTTCCGCCCGACCGCGAAGGATCCCTCATGCTGCTGCGCTCCGTCGTCGTCACCTGCGTCGTGCTCCTCGGCCTCACGCGCGTCGC
>Ga0181519_10005194_pt1 | contig 10446 bp, 10 predicted proteins | sample PEATcosm2014_Bin_26_FD_121102 | JGI IMG/M metagenome (GOLD analysis project Ga0181519, IMG submission 121102) | Peatland microbial communities from MTU Mesocosm Facility, Houghton, MI, USA - PEATcosm2014_Bin02_10_metaG | ecosystem: Environmental > Terrestrial > Soil > Wetlands > Peat | place...
CCTGACTCTCCACTGGCCGGGGCAAAGGCCGCCCAGTCGTGGTCGGAAGATCAGTCGTGGTGGCGTCAGCCATCCCGAGGAACCCGAAAGGGTCCCACCTGTTCAGCCCTGGAGGCATCAAAGCGACTCCGGAGACGAGCTAAGCGTGACTTTCAAGGAGAGAGAAGGCATCCGAGCTAGCGCCTGCGCGGCATTCTCGGAACGGCCGCCGCAGATTGATCTCACAACCAGCGCGGCCTCACGCCCCCTCTGGCGTCAGTATCTCCGAGCAATGGGGCCTGGGCTGGTGACAGGCGCCTCGGACGACGACCCTTCGGGCATAGCCACCTACTCTCAGGCCGGAGCGCAATTCGGCCAAGCCTTCCTGTGGGCTGCCCTGGTGACGCTGCCGTTGATGGCCTCCATACAGGAGATCTGTGACCGCACGGCTCTGGCGACGGGCGCTGGTCTCGGGGAACTGGCTGTCCGGCGCTTTAGGCGGAACGGCCAAGTGCTGCTCGCGTTGCTGTTGCTGGTTCTCCTTGTCGCCAACTGTCTCAACATCGCGGCTGACCTGGTTGCCGTCGGCTCCGGTGTGCAGCTCCTGCATGCCGGACCGAGTTGGATCTGGGCTCTCTTCGCTGGTGCTCTCATCAGCGCCTTGTTGGTGCTGGGCTCTTTTGCTCGCATCGCGTTGGTGTTCAAGCTGCTCAGCGGCGCGTTGCTCAGCTATCTCGTCGTCGCGGTGCTGGTCACCCATCAATGGGACAGCGTCATCGGGCATGCGCTCATCCCCCACATCGAGGTGAACAAGGCGTACTTGGCCCTCCTCGTCGCGATACTCGGCACGACCATCTCGCCCTATCTCTTCTTCTGGCAAAACGCCCACAGGTTAGAAGAGATGAGAGAAGAGCCTGCTGGCGGTTCAAGAGCGTTACCTCTGAGGCTGCGGAGCCCCGCACGAGCACGACGCAAACAGCGCACGAGCAGGCTTGACGTCTTCACTGGTATGACGTTTTCAAATCTCGTCATGTTCGCGATCATCGTCGCCTCGGCCCAGGCGCTCCATGCCCACAACAGGACCAGGATCCAAAGTGCCGCCCAGGCGGCCCAAGCGCTCAGACCTGTCGCCGGGCACTTTGCGAGCGTAATCTTTGCTCTCGGCTTTATTGGCAGCGGACTGTTGGCCATACCCGTGCTCGCAGGCGCCGGGTCAGTCGGGCTCGCAGGTCTCCTCGGCAAGCAATGGGGATTTTCGCGGTCAGTGCGCAAAGCACCGGTGTTCTACGGTCTCGTAATGCTGGGCACACTCGGGGGGACGGCACTGAGCTTGTTGCACGTCAATCCAATTCGGCTACTTCTCCTCGTGGCGGTAATGAATGGAGTGGCGGCAGCGCCATTCCTCGCGGTGGTCATGTGGATCTCGAGCAGCCGGACCCTCATGGGCGACTACGTAAACGGTAGGGCGGCCAAGTTCCTCGGATGGCTCACTACCGCCGTTATGGCTGTTGCCGCAATCGCCATGTTCACAACTGGCGGCCTGAGCCTCTGAGAGCAAGTTCGTCGGCCAGGACAAATCGAGCAGATGCGACGTCTCGTGCACTTGGACCGACGTCGCGACCAGACACCGGTGCTGCCAACACAGAGGCGGGCGCCCGCGGCTACCAGTCGGAATGGCACGGCCAAACGAGGTTCTCGAGCCGCTCGGGCCCCCGACACAGCGGAATCGTCATCTCCTCGGAAGGCCGTGGAGGCCTTACGCCGCTCGGCGGACTAGCGATCCACCGCACGTTGGAGCTGAGCCTTGGACATCTTGGAACGACCTTTCACAGCCTTGCGCCGAGCCTCCTCGTAGAGCTGCTTTCGCGTCCGACCGCCCGGGCCTCGATGCGAACGAAGCCCGCCTCGACGTCCGGACGATAGGTCGTCCGTTGACGTGCGGCTTGCGTGCTCGGCTTCCCCGGCGCGGGCGCGCTCTTTGTTGACGGTGCGCGCCGCGATCTCTTCGGCCAGATCCTCAGAATTGCCTCTATCGAGGAGCCCCTCTTTGATGTGCTCGTACTGACGCTCGCGCTTGGCACTCCATGAACTGAGTGGCATCTGCACCTCCTTCAGACGGGACTGGGCTCAGCGCGTCGCGATGTTCTTGGCCCTCGGACCGAAAATCGTGACCCTGTGCCCACTTGTTTTGTTTGCGCCTTGAGCTGGTCCGGGTCGCCTTGAGCTTCAAGCACCTTGTTTCCAACCGCCTTGTGTCTCCTTGACGCGCCTCTTTGCTTCTTGGGCCTCGTTGACGAAGCGCCCTGCCATTACCCCCTCTGGTTCGGCTGACTTCGAACGGGCAGCACGCGGTCTTCTTCTGACGCTGTCATACCCGGCGTGGCCGGCTACAAACCGCAAGTTGTAATGGCGGTCCGGACGCAGATTCATCTCAGAGGCGGTCGATGGCGGGAAATGCGACCTCTTCCAGCACGAGCCTCACACCTGCGGCAATTGGGATGGCGACCAAGGCTCCGAGCAGTCCCCAGAGAGTGGCGCCGATGAGGGTGGCGATGATCGTCAGCCCAGGAGAGATGCGAACCGTCCTGTTCATGACCCTCGGTACCAGCAGGTAGTCCTCGAAGAGGCGGTAGAAGGCGTAGAAGCCTCCTGTCGCGATGGCCACCGGAAGCCCCTTCGTGAGAGCGACGAGCGAGACAACGATGCCGGCGACGGTCGAGCCGACGATGGGGATGAGGTCAAAGATCGCAACGAACAGCCCGAGCAGGAAGGCATAGGGAATTCTAAAGATCGTCAGCCAGACCGTGGTTCCTGCCCCGGCGACCAGCGAGGTGATGATGTTGCCGAGAACGAATCCCCCTACGCGGCCGAACACCTCGTCTACAAGTGAGCCGACGCGCTCGCGCCTACTGGCCGGCACCAACCCGAGCCAGAGCTGGGAAATCGCAGGTAGCCCTATCAGGAAGTAGATGGTGAGCACGACGACGCTGATCGCGGACGCCGTCGTCGACAGCAAGAGCTTCCCGGCCCCTATGACACCTCCGACGGCCTCCCTCTTCAACGTCTTGGAGGCGGCGTTGTTACCTCTCACGTAGGACGAGAGGTGCAGCTTGTTGACGAGGTGGCCGAGCCAGCCCTTGCCGGCTGCGATGTTCGCGCGGTAGCGCGGGAAGTTGACCATCAGCTCGTGGGCCTCGTGTGTGATAGGCGGAATCGCGGCCGCAACGAATGCGCCTATGACCGCCAAGAAACTGAGGGTAATTATTGTCACCGCCGCAAAACGCGGTAACCGCCGGCTCTCGAGCCACACCACGGCCGGCTGCAGACCGACGCCAATGAAGAGCGCGAGGCCAATGATTGTCAGAACTTGGCCGATGTCGGCGAGCGATCGCACCAGCCCATACGCGACCGCGACCCCGAGGGCACCTGTCAGGCCGATGAAAAAGGGAGTCGTTCTGCTGAACCTGCGGCCAGGCTTGCCGAACGCGGCCAGATCACCGGCCGCCTCCCCGCTATGGGCTCTATGGGCCGAATGGGCCGAGCTGGCATCTCCGAGACGCGGCGTCGGCCCTCTCGCCGTCGTGCGCACGCGAGTCGTCCGTGCCTCAGTCACGCTCCTGGCTGCCCAGGGTCTCTCCTCAGCCCCTCCGTCACCCCGCTGGTGCTGTCACCCGGTACACCGAGGAATTTCTCGACGTCCGAACCGGCGAGCCGGGCTGTCAGAATTCCTGCTGCTACCTTGGCCATTGCGAGCTCCCGTTCGTTGAGCCGTGTCGACTGGCGGTCACCTACAACCGCTGGTGTTGCGCCTTGAGGCATCTACCCATCTCGATCCTCTCGAAACTGTTTGAGCCAGCTCTGCGCGGGGTAAGCACTCCCACATCTCACCGGCAGGTCTCCAGTCTCCGATGGGATTCCTGCGCAGTCCCGGTGAGCTTGCGACTCTGCCGGGACTGCGCTCCGCCGGTGTGGAGGCCTCATGGACAGCGACGAACAGATGATCGTGGTTCGTCTCGACAGTGATGTCTCAGCGCCACAGCTCGCTCGTGCGGCGATCCAAGAGGCCCTGTCCGAACGACCTGCGGATCTACGCGACATTGCCGTTCTTCTCGCTGACGAGATCGTCACGAACGCCGTGGTCCACTGCGGTGGCAGAATCGAGATGAGCCTCGTCGAGTCCCCCGGGAGGATTCGTGTTGAGGTGTCGGACACCTCGGCCGCGCTTCCACTCGTTCGTCCGCCCACAGCCGGCGGGGAAAGGGGCAGGGGGATGTTGATCGTGGACTCCCTGGCGTCATCTTGGGGCGTGATCAGAAGGACCGATGGCAAGAGCGTGTGGTTCCAGCTGGACATCACGGGAGCCGGTCGCCACCCGCCGACGCCCTGAAGGGCGGTGGGCTCTCGGCGCCGGTCGCGGAGACAGCCCGGCTTTGTGCCACGATGCTGTCGCAGGTCGCTCACGTGTTGCCGCAACCCCCCCTTGCCTCTGTATGGTACGGAACGCAGCCGGTAGAGTCGGACCCGTCAAGATCAAACGCTGCGTCGTGGGGTGGGGCTGCCCGATGCACCGACGAGGAGGGGGAGATCTTTGGCCGACGCCGCGCTTATCCCGGCGACTGCCGAGGTGGGTGTGACGAACCCAACAGTTGCCGACCAAGCCTGGTTCTCGCGTCGTCCCGAGGGCATTTCATTCAAAGTTCTCGCGCTCGGCCTGCTCGTCACCGCTGTTGTGGTCTGGACGTCGTGGACCCTCAACAACCACAACGAGTCCCATCTTCTCACGCTGCAGACAGAACAGGCGGGTGAGGTGCTTCTCGCGGCCGTGCCGAGCACGGAGACACCGCTCTCCTCCGCACTCGAGGTCGCCATCGCGAGCAACGGGAACCCACATCAGTTCGATCGCCTCATGTCTGCCTACGTGGGCGCGGCCAGGACCTTCACCTCCGCCTCTTTGTGGAAGCTGAACGGGTCGGGCCTTCATCAGGTCGCCGTAGTCGCCGAGGCGCCGCAGTTCGCCACGCCGGCGCAGGCCCGGTTGTCGATCGAACTTGCTCGTCGGAGCCCGACCTTCACCGTTGACAAGGTCTTCCGGGGACAGCGTGAGAGCCTCGCCTATGCATTGTGGCTTCCCACCTCGGATCGATTCGCCGTCTACGCCGAGCACCTCATCCCGGCAGACCGCAGGTCGGCGGTGGCCAAGAACTCGGCCTTTTCCGACCTGTACTACGCCATCTACCTTGGAAGATCAGAGACCCCGGCCAACCTGTTGACGACGAGCTTCAGCCACCCGCCGACCGCCGGGGCTTTCGCGAGGACGTCAGTCCCTTTTGGCAACACGGTTCTCACTCTCGTGACCGCCCCGAGTGCCGAGCTCGGCGGCACGCTCCCGGGTCGGCTGCCGTGGATCTTCGGAGGGCTCGGGGTCGCGCTGAGCGTCGTCGCGGCGTTGACGGCCGAATACCTCGCGCGACGAAGACGGGCGGCAGAACATGACGCAGGTGAGATCTTGCGCCTCTACGGCGAGCTCGGGGCACTCTTCGGTCAACAGCGGACCATCGCAGTGACCCTCCAGCGGGCGCTGTTGCCAAAGGAGACACCGGAGATCGCCGGTATGGAGGTCGCGGTCAAATATGTGCCGGGCGGCAGAGGAATGGAGATCGGCGGCGACTGGTACAGCGTCATAGCTCTCGATGACGAGCGATTTGCCTTCATCGTCGGTGACGTCTCCGGCCGCGGTCTCAACGCCGCGACGGTTATGGCCGCCTTGCGCTTCACGATTCGCGCATATGCCCTGGAAGGTTTCTCACCAACAGCAATCTTGGAGAAGTGCTCGGGCCAGCTGCATCTGTTGACCGACGGACACTTTGCGACCGTGCTCGTCGGCGTCGGCAACGCGAGAACCCGTAGCATCACGCTCGCCAACGCCGGCCATTTCAACCCGCTGCTCATCGACGGGGACACGCCCGCCTTCTTGGACACGGTCGTCGGCGTGCCCCTCGGTGTGTCGGGCAGTGGCGGCTACGAGTCCGTGACGCTCACGCTGCCGCCAGCGTCGACGCTCATCGCCTTCACTGATGGACTTGTCGAACATCGTGGAGAGAGCCTGGACGTAGGACTGAAGAGGCTCATCGAGGCGACGCGGCACACGGAGGACTCATTGGACCTGGTCCTTACTAGGGTCGTCAGCGACCTTACAGACGATGCGTCCGAAGACGACATAGCAATACTGGGGTTGAGATGGAAGAGCTAGTCGACGAGCGGGGTGCGGTGGCGAGGTTGGAAGAGGTGACCGACGCCCTCGGGTCAGTAGTCCTCAAGATAACCGGTGAGTTGGACATCTCGAACGTCGGTTCGATCCAGGCGGCCATCCAGGCGACCTACGGCCAGGGACTCGACCTGATCGTCTTCGACCTGAGCGAGGTCTCGTTCATGGACAGCTCAGGACTTGCCATGCTGCTGGCGCTTGCCGAGAGGATCGGGACGGTGGAGTTGCGCAACCCTTCGGGCCTCGTCCGGCGAGTCATCGAGCTGACCGGGGTCTCTGGTGTCTTTCGAATAAGGGAGATCGACCTTTCGCAAGATGCGTAGCAATTGTGAGAGTTGGGTAATGACGGTGTGACCAACGGAGGTTCACCGGCGATGGCCGACTTACAGGATCTAGAAGAGGACCCTGCCCTCGAGGCGCTCGCAGCTTTGTCCGAGGCCGCTGTTTCCGGCATCGACGGACTGACCGAGGTCAATGAGAAGCTCGGCGCAGTGCGCCGCCGCAGGTGTCGGGGATGGTCATGGCGACGGATCGTCTCGAGCACCGAGATGGTCGACGCCTTGTCCTGCGTGGCCCGTCTCGCAGCTGAACTTGGTCGCGCGAGCGGGGAGTTCCGACGTTCTCTCGCCCGGGTGCTTCGCCATGAGGGCCTGCAGGTCACCGCCATCGGCCGCCTCCTGGGTGTGTCCCGCCAACGCGTGAGCGCCCTTGTCCGAACCGAGAGCGGGGACCTCGTCGATTCAACCCGGACGGGCAAGTGGGCTTTCCCGGACCGGTTCGAGAAAGATCGCGGGCGTTTCCTGGCTTAGGCGTCGGCCGGCCCCTCGAGGCCAGGTGTCTCCGGTCAGTCGCGAGCGGACCGTAGGTGCTTGTGCAGTCTGACGACGGTACCGCGCGGCAGATTACGAATCTGCACGAGATCGCACAACTGGTTGGCCATCCATAGGCCGCGACCTGATTGACTGTCGTTCACGGGATGTTGGCGGCCCGCCATGGGCTCGTCGAAGCGGCCTCTGTCGCGAACTTCACAGATCAGATTGTCTCCTTCGCCCCAGATCGTGACGTGAGCACGACCGCCGCCATGCTTGAGGCTGTTCGCTATGACTTCATGGACGGCGAGGGCGTAATCCGCCGCGGCCCCGTCGTAGAAGCCGAACTGCAAGGCAAAGTCGTGAACCCGTCGCCTTGAGGAGCCGACCCCTTCCCCGTCGACGAGAAAATTCACGGCACCTTCGGGCGCCGCCGGCAGATCCCGGCCCGCGAGAGCGCCGAACGAGTCTGCCTGTTCGTAGAGCGCGCTGGCCACTGGCGGGTGAACCGGCGATCGGATGCTTGCATGACTCGTACGGGCTTCATCGAGGACGGCGCCGCTCAGCGCGGTCGTGTCGTAGGGGCAGAGCAACCAGAATCGCGGTGCACCCGCGAAGGCCAGGTTCAACAGGGACTCGTGCAACTGGCATTCCGCCAACTCCGCGGCTTTTCGGGCAGAGGTGACGGGCTCGCCCACGCCGCGGGCGCCCTGCCCCGGCGAGAGGTCGTCGACAAAGGCACTCCAGAGGGGCATGATCCTTGCCGGATTTGCCCCGACTTCGTCCATGTCGGCGAAGGCCACCTTCTTGGAGTCCCGGCCGAGGGCGGCACGCAACGACTCCAGCTTCGCGGGCCCGAGCACAACGAGCACCTTTTCACCAGCTCGCACACCGTCTCGCACGAAAGGCTCCAGGCTGTTGAGGAGCTCCTCGTCTCCTCCGTAGAACAACGCCTCGTGACGAAAAGGCTGTGTCCCCAAGAGGTTGGAGTGCATGCGAGGGGTCACGCCGCCCTCTCGGTACTCACAGCCGACATGCAGTCACCCGGGGCCACAAGCCAACAATGTTACCCACCTAGAAACCTAATGTGGCTTTCATGTCGAGCTAGGACAGTTCGGCCCTGTACGGGCGCTCGCTCTTTGCAGGATCGGTTCTTGAGGCGACCAGATCCTCATTCACACCATCAACGGGGACTACCCAGTGAAGAAGAGGTTCAAACGGCCGAGTGATCGCGCGATAATCGCTATCTTGCAGCGAGGGCTCGGGACCGGCTTTTTATAGCTCAGGGGAGACGAGCCCCGATTGGACCGGGCGTTGAGCAGGGAGGGGAGGACCAAATGCTGGAGGATGCCATCTCGCTGGGGCCGGAGTCAGCGGAAGGTCAGTCCGTCGTGATCCTGACGGGTGAGATCGATCTCGGTGTCGCACCGTCTTTGCGCCAACGTCTCGCCGACCTCGTGGCAGAGGGACGGTCGAGAATATGCGTGGATCTCCTCGGCGCCACCTTCTTGGACTCGGTCGCTCTCGGCGTGCTGGTCGGGGCTCTGGAGCAATGTCGGGAAGCCGGGGGCGACCTGTGTCTCGTGGTCACAGAGGAGCGCATCTTGAGGGTCCTGGAGATTACCGGTCTCGCAAGCACATTCACGATCCGCAGCTCGAAGGCCCACTCACGCGGCGTCGATCACGGCGGAGGTGGCGGGCGGCTCGGAGAGGTCTCCAAGCATGATTGAGCCGATGGGGAGATAGAGAGCAGGGACGGACTGAGACGATGGAGATCTCGTTGCCGACCAAGTCCGGTCTCGTTTTCTTGAGCGTGCTTTCAGCCCAAGGACCCGCCGGCGGCGCCGGCCGCAGTCACCACCGGTAAAAGCGGTGACTTCCTGCACTTTCTCCGCGTCCGAGGGCAAAGCCGATCAACCAGATGATGAAGAACACGACAGCCGCTATCCACAGCAGGTGAACAGCGAAACCCAGCCCGAACAAGAGCAGAACCACCAGAAATGCGAGCAACAAGACCATCCGTCTTCCTTTCGATTCTCCGCGGGGCCGACCCCCGGACATACGAAGGAACTGTTCCCCTGTCGTTAGTGTTCAAACCCCTGCCGTGCCGATGCGGTCAGCTGGGAGCCCAGGCGACCGAGCCCGACGGGAGCTCGAGCACAGGCTCCGCCTGGCGTTCCACGAGCAGGATCGCACCGACCCGCCCAGCTGTCCTGCTCTCCCAGAGGACGCGGTGGGAGACCGGTGAGTACACGACCAGGTTGCCGTCTGCCTGCATGGCGGCGAAGGCCCCGGGCGAGCCGAGGGTGCCCGACGACCACAGTCGTCTCCCGTTGGCCGCGTAGAAGACGAGATCGCCGTTGCGCTTCATGACGAGCCGGCACATTCCGTCCGGCGACACCAGCTGCCACCCGGGATCGAGTATCTCGTGCGGCCGCAGCTCGGAGTTGGTCGAGCCCGACCACCACAACGGGCCGGACGGTCCGTAGATCACGAGGTCGGCGTCGTTCTGCACGGCGAGAGCAGCTCCGGGGTGCCCCCTCGTGTCGGTCTCCCAGATCGCCCGGCCCTTGGCGGAGTCCACGACGAGCTGACCGTCGCGCCTAATCATGGCGAACGCGCCCGGAGAACCGGAGGTTCCCGACGACCAGAGGATGGGGCCACCACCCGCCTGGAGCACAAGGTCGCCGTCGGCCCGCATGACGAGGCGGTACTGCCCACCCGGGGACGCCACGACTGCTCCGGAGGTCACGCGTTGCCCCGGCTCGACGATGGTTGCTGCCGGCCGGTTCCGCGGGCCGCTGGGTTGGCAGCTGGCCGGCGGGCCCGTGTCTCCGAGCAGGTCGACGAAGGTGTAACCGTGGCTCTCGAAGTACCGGATGATGACCGGGAGCGCCGCCACGGTCGCCGGCATCGGGATCTCCTGGTTGTGGAGGAGGACCACCGGGTGCCGCAAGGTGGCGCCCTCGGACTCTGCCAGTGAGACGATGCGGTTCACCCAGTAGGTCGAGGGCGATCCTTCGGCCTCCCAGTCCTCGGTGTCCACGCTCCACATCCAAACCGTCATGTGGCGCTGGCGCGTGAGCGACAAGGTCGTGGCGTCGTAGTCGCCGTCCGGCGGCCTGAACTCGCAGGGAGCGGTCCCGGTCAGCGCCTCCTGCTCGACGATGACCCTGTCCAGCTCGGCCACCTGGTTGGATCGCGACAGCTTGACAAGGTCCTTGTGATTCCAGGTGTGGTTCCCCACGAGGAAGCCGGCCCGCGCTTCGGCCCGAACCTCCTGCGGCCAAGCCGCTTCCTGCTTGCCGACGTTGAAGAAGGTCGCCCGGACCCCGAAGGACTCGAGGATACCGAGAATGGCGGCGGTGCTCGGACCGGGCCCGTCGTCGAAGG
>Ga0181519_10005196_pt1 | contig 10444 bp, 8 predicted proteins | sample PEATcosm2014_Bin_26_FD_121102 | JGI IMG/M metagenome (GOLD analysis project Ga0181519, IMG submission 121102) | Peatland microbial communities from MTU Mesocosm Facility, Houghton, MI, USA - PEATcosm2014_Bin02_10_metaG | ecosystem: Environmental > Terrestrial > Soil > Wetlands > Peat | place...
CCGCCGTCGACTCCGCATCCGGCGCCGGCAGTTCGCCGGCGCCGCGCGCCACGGATTCGCCCTCGATCACCCGCGTGCAATGCCCATCGCGCCACAAGTCGACCCCCTGGGCGCGGCGCGCGCTGATCACGGCCTCGCCGTCGGTGCCGCGCATGCTCATGGCAAATGCCCCGGTCTGCGCGAAAAGTTCCGCCTGCAGCCGACCGAAATCCGGATGCGTGTAGCTCGAAACGAGCAGCGAGGGCCCGGCTACCGGCCGCACCAGCTTGGCCAGGGTGTGGGCAACATTGCGTACGCCCAGCACGGCCCGCAGTCCGATCAGGCGCGCCAGTGCCGGGGCGAAGGTCTCCAGCGCCAGCACGGCAGGCAGGCCGCGCGCCGCCTGCCCGGCCGCTTCCTCGATGCGTGCGCAGGGCGCCATGCCCAGCGCCGCGAAGATCGCCGCGCTCGTCACCCGTGGGCGGGCGGCGTTGGCCGGTTCGGATGCCTGGCCGTGGACCAGCACGGGGATGGCCTGCCGCGCCAGGAGCATTGCCAGCAGGGGCAGCAGATTGGCGTGGGTGCGCGCGCCGTTGTAGCTGGGCAGGATCACCCACGCGGGCGCCGCGGCCGGCGCCCGCCCCAGATGAGGATCGAGCGCGTCGAGGAAACCCGCGATTTCCGAAGCGGCCTCGCCTTTCATGCGCAGGGCCAGCAGCACGCCGCCCAGCGCAAGGTCGCCCACCGTGCCGGCCAGGATGGCGTCCATCAGCTCGCGCGCCCGTTCGCGCGGCAGCGCCCGGCTCCCGTCCTTGCCGCGCCCGATGTCGCGCAGGTAGGGGGCCGCGGAAAAAGGTGTCGCCGGCGCTGCGGCGGGCACCGGACCGGCGATCGGGGCCGCGGTGCTCACGCGGGGCCGGGCGGCGACGCGGGGGCGTCGACGTGCTGCAGGATGGCCCGGGCCACGAAATCGTCCATGCCCGCGAGCTCGGCCAGGACCGGCAGCACGCGCACGCCCACCTGCGGATTGCGCGCGCGAAAGGCCTCGATCAACTCCGGCAGGTCGCGCGCGATGTGCCCGCCCTTGGACCAGAAAATGGGCGCGACATCGACTTCCGTGATCCCGGCGGCGGCGAGCGCCGCCAGCGTCTCGGGCAATCCCGGCTCCTGCAATTCCAGGAAGGCGATGGCGATCCGGCACTGCGGCCGGGAGCGGCCGATGGCCGCCCGCAGGCGTTCGAGCGGCTGGGCCCAGCGCACGTCGCGGGCGCCATGGGCAAAAAGCACGAGGGCGGTCTCGGATTTCATGAGGCGGGAAATGCCGCTGCGCGGTCCGGTGAAAGTGCCATGAGGGGCCGCCCTGCGCAACATCCGGGCGGGTCGCCCGGCGGCTACCGCTCGCGGCGCCGTATGCGCGGCTCGGCACGCCATCCAGTCTGTATTATCGCCGTATTGTGCAGGGGTGCTCGTGGCGCGCGGGGTTTCGCGGCACGCGCCGGGCCTGCGCCCCACGGCGGTCGGATCGGTCTTTCGGGAGAATGCAATGGCGTCGGTAAACAAGGTCATCATCGTCGGCAACCTGGGCCGCGATCCGGAAACCCGTTACAGCCCGGACGGCGCCGCCCTTACCAACGTCTCCATTGCCACCACCTCGCAATGGAAGGACAAGACCACCGGCGAAAAGCGCGAGGAAACCGAGTGGCACCGGGTTGCCTTCTTCGGCCGCCTCGCCGAGATCGCCGGCGAATACTTGCGCAAAGGCTCCCAGGTGTACATCGAAGGGCGCCTGCGCACGCGCAAGTGGCAGGACAAGGAATCCGGCCAGGACCGTTATTCCACCGAGATCGTCGCCGATGTCATGCAAATGCTCGGCTCGCGCAGCGGCGCCGGCGCACCCCCGGATGACGATGCCCGCCCCGACGCCCGCCCGGCCCGCAGCCCGGCCGCCGCGCGCCCCGCCGCGGGCGCCGGCAAACCCGCCGCCAAGGAACCGGCCGGCGGCGGCGTGGCCGACCTCGACGACGACATACCCTTCTAGCCAAACGAACCGCGCGTGCATTGTCGCGCGCGGTGTCGGGCATCAGCGGCCCATCACGCCACCGAGCCAAGGCTTGCCAGGATCTCTTCCTGCAGGGCCTTGCCGCTGCTGGCCACCAGCGACAATTGCTGCAGCGGATCCCCGCCGCTCCACCCGCTCACGCAGCCACCCGCCCCCTCGATGACCGGCAAGACGGCGGCAATGTCCCAGTACGACAATTGCGGATCGAGCATGGCGTCGGCGCCGCCCGTGGCCAGCGAGAAATACCCGAAACAATCTCCCCAGGTGCGGGCGAGGGCGGCACGGCGCGTCACCACTTGGGTGGCCGCAAAGCCGCCCTGTTCGGCCGATCCCGGCGGAGTACTTGTCAGCACGGTGGCGGCCGCCAGCGGGCGCCCGGGCCGCACGCGGGCGGGCCGCTGCGAGCCGTCGCGGCGGTACAAGGTCGTGCCGCCGCGGTGCCCGACGAGCGCGACCCCGGCCGCGGCGTGGGCGATGCAGCCCAGCACCGGCCGGTAACCGTCGCCATCGTCGCGCTCCAGTGCGATCAGCGTGCCAAAGAGGAAGCAGTTGTGGATGAAGGCCTTGGTGCCGTCTATGGGATCGAGTATCCACCGGTAGCGCTCCCCGGCGCGCTCGCCGAATTCCTCGCCGAAGATGCCGTGGGCCGGGTAGCGTGCGCCGATGCGCTCGCGCAGCGCCGCCTCCGCCCCCCGGTCTGCCGCGGTCACCGGCGAGGCATCGTCCTTGGTTTCCACCGCAAGGTCGGACAGGAACAAGGGTTCGATGACAGCCAAGGCGCAGGCGATGAGTTCGTGCACGAAAGGCACGAATTCGCGCTCTTCCCGCGGCTGCAAGGCGGCGCTGTAGTGCGGGCTATTCATGACGGCAAGTCCTCCCGGCGGCATTGTGCCCGGTCGGCCCGTAAAATTTCGCCATGCGGAGCCGGTCGCCGGCCATGGGGCGCAAGGCTTACACTCTGCGGCGCACAATTTCCCCAGGGCCTGCCCTTTCCCCGATCATGACAACCCCCACCGGCAACCCCGACGACGTGCGCGTGGGTCCGGACGATCAAGGTTCGATGCTCGCGCGGCCGCCGCACTCGGGCCGGCCCGTCCTGAAGGCTGCCAAGGGGACCCTGGTCCTGGGCGCCCTGGGGGTCGTGTACGGCGATATCGGCACGAGCCCGCTGTACACCCTCAAGACCGCCTACCAGGCGGCAGGCGGCTATTCGCAGGATGTCGCCCTGGGCCTGCTCTCGGCCATCGTCTGGACGCTGATCATCGTCACCTCGGTGAAATACGTCGCCCTGGTGATGCGCGCCGACAACGACGGCGAGGGCGGCATCCTGGCGCTCATGGCCCACCTGGCCCTCAAGGGCCGCGAGCGTCCCTTCGTCGTGTCGATCGGCATCCTGGGCGCGGCCCTGCTCTATGGCGACGGCGCCATCACGCCGGCCATCTCGGTGCTGAGCGCGCTCGAGGGCCTGAAGCTTCCGGCGCCCGCCGTTGCGCCGTACATCCTGCCCATGACGGTGATCGTGCTGCTCGGGCTCTTTGCCTTCCAGCACAGCGGCACGGCCGTCATCGGCCGCCTGTTCGGACCGGTCATGGTGGTGTGGTTCCTGGTCATCGCGCTGCTGGGCATAGCCTCCATCGTCAGCCATCCGGGCGTGCTGCGCGCGCTCTGGCCCGGCTATGCGGTGCACTATTTCGCAACCCACGGTTTCACCGGCTTCGCCGTCCTGGGGGCGGTGTTCCTCTGCGCCACGGGCGCCGAGGCCCTGTACGCCGACATGGGCCATTTCGGCGCCGGGCCGATCCGCCTGGGCTGGTACTCCCTGGTGTTTCCCAGCCTTGTGCTGAGCTACGCGGGCCAGACCGCCCTGGTGCTCGACCACGGCCTGAGCGGCGACGACAACCCCTTTTTCCTGCTGGCGCCCTCCTGGGCGCAGCTGCCCCTGGTCGGCCTGGCCACCGCGGCCACCATCATCGCCAGCCAGGCCATCATCAGCGGCGTCTTCTCCATGACGCGCCAGGCCATCCAGCTCGACCTGTGCCCGCGGCTGCGGGTCACCCAGACCTCGGAAGTGGGCTACGGGCAGATCTACATCGGCGCGGTCAACTGGCTGCTGATGGTCTTCACCATCGGGCTGGCGCTCGGCTTCGGCTCCTCCGACAACCTGTCGGCGGCCTATGGCATCGCGGTCTCCATCACCATGCTGCTCACCTCCTTGCTGTTGCTGCGCGTCATGTACGAGCAATGGCACTGGAGCCTGCCCCTGGTCATCCTGGTCGAAGGGCCGCTGCTGCTCGTCGACGTGCTCTTCACCCTGTCCAATCTCACCAAGGTGCGCGAGGGCGGCTGGGTGCCCCTGGTGGCGGGCGCGCTCATCTGGTGCGTGATGCAGGCCTGGCGCTCGGGCCGGCGTGCGATGCTCAAGCAGCTCGAGCGCGAGACCCTGCCCATGTCCGGTTTCCTGGGCGCGGTCGCCGACGTGTACCGCGTCCCGGGCACTGCGGTCTACCTGGCCCGGCGCATCGACATCGTTCCCCTGGCCCTGCTCCACAGCCTCAAGCACTACGCCGTGCTGCACGAACGCAACGTCATCCTCAACGTCATCGTCGAGCAGACGCCGCGCGTTCCGGGCCGCGACCGCATCGAGACCGTGCCCCTGGGAACCGGCTTCTACCGCGTCATCCTGCGCTACGGCTTCATGGAGTCTCCCGACCTGCCCGGATGCCTGGCGCGATGCCGTCTCGACGGCGAAGGCTTCGACATGATGCGCACCACTTTCTTCCTGTCGCGCGAGACCGTCGAGGCCGCGCGCGGCCGCCACCACCACAGCCTTTCGCGGCGGCTGTTCGCCTCCATGCACCGCAACGCCACGGACGCGACGGAGTTCTTCCACATTCCGCGCAACCGCATCGTCGAGCTTGGCGCCCGCATCGAGCTGTAGCGCAGCCCCTGCTGCACGCAACCCTGGAGAGCAGATGCGGTTCCCGGTAGATCGTCGATCCAGCCTCGCGGTGCTCGCCGGCGCCCTGGCTTCCCTGCGCATCGCGACCGCGCGCGCGTCCGGCCGCGCGCCGGCCGCGGCAGCCGCACCGCCGCCCCACGACGGCAGCGACTTCGACGCGTGCTCGGCGCGGCTTGCCGCGGGGGCCGGCGCCGTCGACCTGGCGCGCGCGGCCCTGCGGCGCATCGATGCGCTCGATCGGCGCGGGCCGGCCTTGCGTGCCGTGATCGAATTGAACCCCGATGCCCTGCATATCGCCGCCGCGCGCGACGCGGCGCGCCGCGATCGCGGCCCGGCCGGACTTCTCGACGGGATTCCCATCCTTGTCAAGGACAACATCGCCACCGGCGATCGCATGCTCACCACGGCCGGTTCCCTCGCGCTGGCCGGCGCCCCCGCCGTTCGCGATGCCTTCATCGTCGGCAAGCTGCGCGCGGCCGGCGCGGTCATCCTGGGCAAGACCAACCTCAGCGAATGGGCCAACTTCCGCTCCCCCCATTCCACCAGCGGCTGGAGCGCGCGCGGAGGGCTGACGCGCAATCCCTATGTCCTGGACCGCAACACCAGCGGCTCGAGTTCCGGTTCCGCCGCCGCGGTGGCCGCCGGCTACGTGCCGCTGGCGGTGGGCACGGAAACCGACGGGTCCATCGTGTCGCCGGCGGCGCTGTGCGGGCTGGTCGGGATCAAACCGACGGTGGGCCTCGTCAGCCGCGACGGCATCATTCCCATCTCGAGCAGCCAGGACACCGCCGGGCCCATGGCCGCCACGGTGCGCGGCGCCGCTGCGCTGCTCGGCGTGCTGGCAGGCCCCGACGCCCGGGATCCGGCCACCGCGGACGCGAGCGCCGGCATCGACTACCTCGATGCCTGCCGCGCCGACGGCCTGGCCGGTGCGCGTATCGGCGTCGTTCGCGCCATGTTCGGCGCCCAGGACGGCGTGCGCCGCTGCATGGACACGGCCATTGCGCTCATGCAGCGCAGCGGCGCCGTGATCGTGGATCCCGTGGAGCTCGCCGACCCTGCCGGCTATGCCGATGCGGAAACCGAGGTGCTGCTCACCGAGTTCCGCGTGGGCCTCGAGGCCTATCTCGCGCATTTCGCGCCCGGCGCCCCGGTGCGCAACCTGGCGGAGCTCGTCGAATGGAACCGCCGCAATGGCGCCACCGAGCTTGCGTATTTCGGCCAGGAGACCCTCGAGCGGGCGCTGGCCGCCGGCCCGATCGATGGCCCCGGCTACCGCGCCGCGCGCGCCACCTGCGTGCGCCTGGCGCGCACCGAGGGCATCGACCGCACGCTCGACCAGTACCGCCTCGACGCCCTGCTGGCGCCCACGAGCGATCCGGCCTGGCCCACCGACCTCATCAACGGCGACCACAGCACGCAGAGTTCCTACACGCCTTCGGCGGTGGCCGGCTACCCGCATATCACCGTGCCCGCCGGCCTCGTCGACGGCCTGCCGGTCGGCCTGAGCCTGTTCGGCCGCGCCTACCAGGAACAGACCCTGATCCGCCTGGCCTACGCCTACGAACAGGCCAGCCTTGCCCGCCGGGCCCCGCATTTCCTGAAAACCATTGCCTTGCCATGACGCACGGCTTCGTCGGGGGCAGTACTGCCGCCGGGTGATGCGACCGTCCTGCAGCGGGGGGTTCCGTGGCCGAGGGGGCGCATTTGCGTCTGGTGTCGGACGCCGCACCGAGGGTGTTGCGGGCGGCCTTTATAATTCAAATAGTTGCGACTTCACTGCGAGACCTGCGATGCCGATCTACGCGTACAAATGTTCCAGCTGCCAGCACGAGCAGGACGTGCTGCAGAAGATGTCCGATGCCCCGCTGACGGTGTGCCCGCAGTGCGGTGCGGCCACCTTCGCCAAGCAGCTTACCGCTGCGGGCTTCCAGCTCAAGGGCAGCGGGTGGTATGCCACCGATTTCAAGAACGGGCCTGCCAAGGCCGACGCCAAGCCTCCCGTCAAGGCGGGCGATGCGGCGCCCGCGGCGGCGGCCGGGTCCGAGGGCACGGCGCCGGCCAAGGACGCGGCGCCGGCCAAGGATGCAGCGGCTCCCGCCGCGCCGGCCGGTTCCGCCGGCGGATCCGGAACGCCCCCGGCAGCCGCCTAAGTGGACGTGGATCGCTCGATGTTCAAGCGCTATCTCATGACGGGCCTGCTCGTCTGGATACCGCTGGGGCTGACGATATGGGTGATCAATTTCCTGTTCACCTTCATGGACCAGGTCCTGCTGTGGCTGCCGCCGGCGTGGCGGCCCGAGCAGTGGCTGGGCTTCCACGTGCCCGGAGCCGGATTCGTCGTCGCCGGCGCCGTCGTGCTGCTCACCGGTTTTCTCGCGGCCAACATCATCGGCCAGCGGCTGGTGATGTGGTGGGAATCGGTGCTCGGGCGCATACCCATCGTTTCGAACATCTACCGCAGCGTCAAGCAGGTCTCCGACACGCTGCTGTCCCCCAATGGGCACGCCTTCCGCCGGGCGGTCCTGGTGGAGTTCCCGCAGCGCGGCCAATGGGCCGTGGGGTTTGTCGTGGGTACCACGGGCGCGCAGATTTCCCGCCAGCTCGACCCCGAAGCGTTGACGGTGTACGTTCCCACCGCGCCCAACCCGACCTCGGGCTATACGCTGATCGTCGCTCCGGCCGAAGTGCACGATGTCGACATGAGCGTGGACGATGCGCTCAAGTTTGTCATTTCCATGGGGGTCGTCATTCCCCATGCCTCGCCCATCGGCGCGGGCCGCGCGCTGCCGGCAACGGGCCTGGGCAAGGCCTGATCCGGATTCCCCACACACATGGCCGGCGCGGCGCCAGCGCCGGTGGTTCATCGGAACGTACCTGACGGAGATTCTATGCGCACGGAGTATTGCGGCTTGGTGGACGAGAAATACATCGGACGCGAAGTAAGCCTGTACGGCTGGGTCCACCGGCGCCGCGACCACGGCGGCGTCATCTTCATCGACCTGCGCGACCGCGAAGGCATCGTGCAGATCGTCTGCGACCCCGACCTTCCCGCGGTGTTCGGGCAGGCCGAGGCCCTGCGCAGCGAATTCTGCGTGCAGATCGACGGCGTGGTGCGCGCCCGCCCGCAGGGCACGGTGAACGCCGGCCTGGTCTCGGGCGCGATCGAGGTGCTGGCCCGCAAGCTGGTGGTGCTCAACCCTTCCGTGCCCATCCCCTTCCAGCTCGACGACGACGACCTCTCCGAGACCACGCGCCTCACGCACCGCGTGCTCGACCTGCGCCGGCCCGCGATGCAGAACAACCTGCGGCTGCGCTACCGTGTCACCATGGCCGTGCGCCGCTATCTCGACGCCAAGGGTTTCATCGACATCGAGACGCCGATGCTCACCAAGAGCACGCCCGAGGGCGCCCGCGACTACCTCGTGCCCTCGCGCGTCCACGAGGGCATGTTCTTCGCCCTGCCGCAGTCGCCCCAGCTCTTCAAGCAGCTGCTGATGGTGGCCGGGTACGACCGCTACTACCAGATCGTCAAGTGCTTCCGCGACGAGGACCTGCGCGCCGACCGCCAGCCCGAGTTCACCCAGATCGACGTCGAGACCTCGTTCCTCGACGAGGTGCAGATCCGCAGTCTCATGGAGATCATGATCCGCGAGGTGTTCCGCGACGTCCTGGGAGTGGCCCTGGCCGATCCCTTCCCCGTGATGCGCTATTCCGAGGCCATGTCGCTGTACGGCTCCGACAAGCCGGACCTGCGCGTCAAGCTCCAGCTCACCGAGCTCACCGATGTCATGGGCGACGTCGATTTCAAGATCTTCCGCGGCGCCACGGAACTCAAGGACGGCCGCGTCGCCGCCCTGCTGGTGCCGGGCGGCGGCGCCATGGCACGCTCCGAGATCGATGCCTACACCCAGTTCGTCGCCATCTACGGCGCCCGCGGCCTGGCCTATATCAAGGTCAATGCGCGCGAGCAGGGCCGCGACGGCCTGCAATCGCCCATCGTCAAGAGCCTGCACGACGCCGCGCTGGCCGCCATCCTCGAGCGCACCGGCGCCCGCGACGGCGACCTGATCTTCTTCGGCGCCGACCGCGCCAAGGTCGTGGCCGACAGCCTGGGCGCCCTGCGCGTGCGCATCGGCCACTCGGAGTTCGGCAAGAGCCACGGCCTGTTCGAATCGGGCTGGCGCCCGCTCTGGGTGGTCGACTTCCCGATGTTCGAATTCGACGAAGGCGAGCAGCGCTGGGTCGCGGCCCACCATCCCTTCACCGCCCCCAAGGATGGCCACGAGGATTACCTCGAGACCGACCCGGGCCGTTGCCTGGCCAAGGCATACGACCTCGCCCTCAATGGCTGGGAGATCGGCGGGGGCTCGGTGCGTATCCATCGCGAGGACGTGCAGAGCAAGGTGTTCCGCGCCCTCAAGATCGGCGTGGAGGAGGCGCGCAGCAAGTTCGGCTTCCTGCTCGACGCGCTGCAGTACGGCGCGCCGCCGCACGGCGGGCTGGCTTTCGGCCTGGACCGCATCGTCACGATGATGGCGGGCGCCGAGTCGATCCGCGATGTCATCGCCTTTCCCAAGACCCAGCGCGCCCAGTGCCTGCTTACCCAGGCGCCATCGCCGGTCGACGACAAGCAGCTGCGGGAATTGCACATCCGGGTGCGGCGCAGCGAGGGCAAGACGGCGGGGTGAGGTGAGATGGAGCGGCATCCGGAGCGCACCGCTCACCCCGGCCCTCTCCCGGGGGGAGAGGGCGAGGACGGGGCGAATTCGCGAGGCGAATCCGCCAGGAAGGGGTGTCGCCTTCGCGTCGCGACGTACAACATCCACAAGGGCGTCACCGCCTTCGGCCGGCGCTCGCGCGTGGCCGAATTGCGGCTCGCCCTGCACCGCATCGACGCCGACGTCATCTTCCTGCAGGAGGTCCAGGACCGCAACGAACGGCTGGTTCGCCGCCTCGAGATCAGCGCGCTGTCGAGCCAGCTCGATGTCCTGTCCTCCAGCGGCTACGCGCATCGCGCCTACGGCGTCAACGCGGTCTATCCGCACGGCCACCACGGCAACGCCATCCTCTCGCGCCTCCCGATCGAGCACTTCGCCAACCACGACATCTCCGACCACGCCCTGGAGAACCGCGGCATGCTGCATGCGCTCGTCCGACTGGAGGACGGCACCGCCGTGCATCTCATCTGCGCCCATTTCGGCCTTGCCAAGCGCAGCCGGATGCGCCAGGCCGAGTGGGTGGCGCGCTTCGTCGAGCGCGAGATCCCGGCCGGCGCGCCCTTGATCCTGGCGGGCGACTTCAACGACTGGCAGCGCGGCGTCGACGCGCAGCTGCGCGAACGCCTGGGCGTGCACGACGTCTTCGACGCGGTCGAGCCCAGCGCCTGGGTCGACCGCCTGCTGGGCTGGCGCTCGCCGGTTCGGGTGGCGCGCACCTTCCCGAGC
>Ga0181519_10005198_pt1 | contig 10441 bp, 10 predicted proteins | sample PEATcosm2014_Bin_26_FD_121102 | JGI IMG/M metagenome (GOLD analysis project Ga0181519, IMG submission 121102) | Peatland microbial communities from MTU Mesocosm Facility, Houghton, MI, USA - PEATcosm2014_Bin02_10_metaG | ecosystem: Environmental > Terrestrial > Soil > Wetlands > Peat | place...
AACACCACGAACATCGGGAACAGCGGAATGCAGAACCACAGATGCTGCTGGGCGCGCACGACGTCGTTCAGGTTCAGGCTGCCGACGCAGAGCAGCACGGAGACGAGGACAAAGCCCATCGATACCTCGTAGCTGACCATCTGCGCCGCCGAGCGCAGCGCCCCCAGGAAGGCGTATTTCGAGTTGCTCGCCCAGCCCGCGATGACGATGCCATAGACGCCGAGGGAGGAAATCGCGAACAGATAGAGTACGCCCACATTGATGTCGGCGATCGCCCAGCCGTCGTTCACCGGCACCACCGCCCAGGCGATCATGGCCAGCGAGAAGGTCAGCATCGGCGCCATCAGGAACAGCACGCGGTTGGCGCCGGTCGGGATCACCGTTTCCTTCATCACCATCTTGATGGCGTCGGCGAAGGGCTGCAACAGGCCGAACCAACCCACCACGTTGGGGCCCTTGCGCAACTGCATGGCGGCCAGCACTTTGCGCTCGGCGTAGGTGAGGTAGGCGACGCCGACCAGCAACGGCACCAGGATGGCCAGCGCCTTCAGCACGGTGAGCACGAGAATGCCGAACGGGTTGGCAAAGAATGCGCTGAGAAATGCGGCCATCGCGGGTTACTCCGCCGCCTGCGCCGACGCCGGCGCATGAACCCGGGTGCACTCGGCCATGGTCGGGCTGGCGCGGCTGATCGGGTCGGTCTGGTAGTAGTTGTCGATCCACGGCGCGAAGGCGGCAGTGCCCATCCGCGCGGGATCGCCGGTGGGGCCGGTGGTGTCGGCGCATCCGAAGCGCGGCAGGATGTCGGTGCGGGCGAACACCGGGTTCACCTGCTCCAGCCGCGCCCGCAACGCCGCGATATCGTCGTACGGCAGGGGGCGGCCGGCATAGGCACTGAAGGCGCGCAGGATTTTCCAGTCCTCGCGCGCCTCGCCCGGCGGATAGACCGCGAGCTCGCCGCGTTGCACACGGCCTTCGGTATTCACGTAGGTACCATTCTTTTCGGTGTACGCGGCGCCCGGCAGAATAACGTCAGCTCGGGCGGCACCCCGGTCGCCGTGGCTGCCCTGATAGACGACGAAGGTATCGCGGCCGATCGCGTCGCTATCGAATTCATCGGCGCCGAGCAGCCACAGCACGTCGACGCCGCCGTCCAGCATCTGCCCGAGCGGCTTGCCGCCTGGCCCCGGCAGGAAACCCAGGTCGAGCGCGCCGACCCGCGACGCCGCGGTGTGCAGCACGTTGAAGCCGTGCCACTCCGGACGAAGCATGCCGGTGGCGGCAGCCAGCTGCCAGCAGGCCGCCAGTACGTCGGCCCCATCCGGCCGCGCCAGCGCACCCTGACCCAGGATGAGCATCGGCTGTTTGGCCGCTTTCAGAACGTCGGAAAAAGCCTGCCCGCCGCCCAGCAGCGCCGCGATGGTCTCCGGTCCGTCGCCAATGCGGTCAAAACCGTAGGTCAGCTCTGCAGCCTCGCCGATCAGTGCAATGGGAAAGCCGCCTTGCAGCCAGCGCTTGCGGATACGCGCGTTGATCAGCGGTGCCTCGCGGCGCGGATTGGACCCGACGATCAGCAGCGCATCCGCCGCCTCGATCCCGGCAATGGACGTGTTGAACGTATAGAAATCGCGACGCCCGGCGTCGGCATGCGCACCATCCTGACGGCAGTCGAGATTGGCCGAACCGAGCGCGGTGAACAGGTCCTTCAGCGCCAGCATGCTCTCGGCATCGGACAGATTGCCGGCAAGCGCGCCGATGCGACTGCCATCGAGGCCCCGCAGCTTCGCCTCGATGGCAGCAAAAGCCTCGGGCCATGAGGCGCGCTGCAACGCGCCGGCGCGGCGCACCCAGCAACCGTCCAGCCGCCGCCGCTTCAATCCGTCGACGGAAAACCGGCTCTTGTCGGCCAGCCACTCCTCATTGACGTCTTCGTTGATGCGCGGCAGCACGCGCAGCACCTCGGTCCCACGGCTGTCGACGCGGATGGCGGCGCCGACGGCATCCAGCACATCCACGCTATCGGTCTTCTTCAATTCCCACGGCCGCGCCACGAAGGCATAGGGTTTGGAGGTCAGGGCTCCGACCGGACAGATGTCGATCAGGTTGCCGGAAAGCTCCGAGGACAGCGCCTTGGCCACATAGGTGCCGACCTCCATGCTCTCGCCGCGCGCGGTGGCGCCAAGCTCGGAGACACCGGCGATCTCGGTGGAAAACCGGATACAGCGCGTGCAGTGGATGCAGCGTGTCATCACCGTCTTCACCAGCGGGCCAAGATCCTTGTCGCGCACCGCGCGCTTGTTCTCGGCATAGCGCGAATGGTCGTGGCCGTAGCCCATGGCTTGGTCCTGCAGGTCGCACTCGCCGCCCTGGTCACAGATCGGGCAATCCAGCGGATGATTGATGAGCAGGAATTCCATCACCCCGCGGCGCGCGGCACGCACCATCGGCGTATCGGTGTGCACCACCATGCCGTCGGCCACTGGATAGGCACAGGACGCGAACGGCTTGGGTGGCGTCTTCTCGATCTCCACCAGGCACATGCGGCAGTTGCCGGCAACCGAAAGCCGGTCGTGGTAGCAGAACCGTGGGACTTCGACCCCCGCGGCCTCGCAGGCCTGCAACACGTTCGAGCCGTTCGGGACTTCGACGTCGATGCCGTCGACGGTGACCTTTGCCATGTCCCTACTCCGCCGCCATGCGAGCCGCCGCCGCGATGCGCCCGGATTTGTAGTGCGCGATCCGCTCCTCGATCACCGGACGGAAATGCCGGATCAGGCCCTGGATCGGCCACGCCGCCGCGTCGCCCAGGGCGCAGATCGTGTGACCCTCCACCTGGCGCGTCACCTGTTCCAGCGTATCGATTTCCTCGGGCTCGGCGCGGCCCTGCACCATGCGGTTCATCACCCGCATCATCCAACCCGTGCCTTCGCGACAGGGCGTGCACTGGCCACAGCTCTCATGCTTGTAGAATTGCGAGAGGCGGGCGATCGCCTTGATGATGTCCGTGGATTTGTCCATCACGATGACGGCTGCGGTGCCCAGGCCCGACTTCACGTCGCGCAGGCTGTCGAAATCCATCAGCACCGTGTCGCAGATGCTCCTCGGGATCACCGGCACGCTCGCTCCGCCCGGAATTACCGCGAGCAGATTGTCCCACCCGCCGCGCACGCCGCCCGCATAGGTGTCGATCAACTCGCGCAGTGGAATGCCGAGTTCTTCCTCCACGTTACACGGCTTGTTCACGTGGCCCGAGATGCAGAACAGTTTCGTTCCCGAATTCCTCGGCCTGCCGAGGGCAGAAAACCAGGCGGCCCCGCGGCCCAGGATAGCCGGCACCACCGCGATGCTCTCGACGTTGTTTACCGTGGTGGGGCAACCGTAGAGACCGACCGCCGCCGGGAACGGCGGCTTCAGCCGTGGCATGCCCTTCTTGCCCTCGAGGCTCTCCAGCAGCGCGGTCTCCTCGCCGCAGATGTAGGCCCCGGCGCCACGATGAAGGTGGAGAAAAAAGTCCCAGCCGGAACCACAGGCGTTGCGCCCGATCAGGCCGGCATCGGTGGCCTCGTCGATGGCGCGCTGCAGCACCACCGCCTCGTTGTAGAACTCGCCGCGGATGTAGATGTAACAAACATGCGCCCGCATGGCGAAGGAAGCGAGCAGGCAACCCTCGATCAGCTTGTGCGGGTCGTGACGGATGATGTCACGATCCTTGCAGGTACCAGGCTCGGATTCGTCGGCATTCACCACCAGATAGTGCGGCCGCGGTCCCTCCTGCCTGGGCATGAACGACCATTTCAGTCCAGTCGGGAAACCGGCGCCGCCACGGCCGCGCAGGCCCGACGCCTTCATCTCCTCCACCAGGGCGTCGGGACCACGCGCCATGATCGTCGCGGTGCCGTCCCAGTCGCCGCGCGCGCGCGCCCCCACAAGATACGGATCGTGCAGCCCATAGAGGTTGGTGAAGATGCGGTCCTTGTCGCTCAGCATGCGCTCACTCCGCCTTTCCGAAGGAGAGCGAGGTCAGCGTCGTCGGCCCGCCCTCGGGCGCGGAGGTCTGCCGTCCCTTCACCGAACCGGGCTGCGGATGCTCGCCGCGCTGCAACGCCGCCAGCAGGCGCTCGGTGCTCTCGGCGTCCATGTCCTCGTAGAAATCGTCGTTCACCTGAAGGATGGGCGCATTCACGCAGGCGCCCAGGCATTCCACCTCGGTCATGGTGAACATGCCGTCTGCACTGGTTTCCTGCCACTCCGCGATGCCGGTGGCGCGGCGGCAGGCATGCGCCACTTCGTCCGATCCGCGCAGCCAGCACGGCGTGGTAGTGCAGACCTGCAGGTGGTACTTGCCCACCGGCGCGGTGTTGAACATCAGATAGAAAGTGGCGATCTCGTAAACGCGGATCGGCGCCATGCCGAGCCGTTTGGCCACCGCGTCCATGGCCGCGCGCGGCAACCACCCGCTGCCGGTGACGCGCGCCATCTGCCGCTGCACCAGATCGAGCAGCGGCAATACCGCGCTGGCCTGTTTGCCCGCCGGATACCTGGCCAGGATGCGCGCGATCCGGCTCTCGCTGTCGTCATCGAAACTGAAGCTGTCCGGCTCCGGTCCGTGCGCCGCGCCTTCGGTCCCTGCTGCCATGTCGTTACCTGTCGATCTCGCCGAACACGACGTCGAGCGATCCGATGATCGCGGTGCAGTCGGCCAGCATGTGACGTTTCGCCAGTACGTCCATCGCCTGCAGAAACGCGAACCCGGTCGGACGGATCTTGCAGCGATAGGGACGGTTGGTGCCATCCGCCACCAGGTAGACGCCGAATTCGCCCTTCGGCGTCTCCACCACCGTATAGGTGGCGCCGGGCGGCACGTGGAAACCTTCTGTGTACAGCTTGAAGTGGTGGATCAGCGCTTCCATCGAACGCTTCATCTCGCCGCGCGTTGGCGGGGTGATCTTGTGATCCTGCACCTTCACCGGACCCGGCTTCATCTGCTCCAGGCACTGGCGGATGATCTTGACGCTTTCGCGCATCTCCCAGATGCGCAGCAGGTAGCGGTCGTAGCAATCGCCGTTGCGTCCCACCGGCACCTTGAAGTCCAGCCGCTCGTACATCTCGTAGGGCTGGGCGCGGCGCAGATCCCACGGCACGCCGGAGGCGCGCAGCGGCGGACCGGAGAACCCCCAGGCCAGCGCCGTCTCGGCATCGATCACGCCGATGTCCACCGTGCGCTGCTTCCAGATCCGGTTGGCGGTGAGCAGGGTTTCCAGGTCGTCGATGAATTTCGGGAAGGTTTCCGCCCAGGCGGCGATGCGCTCCTCCAGCCCCAGGGGCAGGTCGCGCGACACGCCGCCCGGGCGGAAATAGTTGGAGTGCAGCCGCGCACCGGAAGCGGCCTCGTAGAACTCCATCAGCTTCTCGCGTTCTTCGAAGCCCCACAGCGACGGCGTGATGGCGCCCACGTCGAGCGCGTAGGTCGTCACGTTCAGCAGGTGGTTCAGCACCCGCGTGATCTCGGAGAACAGCGTGCGGATCCAGCTCGCGCGTTCCGGCACCACGATCCCCAGCAGCTTCTCGGTGGCGAGAGCGAAAGCGTGCTCCTCCGACATCGGGCTGACGTAGTCCAGCCGGTCGAAATACGGCACCGCCTGGATGTAGGTCTTGTACTCGATCAGCTTCTCGGTGCCGCGATGCAACAGGCCGATATGCGGATCGGCACGCTCCACCACCTCGCCGTCCAGTTCCAGGATCAGCCGCAACACGCCGTGCGCGGCCGGATGCTGCGGGCCGAAATTGATCGCGTGGCCGTCGAATTCCACGCTTTTCGTCACCGGCGCGTCGGTTCCGCTCACGATCCGGCCCCCTCCACCCGTCCGTCGCGGGCTTTTTCGTCCCCCGGCAGGCTCGTCATCGCCTCCCACGGAGACAGGAAGTCGAAACTGCGAAAATCCTGGGTCAGCCGCACCGGTTCGTAGACGACCTGCTGGCGTTCCTCATCGTACCGGACCTCGACATAGCCGGTGAGCGGAAAATCCTTGCGCAGTGGGTGCCCCTCGAAACCGTAATCGGTGAGGATGCGGCGCAGATCGGGCTGGCCCTCGAAGACGATGCCGAACAGATCCCAGGCCTCCCGCTCCCACCATGTCACCGCCGGCCAGATGGTCCAGACCGATGGCACGGGCTGCTGTTCGTCGGTCGCCACGATCACCCTCAGCCGCTGGTTGAGCGACACCGACAGCAGGTTGTAGACCACGTCGAAGCGTTCGGCGCGCTCGGGCCAGTCCACCCCGCATACATCCATGCACTGCTCGAAGGCGAAGCGCGGATCGTCGCGCAGCACGGTCATCAGGCCGAGCAATTGCTCGCGCGCCGCCGACACGACCGGCTCGTCCTTCTCGAGATAGGTCCGCAGCACGCCAGGCATGCCGGCGATGGCGTCGAGCAGAACCGCCCGCGGCGTGGCCGCCTCCTGCGCCTCAGCCACGGAGAATCGTCCCGGTCCGGCGGATCTTCTTCTGCAACTGCATGATTCCGTATACCAGCGCCTCGGCCGTGGGCGGGCAGCCCGGGACGTACACGTCCACCGGCACCACGCGGTCGCAGCCGCGCACCACGGAATAGGAATAGTGGTAGTAGCCGCCGCCATTGGCACAACTGCCCATGCTGATCACCCAGCGCGGTTCGGGCATCTGGTCGTAAACGCGGCGCAGCGCCGGGGCCATCTTGTTGGTCAGCGTGCCGGCCACGATCATCACGTCGCTCTGCCGGGGCGACGCCCGCGGAATGATGCCCATCCGGTCGAGGTCGTAGCGTGGCATGTAGGCGTGGATCATCTCGATGGCGCAGCAGGCCAGGCCGAAAGTCATCGGCCACAGACTGCCCGTGCGCGCCCAGTTCACGACCTTGTCGAGATTGGCGACCACGAAGCCCTTGTTGTCGATCTCGCCGGTGATGCCCTTGATCACGGCGTCCTGGGCCGCACCCGGGTCCAGGGGGTTGAGCGCGGTATCGCTGGGACCCATCGTCGTCACTCCCAATCCAGGGCGCCCTTGCACCATTCGTAGACGAAGCCGACGGTCAGCACGCCCAGGAATCCCAGCATGGACAGGAAGCCGAACAGGCCGATATCGGACAGGCTGACCGCCCAGGGGAACAGGAAGGCCACCTCGAGGTCGAAGATGATGAACAGGATGGCGACCAGGTAGAACCGCACGTCGAACGGGCGGCGCGCATTCTCGAACGGCTCGAAGCCGCATTCATAGGCCGATAGTTTGTCGGGATACGGAGCCCGGGGGGCCACCAGCAACGGCGGCGTCAACATCGCGACCGCGATCACCGCAGCGATCACGATGAACACCAGGATCGGGAAGTATTCCGCCAGAATCGGCGCCATTTTCAGTTCCTTATGGTGCGCCTGCCCGGCGGTCAGCCGAACAGACCGCGAGGCTTGTCCCCCCTCGCGGCACGGCCGGAGATTAGCCGCAACCCAGCCACCCTGCCATAGGGCGCGGTGCGGCGAAACGGCGATTTTCTGCCGATCTGCTGCTGGCGCGAGTGACGGGGCTCGAACCCGCGACCTTCGGCGTGACAGGCCGACGCTCTAACCAACTGAGCTACACCCGCAGCAGCGAGGCGGCGGGATGTAAAGCGGCCCGGCCAAGGCGTCAAGCGGGCGCGCCGCATGAAGCCGGCCAGGGGCTGGAGCCGCCGGCCCCGGCCTCACGCCGCGCGGGCGGCGGCAGCCTGGCGGCGTTGCTCGGCGACCTGGGTATGCATCGCCTTCTGCAGCTTCTCGAAGGCGCGCACCTCGATCTGCCGGACCCGCTCGCGGGAGATGTTGTACTGCTGCGACAGCTCCTCGAGCGTGGTCGGATTGTCCTTCAGGCGGCGCTCGATGAGGATGTGCCGCTCGCGCTCATTGAGCGTCTGCAAGGCGCTCGACAGCAGGGCCTTGCGCCCGGACAACTCCTCGCGATCGCCGATCGCGGTTTCCTGGCTCTCGCTCTCGTCGACCAGCCAGTCCTGCCACTCGCCTTCGCTGTCGGCGCGGACGGGGGCGTTGAGGCTGTGGTCGGGGGCGGACAGCCGGCGGTTCATGTTCACCACGTCCTGCTCGGGCACGTCGAGCACGCGAGCGATCTTGGCCACCTGCTCGGGCTGCAGGTCGCCGTCGTCGATCGCCTGCATCTGGCCCTTCAGCCGGCGCAGGTTGAAGAACAGCTTTTTCTGGGCGGCCGTGGTGCCCATCTTCACCAGCGACCAGGAGTGCAGGATGTATTCCTGGATGGCGGCGCGGATCCACCACATGGCGTAGGTCGCCAGGCGGAAGCCGCGGTCCGGGTCGAACCGCTTCACCGCCTGCATCATGCCGACGTTGCCCTCGCTGATCAGTTCGCCCAGGGGCAGGCCGTAACCGCGGTAGCCCATGGCGATCTTGGCGACCAGACGCAGGTGCGAAGTGACCAGCTTGTGGGCCGCCGCCATGTCCTCGTGGTCACGCCAGCGCTTGGAAAGCTCCAGCTCCTCCTCGGGGGTCAGCATCGGGTATTTGCGGATCTCCTGGAGATACCGCGACAGGTTGCCCTCGGGGGCGACATTGATGACGGCAGAGACCACGACAGGTTCCTTTCGTCCGATCGGCTTGCCTCCTGCCCATGGCGGCGCAGATAGCAGGCCGTTTGCGCTTGGTCCGGCCCGGGAGGGGCCGGCGGGGGCCTGGCGACGATCCGAAAGCCCCGGTGCGCGCCCCATCTGGCGGCGGCGTCACCCCGGTCGGTCGTCCCCGCGGGCACCCCCCGCGCATCGGTGACAACGGTGGCACCATAGCGGAACGGCCGGCCCTGGTCAATAATCCGGACTGATTAAGTCGGGATTAAGTTTGCGTTACCATACCCAGGCCGAGACGGTCGATCAGGGCCTGCATGTCGGCCGGCGGCGGCGTGCTGAAGCTGAGCGGGGCGCCGGTGCGTGGATGGACGAAGCCGAGGTGGGCGGCGTGCAGGGCCTGGCGCGGGAAGTCGAGCAGGGCGCGGCGCGTGGCCTCGTCGAGCGCGCGGGCGCTGGCAGGGATGCGGCGCAGGTAGAGCGGGTCGCCGACCACCGGGTGGCCCTGGCTGGCCAGGTGGACGCGGATCTGGTGGGTGCGCCCGGTGGCCAGCCGCAGTTCCAGCAGCGTCACGGCGGTCTGGTAGTGGCCGAGGGTGCGGTAGCGGGTCAGGGCGTGCTTGCCGCCACGACCGACCACGGCCATGCGTTTGCGTTCGCGCGGGTCACGGCCGATGGCGCCCTCGATCTCGCCGGCGGGGGGATTGGGCAGGCCCCAGCACAGGGTGAGATAGGCGCGATCGATGTCGCGGGCGGCGAAGGCGGCCGACAAGGTGGCCAGCGCCTGCTCGGTCTTGGCCACCACCATGACGCCGGAGGTGTCCTTGTCGAGGCGATGGACGATGCCGGGGCGCTTCTCGCCGCCGATGCCGGGCAGGGTGTCGCCGCAATGGGCGAGCAGGGCGTTGACCAGGGTACCGTCCTGGTTGCCTGGCGCGGGGTGGACCACCAGCCCCGGCGGCTTGTCGAGCACCAGCAGGTCGGAATCTTCGTAGAGGATCGGGAAGAAGATCGTCTCCGCCAGCGGTGTCGCCGATACCGGGGGAGGCGGCGCGAGGCTGTAGAGTGCGCCGGAGCGGACGGGTTCGGAGGCCTCGGTGATGCGGCTGCCGTCGCGGGTCGCATGGCCGGCTTCGATGAGGTTCTTCACCCGCGAGCGGGAGAAGGCGGGGATGCGCTCGGCGAGGAAGCGGTCAACCCGCTGCCCGGCGGCCTCGGGAGGGGCTCGGGTAGTGTGGACGATTGCGTCGGTGACGGATTTATCGGACATGCCACCATCCAGATACTCCGGATGGCGGGGCAGGTGGAGGGGCGGATGCGCTGGCTGGTGGTGTTGGCGGTAGCGATGGCGGTGTTGATCGTCGCCGGGGTCACGACGATCGGGGTGACGATTGTGCACCGGATGTCGGTGGCGCCGGCGGTGGTCCACGATGCGGTACTGGATGAGCCGGTGGGCACGCACATTGCCGGGGTTTCGGCGCTGCCGGACCGCCTGGCGTTGCGGCTGGTCGGCGGCGGTGCAGACCGGGTCGTGGTGGTGGATTTGCGGACGGGCCAGGTGGTGGGCCGGGCCGCGCTGGCGCGGTGAGATGACGGGGGGGTGGCTTGATATGGGCAGGCGAAGGCCGTAGAAGGCGGCGGGCTTGCTGTCCCGTTCGTCTAGAGGCCCAGGACACCGCCCTCTCACGGCGGTAACGGGGGTTCGATTCCCCCACGGGACGCCAACGATTTCAATAGGTTATTGCACAGTCGGTGGCCGCCGGCCAAGTTTACCAAGAACCTTATCAAGAAAGCCGGTTGTGGACGGCGGCGAACGGGGGCGGCGGGGGTCGCTACTCAGGCCCGC
>Ga0181519_10005201_pt1 | contig 10438 bp, 6 predicted proteins | sample PEATcosm2014_Bin_26_FD_121102 | JGI IMG/M metagenome (GOLD analysis project Ga0181519, IMG submission 121102) | Peatland microbial communities from MTU Mesocosm Facility, Houghton, MI, USA - PEATcosm2014_Bin02_10_metaG | ecosystem: Environmental > Terrestrial > Soil > Wetlands > Peat | place...
TAGCGGATTCAGCTGTGACCGTCGGCGTCGTGACGAACGTCCCCCAAGGAACAATGTGCGCGTCGCCCGTGGTAATCAGCCGTACCTGACGATTGATCCCCGCGCCGGGATACCAGCGCGATGCGGGTTGCTGCGAATCGTCAACCTTCACCGCAATCACGTTCTTGCCCGCCTGCAGGTGCGGCGTCAGCTCGTATTCAAAACTCACATAGCCGTATGGCCTGTGCCCCAGCAACTCGCCGTTCAGATAGACGTCGCTGTTGGCCATCACGCCGTCGAAGACGACAAACGTCCGCCGCGCGGCCGATGGCTTCGCATCGGCAGCGGGCACCGTGAACGTCTTGCGGTACCAGCCGATCCCGGTCGGCGCAAATCCGCCCGCGCCACGCGAAGGCGCATCTTCCTTCACCGGCCCCGCAATGGACCAGTCATGTGGCAGCGTCACGCTCTTCCACGCGGAGTCGTCAAAGCCTGGCTTCTCCGCGCCCGCGGCATCGGCCTGCAGAAATCGCCAGCCCGTGGTGAACTGCTGAATCACGCGCGGCTTCTGCGAAGCGGGCGTTGTGGTGGTGATTGCGCCGATGGCGGCGGCGGATGCGGCGGCGGCAGCGGTCTGTGCGGCGGCGGGCACGGCGTGAAGAGAGAGCGGAAGGGCGACCAGAGCGGCGAGAAGAAGATGTATGCGGCGCATGAAAACCTCACGGGGTGGTTCTGAGTCGAGCAGTCGTGTCATTGCAATATCCCAGCCCTCTGGAATCGAGGGCTGGGGAATCCGTATCCATACTATTCGCAGTAAGGCCCTGCCGGCGTCACTTTTGCGTCGTGGTTGGCGTCGGCATAATGGGGTTGAACTTCGTGGCCAGCTCTGGCGTGGACACCGCGCCGGTCTGGTCGGCAGCCTTGGCAACCTCCGCCGCGAAGACGTAGCTGCGCCCGAACATATTGCTGGTGAAGATGACGTACTTCTTGTCCGGCGAGAAGCGCGGATTGGGTTCGGCGCGGTAGTTCTGGTGCGCCATGTTGACCAGGTGCTCGGAGTGGAAGACGCCTGGTTGGAAGTAGTTGGGGCCGTTCAGCGCGCCCTCGGTACCGCCGATCATCTGCGGCCGGAACAGCTCGATCCACTCGCCGTCCGGCGCCGCGGCCACCTGGCCGGAGTCGCCGCCGTCGCCGCAGAAGAGGTCGAGGTCCTGCGTCAGGTTGAAGTGGATCGACCACTCGTTGCGCTGTAGGTGATAGGCGACCCGCTTGTGAGTCTCCAGGTTGTAGCTGGCAACGAAGAAGTCTTCGCCCTTGGGATACTGCCAGTCGTACCAGATGGTCTTGCCGTCCAACCCCCAGAACTCGTGCCCCGCGATCTCCATCGCCATGGTGCGCTTGTGGATGAGTGTGTTATGGGTGCCGTCGGTGTGGATCAGCCAGATGCGGTCCACCTTCTGCCACATGCCCTCGTGACAGTACATGATGAGGTTGGGATCGGTCGGGGAGAAGAGCATGTGGCCGATCCAATCGGTCGAGTGGAAGAGCACCTTGATGGTTCCGGCCTTCTCGCCGTTCGGGCCCGGCTTCAAGCGAATGGTGAAGAACACCACCGGAGTGCGCGATGCCAGTCGGCGCTCCATCATCGCGCCCTTGTCGTCCGACTGCACGTTGGCCCCGCCCAGCGTGGGATTCGCCTCCGCAGGACTCGCGGCAGCGGGATTCACCGCAGCGGGCGCACCGGCAGCCGAAGCCGCCGGTGCAGCCTGCACACCCGTTCCACCCGCTCCAGATCCTCTGCCGAATCTTCCTGCCGGCGCGGCAAGAAATGCGTGCGGCGCATTCGGGTTGCCGCCCGGACAGTCCGCCGCGTTATACGTTCCCGCGCCCAGCGTCTCATCCGCATTCACGCTGGAGATGCTCACACGCGGCGGCAGGTCGATCAGCTTGGTCGCCACACCGGTGTTGGTGTCTGCCTTGTACACTGCATTGCTGCGCGTCACCGGGTCCGTGCGCGTGAAGAAGACGCTGTTGGTCTTGTGCCCCACAACAATGGCGCGCGCTCCGCCGCCGAATCCGCCGCGGCCGCCTCGCGCGCCCTGCCCTGACTGCCCGCCCGCCGCTGTATCCGTGACAGCAGCAGTTGCCGCGGGAGCGGGCGCAGCCTGGTTCGGCACCACCATCCGGGTCGTCATCGTCGCCAGGTCGAGCACGCGAATGCCGTCCGGCGAGTTGTACACCATCTGCTTGTGGTCGGGCGTGAACGCATTCACGTTGAAGTAGAACGCGCCGGAATTGGGCTCGTCCGATACGCGCCACACGCGATGCCCAGTATCCTTGTCGATCCAGCTCTTCGGCGGCACGGCCCCCGTCTCGGACGGCTTGTTGTCGCGCTGCAACTGAGCGCATACGCCCGGCGCGTATAGAGACAGCGCGGCCAGCGGAACAAATGCCAGTATGGGAACAAGGGCTGTGAGTGTGAATTTAACGGGGAGTCTGAATCGATTGCCGGACCGGGGGACCATTCGCTGCTCCTTGGATAAAGACCTCGCTGCGTGAGAGGGACAACACTCACCGCTAGGCGGAAAGCTCACTGCACAGACCTGTATTGAGGCTGTCAAAATGCCAGCCGGGTTCGTGCATCAGAGAGATATAGATAAGAAGACGATGCAGCGGAAAAATTAGTTTCGGCCATGAATCCATGGGCTGCCGCCGAAGCCGATTGGCAACCGCAACGCAGGGGCGCAGATCCGCTGGTTGTGCAGGCCGGTGGTGAACGTCGGGCAAATCAGCCTCCACTCGATCCTCCACGGCCCACAGCAGTCCAGAATAATCCGCCTCGCACTCCTGGAACATTCCCTTGAGATTGAGATATGCTCTAGCCTTGAATCTGATTGCGGCCCGGGCAGGAATCCGGCCTCTGTACGATATGTAGACATCCCCCTCCCACCGTCTGATATCGCCGATGATAGTTTTGGCAGCAGATATTTGGCTCAGGAGGCGCACGCGATGAATCGAATCATCCTTGCCGACAACCAGGCGATCTTCCGGGCAGGCGCGGCCCGAGTCATCGCCCTGGAAGAAGACATGCGCATCGTGGCCCAATGTGATGACATCTCCCGCCTCTCCAACGCCATCGATACCTGGCGAGGCGCCATCCTTCTCTTCTCCTCCAGCATGCAACTGGACGCCAACGCCGTCGTCGCCCACGCCCGCGCGGCCGGCATCCGCACCATCTACATCACCGAAAACGGCTCGGAGGTCCCCGACGACCTCGCCCGCGCACTCGATGGAGTGCTCTATCGCAACATTCCCGGCCCCGGCCTGCTGGACTGCATCCGCCGAGTCGCCACCGGACAGCACTCCTTCCAGCACTCCAACGTCACCTCCATCCTGGCCCAGGACTCGGTCGGGGCCCGCGTCCGCGACCGCCTCACCCCCAAAGAGATCCAGATCGTCGCGCTCATCGTCCAGGGATGCAAGAACAAGCTCATCGCCACCCAGCTCAACACCAAGGAGCAGGTCGTCAAGAACTACCTGCGCAGCATCTACGACAAGACCGGCGTCAGCGACCGCCTCGAACTCGCCCTCTTCACCATCCACCACCGCGCGCTGGCCGAGGCCGCCGCCCACGCCGGAAACCTCCTCCAGCAGCCTAAATCCGCTTGAACCACGCGCCTGCACTGACCTCTGTTCCTCATCCCCATCGTTCCACCGGCGTGAACTGCGCCGAGCCCTCTCCGCCGAGCACAACCCGGTCGCCCACAACCAGCCATGTGTGCGCGATTAATTTCCCGTCTGCCGCCCGCGCCACGCCGTAGACCATTGTGCTCCGCACACCGCGCCGCCGCAGCATCGTATAGCCCGCCAGCGTCTGCGGAAAACAGACAAACGCGGCGGGGGAGTGACGCGCAACCGCCTCGACCGCCCAGCGTACACGCCGCGCAATTTCCGCAGTCGCGCACTCCGCAGTGTTCTTCCCCCGCATCTCGTCCGTTGCTGCTCCGCGCTCTCGTGCCGCAACCTCGCTCTCGCCTGAATCCGCCTCGTCGTCGGTTCGCTCCAACGCGGGCCCGCGCGCGATCGTCAGTATGATTCTGTGTACCGGAACCACCACCAGACAGACGCGGAAGAACGCCAGCAGTAGTAGCGCCTCCGCCGCCAGCAGCCATTCCGCCGGGCTGTGCCGGTAAATCCTGCGCCGAACGGTTCCGCCCATCACTCCTCCGGTCAGTCATACCCTTTATACTTGAGAAGAACCAGGGACCAGGAACGGTTTCAACTTCGGCCTGCCCTCAACGTGGATCGAAAGAACGAGGAGTACAGAGGAGTTTATGGCCGCATTGATCGATGCAATCGACGTCAAGCGCAAGGCGCTCTTCGAGTTTGAAAGCACTCCATACGCCTGCCTGGACGCCGAGGTGAACACGCCCACCGCGCGCGGCGGCCAGACCCTCGTCCGCCTCAAAATGCGAAACCTGCTCACCGGCGCCGTCTTCGACAAGACCTTCAAGGCCAGCGACAAGTTCAAGGAGCCCGACCTCGTCCTGGTCCCCGCCACCTACCTCTACAGCGACAACGACGGCTCCTACTTCCTCGATCAGGAGAGCTTCGAGACCCTCAACCTGACTGGCCAGATGCTGGGCACGGCGATGGACTTCCTCACCGATGGCCTCCTGGTCCAGTTGCACAAGTACAACGGCAACCCCATCGGCCTGCAGTTGCCCATCTTCGTCGAACTGGAGATCGTCCACACCGAGCCCGCGGTTCGTGGCGACACCTCCAGCGGCAGCGTCACCAAGTCCGCCCGCCTCCAGACCGGCCTCGAAATCCGCGTTCCCCTCTTCATCAAAGAGGGCGAAAAAGTAAAGGTCTCCACCGAGACCCGCGACTTCGCCGGCCGCGCCTGATCCACCCGCCTCGCCCGCACCATCGACCCCCCGGAACGCCTCCTGACGCACTCAAAAAACAGAAAACACACGCCCAACTTGGCTGGGGTAACCATTACTCTTCCGGCCAACCCAGCCCATTTGTGGGGTTCCAACCTCCTTATCCACAAGATGTAGAGTTTGTATTGTTGATGCCGCCCCCGCGAACCGCTAAATTGGAAGCTGTGCGGCTCATCCAATCCGTACGGCACGGCGTGAAGCTGTAGGTGCGCGTCGCGCCGTTGGCTGAGTCTGGCCGTGGTTCCCGGAGGTGTGGTTTGCTCAAGCTCAAAAAGGTCCAGATGCTCGGCTTCAAGTCGTTCTGCGACCGCACGGAGATCCATCTCTCGGGAGACGGCATCGCCGCCGTGGTCGGCCCCAACGGCTGCGGCAAGTCGAACATCTCCGACGCCATTATGTGGGTGCTGGGCGAGCAGTCCGCCAAAAGCCTGCGCGGCGTCAAGATGGAAGACGTCATCTTCGCCGGCACGCGCGAGCGCAAGCCCACCGGAATGGCCGAAGTCTCGCTCACCCTGGTCGATCCCGAGGTCTACGACGACGCTTCCCTGCCCGGCGAAGACGGCAGCGACTGGTCGAGCGATGGCTCCAGCGAACGCACTCAGGATCAGGCCCGCACTCAAGCCCTCACCCTCGCCGGAGACTGGGACGAATCCCAACTCCGCCAGCAGAAGGCCGAGGAAACCGAAGAGGCCGTCCGAGATGCGCAGCCCGGGGTCGTCATCGGCATCGACGGAAGCGTGGTCGACGCCGGGCAACTGGACCGCGACCAGCTCGACGAGAGCGCGGTCGACGACGAACCCCAACCCTCCGAGGCCGCAAAAGACGCCGCCGCCGGCCCCGAAGTTCCTGGCGTCGTACTCAAGGTCCGCCGCCGCCGCTTTGGCCGCTCCCCGGTCCGCGCCGGTGAGGTCACCATCACCCGCCGCCTCTTCCGTTCCGGCGACTCCGAGTACCTGCTCAACGGAAAAATCTGCCGCCTGCGAGACATTCAGGACATCTTCATGGGCACCGGCCTGGGCGGAGAGACATACGCCATCATCAGCCAGGAGCGCATCGGCCAGATCCTCAGCTCCAAGCCCATGGACCGCCGGGCGATCCTCGAAGAGGCCGCCGGAATCACCCGCTTCAAGACCAAAAAGCGCCTCGCCGAGCTGCGCCTCGAGTCCGCCAAGGTCAACCTCGCGCGTGTCAACGACATCTTCGAGGAGGTCACGCACCAGATGAACTCGCTGAAGCGTCAGGCCTCCAAGGCCGAGCGCTACGGCCTTCTGCGCGACGACCTGCGCACCCGCCTGCGTGTCGTCCTGGCCAGCCGCATGAGCCAGCTTGACTCCGAGCAGTCCGCCGTCGCCTCCCAGATCGCCGTCCTCGCCGCCCACATCGCCCAGCAGTCCGCCTCGGTCGACGCGATGGACGCCGAGCACACCGCCGGGGTCGAGCAGGGCTATCAATTTGACCAGCAGGTCCGCGAGGCCGGCGCGCAGGCCAACCACTCCGCTGTCGAGTTGGAGCGCGTCACCGCACGCATGGCCGCCAACGTTGACCGCATTGCCGAGCTCACCGCGCGCATTGCCTCCGGCGGCGACGACCTCGACCAGGCGCGCGAACAGCTTCGCGTGCTCTCCGGCGAACTCGAATCGCAGCGCAGCTTCCTCGAAAACGCCACTGCCGAGGCAACCGTCTCGCGCGACGCCGCCGAGGCCCAGCAGCAGCGCGCGCAGCAGGCAACCCGCGCCGTCGCCGCCAGTGAGCAGCAGGCCGAGCAAAACCGTCGCGCCGGCTTCCAGTTGCTCGAGCGCGCCAGCCAGAGCCGCAACCAGCAGGCGCAGGCAGAGGTGGCTCTCGCCAGCCTCGACCGTGAATCAGAGCGCCTCGTCGCCGAATCCGACGGCGCGCGCCGCGAACTGGCAGAGCTGGGATTCGAGCGCGGCCAGGTCGCCGCCACATTCGGCAACGTCACCGAGCGCCTAAAGGCCCTGGAGACCGAGATTGCCCACTTGCAACGCAGCATTGACGCGGCCCGCGAAGCCGAGTCCACCGCCCGGCGCCGCGGAGACCAGTTGCGCTCAGAGCGCGCCGCGCTCGAAGGCCGTCGCAGTTCGCTCCAGGGCTTGATCCGCGAGCACAGCTACTCCACCGACACGGTGAAGAACATCTTCAAGGCCAACTCCAAAAACGTTGCGGCCAACGCGCTCTCGCCCATCGGCACCCTCGCCGACTTCCTCGAAGTCGACGGCCAGTACGAGGGCATCGTCGATGAGTTCCTGCGCGACGAGCTGAACTACGTCGTCGTCAACAGTTGGGACGCCGCAGACGCGGGCGTGCGACTGCTCGCCGCAGACGTCGCCGGCCGCGCCACATTCCTCGTCCACCGCGAGAATCCATCCAGACTTCAACAGAAGATCGCCAACAGCCTGCCCGTGCCCGAGGGCGTTGTCGCATTGAAGGACTGCGTGCGCGTGCTCAACGGCTTTGGCACATCGCTGGAAGAGCTGCTGCCCAGGCTGGGCGATGGATTCATCGCGCCCGATGCCGCCTCCGCGCGCAGGCTGGCCGACGAGCATCCGCGCGGCTTCTTCCTCAGCCCTACCGGCGAGGCCTTCCACAACTCCACCGTCACCGGAGGCCATGTCCGCGCACAGGGGCCGCTCGCCCTCAAGCGCGAACTCACCGAAGTCGAGCGCAAGCTCGACGCCACCGAAGTTGAACTCGCGCAGGCCGAGCAGGAGGCGGCGGCCCGCGAACGCGAGGCCCGCGAACTTACTGCCGCGCTCGACTCAAAAACCCAGCAGTGCCGCGATGCCGAGCGCGAATCCGCCAACTCCGGGGCAGCCCTCCGCCAGATGGAGCAGGAGACCGCGCGCATCGAGCGCCGCCTCGACGAGTGGGCGCTCGCCGCAGACCGCAACCGTGTTGCCCGCGCGCAGAAGCAGGACGCAATCGCACGCCTCCAGCAGGAGGCTACCGCCTTCGAGGCCGAGCGCGCCACGCTGGAGTCGCAGTTGGCCGAACTACAGCAGCAGCTCGACAGCCTCCGCCAGCAGCGCGAATCTCTGCAACAGTCCGCCGCCGAGGCCGCAGCCGCGCTCGCCGGCCTCGAGGAGCGTCGCCGCAACGCGCTCGCCACCTTCGAGCAGACGCGCCGCATGGCCGACGCGCAGGCCGCGCGCATCGCGCAGATCGAGCAGCAACTCCAGTCCGCCGGCGCGGAAAAAGTCCGCCGCCAGCAGGAGACCACCGAACTTGCAGCGCAGCACGCCTCCCTCGCCGAGACGCGCGCCAGTGCGCTCGCAGAGGGTGCCCGCCTCACCGCCGAGGCCGCCGAACTCCGCGCGCGCATGAGTGAGCTCGACGCCAAGCTCCGCACCCTGCGCCACCACACCGAAGACCTCCGCGAGCAGCGGGCCAACCTCACCGCCCGCGCCGCCAGGCTCGCCTCAGACATCGAGCACATCGACGCAACCTGCCTCAACGACCTCGCCATCGAGGCCGCCATCCTGCGCGCCGACGACGCCATCCTCCGCATCGATGGAGAAGCCCTCGCCGCCGCCGAGGAGGAATCCCGCGCGCTCAAGCAGCGCCTCGAGGCCATGGGCCCGGTCAACATGATGGCGCTGGAGGAGTACCACGAGACCGCCGCACGCCACGGCTTCCTCGAAACCCAGCGCCGCGACCTGCTCGAGTCCATCGAGAACACTCAGGCCTCCATCAAGGAGATCGACGAAGTCTCCCGCGTCAAGTTCGACGCCGCCTTCGAGGTCATCAACCGAAACTTCGGCGCAACCTTCGCCAAGCTCTTTGGCGGTGGCCAGGCCTTCATGCGTCTCACCGACGAGGAGAACTCCGCCGAGAGTGGTATCGACATCGTCGCCTCGCCGCCGGGCAAAAAATTGCAGAACATCCTGCTCCTCTCAGGCGGCGAGAAGGCCCTCACCGCGCTCGCGCTCCTCGTCGGCATCTTCCAGTTCCAGCCCGCGCCCTTCTGCGTCCTCGACGAGGTCGACGCACCGCTCGACGAGTCCAACGTCGACCGCTTCGCCCAGATGATCGCAGAGATGGCCGCCAACACTCAGTTCGTCGTCATCACCCACTCCAAGCGCGCCATGCAGGTCGCCGACGTTATCTACGGTGTCACTATGCAGGAGCCCGGTGTCTCCAAGATCGTCAGCGTCAACCTCAACCGCCGCGCGGCCGCCCGAGACCGCCGTGAGGTGGCATAGCAAAGGAGTCGTCATTCTGGCGAAGCTCGCACAGAGCGTCATTCTGGCGAAGCCACACAGGTCGTCATTCTGGCGAAGCCACACAGGTCGTCATTCTGGCGAAGCCACACAGGTCGTCATTCTGGCGAAGCCAGAATCTCCGTATTTCGTTTTTGCTTTTGCTTGTTTTTGTACGAACCGCACCATCCAACTTAGCGCACGCTGGAGGAGCTTCATTCAGTCCTCCAGCGTTTTTTTATGCAACTGCCTCCCTCCCGCCGCACACGCCTTCATCCGTTTTTCCCCATCGGGGATTACACTGTTCTCGCAATCAACGGGAGGTCAAACATGGCACATAAGGTCGTGGCAATCGTCGGCAGCTACCGCAAGGGAGGCGCCATCGACAGCGCGGTGCAGGCCATTCTTGCGGCTGCGCAGGAAAAAGGCGCCCAGACGCACGCCCTCTATCTCACGGACCAGCATCTGCAGTTCTGCACCAACTGCCGCCGATGCACCCAGGCCCCCGGGCTGCAACGCGGCTCGTGCGTGCAGCAGGACGGCCTCCAATCCATCCTCGCCGAGATTGATGCCGCCGACGCCCTCGTCCTCGGCTCGCCAGTCAACTACTGGAACGCCACCGCCATCTTCCGCCAGTTCATGGAACGGCTCTTGGGAGCCACCTACTGGCCCTGGGGACAGGGCGCGCCCCGGCTGCGCTCGAAGCGCCTCGCCCGCAAGGCCGTGCTGGTCGCATCGGCCTCCATGCCCGGCTTCTGCATCCCCATCCTCACCGGGGCCGCGCGCGCCCTGCGCATCACCGCGAAGATGCTCGGTATCAAACCCGTCGCAACCCTCTGGATCGGCCTCACCGGCAAACAGCCCGATCAGCCGCTCTCCCCGCGCACCCTCGCCCGCGCCCGCCGCATCGGCCTCACCCTCGCCTGAATCCTAAGTGGTCGTCATTCTGGCGCAGCCAGAATCTCCGTATTTACTGGGTGCCCCATCTTCGCCGCAGTCTCATCGCGGCAAAGGTGGGGCCGTAGCAGCGTGCCCCATTCATCGCGGTCTTATCGCGATGAGTGGAATGCAGCCTCAGTCTTCGGCTCGTACGCACAGAACGGATCGCTCTCCAGCGGGTCGCCGGTATAGGCAAATGCGCGCGCGCGCGAACCTCCGCACAGCGTGCGATACTCGCAAACTCCGCACTTCCCCTTGAAGTGGCTCGGCGTGTGCAGTTCGCGGAAGACCGGCGATTCGCGGTAGACCTCCGCCAGCTTGTTCACGCGCACATTGCCCGTCACCAGTGGCAGA
>Ga0181519_10005203_pt1 | contig 10437 bp, 7 predicted proteins | sample PEATcosm2014_Bin_26_FD_121102 | JGI IMG/M metagenome (GOLD analysis project Ga0181519, IMG submission 121102) | Peatland microbial communities from MTU Mesocosm Facility, Houghton, MI, USA - PEATcosm2014_Bin02_10_metaG | ecosystem: Environmental > Terrestrial > Soil > Wetlands > Peat | place...
ATGCCGAGCGGCGGCAGCGTGGGCGATGGCTACGGGCCGATGATCGTCGCCGCCAAGCCTCTGTCCCTGGACGATGTGAAGAAGGTCAAGATCGCCATTCCGGGCACGCTGACCACGGCGACCCTGGCGCTGCGCCTCTTCGCCCCCAACGTGGAGACTGAGGTTGTCGAGTTCGACAAGATCATCCCGGCCGTGCTCGATGGCCGCTTCGACGCCGGCCTCATCATCCACGAAGGTCAGCTCACCTACGACAAGAGCGGCCTGCACCGCATTCTCGACCTGGGCAAGTGGTGGCGCGACCTGACCGGACTGCCGCTGCCCCTGGGCGCCAACGCCATCCGCAAGACCCTTGGACCGGAAGTCATCGCCAAGGTCTGCAAGGCGCTGCGCGACAGCATCCAGCACGCCCTCGATCACCGCGAGGAAGCACTCGAATACGCCATGCAGTTTGCCCGCGATCTGGACACGCGCGATGCCGACAAGTTCGTAGGAATGTACGTGAATGAGCGCACGCTCGATTACGGCGACGACGGCCGCCTGGCCGTTGCCAAGCTGCTTGAAATGGGCCACGAAAAAGGCATCATCCCGCAGACGATCCACCTGGAGTGGGTGAGCGAGACGGCCAGCTTGAACAAGCTGTAACTAAAACATATGAATTAACAGAGAGGTCCTGCTGCATGCAGGGCCTTTCTTCTTGCCGCCGGGCGCCAGCCACGCCGCTGCCTCAACATTCCATTCAGTTACACTGGTGAAACCATGCCCTCCCCGCTTTACAAGTCGCCGCGCCAGACCCTGATGATTGATGCCGACGACACCTTGTGGGAGAACAACATCTACTTCGAGCGTGCCATCGCCGAATTCATCAGCTTTCTCAACCACCGCCAGTACACTCCCGCCGAGGTCCGCCAGAAGCTGAACCAGGTGGAACACGCCAACATTCAAAAGCTGGGCTACGGGCTGCACAGCTTTACCGCCGCACTGGTGGCAACCTTCGAACACCTCAGCGTGGAACCCGTGACGCCCGCTCTGCATGAGGCCATCCACGGCATCGCGCGCACCATCGCCGAACAGCCCATCGAACTCCTAAGGCACGTCGGCCCCACGCTCAAGGAGCTGCACCAGCGTCATCGCCTGCTGCTGGTGACCAAGGGCAACGTGGCGGAGCAAACGGGCAAGGTGGAGCGCAGCGGGCTGAAGGATTTCTTCGAGGCCGTCGAAGTGGTTGCCGAGAAAAACCGCGAGAGCTACGAAGGCATCGTCGCCCGCTATGGAGTGGATCGAGCGACGGCATGGATGGTAGGCAATAGTCCAAAGTCTGACATCAACCCCGCCATCGCAGCCGGACTCAACGCCGTGTTTATTCCCCACGCAGACACCTGGGTGCTGGAGCAAGCCGAGATATGCACCGCCCCGCCCGCCCAGAAGTTGTTGACCGTGGAGCGCTTTGCCCTGCTGACGGAGATCTTTTAGCAACCATGCCCTCCTCCTGCCCTCCCCTTTGATTGCCCCGCGTAACTTTTCCCCCGCACGGGGTTCATAGCAGTGGATATCATCCGTGTATCCGTGCCCGGGAGAATCGAATGACCTGGAAGAAACCGCTGCTCCTTGCGCTGACCCTGGCCCTGGCGTTGCCTGCAACCAATGCCTTGGCCGCTCCGCACAAGGAGAAGAAGCCCAAGGCTCCGCCCGCAGCGCAGCAGCCCATGGACGAGCGTGAGCGCGCCGAGCACGCGCTGAACCGCCTGACCTTTGGCGCGCGCCCCGCCGACGTGGATCGCGTGCTCAGCATCGGCGTGGATAAGTGGATTGCCCAGCAGATGCAGCCGGAGAAGATTGATGACCATGCGCTAGACGCACGCCTAGACCCCTATCGCACCTTGCGCATGAGTTCCTCGGAGATGGTGCGCAACTTCCCTCCCGACCAGGTGCTGCGAGCCGTGGCCGATGGTAAGCTGCCCATGCCCAAGGATGCGCAACTCAAAGCCGTTTACACCAGCGGCATCGCGCGCCTGAACCAGAAGAAGGAAGCCAAGAACGCGCGCCTTGCAGAAAACGCCGACCTGCTGGGGACAAATCCCGATGACCTGACGGCCGAGAAACGCGAGCAGCGCCAGGCCGCCCGAGAGCACGCCCGCAGCCGCGCTCTCGACCTGTTGGAGCAGCCAGCCGCGCAGCGCGTGCAAACTTTGGCCGCGATGGATCCCGACGAGCGCCGAGGCTTTTGGAGGGCCGTCACCGGAGACGACCGTGAGCGGCTGACCGCCGACATGGCTCCCGAGCAGAAGGAACTGCTGCTCTCGCTGGAGAACCCTGTTGGTGTGGTCAACAACGAGTTGATGCAGGGTAAGCTGCTGCGCGCTACCTACAGCGAGCGTCAACTGCTGGAGGTGATGACCGACTTCTGGTTCAACCACTTCAACATCTACCTGGGCAAGGGAGCCGACCGCTACCTGGTCACCAGCTACGAGCGCGACGTCATCCGCGCCAAGGCCCTGGGCAAGTTCCGCGACCTTCTGCTGGCCACGGCCAAGAGTCCCGCCATGCTCTGGTACCTGGACAACTGGCAGAGCGTGGGTCCCGACAGCAAGGCCGCCGGACGCAACAAAAACGGCAAGCCCAATCAGGGATTAAACGAGAACTACGCGCGCGAGGTGATGGAGTTGCACACCCTTGGCGTCAGCGGCGGCTACACGCAAAAGGATGTGACTGAGCTGGCGCGAGTGCTGACCGGATGGACCTTGGAAGAGCCGCGCGATGGCGGAGGCTTCATATTCCGCGAGGCGCGACACGAGCCCGGCGACAAGATTGTACTCGGCAGGGTCTTCCACGAGAGCGGTCAGCAGGAGTGCGAGGCCGCGCTGGCGATGCTGGCCGCGCATCCTTCTACCGCGCACTTCATCTGCACCAAGCTGGCGCAGCGCTTCGTTAGTGACGCGCCTCCTTCTGCGCTGGTGGAGCGCATGGCGCAAACTTTCCAATCCAGCGACGGCGACATTCGCCAGGTGCTCTCCACCATGCTGCACTCGCCGGAGTTCTGGCAGCGGCAGTACTTCCGCGCCAAGGTGAAAACCCCCTTGGAGTTCACGGTGAGCGCCTTGCGTGCCACCAACGCGGATGTGACAAAGGTGCAGCCCATCACCGATGCGTTGAATCGGCTGGGCATGCCGCTCTACGGAGCGCAGCCGCCGACCGGGTATTCGATGAAGGCCGAGAGCTGGGTGAACTCCGGCGCGCTGCTGAACCGTTTGAACTTTGCTCTGGCCCTGGGCAATGGGCGGCTGGGCGGCATCAAGCTGGACGCGGCCAAGCTCGGGGATTCAAAGAGCCTCGCAACCAAGCCGGGGGCCAACCTAACCGTCGCACCAGATGTGCAATCGCAGCTGGAAGTGGTTCTTGTCCCCGGAGGCGTCAGCCCGCAGACGCACCAGACGATTGCGCAGCAGAGGGACGATCCGGCGATCAGCGGACGCAAGCTGGATGATCCTCCGCGGCCGGTGAATGCCGGAGCAGTGGCCGGACTCATCCTCGGCTCACCGGAGTTCCAGCGGCGTTGAACGCAACACATGTTACACGGCAACAGGAGAATGCAGATGGCAATCACGCGGCGAATCTTTTTGAAGAATAGCGCAATGACCGTGGTGGGTATGGCGGCCATCCCGTCGTTCCTGGCGCAGGCTGCGATGGCGGCCACCGGCTCGGCGACGAACAAGCGTCTGGTCGTCATCTTCCAGCGCGGCGCCGCCGACGGACTCAACATCGTGGTGCCGCACGGAGAGTCCAACTACTACACCATGCGTCCCACCATCGCCATCCAGAAGAAAGATGTACTCGACCTCGACGGCTTCTTCGGACTGCATCCCGGCATGGCTTCGTTGCGCCCCGCGTGGGATTCGAAGCATTTGGCTATCATCCACGCCGCCGGTTCTCCGGATGAAACGCGCTCGCACTTTGACGCGCAGGACTTTATGGAGAGTGGCACGCCGGGCGTAAAGAGCACGGAGGATGGCTGGCTGAATCGCGCGCTCGCCTCGACCTCTGTCGAAAGCTCCGTGCCGCCGGCATTTCGCGGCGTGGCGCTGGGAACTTCGTTGCCGCGCATGTTGAGCGGAAGTTTTCCCGCCGTGGCCCTGGGCAGCCTGAATGATTTTGGCGTGGCGCCGCGCACTCCACAATCGCAGCCGCTGACCAACACCTTTGAATCCATGTATGCGCAAAGCGTGGACGCCGTTTTGCACGGCACCGCGCAGGAGACCTTTGACGCCGTCAAGATGCTAAAGTCGGCCGACCCAGCCAAGTACAAGCCCGCCGCCGGGGTCAACTATCCCAAGGGACGCTTTGCGGACTCCATGCGGCAGACGGCGCAGCTGATGAAGGCTGACCTCGGCGTGCAGGTGGCGTTTACCGACATCGGCGGCTGGGATCATCACGTGAACGAAGGCGCCAGCGAGGGCCAGATGAACAACCTGCTCAAGGAGTTCAGCGGCTCGCTCGCCGCCTTCTGGCAGGACCTCGGCCCCTTGGCGGACGACACCGTGGTGGTCACCATGAGCGAGTTTGGCCGCACCGCGCGCGAGAATGGCACGCGCGGCACCGATCACGGCCACGCCAACGTGATGTTCGTGCTGGGCGGCCCGGTGCGCGGCGGCAAGGTCTACGGACGCTGGCCGGGACTCGCCCGGGAGCAACTGTACGAGCAGCGCGACCTGGCGCTGACCACTGACTTTCGCACCGTATTGAGCGAGATGGTCGCCCGCCAGTTGGGCAATCCTCACCCGGATCACCTCTTCCCCGGCTTCCGCAATCCCGGCTCGCTGAAGTTGTTGGGGTAAGTCGCACGGGTGGAGAATGCCGGACTAAGAACGCGCGTCATCCGCCATGTACAATCCTCCCGTGAGGGATGAGAACAACATAACAACAGGAAGCGCGGGCGCAGTGCCGCAACATCCTACGCCGGACCAGGTGCTGGCCGGCCCCGTGCCGCAGTATTCGACGCTGACCATCGTCATCCCTGTCTTCAATGAGCGTGAGACGCTGCTGCCCCTTCTGCGCGCCGTCTGCACCCAACCGACGCCACCGCTGCACAAGCAAATCATCCTTGTGGACGACGCCAGCAGCGACGGCACGCGCGAGCTGCTCGAGGGCGATTGGCAGCATGGACTGCCCCTCGACCCGGCCGACAGCCTCACGCTCCTCCTGCACCCCGAGAATCGCGGCAAAGGTGCCTGCGTGCAGAACGCCCTCACGGCCGCCACCGGCGAGTTGGTGCTCATCCAGGACGCCGACCTCGAGTACGACCCGGCGGATTATCCCGAGCTGCTGAAACCGGTTCTGGAAGGCCACGCCGATGCCGTCTACGGCAACCGTTTTCACCAGGGTCCGCAGCGCGTGCCGCGCAGTGGACGCTACCTTCTAAATCGTTTTTTTTCATTGCTTTGCGACATAATCACCGGCATCCGACTGCGTGATGTGACCTGCTGCTACAAGCTGCTGCGCCGCGACCTGATGATGGCCCTCGACCTCCGGAGTCCGCGCTTTGGCATGGAAACCGAGATGACCGTGAAACTTGCCGCCACCCGCGCGCGTATCTACGAGGTGCCGGTCCGCTACCACGGACGCACCTACGCGGAGGGCAAGAAGATCAACTGGTCGGATGGAATTGCGGCCGTGTGGCATCTTCTGCGCTATCGCTTCTTCCGCTAGATTGACCGGATGCCAACAAGCCCGCCCATGCGGCGGCCCATGAAGGAGAAATCAATGCTGAAACGGAGTAAGTCCATCCTGCTGGCGCTGGCCGTAATCTCTCTGTTGGCCCTGCCCGCCCTGGCCGAGGAGCGCGAGGAAATTCACAAGACCATTCCTATGGATGCCAACGGCAGCCTGACAGTCAAGGACGTCAATGGCAGCGTCACCATCACCGCCTGGGATCGCAACGAGGCGCAGATTGACGTGGTCAAGACCGCGCACAGCCAGGAGAAGTTGCGCGAGGCGCGCATCGAGATTACCGGCAGCGGCCACTCCATCAACGTGGAGACCAAGCTCCCCGAGCACGCCAACAACTCCGCCAAGGTGGATTACGACATTCACGTTCCGCGCGGCGCGCGCATCTTCAAGGCGGAGACCGTCAACGGCAGCGTCAAGATCAACGGTCCCTCCGGGCGCATCAAGGCCGAAACCGTTAACGGCAATGTGGAGGTCTGGGGCGCGGCCGACGAACTCTCCGCGGAGAGCGTAAACGGCGAGGTGAAGGCGTCGGTGGTCAACGGCGGCCATCGCGTCAAGCTCAACACAGTCAACGGCGCCATCAGTATCCAGGTTCCGGCCAGCATCAACGCTCACGTCAAGGCCGATACCACTACGGGCAAAATCCACAGTGACCTGCCCCTGGCGATTGACAGTTCGCAATATGGTCCCGGCGGCAGCGCCAACGCCAACCTGGGCTCGGGCGGTGAGACCATCGAACTGGAGACAGTCAACGGCAGCATCTACATTCATAGGCAATAGGCATCCACAAGCAGCAGGCGACACCTGTGCGCAAAGCAAAGGCCCGTCCATGGTGGACGGGCCTTTTGTCGTCTTGAGCAATCAGTAGTTGCTGAGCTTGAGCGCGGCCTGGAAGATGTCCTCCGCCTGCGGCAGGATCTGATCCTCCAACTCCGGCTGATAGGCGACAAATGTGTCCTTGGCGCCCAGCCGCTCGACCGGCGCGTCCAGCTTGTCAAACAGCTCGCTGGCGACGCGCGCGGCGATCTCCGCTCCGTAGCCCCAGCTCAGCATGTCCTCGTGGACGATGAGCACGCGGCTGGTCTTGGTCACCGATTGTGCGATGGCCTCAAAGTCATAAGGATTGAGCGTGCGCAGGTCGAGCACCTCCACACTGACGCCCTTCTCGCGCTCCAGGCGTTGCGCGGCCTGCAAGCTGCGCGGCACCGTGGCGCCGTAGGTGACGATGGTCAGGTCGCTTCCCTCTTTCCACACCCGCGCCTTGCCAAAGGGGATGGTGAACTCCGGCCCCGGATACGGTGCGCGGCCAAAGGGCTCGCGGTACAGGCGCTTGTGCTCCAAGAAGAGCACGGGATCGTCACAGCGAATGGCAGTGCGCAACAGCCCGGCCGCATCCAGCGCATTCGACGGAAACACCACGTGCATCCCCGGCGTGTGGGTAAAGATGCTCTCTCCGCACTGCGAGTGATAAACAGCGCCGCCGGTCAGGTAGCCGCCGATGGCAACTCGTATCACGGCCGGGCAGTTGAAGGCGTCGTTGGAGCGCCAGCGGATAAGCGGCAGCTCGTTGCGAAGCTGATGCATCGCCGGCCAGATGTAATCGAAGAACTGAATCTCCACCACGGGCTTCATGCCACGGGCGGCCATGCCCACGGCGCGGCCCACAATGTTGGCCTCAGCCAGCGGAGAATTGAAGACCCGCGTCGAGCCGAACTCGCGCTGCAGGCCCGCCGTGAGCTTAAAAACCCCTCCCTTGCCCTTGAGCTTCTTGTCCGCAAGATATTCTTCATTCGAGCAGTCGGCCACGTCCTCACCAAAGATGACGATGCGCTCATCGCGGCGCATCTCATCGCGCAGGCAGGTGTTGATGAGGTCGGCCATGGTGCGGTCGTTGCCTTCGCTGGCGGGGGGAACGTCAAAGCGCGCGTCCTTCGGCGAGAGCGCCTCACTGACAACGTGCAGCTTGTAGCTGTCTTTTGCCGGATACCCTGCTTCCAAGGCGGCATCGGCCGCAGCCTGCACCTCGGCGTCCACCTCACGCTGGATGCGCTGCACGGCCGGTGGATCGAGGATGCCTTCGGCCAGCAGGAACTTCTGCAAACGCAGCAGCGGGTCGCGCTCGGCGTCAGCCTTGCGCTCGGCCTCCGGGCGGTAGAGCTTTTCGTCGTCGCTGAGCGAGTGCGAGTACGGACGGATGACGTGGCCGTGTACCAGCGCAGGACCCTTGCCGCTGCGAATGTGCTCGACGGCGCGGCGCATGGCCCCCAGGCTGGCGATCAGGTCCGTGCCATCCACCTCTTCAAAGTGGAAGTTCGGGAAGTTGGAGAGCAACCGGCTGATGTTTCCGCCTGGCGTCTGGTACTTGACCGGAACGCTGATGGCGTAGCCGTTGTCTTCCACCACGTAGAGCACGGGCACGCGATTGCTGGCCGCCGTGTTCAGGCTCTCCCAGAACTCGCCCTGCGATGTGGTGCCTTCACCTGTGGAAACGTACGTCACCTCGTCGGGGTGGTGCGCCACGTCCTTGAACTCGCGGTAGTCGCCCGTGGCCCTGGCCGCCGACGCCGGATGCTTTTCAAAGTAGCGTCCCGCCTCCCCGCAGCCCACGGCCTGCAGGAACTGTGAACCGGTGGGAGAGCTGGTGGTGAAGATGTTGAGCTGGCGGCTGCCCCAGTGCGAAGGCATCTGGCGTCCGCCGCTGGCCGGGTCGTCTGCGGCGCCCACGGCCTGCAACAGCATGTCCTTGGGGCTGACGCCCAGGCTCAGGCAGAGCGTGCGGTCGCGATAGTAAGGGAAGAACCAGTCATAGCTGGCGCGCAGGTTGGCTGCCGCCGCGGCCTGCAAGGCCTCATGCCCGGCGCAGGAGATCTGGAAGTAGATCTTCTGCTGCCGCTTCAGCATGATCTCGCGGTCGTCCACCCGCCTTGAAAGATACATCGTCCGGAAGATCTGAATGAGCTGCTCCGGCAGCAACCCCTCGTAAGTCTTTACCGCGGCAGCCTCGGGGCTGCCCTGCGCGACTTTCGGCGACATTACGCTTTCTCCCAGGGAAAATCCCTCATCACATTCTCCGCTGTCTGCGGGGTCCGCAAGAGAGCTAATTGTAAATGAAATTGCCAGCACCGCTGCGCCACCCGCAGGGTGTGAATATACTTAGGATGAGATGATTGAGACTCGCCGGCCGATTCCTTCGGCAAAGATAAAAGTTCTCCTCTGGGACCTTGACGGCACGCTGGTGGACAGCGAACTGGACCTGGCCCATTCGATCAACGCCATGCTGCGCCATTACAAGCGCGCGGAACTCCCCGTCGAGGTGGTGGCAGGCTACATCGGAGACGGCGCCAGCATGCTGGTTCGCCGCGCCCTGGGCGACCCGCAAGATGAGTCTTTTGTTCAGAGTGCGCTCGAATACTTCATGCTTTACTACCGCGGCCACTTGCTGGACAACACCTTCGTCTACCCCGGAATTCTGGATGTCCTGCGCGCCCTGCAACAGAGCGGACGCTTCCGGATGGCCGTGCTCTCCAACAAACCGGTCGGCCCCTCGCGAAAGATTTGCGAAGGCCTCGGGCTGGCCGAATTCATGACAATTATTTATGGCGGCAACAGTTTTTCCACGAAGAAACCAGACCCCGAAGGCGCCCACGCGCTGCTGGCGGAGCACAGTGTCCGGCCGGAGGAGGCCATCATGATCGGCGATTCGCAAAACGACGTGCTGACGGCCAACAACTCCGGCATGTTCTCCATCGGCGTCACCTACGGCCTCTCGCCGGAGTCGCTGAAGATCCACAAGCCGGACGTGCTGGTGGATTCCGCCGCAGAGCTGCTGACGGTCCTGGGCCTCGGGTAACGCAGGCGGTCATGTATCACAACCGCCCGGAAGAGCCTTGGGGTATGCTATAGACCATCATTTTTGTGAAATCCCCCAGTAACGCCGAGGGCCGCACTTATGTACAAAATCATCGAAGCCCGCCCCGTCGGCTTCAAGATCAAGCAGTTCGTCATCGAGGCTCCGCGGATTGCGCGCAAGCAGCAGCCCGGCCAGTTTGTCATCCTCCGCCTGCATGAAAACGGCGAGCGCATCCCGCTGACTATCAAGGCCTCCGACCCGGAAAAGGGCACGGTGACCATCGTGGCGCAGTCCATCGGCAAAACGACTTCCCTGCTCAACTGCCTGGAGACCGGCGACTACATCCTGGATATCGTCGGCCCGCTCGGCCACCCCAGTGAGATTGCGAAGTTCGGCACCGTCGCCATCCTGGCCGGCAGCGTGGGAACGGCCATGGCCCTGCCCACGGCCAACGCGCTCAAGAAGGCCGGCAATGAGGTCGTCTTCATCGAAGGCGCGCGCAACACCGAGATGGTCGTCTTTGAAGACGAAGTGCGCCAGGCCAGCACTGAGACCTACATCATGACCGACGATGGCAGCTACGGCGAAAAAGGTCTGGTCACCAAGAAGTTGAATGATTTGATTGCCGCTGGCCGCAAGATTGATTTCGTGCTCGCCGTCGGCCCGGTGCTGATGATGCGCGCCGTGGCCCAGGTGACGGCACCGCTCGGCATTAAGACCATGGTCAGCCTCAACTCCATCATGGTGGATGGCACGGGGATGTGTGGCGGCTGTCGCGTGCTGCTGGGCAACCAGAGCAAGTTCGCCTGCGTGGATGGCCCCGAGTTCGACGCCAGCATTGTGAACTTCGAAGTGCTGATGCAGCG
>Ga0181519_10005205_pt1 | contig 10434 bp, 7 predicted proteins | sample PEATcosm2014_Bin_26_FD_121102 | JGI IMG/M metagenome (GOLD analysis project Ga0181519, IMG submission 121102) | Peatland microbial communities from MTU Mesocosm Facility, Houghton, MI, USA - PEATcosm2014_Bin02_10_metaG | ecosystem: Environmental > Terrestrial > Soil > Wetlands > Peat | place...
CAGCACGTCTTCCAGCGTGAGTGGCTCAAAGTAGAGCCGGTCGCTAGTGTCGTAATCTGTCGAGACAGTCTCCGGGTTGCAGTTGACCATGATGGTCTCGAAGCCGTCTTCCTTCAGCGCAAAAGCCGCGTGGCAGCAGCAGTAATCAAACTCGATGCCTTGCCCGATGCGATTCGGACCGCTGCCAAGAATAATAACTTTCTTCTTATCTGTTGGTCGCGCCTCATCCTCTTCGTCATAAGTCGAATATAAGTAGGGAGTCATCGACTCGAACTCGGCGGCGCAGGTATCTACTAACTTGAAGACCGGTTTGATGCCCTTGCTCTCGCGCAGTTCGCGCACCTGCTGCGTGCCCGCGTGGCCTTCCAGATTCCACTCGTTCGCAATGCGCTCGTCACTCAGCCCGAAGCGCTTGAGCTGCCGTAACTGCTCCGTGCCAATTGTCTCCGGCGTGGTCTCGGAGATGGCGCTCTGCGCCAGCACTACTTCGCGCAACTGATGCAGGAACCAGGGGTCCATGCCGGTGAGCCGCGCCACTTCGCGCACGCTCATGCCGCGCTCAAAGGCGTAGCGAATATAACCCAGCCGCTCCGGCCGAGGAGTAACCAACATCTGCGTCAGCCGCCGAGGCTCCAGTATCTCCGCGCCGGTCTTCTTGCCGGTTTCAAGCGCGCGCCAAGCCTTCATCAGCGATTCTTTGAAGGTGCGCCCGATGCACATCACTTCGCCTACCGACTTCATCTGCGGGCCCAGCGTCTCATCCGAACCGGGAAACTTTTCAAACTGCCACTTGGGAATCTTGGTAACTACATAATCAATCGTCGGCTCAAAGCAGGCCGGCGTCTTGCGCGTAATGTCATTGGGAATCTCGTCCAGCGTATAACCCACGGCTAACTTGGCGGCTATCTTGGCGATGGGGAATCCGGTAGCTTTGGAGGCCAGCGCCGAAGAGCGCGAGACGCGCGGATTCATCTCGATCACTGTCATGCGGCCATCGATGGGATTCACCGCGAACTGCACATTCGATCCGCCCGTCTCCACGCCAATCTCGCGCATCACGGCAATCGCAGCGTCGCGCATCTTTTGATATTCGCGGTCGGTGAGCGTCTGCGCCGGAGCCACAGTAATCGAATCACCGGTATGCACGCCCATCGGATCGAAGTTTTCAATCGAGCAAATAATAATGACGTTATCCGCCAGGTCGCGCATAACTTCCAGCTCGTATTCTTTCCAACCGAGTACACTCTCTTCAATCAGACACTCATGCACCGGGGAAAGGTCGAGTCCGCGCGCCAGAATCTCCATCAACTCTTCGCGGTTATAGGCAATGCCGCCGCCCGTGCCGCCCAGCGTAAAGCTGGGACGAATCAGCACCGGGAAGCCTAACTTGGAGGCAAACTCAAGGCCGTCACGCAGATTATTCACCAGCGCGGATTTGGAAACATCCAGGCCAATGCGCAGCATAGCATCCTTGAAAAGCAAGCGGTCCTCAGCCTTCTTGATCGCTTCCAGCCGCGCGCCGATCATCTCGACGTTAAACTTATCGAGAATCCCCGCGTCGGCCAGATCGACGGCGAGGTTCAGCGCCGTTTGTCCGCCAACCGTGGGCAGCAAAGCGAACTTGCCTGAGCCCGCGCCAAGCATTTCGGATTCAATGCGAATAATCTCTTCGACATATTCGCGGGTCAGCGGCTCGACGTACGTGCGGTCGGCCAGGTCAGGATCGGTCATGATGGTGGCCGGGTTGGAGTTCACCAGCACCACCTCGTAGCCCTCTTGCTTGAGAGCTTTGCAGGCCTGCGTGCCGGAGTAATCAAACTCCGCTGATTGGCCAATCACAATCGGCCCCGAGCCGATCACCAGTATCTTCTGAATGTCATTTCTGCGTGGCATGGTCTAGTTTGAGTCTCCTGTGATTGCCATGGCTCGCGCCTTGAGCGAGGTTAAGAAGTTTTCAAAACTTAGTTCTGTCGATGGCAGGCGATAGCTTCCATCTTTTGCAGAGGCTTGATTTGAGAGTAAAAGAGCTGCGCTATCATACAGGCGCTCTCTAACCAGCTTCGTCATCAAAATCTCGTACCGCTTGGAATAAGATGCATCACGAAACTCCGGAAAAACTGCAAAATGAGGTTCTTTCACGCCGATCGGTCTTAATGATCTGTCAACCTCTTCAAGCACCATCACATACCCCAACCACGGGCGCTGCGAAAGAGTAAATGCCCCTTCCCGGTATGCCGTCCAAATATCGGTTGCGCTTCCCAAGACTTCTTCCGTGCGATTGTTGAAGTTATTTCCGAAGGAGCCAACTTGTGACTTGAATTCCATTGCCGCGATCAACTGCCTTTTCACAACAACCAGCAAATCCCATTTCTTCTCTGCGCGGAACCAGCCTGGAAGCTCGACGGCTTGGTTACAAAAGATACATGAGTTATCGATTCTGCATTCGACAAGGAAATCCCGAACTAACTCGACAAAACCATCCAACTGTTTGCCGCCAGTAACCGCCGTCCGATTCCCGGCATCTTTAGCGCCGGTCTTGACGCCTTGCTTCTCGGATTGATTTCCGCGAGTCGCCCAAAACTGCTTGACGGCCGCATTGATTCGTTTCTCCCAATACGGACTCATAACTCTTCAACCTCCATAACTAGAGGTTGCCAGAAAAGTCCACTGGTTTCCCTGTAGAATCGCTCCACCGATTTTTTATGATATTTGGCGCTGATCTCAAAGCCTACGCTGTGCCGGCCCGTTCTTGCGGCGGCAATCGCGTTGGTGCCTGACCCGGAAAACGGATCGACCACAATATCTCCAACAAAACTGAACATCCGAATCAACCGCTCAGCCAGTTCGACCGGGTAAGGCGCTGGATGGTCTTTTGTCGATGCTCCAGTAAGTCCGGTCCATATCTGCTGAAACCAGCTTTGATAATTCTCGGCACTGATGACGGAGAGCAACCGCTTGGCTGAAGTTGGCTTGCGATAGCCACCCGGCTTGCGAAGCATCAGAATATACTCGACATCGTTCTTGATGACAGAATTAGGTTCATAGGGCTTGCCTAGGAAGCCTCCGCCACCGGAAACCTCATACACTGCGTTAGCGATCTTATGCCAAATGATCGGCGCAAGGTTGTCGAAGCCGATCTTGCGGCATAGCTCCTGAATAGAAGCGTGCAGTGGAACCACGGTATGGCGACCGTCATTCTGTTTTCTTGACAAACATACGTCACCCACTACACAAATCAAGCGCCCACCCGGAACCAGCAGGTCATAACAGCGCCGCCAGACGCGGCCTAATTCCGACAGAAATTTATCGTAATCATCCACATGGCCGAGCTGCCCGTCAGCATCGTCATACTTCTTCAGTGTCCAATAGGGCGGAGAAGTCAGAATAAGATGCGCACTTTCTGCCGCGAGGGACTACATTTCGCGAGCATCCCCATGCACAAGATAGTGGCTGGTAGGGATGCGCAAAAGCGCCTGTTCCAAGAGGCTCATTGCTTCAGGATTGCGCGCCAAGGGGGAATCTCGGTTTGCTCCAGAGAGTCGAGCAAACGCGGCTCTCTCAGAAAGGAATAAAGGTCCAACTCCGGAATAATAATTGTCTCCGGCCCTGGATCTTCCTTTCTGGCTGCGAGTCCGCTCATGATTTCCACTCCTCCATCATCCGCCGGAAGTCGCGGAAAAGGTAGTTCGAGTCGTGCGGACCGGGCGCGGCTTCGGGGTGGTATTGCACGCTGAAGAGCGGCAGCGTGCGGTGGCGCAGGCCTTCCAGCGTCTGGTCGTTCAGGTCCACGTGGGTCAGTTCGACTTCGTTCAAGTTGATCGAGTCGGGATCGACAGCGAAGTTGTGGTTGTGCGCCGTGATCTCCACCTTGCCGGTGAGCTTGTTCTGCACCGGATGATTGCCGCCGTGGTGGCCGAATTTGAGCTTGTAGGTCTTGCCGCCGAGAGCAATGCCCGTGAGTTGATGGCCCAAACAAATTCCAAAAACCGGCACGCGGCCCAGGAATTTGCGGATGGCGCGCACCGCGTAATCTACCGGCTCGGGATCGCCCGGCCCATTCGACAGGAAAACGCCATCGGGCTTCAGAGCAAAAACATCCTCGGCGCTGGTCTCGGCGGGAACCACCGTCACGCGGCAGCCCTCGCGCACCAGCATGCGCAGAATATTCTGCTTGATGCCGAAGTCGTAGGCAACAACGTGGAGGTTCGTGGTCTCCCACCCATGCCGCGATGAAGCCGCGTCATGGATGGGGCACCCAGCTTTGTCTTGCTGTCCGAAACCAATGGCCAGCAGCGGATCGCCCGTCTGGTTGCGGCTGTCGCTCGCGTCGAAGGTGTACACCGACTTGGTCGAGACCACGCGCGCCAAGTCCGTCCCATCCATCTTGCGGATGGAGCGCGCCTTGGCCACCAGCTTGTCAGTGTCCGTCTCGACCGTTGAAATCACGCCGCGCATGACGCCGTGGGTCCGCAGGTGGCGCACCAGCGCGCGGGTGTCGATCTCCGCCAGCACCGGAACCGAATAGCGCTCCATGTACTCGTCGGTGACCTGCTCCGAGCGCCAATTCGAACTGATGGGCGAGAACTCGCGGACGATCAAACCCTCAATATAGGGCTTGGCCGACTCGTTATCCGCCTGGTTGGTTCCGTAGTTGCCGATCTGCGGGTTGGTGAGAACGACGATTTGACCGGCGTAGGAGGGATCGGTGGCGATCTCCTGGTAACCGGTAAGGGAAGTGTTGAAAACAACTTCGCCCAGACATTCGCCTGGGTGGCCGTAGCCAAGGCCGGGGAAGATACGCCCGTCTTCGAGCGCTAGAATCGATTGCATTGCCTCTCCGAGGAGTGGATTCTATTGATTTTAGCAGTTTTGGCTGCTTTGTGCCGGTGGATATCAGGGCCTTAACTCGGCGCGCTACCGGACTATTACCGCACTACGCCCAAATCCCGCGCCGGCCAGTAGACAAAAACCGCCTTGCCATAGATCAGCGAACGCTCAACGGGACCGAACTCCCGACTGTCGGAGGAGATCGACCGGTGGTCGCCCATCATGAAAAACGTGCCTTCCGGAACCACGATCTCCGCATACGAGCGGCTGTCCCGGAACTCGTCTGGAACATAATTCTCTTTGAGCGCCACACCGTTCAGCAAGACCGTTCCTTGCAGAATGCGCAACCGGTCACCAGGCAGAGCAATCACGCGCTTGATGTAGCTCTTCTCCGGGTCTCGCGGGTAACGAAAGACCACCACGTCACCGCGTTCGATGGAAGTGAAATGGTAGACAAACTTGTTGATAAAGAGCCGATCCTGATCCTCCAGTCGCGGCAGCATACTGGTGCCTTCCACGCGCACCGGCTGGTAAAGAAAGGTAATAATCAACACCGAAGCTGCCGCAGAGACCAGCAGATCTCGCACCCATAGGCCCAAACTGCTGGACTTGGGGGGTGGGGTAGGGGCCACCGCGCTCTGCTCAGCCTCAGGCACAAGCTGTTCTTCGGGTTGCGGGAAGTCGGGGGAATTCGGCTCCATCTGTTCCTTCTCTTGTAAAATCAATATTTTGCCAACACCTGACCGGAGCTCGGCCAGAATGACTCGGTTAGATCGTCTCTTTTGAGTGTAATCGGTCACCCCGAATTCCACGAAGCGCCGAAGCAAGCCCCAACCGTGCTGATTGTGAGACGTATTTTTACGATGGAAAGATGCGGACTACCACGCAGCCGTCCCACCGCGATACTCTAAAAGCCAGCGTGATGCAAGAAGACGAACAACCCGCCACTTTGACCCCGGAGAAGACTTCGGCCGAACTGACCCCGTTCATGCGCCAGTGGACGGCGGCCAAGCGCGAGAACCCCGACGCGCTGCTCTTCTTCCGCATGGGTGACTTCTACGAGCTCTTCTACGACGACGCGGTCACCGTCAGCCGCGAGTTGCAACTGACGCTGACCGCCCGCGACCGTGAGCGCTCGCAGCCCATGTGCGGCGTGCCTTACCACGCCGTCGAGAGCTACCTGAATCGCCTGCTGCGCAAGGGATACCGCATCGCCATCTGCGACCAAATGGAAGACCCCAAGCTCACCAAAAAGATCGTGCGCCGCGAGGTGACGCGCGTGCTTTCGCCGGGAACCGCTCTCGACGCCAGCCTGGGACAGGAGGAGAATAACTTTCTGGCTGCGTATTTTGAGGTGGGGAGTGAGATCGAAGAGTCGAAACACTCTAACGCAAAACAAGCCGGGAGAAAAAGCGAGAAAACATCAGCGCTCAACATTTGCGCTGTAGCGCTACTCGACGTTTCCACCGGCGAATTCCGCACCGCCGAGTTCACCGGCCCCACGGCCCGTCAGCAAGCCGTGGATGAAATTCTCAAGGCCGGCTCCAACGAAGTGCTAACGCCTACGAGCGCCCAACTTCCGCCTCAGCTTGAACGCGTGCAAGCCCGCACGCGCGTTGAGGACTGGGTCTGGACCCGCGACTTCGCCGTGCCGCTTATCGAGCGCCAATTGAATGTGCGCACGCTGGAAGGCTTTGGCCTCGACCAGCATCCAGCCGCCGCCATCGCCGCCGGCGCGCTGCTCCACTACGTGCGCACCACGCAGAAGAACGAAGCGCTGCACGTTGATGGATTGAAATTCGAGGAGCACTCAACGGCGCTTGAACTCGATCAAGTTACAGTGCGCAACCTTGAATTGGTGGAGCCGCTCTTTGCAGGGCAAGACAGCCGAGCCACGCTTTTTCATTCGCTTGATGCCTGCCAGACGCCGATGGGCAAGCGTCTGCTGCGCGCGACAATTCTGCGCCCGCTGGTGAACGCGGCAGCGCTTGAAGCGCGCTATGAAGCCGTCGGCGAAGCGCTCGGCGACCTCGTCAAGCGCGAGGAGATTCGGCGTGCGTTCTCCGGGCTTTTGGATTTGGAGAGATTGCTTGCGCGGCTTTCATTGGACTCCGCAGGACCGCGCGATTTGCGCGCGCTGGCCGCAAGTTTGAACAGGCTGCCAGGTTTGAAGACAGCGCTCGCAGCAATGCAATCCGTGCGCTGGAGTGAGTTAACCCAGCTCCTCGACACGCTGGACGACGTGACCGCGCGCATTCAAGCTACGCTCGTCGAAGAGCCTCCGCTCACGCTGGTTGATGGCGGCGCAATTGCCTTGGGCGTGGACGCGGAGCTGGACGAGCTGAAGACCATCTCCACCACCGGACGCCAGCAAATTGCAGCAATCGAAGAGCGTGAGCGGGCGCGCACTGGCATCAATTCCCTTAAGGTGCGCTACAACTCGGTCTTTGGTTATTACATTGAAATCACCAAGGCCAACATGGCTCTTGCGCCTGATGATTATGAGCGCAAACAAACACTGGTGAACGCGGAGCGCTTCACCACGCCTGAGCTGAAAGAGTACGAGCGCAAGATTCTCACCGCGCACGAGCGCTCCATCGAAATTGAAAAGCGCATCTTCGCCGAGTTGCGCCGAGCAGTGCTTGAAGCCGCCGGCCGCATCAAGCGCAGCTCGGCCATCGTCGCTGAATCGGACCTGCTCGCGTGCTTTGCGCATCTGGCTGCCAGCCGCCGCTACGTGCGTCCGCAGCTCACAGAAGAGCCGATGATTGAAGCTGTTGCCGCGCGACATCCGGTCATCGAGCAATGGATGGAAGAGACGCGCGAAGGCCGCTTTATTCCCAACGATATTTTTCTCAATGCCGCGAGCGACGGCCCCAGCCTGCTGCTCATCACCGGCCCGAATATGGGTGGAAAAAGCACCTACCTACGTCAGGCCGCGATGCTGGTTCTGCTTGCCCAGATGGGCAGCTTCGTTCCTGCCGAGAGTCTGCGCTTCGGACTCGTCGACCGCATCTATACGCGCATCGGCGCCAGCGATAACGTCGCGCGCGGCCGCTCCACCTTCATGGTTGAAATGACCGAGACGGCGACGATTCTGAACACAGCAACCAATCGCTCGCTGATTCTGCTCGACGAGATGGGCCGCGGCACGGCCACCTTCGACGGCCTCTCGCTGGCCTGGGCCACGGTCGAATATCTCCACGCCGAGACCGGCGCGCGCACGCTCTTTGCCACGCACTATCATGAGTTGACCATGCTCGCCGAAAAACTGCCGCGCGTGCGCAATCTGCGCGTCGGCGTCAAGGAATCGCCCAGCGGAATCGTCTTTCTGCACAACATCGAACCCGGCGCAGCCAGCAAAAGTTACGGCATTGAAGTGGCGCGTCTCGCCGGCCTGCCCGCCGCCGTCATCGAACGCGCGCGCCACGTGCTGCGCCAGCATGAAAAGCAGGAGCGCCAAAGTGTGCAAGTGGAAACGCAGCCGGAGCCATTGCAGATGACCATCTTCACGCCGCTCTCGCAACGCATCGTGGACCGCATTGAAGCCACCGACGTGAATCAGCTCACCCCATTGCAGGCACTGAATCTGCTGGAAGAATTGCAGCAAGAGTTGAAGGAGCGGCAATGAAAACCAACTTGCGTCATGCGGCGGGAAGCCTGCTGGTCGTCGGCCTCAGCGGAACGGAGCTGACCGCGCTGGAGCGTGCGTGGCTCAAGCTCCTGCGTCCCGCAGGCGTGATTCTCTTCCGCCGCAACATCGCCGACGCAACGCAAACTCACAAACTGCTCGATGAAGCAACCGCCCTCTGCGCGCCGTACGCATTTCGCTGCGTCGATCTGGAAGGCGGAACCGTGGACCGTTTGCGCGATGCGTTAGCGCCCATGCCTTCTGCGCAGGCCGTTGCCATCGCCGCGCGGGCTATCGTTCCCAGGTCTCAAAAGCGAGACCTGGGGCACCCGGCAGGATTGGCGCGCGAACACGGCGAACTCGTCGCACGCGCCGTGAAAGCCTTCGGCTTTAATACAACATTGGCGCCGGTCCTCGACCTTGCACTGCCGGAATCTGCCGCTGTGATGGGTTCACGCGCTGCAGGCGCAACAGCAGAAGAAGTGATCGATTATGCACGCAATTTTCTCGCCGGTCTCGCCACGCAAAACGTCGCCGGCTGCGGCAAGCATTTTCCCGGACTCGGTGGCGGCACGTTGGATTCGCACGTGGAAACGCCTGCCATTCAACGCCGACTGCGCGATCTGAATCGCGAAGACCTTGCGCCTTATCGCGAATTGCGCAACGAGCTGCCAATGGTGATGGTGAATCACGCTGCTTATCCTGAAACGCCCAGTAAAAACACACCCGCCAGCGCATCGCCCTATTGGATCTCGACCGTGCTGCGCAAGCGCATCGGATACAACGGCATCATCTTCTCCGACGACTTGGAGATGGGTGGCATTCTCAAATTCATGTCCATCGAAGAAGCCGCCATCACCGCGATATGCGCCGGGATGAGTCTCATCGAAATTTGTCACAGTCCGGAACTGATTCTGCGCGCTTATGAAGCATTATTAGCCGAAGCAGAACGCTCGGCTGCGTTTTCAAAGCTGATATTTGCACGCGCAAAACAAACTTCTCATCAGCGTGCAATGCTCTTCGCAAGCGGCGTTCCAACAGCGCTTACAACCAAACAATTCGAATCTCTACGCACGCAAATCCTTCGCTTTGCCGAGACCATCAAGGAGGCACAGACCGCATGAACGCTAAGGCTATGACAGTCGCTGGCATCATGAGCGGAACCTCCGCCGACGGCATTGATGTTGCCATCGTGCGCATTGCGCCGGGCAAGTTGCGGCCCAGTGTCAAGCTCCTCGCGCATGAAGGCTTCGCGTTTCCCGCTGCGCTGCGGCGCGCAATTCTTGCGGCGATGAATGCTAGCGCAACATCAACTGCTGAGTTGGCGCGACTCAACTGGCGTCTCGGTTTGGCCTACGCTGAAGCAGTGACAGCAACACTCGCGCTACACAAAATCAAACTTGATCTGATCGGCTGCCACGGACAAACGCTCTATCATCAGCCGCGCGCAGAGAGCTACGCTGGCCGGCGATTCGCTTGCACATGGCAGTTGGGCGAAGCAGCCGTACTAGCATCAGCAATCAAGGTTCCAGTAGTCTCCAACTTTCGTCCCGCCGATATGCTCGCTGGTGGTCAGGGCGCGCCGTTGGTTCCGCTGCTCGACTACGTTCTGTTTGCTGATGCCAAGAGCGGTCGCGTGTTGCAAAACATTGGCGGCATTGCCAACCTGACAGCGATTCCCGCCGCAGCCGCGCAGGATACGGTAATCGCCTTTGACACTGGCCCCGGCAACATGGTGATTGATTGGCTGGCGCAAGAACTCTTCCATAAAAAATTCGACCGCAATGGTAATTTTGCCGCGCGGGGCACTGTGCTCTTGCCGGTACTCACTCAAGCGTTGCGCAATCCATACTTCAAACAGAAACCGCCGCGCACGGCGGGGCGCGAGCAGTTTGGGCACGAGTACGCAGCGCATTTTCTGGCTGCCTGCCGCGAGCACAGCAGCAAAGCGGAAGACGCGTTGGCTACTGCAACTG
>Ga0181519_10005206_pt1 | contig 10433 bp, 12 predicted proteins | sample PEATcosm2014_Bin_26_FD_121102 | JGI IMG/M metagenome (GOLD analysis project Ga0181519, IMG submission 121102) | Peatland microbial communities from MTU Mesocosm Facility, Houghton, MI, USA - PEATcosm2014_Bin02_10_metaG | ecosystem: Environmental > Terrestrial > Soil > Wetlands > Peat | place...
GGTGTCGATGAGACCCGGCGCGACGGAGTTCACCCTCCCGCCCTTCGCGCCCCAGCGCACCGCGGCGTGGCCCACAACGGCGATCACGCCGCGCTTGGCCCAGCTGTAGGCCATGCCGCTGTCATCGAAGCGCGCTGCTGCGTCATCGAGGAAGCCAGGCACCAAGGGCTCCGACACGAAGGCCTGCAGCTCAGGATCGATGCCAGCGAGCGCCACCTGGTAGGCCGCGCTCGAGGAGAAGCACACGCCAGCTGTGCCCTCCTCGACCATCGGCTCAAAGGCCTCGAGCACGAGAGCCGTGCCGACCAGATCGACCTCGATCACCCGGCGAGGGTCTGCCATCGTCGGCGAGATGCCGGCGGCGTGGACGAGGCCCCGCAAGGGCCCGAGCTCGCTCACCTGGTCGACGAGCGATCCGATGGCCGTCGGATCAGCGACGTCGCACGCGATCCCTTGAGTGCCCTCGATGTCCGGGGCGACGAGGTCGACCGTCACCAGATGGTCGGCGGTCCCCCGCAGCTGCTCGACACAGGAGCGCCCCATGCCGCTCGACGCACCAGTGATCACCGTGACAGACATGCGTTGCCCCCCCTCGCAGCGCCGCCCTGGCGCTCGCCGCAGCCTCGCACACCCCCCGCTGCGGCCGCCATCGTGCTCTGGCGTGGCCTCGAGGCCATCGAGGAACCGCTCAGGGTGACGAGCGCGCACCGATCTCGCTGATGCGCCTGCGCAGACGAGCCCGCTCTGCGTCATCAAGAGTGAGTGCGAGGGCTCGCTCGAGCGCGTCGAGGGCCTCGGCCTCACGGCCCAGCTGGTCGAGCAGCTCGCCCCTGGTGGCATGGAAGTACCGATAGTCCTCGAGGGGAAGGCCGTCGATGAGGCGCAGGCCCTCTTCGGGGCCCTCGACCTGCGCGATCGCCGCTGCACGGTTGAGCTCGACGATCGGCGAGCCCGCCAGCCGCCCGAGCTCCCCGTAGAGGGCGACGATCTGCCGCTGGTCGACCGTCGCCTCGGCGTGGAGGGCGGCGATCGCCGCCTGGAGCACGTAAGGACCGCGTCGGCCGCCCTCTGCGGCCAGCGCCAGCTGGCGGCGGCCTTCGGCGAGCTCCCCCTCGTCCCATCGACGACGGTCCTGCTCGGCGAGGTCCACCAGCGCACCGTCGACCAGCCGGGCCTCTCGACGAGAGTCGTTGAGCAGCATGAGCGCGAGCAGGCCGCGCACCTCGGGCTCATCGGGGAGGAGCGATACCAAGGCTTGCCCGAGCCAGATGCCCTCGGCCGCGAGCTCGTGGTGCCGGCTGTAGCCCTCGTTGAAGATGAGGTAGATCACAGCCAGGACGGCGTCGAGCCGCTCGGCGAGCAGTGCAGGCGGTGGCACGCGGAAGGGGATGCCGGCGAGCTTGATCTTGCGCTTCGCGCGCACCAGGCGCTGCGCCATGGTCTGCTCGGGTACGACGAAGGCCTGAGCGATCTCGTGCGTGCTCAAGCCACCCACCGCTCGAAGGGTCAGTGCAACCTGCGCCTCCAGGCTCAGCGCTGGATGACAGCACATGAAGATGAGCTCAAGTCGCTCGTCGTCCATGGTGCGCACGATCTGGCCACCTCCGTCGTCCTCGGCGACCAGTGCTGGGAGCTTGCTCGCCAAGGTGCTCGCTCGCCGAAGGCGATCGATCGCCCGACGGCGCCCAACGGTGACGAGCCAGGCGCGTGGGTTCTCGGGTGAACCGTCCGTGGACCAGCGCTCGGCCAAGAGGACGAAGGCCTCCTGGGCCGACTCCTCGGCTAAGTCCAGATCGCCGAGGAGTCCCGTCAACGTGGCGACGACACGACCGAACTCCTCGCGGAAGAGCTCCTCGAGTGTCGCTACCACTCCATGGTGGGCCGGATCTCGATGTACCCCCCCAGTCGAGCAGCCGGGATCCGGGCGGCGAGCTCGATCGCGGCATCGAGGTCCTCTGCCTCATAGAGCAGGTAGCCGTTGAGGGCCTCTTTGGTGTCGACGAAGGGGCCGTCGGTCGTGAGCGTCTTGCCGTCACGCACCTGGACGGTCGTGGCTGTCTCAGGGTGCTGCAGCCCCGTGCCAGGCGTGACGCCGGGCGTCTCGTTGAGCGCCTTGTAGTCGGCGTAGATCGCCTGTTGCTCCTCCTCGCTGAGGGTGGCCCACGCCTCAGGATCGAGTGGGGTGGGAGTCGTGCCCTGGTGGATGAGCAGAATGAACGTCATGGTGAGTCCTCCTTGGTCGACGATCACCTCCTAGACGAACGAAGGTCCTCAAGATCGACACGCCCAGCGAGAATTCTCGCCGATCGAGCGCAACGACGCTCAGCCGGTGACGACCGGCAGGCTCTCCCAGCCGCGCACCGTGGTGGTGCGGGCTTGGACGGCGTGCTCCCAGTCGACCTCCCAGCTGGGGAAGCGCTTGAGCACCTCTTCGAGCGCCACGCGTCCCTCCATGCGGGCAAGGTGGGTGCCCAAGCAGAAGTGCAGGCCGTAGCCGAAGGTCAGGTGCCGACCTCCCGAGCGATGGATGTCGAAGGTGTCTCCGGCTGGGAACTTGCGATCGTCCCTGTTGGCGGAGGCGTTGAGGAGGACCATGACGCTGCCGGCCGAGACCGTCTGGCCGTGGAGCTCGACGTCCTTGGTCACGTAGCGCGCCTGGATCGGCGAGGGGGGCTCGAAGCGCAGAATCTCCTCGATGGCGCTCGGGATCAGCTCAGGGTGCTCGACGAGCTCGCGGCGCTGATCGGGGTGATCGGCGAGCACCTTGCCCGTCCAGCCGATCAGCCGACCGGTGGTCTCGTTCCCCGCCGCGGCGAGCAGACCGACGTAGGCCAGCACCTCGTCGCGCCTGAGCGTCCGCTCCACACCCTCTTCGTCGGTGAAGCGCGCCTGGAGCAGGTCGGTCATCAGGTCGTCGGAGGGGTGCTCCATGCGCCAGTCGATGTACTCGGCGAAGTCAGAGCCAGGCTCACCTCGGAGCCCGTAGCCCGCCTCGGGCATCACACCGTCGTCGAGGCGAAGCCCCTCGTCGATGCGCACCTTGATCTCGTGCTGGTCCTCTTCGGGGATTCCGAGCAGCATCCCGATGGTGCGCATCGGCATCTCGGCGCCCAGGTTGTCGATGAAGTTGAACCCTCCAGCCCCGACGAGCGGATCGAGGCTCCTCGCGCAGAACTCGCGCACCTTCGGCTCGATCTCGGCCACGCGCCGCGGCGTGAAGACCCGGCTCAGGAGGCTGCGGTGATGGTCATGTGACGGCGGGTCCTCGAAGATGAACAACCCTGGAGGCATGGGGACGTCAGCCTTGATCATCTCGATCAACGAGCCCCTCGCTGAGCTGTAGGTCCGCCAGTCGGCGAGGCCAGCGTCGACGTCGTCGTAGCGGCTCAGCGCGTAGAAGTCGTACTTCTCGTTGTAGTAGAGCGGCGCCTCCTCACGGAGCCGACGCCAGATCGGATAGGGATCCGAATCGATCTCGAAGTCGTACGGGTCGTAGTACAGCTCTGGTGCGGTGATCGCCATGGCTCTCTTCCCTCGCGCTCGCGACGTATCTCAACATCTTGACACCACAACCCGCTCACGCGCTGCTCCGACCGGAGAGCGCTGGCGCCGCGTCACCCCGCCTCGTCGTCCGCAGGATCGTCACGGTCGCGGAACACCACCGTCGATCGCTCTGGATGATCAGGGTCGAGGTGGACGACGAACGGCTCGTCACCTTCCGGCTCGGTGTTGGCCTCGACGACGTGGACGACCTCGTCTTCCTCGATGCCGTAGATCGCCTGCGCCATGCCGAGCATCGCTGAGCCGATGACCTGACCACCTCCCGAGGAGACGATCCGACCCATCGTCGTGACCGGCTGGCTCTGCTCGGAGGCCGCGGCGGGCTCGTTGGCGGCATCGGTCGCCTTGAGCCAGGCGATCCACTGCTCGGGCGTCCACTCCTCAGGGTCGACCGGCGGCTCGTCGAGCCCCTCTGCGTCGTGCTCGTCCATCGCCGCGAAGCGTATCGGTCACCCGCCTCGCGACGGTCGCTCATGCGCCGTTCGGCTCCGTGCGTCGACGACGACCTCCGCGCCGCGCCTGTTGCCCGGCGCGCGCAGGTGCGCAAGCCTGGTCGCGGGCCAGTTGACGAGGAGAGCACTCGATGAGCGACATTCGACACCGTGTGGGTATCGCGGCTCCTCCTGAGCGGGTGCGGTGGGCGCTGAGCACCCTGGAGGGCCTCGCTGGCTTCTGGTCAGAGGACGTCGAGGGTGATCCAGCCCCTGGCGGCACGTTGCGCTACTACTTCGGCAATCCCGAGCCACGGGTGACCGTCGAGGTCCTCGACACCGCGGACCCGTTCCTGATCGAGTGGCGATGCGTGGGTGGTCCCGACGAGTGGGTCGAGACCACCCTGACGTTCCAAATCGAGGCACTCGAGGGCGAGACGGCAGTCAGCCTGACGCAGGCTGGGTGGCGCGAGCCCGTGGCCTTCATGTACCACTGCTCGACCAAGTGGGCCTACTTCATGCTGGGGCTGAAGCACTGGCTCGAAGGCGCCGACCCAGTGGCGTGGCCCCACGACGAGAAGATGAGCTCGTGGGGCTGAGGCCGATGCGAGCACGAGACACAGGCCGAGGAGAGGAGCACCATGGACGGCCCCATCGCTGACGAGTTCACCGAGGCTGCTGCGTGGCTCGCTGAGCTGGCCGCCCAGATCCCCGACGCCGCCTGGGAGCAGCCGGGCCTCGGCGTCTGGGACATCCGCTCGCTCCTCGGCCATGCGGCCAGAGCGCTGGCGACCGTCGAGGACTACCTCAGTCGGCCGGCGGCCCAGATCGACGTACCAAGTGCGGTGGCCTACCTCGCAGCAGCGGCGAGCGCCTCACCAGAGGCGATCGCCGCTCGAGGTGTTGCTGCCGGCGACGCCCTCGGCGAGGACCCCGCGACCAGCGTCGCCGAGCTGGCGGCACGGGCGACCTCGCTCGTCGTCGCCTCGCCAGCCGACGCGCTGCTGGCCACCATCGCTGGGGGGATGTCGCTCGAGGCCTACCTGCCCACCCGCACGGTGGAGCTGGTCGTCCACGGCTGCGATCTCGCCCAGGCGCTCGGACTCCCCGACCAACCGCCCGACGCTGCCTCCGCGGCCGCATCGCGCCTCTTGGTAGAAGTCCAGCTGGCTACCACGGAGCGCTCAAGGCTGTGCCTGGTCTTGGCAGGACGACCGCTCGTCGAACGAGATCTCACCATCTGGTCGGGGAGCACATCATCAAGAGATTGACGCTCCGGGAGGTAACAGTTAGGTTAAGGCGCGCTCCGCACGGTGCGGCAGCAGCATCCGGGGGGGATTTCATGGGGTTCTCGCACAAGAAGCGATCGGCGATCGTCGTGTCGGTCCTAGCGATGGGACTCGTGCTGGCCGCTTGCGGCTCGTCATCGAGCACGTCGACCACGACCACGACCAGCTCGTCCAGCACGACCAGCGGCTCATCGTCCGGAGGCAACGGCGCTCCGATCAAGATCGCGCTGATCACGTCGCAGACCGGCGCCGACGCCTCGTCTGACGCACTCGCCCCGTCGGGGTTCCTCGCCAGGATCGACGCTCAGAACGCTGAGGGTGGCGTGAACGGCCACAAGATCGACCCCATCGTCATCGACGACCAGACCAGCCCCACCCAGGACGTCACCGCCATCCAGCAGGCGATCTCCGACGGCGTGACAGGCATCGTGGCCAACTCACCTCTGTTCTTCGAGGGCGCCAAGTACGCCCAGCAGGCGGGCATCCCCGTGACCGGTAACGCCGGTGACGGCACAGAGTGGGGCACGCAGCCCTACACGAACATGTTCCCCTCCGACGCCAACAACACGGACCCGAAGTCGCCGTGGACCAAGCTCGAAGGCGACCTGTTCAAGAAGTACGGCGGCACGGTGCTCGGGACCTACGGCTACGGCATCTCGCCGTCGTCGACCAACGCCACCTACGCCTCGGCCAAGTCAGCGCTGGCCGCTGGCCTCAAGGTCGGCGTCATGGACACCTCCGTCCAGTTCGGCTCTGAGTCCTTCGGCACCGAGGCCCTGGCGGCCAAGTCGGCCGGGGTCAACGCCTACACCGCCCAGATGGACATCAACTCGGACATCGCGCTCCTCCAGGCGATGAACCAGAACGGCGTGCACCCGAAGGCGACGATCTTCGCCACGGGCTACGACGACTCCCTGCCGGGCTCGAACGTGTGGTCGACCGTCCAGGGCGCCTACTTCGCCACCTCAGCACGGCCGTGGAACATCACGCCCAACGCTGGTGTGACCGCACAGATGGCGGCCTTCAAGAAGTACGCGGGCTTCAAGGCCGGCGACTTCCCCAACTACGCCCAAGAGGAGTCTTGGCTGGGCGCTGACCTCATGATCCTCGGCCTCCAGAAGGCGGGCGCCAACCCGACCTCAGCGAGCACCATCAAGGCGCTTCGCTCGACGACGGACTACAACGCCAACGGCCTCCTTGCCGTGACGCTGAACTACTCGGAGAACTTCGGCTACAACACGAAGACCGAGTGCCTGTGGCTCGAGAAGGCAGGCTCCACCACCTTCAACGCCGTCTCCGCCACGCCGTCGTGCGCCCAGTACGTCCCGGGCAGCACGTCGCTGACGCCGCCGAAGATCTAGGGCGCTAGAGCTCAGCCAGAGGACCGACGAGGACCTCCGTCATGGCTCGCACCGAGCCGACGGGGTCCTCGTCGTCTGGCGAGAGCCAGACCTGCTCGATGCCGAGCTCCTGGTAGCGGGCCATCTGGCGGAGGAACTCGTCGATGTCCTCGAACGGGTTGAGCCCCACGCCGATCATCGTCCGCTCGATGGAGGCCGGATCGCGACCCTCGTCCTCGCAGTGGCGATCGAGCACCTCGAGCTTGTGCTTGACCTCGTCAGGGCTCGCACCGAAGAGGTTGCACGCATCGGCGTGCCGGGCGACCAGGCGGAGGGTCTTGCGCTCACCGCTTCCGCCGATGAGGATCCGAGGCCGCGGCTCCTGGAGCGGCTGGGGCAGGCAGATGGTCTCAGCCAGCTGGTAGTGACGACCGTCGTAGGCTCCGTCATCGTCGCTCCACATCTGCTTGCAGATCTCGAGCGCCTCCTCGAGCCGTTCGAAGCGCTCGGAGACCGGGGGGAAGGGCACGCCGAGTGCGAGGTGCTCGCGCTCGTACCATGCAGCACCGATCCCGAGTTGCGCGCGACCCGCCGAGAGGACGTCGAGCGTGGCCACGGTCTTGGCCAGCAAGCCGGGGTGCCGATAGGTCACGCCCGTGACCAAGAGGCCCAGGGTGATCCGCTCCGTCTGGGCGGCGAGATACCCGAGCGTGGTGTAGCCCTCGAGCATGGGCTCTGCTCCTCCGCCGAGGTGCTCCATCTGGAACCAGTGGTCCATGACGGTGAACTGCGCGCACCCACCCTCATCAGCAGCCTTGGCACAGCCAGCCAGGGTGCTGGCGATCGCGGGCGTGCCCCCAGGGATGGTGAAGTTGGGGAAGTGGATGGCAAGGCGCATGAGGTTCCTTTCGCTCCTCTCGCAGGCTAGGGGAGCGACCCTGCTCACGTGCTGTGCTGGTGGCTAGTGTCGCTGCCAGAACCCACAGTTCCCAGGGGAACCAGCCCGTTCTCGAGGAGGCGACCATGGCCGACGACAACCCACCTCGCTACGGGCAGCCCGGGGGACCCACGCTGCCCATCACCACGGCGCTCACCTTCCCGGACGCCACCATCAGCCGCAGCCTCGGCATGGTCTTCGGGGTGGTCGTGCGCTCCATGGGCATGGCCAAGGGCATCACCGCTGGCTTCAAGGCCATCGCCGGCGGTGAGGTCAAGCAGTACACGCGCCTTGTTGAGGACAGCCGGCGCCATGCGATGGATCGCATGATCGAGAACGCCCAGCTCCTCGGTGCTGACGGCATCGTGTCGATGCGCTTCGACTCCTCTGAGGTGGGCCAGTCGCTCACCGAGATCGTCGCCTACGGCACCGCGGTCACGCTCTCCTCCGGGTCCTGACGGTCCTCGTCGTGGTCATCGTGATCATCGTCCTGCTCGTGATCGTGGGCCTGTTCGTCGCGAGCCTGTTCGTCCGGCGCCATCGTGAGACTGACCAGCCCCAAGCCGGGTGGCAGCGCACGGAGGAGATCTTCAACGACCCCTCCACCAACCGAGTCATGCGGGTGTGGCTCGATCAGGCTGGCGAGCGCCACTACGTCGTCGATCAGGATCGACCAGCGACCTAGCTCGCGCCCGCACGCCACGCCAGGCCCCTCGACGAGGGCTCGAGCCGAACCAGCACCACCGATACGCTCGACCGGGTGAGTCCCCTCGACATCGTCCTCATCCTCGCTGGCTTCTCCTGCGCCTTCGCGTGGATCGCCTCGCTCGTCTCTGGTGACACCTCGTGGGTCGATCGGGAGTGGTCGATCGTCCCCGTGCTCTACGTCTGGGTCTTCGCACTCAACGCCGATCTCCAGAGCACCCGTCTCGATCTCATGGCGCTGCTCATCACCCTCTGGGGCGTGCGACTCACCTACAACTTCGCTCGAAAGGGAGGCTACAGCGGGGTCGAGGACTATCGCTGGGCCGTCCTGCGCGCGTCGATGACCACCTGGCAGTTCCAGCTCTTCAACCTGTTCTTCATCGTGCTGTACCAGAACGCGTTGCTCGTCCTCATCACCTTGCCGGCCTGGACCGCGTACCAGCATCGCGACCAGCCTCTCGGTCTGCTTGACCTCGTCTTGCTGCTGGCCTTCGTCGCCTGCACGCTGGGCGAGACGATCGCCGATCAGCAGCAGTGGCGCTTCCAACAGCACAAGCACGCCGAGATCGCCGCGGGACGCCAACCCAGCTCGCAGTTCTGCCAGAGCGGCCTGTTCCGCTACTCGCGCCACCCCAACTTCTTCTTCGAGCAGGCTCAGTGGTGGCTGTTCTTCGCCATCGGCGCCTCGGCAGCAGGCTCGGTCCTCGAGTGGACGATCCTCGGGGCAGTCCTGCTCACGGCCCTCTTCATCGGCTCGACGCGCTTCACCGAGCAGATCTCGCTGTCGAAGTACCCCGAGTACGCCGACTACCGGCGGCGCACCTCCATGGTCGTCCCCTGGTTCCCCCGAGATCCCTCGACCGAGCTCAGCGCCTCCTAAGACGGCGGCGCGCGAGACCGGCTCCGTCGACGGCACCCGGCCGGGCCACCGATGAGAGACTGGGGGGAGTCGAGCACAAGGGGGCGCCATGGTGACGGAGTACGACGAGTTCTCGATGTTCCATGAGAACGCCGAGGAGTACGGGATCCCCTACGACGGACCGCCGACCGTGCGGCGCGAGGCCACCCTCCTCGATGACGGGCGCGCGCTGAGCTCGCTCGTCTGGGGCGACGGGGAGCCCGAGTACTTCTTCCTCCACGGCGGTGCCCAGAACGCGCACACCTGGGACACCGTGGCGCTCGCCCTCGGACGCCCGCTCGTCTGCGTCGACCTCCCTGGCCACGGTCACTCGGGACCAGGGCGCGACGGGTCTCTCGACGTGCACGCCAACGCCCGCGACCTGGCCGTGGTGCTGCGCACGCTCGCCCCGAAGGCCAAGGCGGTGATCGGGATGTCCCTCGGCGGGATGACCTCGATCGCGCTGGCCCACGTCGCACCTGAGCTCGTCCGCAAGCTCGTCCTCGTCGACGTGACCCCGACCATCGACCCGGATCGCTCTGCCCACATCGGCGCCTTCGTCAACGGTCCAGAGTCCTTCGACAGCTTCGACGAGCTCTTGGAGCGGACCTGCGCCTTCAACCCCACCCGCTCGGTGGCGAGCATGCGGCGGGGGATCCTGCACAACGCCGTCCAGCGCGACGACGGCACCTGGGTCTGGCGCTACGCGCGCTTCCGCGCTGACGACGCCGAGACGGACGTGTCGATGGCAGGGCTCAGCCCACTGTGGGACATCGTCAGCGAGCTCGAGATGCCGCTGCTGTTGGCCCGCGGCATGCGCGACCAGTCCGTCGTGGGCGACGAGGACGTCGCTGAGCTGCTCCGACGGAAGCCTGACGCTCTCGTCGTCGAGTTCGAGCGCTCGGGTCACTCGATCCAAGGCGATGAGCCCGTCGAGCTCGCCGAGACCATCCGGGACTTCGCTCCCTAGGCCACGTCCTCGGCCAAGGCGGCACGCAGCGAGCGCACCACCTCGCGGCGGACCTGCTCGTCAGCCTCCGCTGGGAAGTAGAGCGTGGCGCGGTCGAAGAGCGGGCCCCAGCGCTTGGCCAGCTCACGACCACACGCGGCGGGCTCGCCGATCACGCAGAAGGCGTCGAGCAGCTCGTCATCGATCAGCGCTCCCATCTCGCGCCAGCGACCCTGCTTGCTCAGCGAGGTGAGCTCGGGTCGAAGCGCCTCGGCCCCGTGGGTGGCGAGCACGGCCTCATAGGCAGGCGTCGAGGCGTAGAA
>Ga0181519_10005211_pt1 | contig 10426 bp, 5 predicted proteins | sample PEATcosm2014_Bin_26_FD_121102 | JGI IMG/M metagenome (GOLD analysis project Ga0181519, IMG submission 121102) | Peatland microbial communities from MTU Mesocosm Facility, Houghton, MI, USA - PEATcosm2014_Bin02_10_metaG | ecosystem: Environmental > Terrestrial > Soil > Wetlands > Peat | place...
GGCCCACCGCCGACCCGCTGGGGGCCTGCCCGTTACCCGGGCACCGTCGAAGTGCAGGCGGGAAGCGAGACCGGCAGCATCGAAGTTCGTCTGCCGCGAACGCCGGTAGTGCGAGTCAGCGGCCGCGTCACCGGCGTTCCGCAAGGCGCCGCCATATCGCTGTCGGTCAATAGCCGCTTCGGGGGATTCAGCGACATCGCCAAAGCCGACGGCACCTTCGCGTGGTGGAGTCTCGATCCTGGCGAGTACGTCATTCGCGCTTGGGAAGGTATCGGCCAGTTGGATTTGGTGATCGATGGTGCGAGACCGCGAAACTCAGCCTTGAAAACGATCGCGGTGGCCGACGCCAATCTCGATAATCTCGAGTTACGCATTCGGCCACCCACCGACATCTCCGGGCAAGTCGAGTACGAAACTGGCACGGCCGAGCCTCACGCGCCAGAAAGGTGGCTCCGGCTTGCCGCTCTTGACCAGAACGGAGGAGGCGCCGCCACCCTTGACGCAGACGGACACTTTACTCTCAATCCCCTCCTCCCTGGACGGTATAAGGTGACGTGCGCTTGCGGGCGCCCGGCGTATGTGAAATCGATGTGGCTGGGGTCTGCCCAAATCGCGGGGGACGTACTGGACCTGAGCGAGGGCCCGGACAGGGCAACGCTTAGAGTCCTGTTAAGTTCGGGGTTCGGTGCGATTTCGGGGACTGTTCAAGGCGATCGGGTGGCGATGGCCGGCCTAAAAGTGGCGCTAGTCGCCGTCAGTCCGAGGCTTGGCGACCCACCCAGGTTCGCTGACATCGATGTCAACGGCCGATACTCATTCGATTCCATCGTTCCCGGGGAATACAAGCTGGCCGTGGTGGACAATAACGATCTATTGATTCAGGAGGCCGACGGGCTGGAGCAGTATGGACCAGTGATCGAGCTGATGAAGGTCCTGGCTGGCGAGAACATTGTCCGGAACCCGAGTATATTCCAGCGGCAGTGAGACTGGGCCACTGGGCCGTCCGGCAACCGGTCGGGCGCGGCGGGCTTCGAGGTGCACCAAGCGGCGATCCGTTCGAATTTCGCGGGGTCGCCGGGGATGGCACTCGCTCGGCGCTGTCCAGGGATCTTGCGACCATGTCATAATGGGCCGCATGTTTCGTGGACTTCCCTTTCTCTTGTCGTTGTCGGTGTGCTTTGGCAGGTCTAACATGCCGCCAGAAGCCGATCGGAATCTTGCCCGTCAGATCTATCGGGAGATGGTCGAGATCAAGTCGGGATTCACCACTGGGGCTACGACTCCGGTGGCGGAGCGAGCGGCGAGACGGCTGCGGGCGGCGGGTTTTCCGGAGGGCGATATTTTTGTCGGCGGAGCCAGCCCTACGAAGGGGAATCTCGTGGTGCGGTATCACGGGTCCGGAAAGCTCCAGCCGATCCTTTTGCTGGCACATATCGACGTGGTGGAGGCGAACCGGGAAGACTGGAGCCTGGACCCGTTCACGCTGACGGAGAAAGACGGGTATTTCTATGGGCGCGGGACGGCGGACGACAAGGCGCAAGCGGCGGTCTGGATCGCGAACCTGATCCGGTACAGGCGAGAGGGCTATCAGCCGGACCGGGACATCATCGTGGCGCTGACGGCGGACGAGGAGGGCGGCGGGCCGTATAACGGGGTTGCGTGGCTGCTCAAGAATCATCGGGAGCTGATCGATGCCGAGTTCTGCTTGAACGAAGGCGGGCGTGGGCAGATGGTGAATGGGCTGAGAGTATCGAACAATCTGCAAGCTGCCGAAAAATGGTACCTCGACCTTCGCCTGGAGGTGCGAAACAAGGGCGGACACAGCTCCGTGCCGACGGCGGACAACGCGATCTACAGGTTGGCCCAGGCGCTGTTGCGCGTGAGTCAGGTCGAGTTCCCTCTGAAGGTGAGCGAAGTCACACGCGCCTACTTCGGCGGAGAGGCGAAAGTCGACCGGACGAGCGAGAAGGACACACTCGCGGCGGCCGCCAAGGGCGACCCGGCGGCGCTCGAGCGTGTGGCGGAGAGTTCCCCGGTCTGGAATTCCATGCTGCGCACCACCTGCGTGGCCACGATGCTGGAGGGCGGACATGCGCGCAACGCGCTGCCGCAACTTGCCGCCGCGAACGTGAACTGCCGGGTTCTTCCCGACGAATCGTTGGATGATGTGCTGGAGAGGATCAAGGGGGCCGTGGCGGACACCCAGGTGACGATCTCGGTAACGACGCGGGAGGAGAACTCGCCGGCATCGCCGCTGCGAGAGGACCTGGTTCGGACGATGTCCGCCATCACGGACGAGATGTGGCCTGGAGTGGCGGTCGTGCCCACGTTGAGCACTGGCGCGACCGACGGGCGGATGTTGCGAGTGGCGGGGATTCCAACCTATGGCGTACAAGGCTTCTTCGGAGAACGCGACGACTACCGTGCGCACGGGCGCGACGAGCGGATGCTGGTTCAGTCGTTCTACGAGGGACAGACGTTTCTTTATAGCTTGGTGAAGAAGTTGTCGAAGGCCCAGTAGGTTACTCCTGGCGTAAGGCAGTCATGGGATCCACGGCCGTGGCCCGCCGCGCCGGGAACCAGCAAGCCAGGAACGCCGGACCCAGCAGGACGGCGGCCACCACGGCCAGGGACGTGGAGTCGATAGCGCCGGTGCCATAGAGTACGCTTTTCATGGCCCTGCCTACGAACCATGCGCCCGCCAGCCCCACCGCGAGTCCGTCGCGGCCAGGGTCATGCCTTCGCGCAAAACGAGTCTGAGAACTCGCGCCCGGCCCGCGCCCAACGCCATGCGCAACCCGATTTCATGGGTTCGCTGGGCCACCGCAAAGGTCCGGCGGAAACCACGTTCCGGCTCCCCTGGATCTTCGACCAGACCACCACGAGCTGATCGGGCTGCGGGTATGGCATCGGCGCCAGCAGCGTGGCATAGATCACACTGAATATCGCTGTATTCGGACCGATGCCCAGCGCCAGCGCCAGCACCGCCACCGCGGCGAAGCCCTTGTTCTTCGACAGCAACCGCAAGCCGAAACAGACGTCGCGCCAGAGAGTGTCCATATGTTTCTTATACGAACGAGCGGTCCGTTTGGTAGCCGAAAGAAATTCGAGTCCCGGCGCCGACGCCACACGAATCGTCAGGCCCCTTACATTAATGCGATCGCCGAGTTGGGGCCCGAAAGGCAGTGCTGGAAGGGGACGGCCGTTGGTCCATATCCTCTTCTGGTAGCCGCCGTGAAGCGGGAGAAGTAGCGGACCATCCTGCGGCCTGCTCGGTTCTTGGTTTTATGGCACTTTGCCGGTCAATTGTCCCGGCGATGGAAGCTGCGAAGCGTTCCAGCCTCCGCCGAGCGCCTCGATCAACCCGCCGCTGGCCGTCATCTGCTGGATGCGAAGACTGACCTCAGTTTCCTGATTGGATAGTAATGAGGTTTGCGCAGTAAGCACATTTAAGTACGGATCAATTCCCAGTGTGTAGCGATCCTTCGCGATGGCGAGGGTTCTTTCCGCCGAGTTGACCGCCGCATCCTGTTGCTGTATCTCCACAGACAGTATCCGCAGTGAAGCGAGGTTATCCTCGACTTGTTGAAAGGCCGTCAGCACCGCCTGTCTATAGTTGGCCACTGTCTCATCGTACTGAGCTCTGAATTGCTCCACCGTGGCTCGGCGCAACCCCGCGTCAAAGATGGTTTCCGCGGCCGCCGGGCCAATCGAGAAAAAGCGGCTCGGCCAAATGAACCAACGTGCGGCCGAGGTGCCGGCGAATCCCGCCGCCGCGCTCAAGGTGACGGTTGGAAAGTACGCCGCTCTGGCAACGCCGATCTGTGCGTTGGCCTGGGCAACCAGGCGCTCCGCCGCGGCGATATCGGGACGCCGCTCCAGAAGCTGCGAAGGAACACCGAAGGGAATCGCCGGAGGGCTCGATCGCAGCGGCTCGATGGGGAGCGAAAACGTCGAAGCCGGTTGGCCGGTCAACACGGCGATGGCATGTTCGAATTGGGCTCGTTGGATGCCAAGAGCGGTATCCTGCGCTTCGGTAACTTCGAGCTGAGTTTCGGCTTGCGCCACGGCTTCGTCGGCGCCGATACCCGTCTCATACAGGGCTTTGGTCAAATCGAGAGACTGTCGATAAGCAACCACCGTGGAATCCAGCAACTGCTTTAATGCGTCTTGTCCTCGAAGCTGAAAGTAATCCACCGCAACATCGGTCTGAATGACGAGACGTGTATTCTCGAGGTCGGCTGCGCTCGATTGCGCTCCATAGGCGGCCGATCTGACCGTGTTCCGGATACGGCCGAACAAGTCCGGTTGCCACGTCGCATCGAACGGAAAAGTATACTCGGTGAATGTGCCCGTTGATGAAGACGTGGAAGCTGCCGCTGTTCCCGAGCTGCCACTGGATGCCGCCGACGGCGAGCGTTGCACGGTAATGGCCGGGCTGGTTGTCACTGTCGGGAAAAGCTGCGATCGGGCTTCCTGAACCAGGGCGCGCGCCGCAAAGAAGCTTGCCGCCGCGGCTGCTATGCTTTGGTTGGAGACATTGACCTTCTCCTCCAACGCGTTCAACTGAGGATCGCCGAAAATCTCCCACCATTTGCCGCGAAGAGAATCGTCTTTCGGCTGCGCTACCTTCCAACCGTCTGTGTTCTTGTAGTCGGCGGGGGTAAGTTCCTTGTATGTTGGGGGAGTTTGCGCTGGCGGTGTTACCGCGGACGGAGTGTGGTACTTCGGGCCGAGCATGCACCCAGCGAGAAAACAGGCTGGGACGGCGAGACATATTGTGGCTTTTGCATGGAAGGAAGTCATCGTCTTATGCACCCCATAAATAGCCTCCACTTAGAATGCAGCGCTGGGGGCTGAGCCGGCCCCATGGCCAAGAGTGTCGTGCTGCTTGCCCTGCATCCGCAGCCGCAGCCGGTCGAACGCCAAATACAAGACCGGCGTTGTATAGAACGTGAGCAACTGACTCAAGATCAGCCCTCCCACAATCGTGATGCCAAGGGGCCGGCGGAGCTCAAACCCCATGCCCGTCCCGAGCGCCAACGGAAGAGCGCCCAATAACGCAGCCATCGTAGTCATCAGGATCGGACGAAAACGCAGCATACACGCTTCGAAAATCGCGTCGGCAGTGCTCTTTCCCTCCAGGCGCTCCGCCTGAAGGGCGAAATCGATCATCATGATGGCGTTCTTTTTTACGATTCCAATCAGCAGCACAATGCCGATGATGGAAATCACGTTCAGATCCACTTTAAAAAGCATCAGTGCGAGCATGGCCCCTACACTCGCCGACGGCAGAGTGGAGATGATCGTCAGTGGATGGACCAGACTCTCATACAGAATACCCAGAACGATGTACACTGCCACGAGCGCCGCCAGAATCAGCACGGGCTCGGTGCTCAGGGATTGCTGGTAAGCCAGCAGCGTGCCGGCAAAAAAACCCTGAATCGTGGAGGGCGTGCCGAGCCGCTTTTGCAGTTGCGTGATGCTCGATGTGGCGTCGCTCAAGGACAAGTTCGGCGCCAGGTTAAAGGACACGGTGACCGAGGGGAATAAGCCCGTATGGTTGACGGCAAGCGGTATTGTGTTGGATCGGCTCGTGGCCACTGCGAGCAGGGGAATATTGCCGCCGCTAGACGTGGGAAGATAGATGTCTTTCAGTCCCTCCGGGCTTTGCCAATACTGCGGAGCGACTTCCAGCACCACGTAATACTGATTCAACTGTGTGTAGATGATGGATACTTCCGATTGGCCGAATGCGCCGTATAACTCCGAGTCCAGCGACTGCACGCTAAGGCCGAGCTTTGCCGCGGTGACGCGATCATAGGTCATCAGCTCATCCAGGCCGCCATTTTGCTGGTCTGAACTCACGTCCTGGAGGCCGGGAATCTTCTGCATTGCCTTGAGCAGAATGGGCCCCCACTTGGAAAGATCCTGCACATTGTCGGATTGGAGCGTGTACTGGTACATCGCGTTACTGGACCGGCCGCCAATACGCAGATCCTGCACGGCCTGGAGGAAGGCGGATGCCACCGGCAGTCGGTTCAATTGCGGGCGCAGGCGGTTGATGATCTGAGCGGCACTGACGTTCTTACGCGCCGCCAATGGCTTCAGTGCAACGTAGAGTGAGCCGGTATTGGTGGCCCCGCTGCCGCCGGTAAACGCAATGACATTCGCAACGGCAGGGTCGTTCTTGATCACGCCGCCGATGCGCTGAATGGAGTCGTTCATCACCGCGAAGGATGAATCCTGCGGCCCTCGTACTGCGCCAGTGATCGATCCCGTGTCTTCCTGCGGGAAAAAGCCCTTGGGTATCTTGACGATGAGCAGCCCATTGAGAGCAATGGTGAGGAAGAGCACGACGAGGGTGGGAGCCGGATGGCGAAGCACCCAGCGCAGGCTGCCGCGATATAAGGACAGCACCCAGTCGAAAAACTTCTCGCTAGCCCGGAACATGCGCCCATGTTCTTCCGTGCGCTCATGCCGTAAGAGGTAGGCGCACATCATCGGCGTGGTGGTCAGGGAGACGATCATGGACACGAGAATGGCCGTCGAAAGAGTGACGGCAAACTCGCGGAAGAGACGGCCCACGATTCCGCCCATCAATAGAAGAGGGATAAACACGGCAATCAGCGAAATGCTGATCGTGAAGACGGTGAAACCGATTTCTTCCGCGCCCTTCAGCGCCGCGGCAAAGGGCAGCATTCCATTTTCCAGGTGGCGCGTGACATTTTCCATCACCACGATGGCATCGTCGACCACAAATCCGGTTGAGATGGTCAAGGCCATCAACGATAGGTTGTCAAGGCTATATCCGAACAGATACATCACGGCGAGTGTGCCGATGAGCGATACCGGCACCGCAACGGCGGGCACCAGCGTGGCGCGGCCATTGCGCAGGAACACAAAGACCACCACGATGACGAGGCCGATGGAGATCAACAGCGTCCTTTCGACGTCGCTGACGGAGGCGCGAATCGTGGTGGTCCGGTCGAGAACGATGGTGGTATCGATGCCGAGCGGAATGGATGCCTGGATAAACGGAAGCTGTGTGCGTATGCCGTCCACCGTATTAATGATGTTGGCGCCTGGTTGCCGGAAGATGACGATGGAAATCGAGCGCTTGCCGTTCAAATAGCCGGCGGCTCGGATGTTTTGCACGGAGTCCGTCACCTCGGCGACATCGGACAGGCGGATAGCCGCGCCGTGATGATAACCGACGATGAGCGGTTTGTAGTCGGCCGCGAGCGACATCTGGTCGTTGGCAAGGATGTCCGCGGTCACAATGCCATCGGAGATTTGGCCTTTGGCCAGGTCCGCGTTCTGCAAGCTCAGCACGGACTGCAAATTTCCGAGGCTAAGTCCGAAGCTGGCCAATTGTGTGGGATTTGCGTCCACGCGCACGGACGGCAACGCGCCCCCTCCGACAGTGACTTGCCCCACGCCCTGTATCTGCGACAACTTCTGCTCGACCACGGTAGAGGCTGTGTCATACAGCGCTGCGGCGCCGTATTTCTCGGATGTAAGGCCGAGGATCATGATCGGCGCATCGGAGGGATTGACCTTCCGATAGGTCGGATTGCCGGGGAGGTTGCTGGGCAGATAGGTTCGCGCCGCATTGATGGCGGCCTCCACATCGCGCGCCGCACCATCGATATCGCGGCTGAGGTCGAACTGAATGGTGACCGATGTGCTGCCGAGGCTACTGGCGGAGGTCATCTCCGTCACACCCGCTATATGACCGAACTGCCGCTCCAGCGGAGTGGCGACGGACGACGCCATAATGTCGGCGCTGGCCCCCGGCAAGCTTGCACTGACGGAAATAGTCGGAAAGTCGACTTCCGGCAGGGGCGATACCGGCAGTACTTCAAACGCAACCGCTCCGGCGAGGGCAACCGCCACCGTGAGCAGCGTGGTAGCCACCGGCCGGTGAATGAACGGTGCGGAGATGTTCATGCGGGGCCTGCCTGTTCCGCGCCTCCGGTTTCCGGCTGACTCGGTTTGTGTGCGAAGCGGTGCCCCAGATTGTCAAAGAAGATATAGATGACGGGCGTAGTATAAAGCGTCAACATCTGGCTAAGCAGCAATCCGCCCACCATGGCGATGCCCAGCGGCTTGCGCAACTCGGAGCCGAAACCCGTTCCCAGCGCCAGCGGTAGCCCAGCCAGGAGCGCCGCCATGGTGGTCATCATAATGGGGCGGAAGCGGAGCAGACAGGCCTCGTAAATTGCATCCGTCGCGTTCTTGCCATGTTTCCGCTCACCCTCCAGCGCGAAGTCGACCATCATAATGCCGTTCTTTTTCACGATACCGATCAGCAGCACGATGCCGATGATCGCCACCATGCTCAAATCCTGGTGAAAGAGAAGCAGTGCGAGGAAGGCGCCGACGCTCGCCGACGGCAGCGTGGATAGAATCGTGACCGGGTGGACGAAGCTCTCGTACAAAACGCCCAGCACGATGTATACCGTGACCAGCGCGGCAAGAATGAGCAACGGCACGCCAGCCAGCGAATTCGTAAACGATGCCGCGGTGCCTTGAAAACCTGCCTGCAGGCTGGGGGGCATGTGCATGTCTCTCTGCACTTTATTGACGCTTGTGATAGCGTCGCCCAGTGAGGCATTGGATGCGAGATTGAACGATACGGTGATGGCGGGAAACTGACCCTGGTGGGTAATGGCGAGCGGCTCCGTGGTGTTCTCGAAATGCGCGAACGCGCTCAGCGGAACGGCGCTGCTCACGGCCGAACTGGTAGCGCCCGCGGAGCCAGCTCCTTTGCTGGACGCCGCTGTGGAAGCGCCCGCCGAAAGCGCGTTCGCAGGCGGAGCAAGGGTATTCGCCGATGGGTTGTACAGTGCCGAAGTCGTCAGCGCGTTCGAACCCGCGGAAGACGATCCGGAAGACGCAAAAGAGGACGACGCACCGCTTCCGCTGGCGCCCACCGAAGCGTTGGACTGGATGTAAAGCTGGTTCAGCTTGTTGGGGTCCTTCTGAAACTGCGGCTCACTCTCGAGAATGACGTGGTACTGGTTTACCTGGGTATACATGGTGCTGATCTGCCGCTGACCGAAGGCGTCATAAAGCGTGTTATCGATGGTCGAAGGCGCGATGCCCAGGCGCGAAGCGGTGACCCGGTCGATCGTCAGAGACAACGCCAACCCGCCCAGTTGTTGATCGGTGGCCACGTCTTCCAGCTCAGGCAACTGCTTCAGCCGGCCGACGAACCGGTTGGTCCAGTCATTCAACTCGTTGGCATTGGGGTCTTCGAGCGTGTACTGGTATTGGGTGCGGCTCACCCGGTCATCCACTGTAATATCTTGCACGGGTGCCATGAATAACTGGATTCCTTGGACCTGGCTCACCCTGGAGTTGAGCCTGCGGATCAGGTCCGACGCACTAATCTTGCGCTGGTCGAGCGGTTTCAAATTGATCGACATCCTACCGCTGTTCAGCGTCGTATTGGTTCCATCCGCGCCGATAAACGAAGACACGCTTTCAACCGCCGGGTCACCCAGGACCGCCTTGGTGATCTCCAGTTGCTTCTCCGCCATCGCCTTCGAGCCAATCGCCGGGGGCGCCTGCGATATGCCCTGTATGACGCCCGTGTCCTGCACCGGGAAAAACCCTTTAGGGATGACGATGTAAAGGAAAACCGTAAGCGCCAGTGTGGCCACCGCGACCAACAGCGTAATCGTCTGGAATCGAAGGACGAACTTCAGCGTCCGGCCGTAGAACGCAATCATCCCCTCGAAGGCGCGCTCCGAGGCCCTATAGATGCGCCCCTGTTGCTCCTTTGCCTGGTGCCGCAGGATGCGCGCGCTCATCATCGGCGTGAGCGTCAGCGAAACCACAGCCGAAAGCACAATGGTGACGGCAAGCGTCACGGCAAACTCGCGGAACAGGCGCCCAACCACATCACCCATGAATAGCAACGGAATGAGTACGGCGATGAGTGACACCGAGAGCGACAGAATAGTGAAGCCGATTTGCTCCGCACCCTTGAGCGCCGCTTCCATCGGTGGATCGCCCGCTTCGATGTATCGAGAGATGTTCTCGATCATCACGATGGCATCGTCCACCACAAACCCGGTAGAGATCGTCAGCGCCATCATCGATAAGTTATCCAGGCTGTAACCGAGGAGGTACATCGCCCCGAAGGTGCCTACCAGAGACAGAGGCACAGCCACGCTCGGGATAATGGTGGCGTACAGACTGCGCAGGAAGAGAAAGATGACCAGAACGACCAGCCCGACCGTCAACAGCAATTCGAACTCGACGTCGGAAACCGATGCTTCGATGGCGGTGGTAAGGTCGGTAAGCGTGGTTACCAGAATGCCCGTGGGCAGGTTGGCCTTCAACTGCGGCATTAGCCCCTTAATGCTCTTCACCACGCTGATCGTGTTGGCCCCAGGCTGGCGCTGCACGTTCA
>Ga0181519_10005212_pt1 | contig 10426 bp, 10 predicted proteins | sample PEATcosm2014_Bin_26_FD_121102 | JGI IMG/M metagenome (GOLD analysis project Ga0181519, IMG submission 121102) | Peatland microbial communities from MTU Mesocosm Facility, Houghton, MI, USA - PEATcosm2014_Bin02_10_metaG | ecosystem: Environmental > Terrestrial > Soil > Wetlands > Peat | place...
AGGACGCTCCAGAGGAGAATGCGGCCACGCTGCGCCCGACGACTGACGCCGCCACTTCTATCAGGTTCAGGGGTTCAAAGCGCGAAATTCCGTTTGGGAGAATTCTCACCCCGGCCCTCGCCCGTCGGATGGGTGTCCGCCGGCCGGGTGAGGGAATAATTTGCGGCTGAAAAACCAGACGCAGACCGGGTGATGGAGACCCCGGTCACAAGCCAAATTCCTGCAAGAATCGTGACCGGCCATCGCCCGGCAACTGTTTTTCCAAGCAAGAGACAGGCCGGTCGGATGGGATTGATTCGGGCGCGCATCTGCCTGGCCACCCGCTGCGAATTGAGGACCATCCGCGCTCCATTTTCAAATCAGAACCCCGCCCGGATTTTCGGCTGCTTGCCATGCGCGCGCCGGCAATCTATTTTTACCGCGATGAAATATCGTCGTTTTGGCCGGACGGGATTGAACCTCCCGGTGATTTCCTGTGGCGGGATGCGTTACCAGCACAAATGGCAGGACGTGCCGCCACAGGACATTCCGCGCGCAAACCAGGAAAATCTCGAGGCGTGCATTCATCGCGCGCTGGAACTGGGCATCAACCACATCGAAACCGCGCGTGGCTACGGCACGTCGGAAATGCAGCTCGGCAACCTGCTGCCGAAACTGCCGCGCGACAAAATGATCGTGCAAACCAAGGTCTCGCCGCGCGCCACGGCGGAGGAATTTCTCAAGACGTTCGAGACTTCAATGAACTACCTGAAGCTCGAGCAGGTGGATCTGCTGTCGCTGCACGGCATCAACAACCGCCAGTTGCTCGACTGGTCGCTGCAAAAAAACGGCTGTCTCGCCGCCGCGCGGAAGTTGCAGAAGGAAGGCCGCTGCCGGTTCATCGGCTTTTCCACGCACGGCACCACCGACATCATTCTGGAGGCCGTCAACACCGGCGAATTTGATTACGTCAACCTGCACTGGTATTTTGTGAACGACCTGAACTGGTCCGCCGTGCTGGCCGCACACAAGCACGACATGGGCGTGTTCATCATCAGCCCGAATGACAAGGGCGGCAAGCTGCAGGAGCCGGGGTCGAAGATCAGCAAGCTTTGCGCGCCGCTCACGCCGATGCAGTTCAACGACCTTTATTGCCTCAACCGCCCGGAAGTCCACACCTTGAGCTGCGGAGTGGCGAAGCCGACGGATTTTGACGAGCACGTCGCGGCGCTGAAATTTTACGACAACATTCCTGCGACGATTGCGCCGATTGAAAAGCGGTGGCGCGCGGAAATGGAAAAAGTTCTCGGCGCGGACTGGTGCGCGCGATGGCCGGAAGGGCTGCCAAATTATGTGGATGTTCCCGGCCAGATCAATGTCTCGGAAATATTGCGCCTCTGGACCTACGGCAAACCGCTCGAACTCACCGCGTGGGGCAAGATGCGCTACAATCTGCTCGGCCAGGCCGAACACTGGTTTCCCGGCCAGAACGCCGCGAAGCTGCGGGAATTTGACCTGCGCGCCACGTTGAAAAACAGTCCGTTTGCCGGCCGCATTCCGGCCATTCTTGAAGAGGCGCACCGGATGTTTTTTGAGAAACCGGTGGAGCGCCTGAGCAAAAGCTAGTTTTGGCGCTCGGCGTCTGGCGACGGCTGCCAGCTAACTGCGCGCCAGTCCCGCAGCATGGCCTCGACTTGTGCGAGCGTGCCGACCGGCACGAACATCCGGTAGCTATAATCGCCGGCACGGATGCCCTGCGGATTGTGGACGCGATAGACGCAGTTCCATTTCACGACGCGTTCGTTGACAAATTTCCACCGGCCATAATTCGGCCCGCTCGTGTCCGGATGCGTTTGCGGTGGTGCAAAAATACCCATGGCGAATTTTCCGTCCGCCGTCGCGAGCACCACGGGATTTTTTATTTCGCCGGGACCGTCGCTCGACGGCTGCAGCTTTGCCGTCGTCGGATTGAATTCCCAAAAGCAGTTGAATTCCGGCGGCAGGTATCCGGTCAATGCCTCGAACTGCGCCGAGACATGCTGCGCGCCGGCGGGCATCGAAAACGTCACCCGATAATCCAGCGCCTGCGGCCAGGGCCCGAGGCCGATGGTCACGTCCTTCGTAAGCACATAATCAGACAGCGTGTTTGTGTTCCGCGCGAGCTGGCCCTCTGAACGCTCGCCCGGCGCGAGCCAGAACGCCATTTGCGTCCGTGTGCGCAAATGGTTGCCGCTGGCGTTGAGCTCGAGCAGGCGGCTGGTCGAGCTGGTTCCCGCGCCATCCAGCCTTGAACCGGCTTCGGTGGGATTAAAAGTTTCGCAGTTCGCTGCCGGCGTGTTGTCGAAGGAACCGGCCGATTGCAACTGCCGCCCGTGGTCCGTGCTGTTGATGAATTCGTGGCCGCGCCATTGGAGCGAATCAATCGCGCCCGCCCGCCGCCGCGTGGTGGTGATGACAATGGCTGAATCGTTTGTGCCGGAGCGGATTTGCGCATCGCCGTCCGCCGGTTCGGCGGACAAGGGCAGGGCGGCCAGCAGCAGCCATCCCCAAAAAACAGTTCGTTTCATCGGTTCAATTTTCCGGTTCACGTCGGACGCCAGTTCAACCGCCGCACCTTCGCATGGTCGGGGTAATTTGGATCGAGCGAGCGCAATTCAACTTCCATGCCGTCGGGCGCGAGCGTGACGCGCACCCAGCCGCTCGGCCGGCCGGCGTCGAAAACGTAGCCCGTCGGCGGCAGGTTGATCAAATGCACGCCGCTCTGGTGCGTCCTGACGTGCCAGTCGTGCGTGTGGCCGAAAACGAACGCCTTCACCTGCCGGTGCCGGGCCAGCAATTTCTCCAGCGCGGACGAATCTTTCAGGCCCAAAAGCCCGGTGAAGTCCAGGGGATGATGGCCGACGACAATGGCCGGTTGGTCCGGGCGCGATTCCAGTTCGCGCGCCAGCCAGTGCAGTTGCGCCGCACCCAGCCTGCCGGGGGTGCGGTCCGTGACGTTCAGGGAATCGAGTAGAAACCAGTTGGCGCGGGTGCTGGTAAAAACGGCGACCTGTTTTTCCGGCACGGCGGCCGCGCGCGTGGCGTCCTGCGGAAACGCCTGCCAGAAGTTTCCCCGCGCGTCATGGTTGCCAAGCGTCAGATGCACCGGCGCGAGCGCGCGGATGGGTTCCATCAATTTCCCGAACGTCGCGTAATCCGCCGGCAGTCCGAACTTGAACGCCAGATCGCCGTTGACGATGACGGCGGCGGGCGGCACCGGCCACGCGGCGAGTTCACGGGCGCAGGCGGCGAGATTGTCCGCCATGTTGACGCCGGCGAAGTTCAGCGCGGCATCGGCGGCGACGTGCGGGTCGGAAAAAAAAGCGAAGGTGTGTTCGTCCCGCGCCCGGTCAGACGGCCCGGCGTAGCTTGACGGTCCAAGCGCGACGGCGGCCCCGGCCAGCGCGGCGCGTTTCAAAAATTCACGGCGCGTAAGCTGTGGCAGGAAGATCGGCATAAGCAGCGGCACGCTAAACGAACCCGCCGCCGTCTGCAAGCCTCCGCCGGCGGGGGACTGATTTAATTGAAATTCATTTTCCCAGTTCCGCCCGCAGTTTTGCGGCGACGTCCTGCAATGCGTCCGGAACGACGCCCGTGCCGGCGATGACCGGCATGAAATTCGTGTCGCCGTTCCAGCGCGGCACGACGTGGATGTGCAGATGTTCCAGGATGCCCGCGCCCGCGACTTTGCCGAGGTTGATGCCCACGTTGAAACCGTCCGGCTTCATCACGGCCGTCAGCGCGTTGAGACAGCGGCGGACGAGCTTCCAGAGATCGGCCACTTCCTCGTCCGTCAGCCCGTTCAAATCGGCGGCCTCCTTGTAAGGCACGACCATCAGGTGCCCGCCGTTGTAAGGATAGCGGTTGAGCAGCGCGAAACAGGTGCGGTCGCGCACCAGGACATAGTTGGCCTCGTCCGCGGACGATTGCGCGATGCGCGTGAAGATGCCTTGCTTCAATTCCGGCTTTGGCGAAAGGATGTATTCGATGCGCCAGGGTGCATGCAGTGAGTCCATGCCGGAAAGTTAATGAGCAAAACCCGGAAAGTAAATCCTCCTCGTCCGCCGCCTCAGCGCCCGCGAAGGATCCGCCCCGTGTGATTGCCCTTTTCCGTTCGCGCCTTTGCGCCTATGCTTCGCGCATGGAGCAGGCGATGTCGGCCATCTTGTTGTTCGCGGGCGCGAGTTTCTTTTTTGCGCTGGCGGAGACGGCGTTGTTTTCGCTGAGCCGGTGGCAGGTGGCGCAGATCGCGGAACAGCATCCGCACCGGGGCCGGATCGTGGCGCAGCTGCTGGAACGGCCGCAGGATTTGCTGGCGACGCTGGTGCTGGGCAACACCTTTGCCAATGCCGCGATGCTTGCGCTGGCGCTGCGCATGGTTTTCAACGCGCAGTGGGCGCTGGCGCTGACGATGATTTCCCTGGCGGCGCTGGCGCTGCTCGGCTGCGAGGTGCTTCCCAAAACCCTGGCGGTGCGGCGGCCGGAACGGTGGGCGGTGCGCGTCGTGTGGCTGATGTTCGTCTTCGAAAAAATCTCCAAGCCGTTTTACCGGGTGGCGCAATGGCTGAACGCGGCCATACTCAAAAAGGCGGCGCAGCAGTCCGCGTCGTCGGCCAGGCTCACGGACGCGGAATATCAGGAGCTGCTGGACATGGCGTATCAGCAGGGCGCGCTCGCGGAAACGGAAAAGGAAATCATCCTGCAAATCATCAGCCTCGACCAGCGCGTGGCGCGCGACGTGATGCGGCCGCGTCCGAACATGGCCTGCGTGAGCGACGAGACGAGCGTCGAGGAAATGATCGCCGCCGCAAAAAAATTCCATCATCGCCGCCTGCCGATTTACGACGAAACACCCGACACCATCGTGGGCATCCTGAACACGCGCGCGGTGCTGCTTGATCCGAAAACTGACCTGGCGGACGCGATGGAATTTCCGTCGTTCGTGCCGGAGACGATGAACCTGCTCCATTTGTTCCGCGCGTTGCAGAAGCAGCGGCGCGGCATGGCGATTGTGCTGGACGAATTTGGCGGCACGGCGGGCCTCGTGACGATGGAGGACATCCTGGGCGAACTCGTCGGCAAAGTCCGGCCGCCGGCGCCGCCGGAAGGTTTCGTCATGGCCAGGCTGGCGCCGGACCGCTGGCGCGTGAGCGGGACGATGCGGCTGGAGGATTTCCGGCGGGAATTCCCGGCGCTGCCGGCGGTGGCGGAGGTTGAAACAATGGGCGGCCTGCTGACACACCTGCTCGGCGTGGTGCCGGACGCGCAGGAGTCCGCCGTCTTTTCGGGATTAAAGCTGACCGCGCAAATCACGGATGGCCGCCGCGTGAATGAACTGCTGGTGCAAAAGGTGAAATGAAAATGGACGCAAGCCTGCTCAACCTGGTTTTGCTGGCGCTGTGCCTGGGCGCGTCGTTCCTGCTGTCGGGCATGGAGGCGGGCGTGTTCGCGCTGAACCGGCTGCGGGTGCGGCGGCTGGCGCGCACCGGCAAGCCGTCGGCGCAAATCCTCAACCGCTTTCTGGAAAAGCCGGAGAAATTCCTGTGGACCATCCTCGTCGGCAACACGCTGGCGAACTTCATCATTCTCGGCTGGACGCTCGCCAAGCTGCACGAGTGGTTTTTCGGCCGGCCGGCATTGGAGGCGGGGCTGTTCGCCGTCATCGTGTTTTTGTTTTACACGTTCTTCGATCTGCTCCCGAAGATGCTTTTCCGCGCCCACCCCAATTCACTGTGCCTGTCGGTGGCGCATGTGTTCCGCATCGTGAATTTTCTGCTGGGTCCGCTCGTGCTGCTGGTCGAGGAGGTGTCGCAGTTGATCCTGCGCGGGACGGGCGGGCAGGTGTTCAAGGGCCAGTTGTTCGGCAACCGCGAGGAGATGCGCGCGGTGATGCGCGAATCGGGCGAGGCGCTGACGGACGACGAGCACGCGATGGTCAACCGCATTCTCGACCTGCAAAAATTTTCCGTGGGGCAGGTGGCCAGGCCGCTCGCGGAAACCGCCGCCGTCGAGGCGGCGACGCCGTTGCGCGCGGCCATTGCGCTCGCCCGGGAGAAAAATCTTTCGCGCCTGCCGGTGTGGGAAACGCGCGACGGCCGGCGGCGCATCGCCGGGCTGCTGGATGTCGGCCCGCTGCTCTTCCGCGAAAGCCTGGACCTGGAGAAGCCGGCGTCGGCCTACATGTTCCCGGCGGTGTTTGTGAATGAAGGCATCCGGCTGGAAGAGGCGCTGCGCCTGATGCAGCGCGCCGGGCAGCGCATGGCCATCGTGCTGTCGCGCGAGCGCGCGGAGGTCGGCATCGTGGCCGTGAAGGACATTTTGAAGGTGATGTTCGGAGAAATGAAATTGTGAGCGGGCCGGCCGTCATTTTAATTGCGTTGAAAATCCTCGCCGTGCTGGCGCTGGTGCTGATGAACGCATTTTTTGTCGCGGCGGAACTGGCGATGGTCCGCATCCGCGATTCGCAACTGGCTTCGCTTGCCGAGAAAGGCAACCGCCGCGCCCGGACCGCCCGGCACATCCTCGCGCACATTGACGTTTATATCGGCGCGACGCAGTTCGGCATCACGATGGTCAGCCTGGGCCTGGGCATGGCGGTCGAGCCGGTGTTCCACGATTTGCTCGAACCGTTGTTCGGCCTGGTCGGCGTCACCGCCGAGCCGGTGCGGCATCGCATCGCCCTCGGCGTCGGTTTTTTCACCAACTGCTACCTGCTGATCGTCGCGGGCGAGCTGGTGCCGAAAGCCGTCGCCATCCGCCGCACGCTGCCGGCGGCGTTGCTGACGGCCGGTCCGCTGATCTGGTTTTACCGGCTGTCGTTTCCGTTCATCTGGCTGTTGAACCGTTCGTCGCAGCTCATCTTAAAATGGCTGGGCATCGGCGCGGATGAACTGCACGGCGCGCAATCGGAAGAGGAACTGCGCGTCATCCTGGCGGCGACACAAGGTTCGCCCGACCGGCGCAATCTGATTTTGAACGCCTTGGATCTGCGCCACCGCACCGCGCGCGAAGTCATGCGCCCGCGCAACGAAGTCACGATGTTCGCTTCCGGCGCGACGATGGTGGAATGCCTCGCCATCGCGGAAAAAACGCGCTACTCGCGTTTTCCCATCTGCGACGACGGCGACCTGGACAAGGCGCGCGGGGTGGTTCACATCAAAGACCTTTACGCCTGCCGCGACAAGGCCGGGACGGCGGCGGACCTGCTGCCGCTGGCGCGCAAGCTGATTTGCGTGCCCGAGACGGCGCGGCTGGAAAAACTGATGAAGCGGTTCCTCGAAAAGAAATCGCACTTCGCCTTCGTCGTGGATGAATTCGGCGGCACGCTGGGCATTGTCACGCTGGAAAACGCGATGGAGGCGCTGGTCGGGCAGATCCAGGATGAGTTCGACGCCGAAGCGACGCAGTTCGTCCGGCGCAGCGAAAATGTCTGGGAGGTTTCCGGCACGCTGCCATTGCACGACCTGGAAAAAATCATCGGCGGCGTCGCGCACGATGAAAGCGTCGCGACGGCGAGCGGCTGGGTGACGCAGCGGCTGGACGGATTTCCGAAGGCCGGCGATGTTTTTGCGGCGGGCGATTACGAACTGCGCGTCGAGGAAATGAACGGCCTGCTCGTCGGGAGGTTGAAAATCACGCGGGTGAAACCTGCTGAAGACGGCACCGCCGGCCTGCGCCGCGAACCGCCAAAACCGCAGTGACGGCGGCGATGGCGGCATCCATTCCGACGGACCACCAGAGGCGCGCGCCCGCCGACCCGGCGGCGAACAGGAGCAGCGCGCCCAGCCAGAGGGCGAGCGGATGAAAATCGGGGGCGTCCGGAGCGCCCGGCTGTTTTTTGATGAGGGCCGGCGTGGCGAACGCGAGGATCAGCAGCGACACAAACAACCAGCCGGGAAAGTTCAGCAGCGCGGCTCCCTGCCAGGTGACGGCAATTTTTGTCGGCTGCCAGAGCCAGAAATGCTTCACATGCCACGCGAACGGTTCGAGCGCCACATCAAATGCCACGGCCAGCGCCGCCGTCAGGCCGAGGAGCCAGAAACCATGATTCTTCACCCCGCACCACGGGCGCAAAATCAGCCGCGCCAGGCCGCGCGCGTTGAAAATGGCGATGATCCAGAGCAGCGGAACGGTCCACGGCACGGCGTGGAAAATTTTCGCGCCGCTGGCCGGATTGAAAACCACCGGGCCGAACGGCATCGAAAAATCCCGGTTTGAACTTAATCCATGCGCGCCGCCGCCGATGAGCGCGGCCAGGAGCGCGGCCAGCAAAACATTTTGCAGCGGCAGCCGGCGGCTGAGCGCGGCGATGCTGGCGGCGGCGGCGAGCACGATGGCGGCCGCGTCCAGGCCGGCCGAACTCCGGGGCGACAGAAGTTCGCCGACAAGCGCGGCGCCAAGCAGCGCATTCAGCAGCCAGAACAAATACTTTGGTGTGTTCGCGGGCATTCCCATGATCTTTCCGGACAGTGTATGGAAATCGCGCGCCGGTAAAAACTCGAAACTCGTGAAATGTCCGGGATTTCTGGATGAACGAGAATTGCCTTGAGCGCGGGCATCGGTTTTGCTCTGCTCAACCGCATGACGCTTGAAGAAATCAGCCGGCAGATCGAACGGTGCGCGGAGCGGATGAACTCGTGCTACGGCGGCACCGTGTTTGACGAATGGGCGGTCGTCTCGCTCGCGGAAAACAAGGCGCGCGTGCTGCATTACACCGGGCCGCGCAACGACGACTTCCTGAAAAATTTCGCGCGCGACCTGGGTTCGTTGCGCGCCGGCCTGCTGGGCGGGCAATACGGCCCCGGCGATTTTGAATTTTCCCGGCACGGCACCGGCACCGGCTTCGAGTCGTTCATGGTGCTGGGGCAGGGGATCTATCTCATCTGCAACCACACCGGCGAATCCATGGAGGTCATCGCCAGAAACCCGCGCTGGCTGGACGCGCAGGTGCCGTTTGTGGAACTGGCCGAAAAAATCCGCGCGAACCCGCTGGCGGTTTCGTGGGATGCCAGGATTTTCTTCAAACCGAAATAATTTTTCCGCAGCAGCGGTCTGTTAACTGAGCAGCCCCTTCCATAAAAACCAGCCGTAGGCCGCGACCAGCGCGACGCCGGCGAACCGCGGCAACCGCCCGAAAAGGGCCACGAAGAAAAGGTGGACGATGGTTGCGCCCAGCAGAATCAGCATTCCCAGGTGGAAGAACGGCGGCAGGGTCATCGTGTGATACAGCACATAGACGCCGAGGCAGAGCGGAATGGAAACGTGCGCGTCGCCGACCTGCGAGGCATAGACCACTTCCGGTTTTTTGCGCCAGCCGTAATAGAACGCCAGCAGCGCGTTGGGCAGCACCATCAGCCAGCCGCTCAACCAGCCGAGATGTTTCACGCTGACAAAGCCGGTGTGAATGTGCGAAACCCACGCGACCAGCCAGTCGGTGCTGACGTAAATGCCGTAGGCGCCCGCCGCGAGCAGGGCCAGATCCACCGGCAGCATCCAACTGAACGCCGATTTGCCCTGCCGGGCGCTCTGTTTGAGCACTTCAAAAACGTGGAAGCACTGCCAGAATAAAAACAATCCGACCAGCACCAGGCCGTCGTTGAAATCCAGCCGGCCTTTGCGGCCCATCGCCCAGACCGCGCCGGTGAAAAACAGCACCGCCAGCAGCGTGAGCAGCAGCGAGAGCCGGTTCAATTCCGGCGCATTGCCGCCGTTTTTGGATTTTTTTCTGCCCGCGGCCGGCTTCTTTTTAGGGATGATGTTCATGCCCCAGAGGATTGCCGGCAGGCCGAGCACCAGCGTCAGGTTGGTGATGTTGTTGACGAGCGAGTTGGTCATCACATCCGCGCCGCTGCCGCCGTTGCGGCCCAGCAGGAAGGCGAAGATGAGGTTGCCCATGCCGGAGCAGTAAGGCATGACGAGCGTGCCCAGCACGGTGCCTTCAAAACCGCCCGCGCCCATGGCTTCCAGCCGCCAGATCATGAGCAGCGACGCGACGACGAACAACGCCAGGAACAGCCACGGCGCGCGGGGTCCCTGGGCTTCAATCCAATGAATGACCGGATGCAACACTCGGCACAGTCTAGCGAAAAGTTTTTTTGCAGGCGACACCAACTTGCGCGCGGGCCGGGCCGCCGGCTGTTTACATTGCGGAAAAACCGCCGGCACGGTTTCCCGCGCCGGCGGCTGATTCCAGTTTTCAGCCTTCAACCTTTTTGCGTCTGCCTAGGTGGACATGATGGAGACGGGATTGCTCCATGGACCCTGTTTGGTGCTGCCGCCCAGCGCACAGAACTCCACCAGGTAAACCGTGCCGGGCACGGTCGGCGTGAGCACCATCAGGCGCGCGCCGGTGAACACCGGCCAGAGCGTCCACGTCTTGCCGCCGTCCGTGCTCGTGCGCACCTGATAC
>Ga0181519_10005214_pt1 | contig 10424 bp, 13 predicted proteins | sample PEATcosm2014_Bin_26_FD_121102 | JGI IMG/M metagenome (GOLD analysis project Ga0181519, IMG submission 121102) | Peatland microbial communities from MTU Mesocosm Facility, Houghton, MI, USA - PEATcosm2014_Bin02_10_metaG | ecosystem: Environmental > Terrestrial > Soil > Wetlands > Peat | place...
AGGCCGGCCACACGGTCATGGTCGAAATCCAAAGCACATGGTTTCCGCTCTATGATCGCAATCCGCAAACCTTCGTGCCCAACATCATGAAAGCCAAGCCCTCCTCCTACCAACCCGCAACCATCACCATCTACTCCGGCCCCGGCCACGCCTCCGCGCTCGAACTGCCCGTCATCAATCCCTAGCGCTCCATCCAGCACGAAATTGGGTGCCCCACCCTAAACGCGTTTTGCGCGTTTAGGGTGGGACAGCAAGAACCTCAACCTACTGGCCTCGCGCGGGGCACCGCCAGCGCAAGAGAATCGTCGCCGGGCTCAACCCCGGCAACCTATAATCTCCTCAGGAACAGTAGCGTTCCACACTTCCCGGCAAAGCGAGAAAAACCTTGGCACGTGAGCTTTATACGGCGCGTCTTCTGCGCAAAGAGTGCATCTCTGAAGTTGCGCAGTGCTATCACTTCGTCTTCTCTGTCGAGTCGTTAGAATCCTTCCCGTACCTGCCCGGCCAGTTCGTCTCCGCGGTCGCCCTGGACGAGAACGGCAAGCAGCAGACCCGCGCCTATTCCATCGCCTCCGCGCCCAGCGGCAACCAGTTCGAGCTGTGCGTCAACCGCGTGGAGAATGGTTTCTTCTCCAATCACCTCGCCGACCTGCCCGATCTGCCCGTAGGCTCGGCCATTCAGATCCACGGCCCGCACGGCCACTTCGTGCTGCAGCAGCCCATCACCGATTCCATCTTCGTCTCGACCGGCACCGGCGTCGCGCCCATGCGCGCCTTCGCACAGTGGCTCTTTCCCGCCGACGGCCCCGACCGCAGCAACGGCAAGCAGATCTGGCTCGTCTACGGGACGCGCCACGAAACCGACATGTACTATCACGATGAATTTGTGGCGCTCGCCGAGCGTGTGCCCAACTTCCACTACCTGCCCACGCTCAGCCGCGCGCTGCCCAGTTGGACCGGCCTCCGTGGTTACGTGCAGGAGCATGTCACCAAAATTGTCGAGGAGCGCGCCGCGCGCCTGGGCCAGCCGTTGCCCGTGCCGCCAGTCGATCCCGCAACCCCGCCTGCGGAATTGCGCTTCGACATCTACACCTACATCTGCGGACTGAATTTTATGGTGTCGAGTGTGCGCGAGCGCCTGGACGGCTTCGGCTGGCACAAGAAACAGATCATCTTCGAGCGCTACGACTGAGCGGCCTTACAAATTGAACAGCTCGCGCAACCGCTTGGTCTGCGCCCTGCTCACCGGGATCTCTGTTTGTAGCTTATCGTTCATGCGCAGTTGGTAGCTCGACTTGAACCACGGCATCACTTCGCGAATCTGGTCGATGTTCACCACAAATCCGCGATGCGCGCGCCAGAAGCGCGCCGGGTCCAGCAGCTCCATCAATTCTTCCAGCGTGCGGCACTTCGACTGCCCCTCGAATGCGCGCGTCACCACGCGAATCACGCCCTCGTCGATCGCCGCGTAGCAAATCTCCGCCTGGTCCACGAGCAGCAAGCGGCTCTGCGCCTGCACAATCAACTTGGCCGGCGGCCGTCCCTGCTCGTTGACCTGCGGCCTATCGAGCAAACGCAGCAGCCGATTCAGTTGCGACTCCGCATCCGGAGCAGTAGCGCTCGCAGGCCCGCCCGTGGCCAGCCGCGCCTTCACCCGCTCCACCGCCTCAAGAACCCTTGCGCGATCGAACGGCTTCAGCAGGTAATCCACGGCATTCACATCGAAGGCGCGCACCGCATACTGGTCGTACGCAGTCGCAAACACAAAATGCGGTAGCGCCGTCGTGGATTTGCTCACGCGGCTCCGCTCCATCACTCGCTGGATCACCGCAAATCCATCCTGCCCCGGCATCTGCACATCCAAAAACACCAGGTCCGGATGGTGCTCCTCGATCAAATCCACGGCCTCAATGCCGTTCGCTCCCTGCGCCACCACGTCCACTCCGCCCACCGAGTCGAGCAGATACTTCAGCTCCTCGCGGGCCAGTTGTTCGTCGTCGATAATCAGCGCGGAAATGGTCATGGCAACCAGAAACTCGATTGTAGGTAGCCCAACCGGCAGGGTCAATGCGGAGAAACAGCGGAACTGGCGGAGCTAGCGAATTTATCGGACTTACCGGCTACGGAAAAACTCTTAAAGAGCAGCAAGAAGTGTCAGGGCACGACTTCAGTCGTGCCGTTAACGCCGAAAATGTGTGAGGGCTTCAGCCCCTGAGGGAAGTTTTTCAAAGTGAAGGTCTATTGTTAGCGAAGTTGAGTCGCAACCGCACAAACCCGCCCCCGGCACGAAAAGGCTAAAAGCTGAGAGCAAAAAGCTGAAAGCTGCCTCACTGCTCGCTCATCGCGTGCAGCCGTGCAGGCGCGTGATCCTGCGCCAACTCGTGTCCGCAGCGCGTGCAGAACTGATCGGTAGCCCGAACGGTTCGGAAGCAGTTGCCGCAGCTGGCCGCAAGCTGGTAGTTGCACTGCGGGCAAAAGTGGAAATCGCCCTGCACATGCGTGCCGCACGTGGGGCAGCGGAAAACCTCGGGCGGCCGCAGCAGAAAGTAGAGCACCGCGCCGATGCCCGCCGGCATCACGAAGCAGATGAACATCCAGAAGCGCGTGCTCATCGCGCGCCGTGGCGCGTCCTTGCTGATGTAGCCCACCATCAGGAAGTAGAGCGAAGCCACCACGCCCCACGAGATATTGAAGTAAATGCGCAGGCCCAGCGCCGGCGCCGGATGGTGGTGCTGGCCGGGCGCAACGATCCAGAAATAGTACTCCACCAGAACAAACGCCAGGCTGGCCGCAATAATCGACCACACCGGAATCATCCGTTCTTCTTCGTTCACGCTGATGGCTTGCGGATCGGGCATAGGCATTCCCTCGTCACCGAGGGCCTTTCCTTAGATCTTTTTAGGCGGATTACCCCTTTTTTAAATGGACGGGAGAAGCGGAACAGAAGTTGCTCAATTTAGGCATTTAGCCGAGATTTATTGGTACTTTTTGGGGATTATTGCTTGATCCGCGCCCAGCCCGCCACAATCACCGCCGCCAGAATCACGGGGCACAGAATGCAGATCCAAAGGCTGGTTTGCGTGAAGATGTCGGCCATGTGCTCGCCGCCCAGCAGACCGTCCGTCACGTGCCACGCAAACGGTCCCAGCGCCAGCAGAACCAGCAGCAGAGCCGCCACAGCTAACGCACGGCTGCGCTTCCGGCCGGCTTGCTGATCCCGCATGACCCCCAGCGAAGTCGACACCACGCGGCGGGTCGTCTGGGCCACGGCGCGCTCACGGGCTGCCTGTTTCCCGGCCAGCGCAGACAGCAGGCCGCGACGTGCATCTTCCGCGTCGGCCGTCTTGCCGGCCGCCGCATCCGTCGCCGTGTTGTCGGCCCATTCCGCTGTCTTCAAATTGCCTCCCCGCAGCGTGCTTCGAAGCGCTCCGCGGCATAGCCAAGCCGTGGCTTGATCATCGCCAAGCCACGATAAAGCCTTGATTTTACGGTAGAAAGCGGCGCCTTGGTCACCTTGGCAATCTCTTCGAGCGACAACTCCTCGTGAAAGCGCAGCACCAGAACCTCGCGGTGCAGCGTATCCAGATCCAGCAGCGCGGCCGCGATTTTTTCGCGGTCTTCAAGGTTCGAAACGTGTTCGAAAGGCGTCGGGTCGTCGGCGGCCACTTCAAATGTCATCGCCCGATCGTCGTCGCCCACGCCCTCGATCAGCTCGTCCAGGCTGTTCATGGTGCGCTTGCGCCGCGTGTCGATCACCAGGTTGCGCGCAATGGTAAACAGCCAGGTCTCAAACCGCGCCTTACCGTTAAACTGCGAGCCCCGCACCAGCACCCGCATCCAGACCTCCTGAAACAGGTCTTCTGCGGTCTCCCGGTTTCCAGTCAAAAAGAGCAGGTAGCGCAGCAGACGGTGCTGATACTTGACGATGAGTTCGTCCAGCAACCCAGCCTTTTGGCGTTTCAGCCCTTCGGCAACGGCAAGGCTTTCCCGCCGAACCTGTTCGTCGGCAACCGCGGGTGCTTTGGCAAAAAACGGCCGTACTGATCCGATAGTCATCTCTCTCCATTAGACGATAAAAACGGCTGCCGTGGCTAGAAACTGACCAGATTCCCAGAAATCCCTGCCCCGAAGCCTGTCCATCGTCTACCCCCACTCCTGATTCCAACCCGGACCCGGCCCCAAAAGTTGTCCACAGGCTAGAAAACAGCACTAAGCCACTAACCTCCAGGCCTTCTCCATTGGCTATTGGCTACTCCCTACTGGCTGCCTTTCCCACCGCCGCCTCAATCGCCTTCGCCGCCCGCCGTTCCCGTCCCTCGACCGTCTCATAATAAAAAATGCCCAGCAGGTGACCCCGCCGCTGCGCCGGCGTCAGCGCAAACCACGCCTCCCGCGCCCGCGGCTGCCGCTGAAAGATCGCCTTCAGCACCGGCGGAGGCTCCTGTTCCCCCTCCATCGCCTGCATTAGCCGCTCCGCCATCTTTTCCGCGCGCTTCTGCCGGGTCGCGGCACCCTTCGGCTCGTCGGTCCACTTCCCAATCTCGCGCCGCATTGAGTCGCTCAAGCCATCGAACCACTTCCGCAACCCGCGGTCGCTGTTCAGCTCTTTTGCGAGTTCCTTCGGCAGCAGAATCTCGCGCTCTTCCAGATCCGGCTCCAGCCAGATCCGCGCTTTCCCGCCCTTGCGCACTCCCGCGCCCGCCAACATCTTTTTGTTCACCAGCAGAAAATCCCCGCCACCCCCGGGCCGTGGAAACAACGTCGTCCGGAACGCGAAGCCCTCAATCTCTCCTCGCACCCGCCGCCCCTTGCGCACCGGCCACGCCTTCGTCACGTCGAACGGCACCCGCGCAATCGTCCACATCAGAGCAGTCCCGTCCGGCTCCAGTAAAGCCGTAAACGACTTCCGCACCACGCGCACTTTCTTCTCGGCCATCACTGACTCCTCAGGCCCGTCTCTAAACTTCGCCATAGCAGGAAAGCTGTCATCCTGATCGACTGGAGCGCAGCGCAGTGATTCGAAAGCCTGCCCTGAGCGAAGATCGCAGAGCGATCGAAGTCGAATGGGAACCCGCATTTCGAGATCCCGAACTCGGCGTTGAACTTCCGCGATATCACAATGGCCGCAAGCGTGGAAAGTCCAACCGAATCCATCACTTCCGATCCCGTTTCAACCTCATCAAAAGCCATCATACCCGCGGTAGGCCACGCCGCACAGGCCCGGGCATCTAAGTCTGAAGAGGTGAACTATGGACCATGCAATGCACCATTTCGACGAGATGACAATAGCGGAGAAAGTTGCAGGGTTCGTGATCGCCGCGATTCTCGTGGCAATTGTCGCGGCTCATTACATTCATTAACCCGCAGTGCAGCGATGACGCGCGGCATGCCGCGCGTCATCGTCTTCTGCATTGAATCGCAAAGAGGTACGCTATGGAATATACAACCGACCAATCGATGACCAAAGAAAAGAAGATCGCCGGCGTCGTCGTCGCCGCGATTGTCCTCGCAATTGTCGCGGCCGCCGCTCTTCGTTAACGCAAGAAGCCGAGCGGCAGTAGCTGGCGTGTGCAAACAGTAACGGCGCTCGGCTCACCCCTCGTGTAGAACTTTTCATCGCCCCGCTGCACGCGCGCGCCTGCGGAACACCAATCTGATCGCGTGCCACATCCAGTAGATGAGCACCAGTGCGATCACCACCAGCGCCGCGGCAATTCCCGCGGCCACGTACGGCTTCCACGTTGATAGCCATGTCAGGAACACCGCCAGCCCATCCCCGCTCACGCTAAGCGCGATGTTCGAGAACGGTTCCGGCGAGGGTGTCACCGCCGTGCGCGCCGCAATCTTGCCGCCATGCGCGATAAAGGCGATCGTCCCTCCCGCGAGCGTTGCCAACAATTGCTCGCCCGGCGAGAGCGTGGCCGCGGCCTGAAAAGCCAGCAACGCCGCTACCGGCACGCGGATAAACGTGTGCAGCGCATTCCACACCAGGTCGAACGCGGGAATCTTGTCGGCAAAAAACTCCACCGCAAACAGCACCAGTGCCGCTCCAATCACCCACCAATTCGTCAGCAGGCCAAGCGACGCCGGCAGCGCCAGCCAGCGCGTATGTCCCAGCAGGCCCAGCGTCGCCACCGTGGCATACACGTTCAACCCCGCGGCAAAGCTCACCGCAATCATCAGAGCGACGAGTTGATCTGGCGTTAAGGGCATCCGGCACAGTATAGAACCGCCCAATCCCCTCAATGAACAAAAAGCCAAGAGCGAACGGCTGGAAACCACTTCCAAAAAATCAGATTCGCGCTTTCCACGAATCCGAAGCTGCGCCCCGCGCTCTAGCGCGGGGTCGAGATTCACCTTCTTGGGAGCCAGTCCCGTAGGGACGGCGCATTATGAGATCTGTCAGCACCCGTTCGCCCCCCAGGCGCATCGAACTCAGGAGGAGAGAACCCCATGGCGAATCTCAGGCGAAAAAAGCGCGACGAAACCGGTCCCGACTCGGCCGGGCAATCCGGCGATCAGCAGCAGCTCCACGACTCCGCTCTCGCGGACTCTGAAAGCGTCGACGAATTGGTCGAAGAAGGCAACGCCTATGAAGCCGGAATCCTCTCCGGCGTAGAAAACGCCCCGGATCCCGATGTCGCCGAAGTCCGCACCCGCGAAGTGCCCGAGGACGATGTCCCCGAAGAATACCTCGACAACGAACGCTAACCGCCCGCTTCACTCCTTCACGTCTTCACTCGTACACACTCCGTTCGGGCGGAAGCTGCTCTCCGCCTTACGGCACGTCGATTTCCACCTGGCGATCGAGCGGCTCAGTTGTTCCTGGGGGCGTCTGCACCGCGGGATCATCGGCGCCCGCGCTCGACACGTGCAAGGCGCTCTGTGGCACACCCTCCTTGACCAGTTCGGACGCGACCGCCTGCGCGCGCAGCATGGCCAGCTTCATAGCATCGGCGTGCTTCCACGAGCAAAGGGGATCCGCGAGCCGTGACTGTGGAGACATCGCGGCGCATTCGGTCGCTTCGTCGCGCGCGCTATTCAGCAACTGCGCGTCGTCGCTCTCCGCCGTGTCCGCGTGGCCCACCAGCTCGATGCGGTTAGCGCCCAGCGACCGATACGCAGCCGCGGCAACCTGCACCACGTCTTTGGCCTCCGCCGTCAGCGTGTAGCTCCAGGCCGTGAAATACACATCCAGAACCTTCGCTCCCGAACTCGGTGGCGGAGTGGCCACGACCGATTTCAAACCGGCTTCAAACTGCGCACGCAAATCGAAGAAAACCCAGCCCAGCGTCGTGTCATTCAATTGGACTGCGCTTGAAAACGTTCCCGATTGCACACCAATATTCGCGAAGCCCGTGGGCTGCACAACACGGAACGTGTCAAACGTGATGTAGCGGCGCGCCACGGCGCCCAGCTGGCGCAGTCCGTATCCCCCTTGTTGGCCCAGCAGGGAGTCATCGCCAATCAGGCCGTAGGCGCCGTGTGCGCCCGCCGGCGGCTGCAACGGCGCCAGCGCATTCAGCATTCCCTGGGGGTCCTGGACCGTGCCCGATACCTCGCGCACATAGGCCCCGCCTGCGGTGCTGTAGTTGAAGTGCAACACCGGCGATTGCGCAAACACCGCACCCGACAAGCCCGCAGCAGCCACGGCCGCAAGTACAAGTTTCCCTGTTCGCATCGTATTCCCCCTTAAGCTCCACACCCATGCTGCGCAGCGCGCGAGCGGACCCACGGAATCCCTCATGGAATCCCGAACCGCTCTGCGGCGTAGCAGCTCATCATGCGTCAATTGCCAAGTACTCTACCATAGCTCCAGCTCCCTCCCTCACTAACTCGTCCCTCGCTCCCTTACTCCCTGTCTCTCCCCAGAATTCCGTTATTGCCGCGGCAAATTCCGCGTGGTACATTCAGACACCACGGACGGGCAATGACCAAACCAAGTCGAATCCTTTGGCCTCTTGTGCTGATTGTGGCCGGCGCCGTGCTTCTCTACCTCTACCTGCACCGCTCGCCACAACCTGCTCTGGCGTTTCACGCCGTTCTCAATCTCACGCCCGACGATCTGGCCGCGCGCTGCGGCACGCCCGATCAGGATGCAACCGGGATTGTCGTCGATGGCGCGGGCATCCGGGACCTGCACTACCACGACTCCGGCGGCAACGACCTGGTCTTCCGCTTCATCAGTGAGGATGACCAGAACTGGCAAAGCCTGGGCGCTTGGCAGTCGGTGCATGCGCCCGACGATCTCGGCTCTCCGGTTGCTTCGCCTGAAGCAGCCCAGCGCCTCCGTTGCGTGATGAAGGGCGTTTCCCAGGCCGCGCTGCTGCCCTTCCACCGCGAAGGCGCGTCCGGCGGCCTCATCGTAACTGCAGCCGCATTTCTACCCCCGCAGGTGGATCCGGGGCCGGCGACAGCCCCAAACACTCGCTCTCCAGGCGTTGCGCCCATGCCCGCCATGCCGGCCATGCCTGCCCCTATGCCCGCGCCCATGCCCTCAATGCCCACCTTTCCATCCGCTGCTCCAGCTCCCGCGCCGTATCCCGGCGAAGGCTCGCCAAGCGGATCGGGAGGTGGTGGCCCCGGAAGCGAACCCGAGGCCCCCTCGCCTACAGGCGTCGTTCTGTCCTGCCCCTCCAACACCGAGCCGTGCACGGTGCTCGCTTACGTCGAATTCCTTACCGAGTTCAACCAGATCGTCCACGCCGAGCAGCAAAACGACTTCGATAGCACCATCCAGCAACTTACGCACAAAGGCACTCTGGTGGCGCAGTTGCCTACTGCTGAGGACGGCCGCGAGGACGCCATCAAGACCGTCGTCCAGCTTGAAGTGAAGGCCATCAATATCGTCGAGGCGCGGCTCCGCGACGACGTGGCCAGGCTCGAGCCGTTTCCGTCCGATTCCTCAGAGGTGAAGGCGCAGAAATTGGCGGTAGTCGTCAGCGACGACCAGCAGCGCCGGCAACTCTGGAAACAGGCCGTCGAAGCCAACCGCCCCGCCGCAAGCGTCTCCGAAGAGAACGCAAGCCCCTCCGCCGGCGGCGTCATGCGCTTCGACAGTGAAGCCTACCGCCAGTTAGTACAAATCCACCTGACCGGCAACTGGCAATAAGCCCGCAACTTGCACATATCTTCCGAAAGCAAACCCGCCACAAAGAATGGGTGCCCCACATCTCGATTTTGAGATGTGGGAAAGCACGAACCTCAACCCACAGTCCTTGTATCAGGGCGCGGCTTTCAGCCGCGCCAATAGCATCGCAAAAATGGGTCCTGGGGCTTTAGCCCCCAGCTCTGGAAGGAGCAGGGGCCTTCAGGCCCCTGAATAAGAGCCCAATTCCAACGGGCTTTAGCCCCGGGCCTTGTAACAAGGGCACGGCTTCAGCCGGGCCACAAATCATCCACCCATTTCTTGAGAAATCGAGTACGCGGCGAAGTCGCGCGCCTGTCTTCGCTTCTGCCTTTAAGCGGCCGCCATGACTTACACTCCTCGTAATGAGATCGATCTGCGCCCTCGTTTTTCTATTGCTTTCCGCCGGCAGCTTTGCGGTTTCCGCCGCTCAAACCGCCGCTCGGCAGAATCCTTTCGTTGGTTCCACGCAGTTGATCGTGGTCACCACATCGAACTGGGACGCAGTCCAGGGGCAGTTGCAGCGATTCGCGCGCACCACCGCCCATACACGCTGGCGCCCTGTCGGCGATCCGATTCCGATTGTCGTCGGCAAGAATGGCTTGGGATGGGGCATCGGCCTCGATGCCGCCAACGATCCTCATCTCCGCCTCGCCTCAGATCCCGTGAAAAAGGAGGGCGACGGAAAGTCGCCGGCCGGCATCTTCGATCTCGGCACTGCATTTGGCTACAGCGCACAGCCTCTGCCAGGCCTCAAGCTCCCGTATCTCGCGCTCACCGAATCCATCGAATGCGTCGATGATGTCAATTCAAAATACTATAACCGCATCGTCGATCGCTCCGCCTTAGCTCCCGACTGGAACAGTTCCGAGCACATGCGCGACGCCGGCGAATCCTATCGCTGGGGCATCGTGGTCGATCACAACGGCACGGTCGCAAGGCCCAACCAGAGCGCGCCGCAGCCGGGAGGCGGCTCGTGCATCTTTCTCCATATCTGGCAAAGCCAAAACCAGGGCACCACCGGATGCACTGCGATGACTCCGTCCAATCTTGAAACGCTGCTCACCTGGCTCGATCCCAGCCAGAAGCCGCTGCTGCTGCAATTACCCGCGCCTGCCTATAAGCGCCTGACCCATCGCTGGCGCTTGCCCAGGTTGCGCAATCCTCCGGCGCAATGAGCACCCTTCCGCTTCTCTACCGCCCAAGATCCTCGAACCGGACATTGAGGATGGGATACTTTTTCCAATCCTTATAGTCAAAATGCCACCATTCTTCCGGGTTCACCATGAATCCCTGC